>Ga0157370_10004101_pt1 | contig 16888 bp, 18 predicted proteins | sample C35metaG_FD_113463 | JGI IMG/M metagenome (GOLD analysis project Ga0157370, IMG submission 113463) | Corn rhizosphere microbial communities from Kellogg Biological Station, Michigan, USA - C3-5 metaG | ecosystem: Host-associated > Plants > Roots > Rhizosphere > Soil | place: USA: Michigan...
GGGAACGAATATGCACACACAAGGCATAACATCGGATTCGATATTTTAAATACTTTTGTTTTGAAAAATAATGCCTTTTTCCAATCTGCAAGATTGGCAGAAGTAGCAGAAATAAAATTTAAGGGGAAAATATTTGTTTGTATCAAACCAACTACTTTTATGAATCTCAGCGGAAGAGCTGTAAAGTACTGGTTGGATAAGGAAAAAATTTCCATTGAAAATTCTTTGACAATAGTGGATGACCTCGCACTTCCTTTAAGTAAATTAAGATTACGAAAAAGAGGTTCCGATGCAGGTCATAACGGTTTGAGAGACATTCAGAATGTATTGGGAACTGATGAATATCCCAAATTGCGTTTTGGGATTGGAAATCAATATCCAAAAGGCATGCAGGTACAGTTTGTTTTGAGCCGTTGGTTGCCCGAAGAATTGCCGGTGGTAAAATTGAAAATCGAAAAAAGCATTCAAGTAATTGAAGAATTTGCCACCATTGGAATTGACAGAACAATGAGTGATGTAAATAATCTAACTTTTATTTGATAAATTCACAGATAAATTCTTTTTTAAATTTGTTTTCTATATTTTCGCAAAACCTTTGAAAAGCCCTGACTAAACCTGATTGAAATGAAAATATTTTGTATAGGGCGTAATTATGCCGAACATGCTAAAGAAATGGGGAGTGCAGCTCCTGATGAACCCATTATATTTATGAAGCCGAAGAGCGCTCTTGTGCAGGGGCATACGCCCTTCTATTATCCTGAATTTACCAATGATCTTCATTACGAAGCCGAACTGGTAGTGCGTGTGAGTAAAAACGGAAAATACATACAGGAAAAACACGCCTCAAATTATTACAATGCCATAACTGTAGGAATTGACTTTACGGCCCGTGATATTCAACAACAATTAAAAGAAAAAGGCCTTCCCTGGGAAAAAGCAAAAGCTTTTGATAATTCCGCTGCTGTAGGGAAATTTATTGATTTTACTCCTGCAATTGATAAAAAAAATATCAATTTTTCTTTGGCAAAAAATAAAGAAATTGTTCAAAAAGCCAATTCTGGCACAATGATTTTTTCAATAGATAAAATTGTCGCCAATATCTCTAATTATTTTTCTATTAATATTGGTGACCTCATTTTTACCGGTACACCGGCAGGAGTAGGAGAGTGTCTTGTAGGAGATTTACTGCAGGGTTATTTCGAAAAAGAATTAGTGCTTTCTCTTGAGATTAAGTGAGTTGATTCGTATTATTACTGTCACCGTTGAGTATTGAATATTCAACCTTCAACCTTGAACTAACTAAAAGTTTCTCTTATCTTTTCCCAGAATGTTTTATCATTTTTATCCGGCTTGGGTTTAAAGTTTTCGCTATCCTGCAAGCTTTCCAGAACAATTTTTTCTGCGTCTGAAACACTCTGTGGTGTCCAAACATTTATTTGAATAAGCTGATCTCCTTTTTCGTAACTGTTGTTAATCGAAGGAAAACCTTTGCCTTTTAATCTAAAAATTTTTCCGCTTTGAGTTCCTGCCGGAATTTTTATTTTAGCACGTCCATCTATTGTTGGCACTTCGGTCTGAGTTCCAAATACTGCGTCAGTAAATGAAACATACAAATCAAAAGCAACGTTCAAACCTTCACGGTGTAAATAAGGATGCGCTTCTTCTTCTATTAAAATGACTAAGTCGCCTGCTCCGCCTCCGCGCTCGCCCATATTGCCTTTTCCACTAAGGCTTAGTTGCATTCCTTCCTGTACGCCTGCTGGTATTTCAAGCGTTACCATTTCTTCCCCATATACTCTTCCCTCGCCTTTACAAACGGTGCATTTATTGGTGATTACACTTCCTTCACCATTACAATCAGGGCAGGTTGTGACAGTTTGCATCTGACCTAAAAAAGTATTCTGCACTCTGCGAACCTGACCGTTTCCACCACACGTTCTGCAGGTTTGTGAGCTGTTTTTATCCTTTGCTCCGGAACCGCCACAGGCGTTGCAGTAAACATATTTTTTTACTTTTATTGTTTTAGTAGTTCCCTTTGCAATCTCTTCATAATTTACTTTAATTTTTACACGCAAATTAGTTCCTCTTACACCTCTGCTTCTCCTGGAACCACCGCCGCCTCTGCTGCTTCCGCTAAAAAAGCTGCCAAACATATCATCTCCGAAAATGTCTCCAAACTGGCTGAAAATATCATCCATATTCATTCCGTGGCCTGAAAATCCGCCTCCGCGTCCCGGACCAAAAGCATTATGCCCAAATCTGTCGTATTGGGCACGCTTGTCTGCATCGCTTAATATTTCATAGGCTTCTGCTGCTTCTTTAAATTTGTCTTCTGCCGTATGATCGCCGGGGTTTCTATCCGGATGGAATTTCATCGCTACTTTCCGGTAAGCTTTTTTAATTTCATCGGCAGTTGAATTTTTGTTAACTCCGAGGATCTCATAATAATCTCTTTTTGTCATGGTACTTGCCATAATATTTATTGTGAACTGTCAGGAATAGCCGGCAGTTTTGATTGATTTGATTAGTTATTCATTGAAATTTATTTGCCCACAACTACTTTGGCAAACCGTATTAGTTTGTCGTTTAACATGTAACCTTTTTGTAATTCGGCAACTACTTTTCCTTTTAATTTTTTGTCATCCACCTCAATTTCCGATACTGCTTCATCTTTTTCTACGTCAAACTCTGTATGCAAAGTTTTAATCGCCTGCAAACCTTTTGTCTGAAGCGTTTTTCTGAATTTATCAAACACCAGTAAAATTCCTTCTTTTAAACTTTTATCAGCATCACTTTCCTGCAATTGTTTTTCTGCTCTGTCCATATCATCCAAAACATCCAACAAAGAAATAATAACATCTTTGCCAGCGGTTTGCCTTTGCTCAATTGCTTCCTTTGAGGTGCGCCTTTTATAATTATCAAACTCTGCAAACAAGCGGATATATTTATCTTTTTGTTCCACTAATTCAGTTTTAAGATTTTCTATTTCAGTATGTTCCATATCCGGAATAATTGCAGAATCTTGGGTTTCTTCTTCAAGTTTGTTTTCATCTTCAGGAATAGAAAAATCTTCTGCTTCAACAGGACTTTTGGATTCATTTTCTTGCATGTTTTCGATTTTTTACTGTTTATAAAATTGGCTGCAAAGTTAATGGTGTCAAACTTTTTGCCAATATTAAATATTAGACAAAATGACACAAAAGAAGCGGAAAATTGTTAAAGGATTATTATTTAATGACCTGGAATTTGCCGGATTCTACTACGTTGCCCTCCTTATCACGAAGTTGAAAAATATAAACACCTCGATAGAAATCCGTAAGGGAGATGGTCATTTTTTGATCTGTAACTTTTTGATCTTCAATTTTTTTTCCAATAAAATTAAAAATCACCAAAGTATAAGATTGGTCATAATTTTTTGAAAAGTCGAAATTAATAAAACTGCTTGCAGGATTGGGGTAAAATTTAATCGTTTTTACAACATCGGTTGTAAAGTGCATCGGTTTAGATTGAGCATTGCTACTAAACTGCAATCCACCAATAAGAGTAATTATGTATAAAATTTTTTTCAATAGAACAAAAGTATTTAACTAAAATTGAATCTACAACTTTCGGGCCTTTTATATTTTTTCTTAAAAAATATAACAAAGCTGTAAATGAATTATCAACTTTAAAACGCATAATTTTTGAAATTATTGAATGTGTTCATTTTTTCTAAAAAATTATAATGTAAATCCAAACCCTGTTTATTAGGTTTCTTTCCTGCATTTGATGTTTTGAAATCAGAAAAGTTTAAACTCATATTTCTATCGGTGTTTCTGCATTTTGTTCCATCTTTTTCTTTTTGTTTTAGCACTAATAATAATCCAATCATAATTATCAAACAATTACCGCCTGGCAGAGATTTATTGAAGAGTTGTTCTAAGCTTTCCATAAATATAGATGGTTCCTGGCACTTGATATCGAAACCTGCTTTTTTATTTAGAAAATGGTTCTTGGTAAAAAAAGACAAAGACAAACACAAACGATTGCGTTGAAAAATTTTTCATAAAAGCAAAAAAAAATTTGGTGATTTAATTTTGTAACATACTTTTGCTCCCGCAATGACAATTACAAAAGCAATTACCGGCTTCTTTTATTTTAGCTACTATTTTAGAAATAGTCCGGGATGCCTTTGTTAAAACTGAAATAAATCAGAATTAAAATAAAAGAGTCCCGGCAGAAAAAGCCGGGATTTTTGTTTTTATATGAATATGAAAAAGAAAATAGCCATACAGGGTTTTGAAGGTAGCTTTCATCAGGCAGCCGCGAGAAGATTTTTTGGAAATGATGTGGAAGTAATTTGTTGTTCCACCTTTCGGGATGTAGTAAAAATTGCAGACGACAAAAGCAGGAGTGACGGCGGTTTGATGGCAATTGAAAATTCTATCGCCGGAAGCATTTTGCCAAATTATAACCTGTTGCAAAAAAGCAATTTAAAAATTGTCGGAGAAATTTATTTACAAATTGATCAGAATCTTTTGGTAAATCCCGGTGTTACTTTGGACGACATCCGCGAAGTTCATTCACATCCGATGGCCTTGTTGCAGTGTACCGATTTTTTGGAAAAACACAATTGGAAATTAATAGAAACGGAAGATACGGCTCTTAGTGCTCAACATATTCATGAACACAAAAGCAAACACATTGCAGCCATTGCAGGAGAGTTAGCCGCTGAACTTTTTCAGCTCGATATGATCGCTCCAAACATTCACACACAAAAAAATAATTACACAAGATTTTGGGTTTTGGAAAATGCAGAAACTGCTGCTGAAATATCTGATGCCAACAAGGCTTCATTGATTTTTCAAACAGATCATTCAAAAGGAAGTTTGGCAAAAGTGCTTACGAAAATTTCGGAAGGCGATGTGAACCTCAGTAAGCTGCAATCCATGCCGATTCCGGGAAGCGATTGGAAATATTCTTTTCATGCCGATTGTGAATTTACCAGTCTTGAACAATTACACAATGTGTTGAAAAATATAAAACCATTTACTGCGGATGTAAAAGTTTATGGAGTTTATAAAAATGGAAAGTAGAATTATGAATTGGAATTAAGAACTTTTAAAAATGGAAAATAAAATGCAAAATAAAAAGATAGGACAGGTTGCAGATCGACTTGCAGGAATTGAAGAATATTATTTCTCTACAAAGCTTCGCCTGATAGATGAAATGAATAAAGCCGGTAAAAAAGTAATCAATCTTGGTATCGGCAGTCCGGATCTTCCTCCGCATCCCGATGTAATAAAAACTTTAGAGCAGGAAGCAGAAAAGCCGAACCAGCACGGTTATCAAAATTATAAAGGGAATCCCGTTCTTAGAAATGCTATTGCAAAATGGTATCAGAATTGGTATCATGTAGATTTAAATTCTGATACAGAAATTCTCCCATTAATTGGAAGTAAAGAAGGAATTATGCATGTCTGTATGACTTATGTAAATCCCGGCGATATCGTTTTAATTCCGAATCCTGGTTATCCTACTTATAAAAGTGCAGCAAAAATTGCAGGTGCTAACGTCCATGCATACACGTTAAAAAAGGAAAATCACTGGCTACCCGATTTTGGAGAATTGGAAAAGCTTGATTTGGCAAAAGTTAAATTAATGTTTGTCAACTATCCTGAAATGCCCACAGGGCAATTACCTACAAAGGATATGTTTGAACAATTAATTTCTTTTGCAAAAAAACATCAGATTCTTATCTGTCATGATAACCCTTATAGTTTTATTTTGAATGATAACCCGATGAGCTTATTAAGTATTGAAGATGCAAAAGAGGTAGTGATAGAATTAAATTCTTTTAGTAAAAGCCATAACATGGCGGGATGGAGAGTTGGCATGCTTTGCGGAGCAAAAGAAAGAATTGAAGAAGTTCTTCGCTTCAAAAGTAATATGGACAGTGGAATGTTTCTTCCGCTGCAACTTGCTGCTGCAAAGGCTTTGGAGCTTGATCAAAGCTGGTATGATTCCATAAATGTTGTTTATAAAAAACGAAGGGAAAAAGTTTTTGATTTGTTGGATTTACTGAAATGTTCTTTTGATAAAAACCAGGCAGGATTATTTGTGTGGGCAGAAATTCCGGAGGAATATAAAGATGGATATGAATTGAGTGATAAAGTTTTAAATGATAAAAATGTTTTTGTTACACCAGGTGGAATTTTTGGAAGTGCCGGTTATAAATATATTCGTGTCAGTTTATGTGCGACAGCAGAAAAATTAGAAGAAGCCATTCAAAGAATTAAGAATTGAAAATAAACTAATCATGTTTGAAAACGTTACGGTAGTTGGTGTTGGTTTAATAAGTGGCTCGTTTGCATTGGCTTTAAAAGATAAAGGTTTTGCAAAAAATATTATCGGTGTCAGCAGGACACAAAAAAGTGTGGACAAAGCAAAAGAACTTGGAATCATAGATGAAAGTTTGCCACTGGAAGAAGCAGTAAAAAAGAGTGATTTTATTTATGTGGCTATTCCTGTTGACGCAACGATTCCGGTGATGAAACAAATAATGGATCTGATCAATGAAAAACAAATTGTAGCTGATGCTGGTTCTACCAAAATGGTCTTGTGCGAATCGTTATCCAATCATCCGATGCGAAAACGTTTTGTAGCAACTCATCCTATGTGGGGAACAGAATACAGTGGGCCGGAAGCCGCAATTCGGGAAGCTTTCAGCGGTCGTTCATGCGTAATTTGTGAAAAAGAAAAGAGCGATGTGGAAGCAGTAAATATTGTTGAAAATATTTACAAAACCCTGGGTATGAATATTACTTATATGAATTCTGAAAATCATGATATACATGCTGCATATGTAAGTCATATTTCTCACATTACATCTTTTGCATTGGCGAATACTGTGTTGGAAAAAGAAAAAGAAGAAGATACGATTTTCGAATTGGCCGGTGGTGGTTTTGAAAGTACCGTGCGGCTTGCAAAAAGTAATCCTGCTATGTGGGCGCCGATTTTTATGCAGAACCGTGAGAATGTTTTGGATGTTTTAAACGAACATATTTCACAATTAAGAAAATTCAAAGCCAGTTTGGAAAAAGAGAATCTTCCTTACCTGGTTGAATTGATGGAAAATGCAAATAAGATAAAGAGGATTTTGAAATAGTGAAAAGTTAGTTGTGAATAGTGAATTGTGAAGATCGAGTTGTAGGAATTTTTGCTCAGTAAATAACAAACAATTGCAATTTATATTTACTGATGCTGATAAAAAAGAAGAAAAAGAAATGACAATAAGATTAAATTTAATAACCAAAAATCAATAATGTAATTGGTAGAAAAATCAAAAAACAATGAACGAAACAATTGAAAAAATCTGGAACAAACGTCCGCTGATCATCAGCGGCCCATGCAGCGCTGAAACAGAAGAGCAGGTTGTGGAAACAGCTGTCAGGCTTGCAAAAACAGGGAAAGTAGATGCGCTGCGCGCAGGAATCTGGAAACCAAGAACCAAGCCCGGAATGTTTGAAGGAATTGGCGTAAAAGGTTTGCCATGGCTTGCCCAGGCAAAGAAAATTTCAGGTCTTCCTATCGCCGTGGAAGTAGCTACAGCAAAGCATGTAGAGATGGCTTTGCAATTTGATGTGGACATACTCTGGATCGGTGCAAGAACGACAGTGAATCCATTTAGCGTGCAGGAAGTTTGTGATGCATTGCGCGGATCTGATGTACCTGTGCTGATCAAGAATCCAATCAATCCTGATCTGGAATTATGGTGCGGAGGGATTGAGCGTTTGCAAAAAGTGGGAATGAAAGATATCGGAATGATTCATCGGGGATTTTCAAATTATGGGAATACGGAATTCAGAAATGCTCCCATGTGGCACTTGCCGATTGAAATGAAAAGAAGATTTCCTGAGATGCTGATCGTTTGTGACCCATCGCATATATGCGGCAACAGGACTGCATTGCATGAGGTCGCTCAAAAAAGTATCGATCTTGATTTTGGGGGTCTGATGATCGAAACTCATATTGATCCTGATAAAGCGTGGAGCGATGCGAAACAACAAATTACTCCAGAGCGTTTATCTGAGTTATTGGATGGCTTGATATGGCGTATGGAAAATACAGATCAAAAAGAATTTGTGAATGCGCTTTCGAAACTTCGTGAACAAATCAATCAAATAGATGATGAATTGATGGCGCTTTTAGGCCAACGCATGAAGATTTCCAATAAAATCGGTGAATACAAAAGAGAGAATAACATCACCATTTTGCAAACTAATCGCTGGAATGAAATTCTTGCAAAGGCCTTTATAAAAGGTCAGAAATTAGATCTGAGCAAAGATTTTATCACCAAATATTTTGACGCAGTTCACATGGAAAGTATCAACCATCAAAACAGAGTAATGAATGAAGAATAAAGAAATGATTGAGAAAGAATATTCTTTTTCAGGAAAAACAGTGGATGCTTATTTTAATGCAGACTTTGCATTGATTGAAGATATCATTGATAAAGCAAATGCCATTCTTATTACCGATGAAAATATTTTTAGGAAGCAATCTGAAAAATTTCATGGCTGGAAAATAATTGTTTTGAAAGCCGGAGAAGAATTTAAAAATCAACATGCAGTTGATGAAATTATCGATCAATTGATTCAATTAAATGCAGACAGGCAAACTTTCATTGTTGGCGTGGGCGGTGGTGTAGTTACTGATATTGCTGGTTATGCTGCTTCAGTTTATATGCGCGGAATAAAATTTGCTTTCGTACCAACAAGCATTCTTGCGATGGTTGATGCGAGTGTTGGTGGCAAGAATGGCGTTGATGTTGGTGTTTATAAAAATCTGGTGGGCACAATCAATCATCCTGAATTTTTGTTGTACGATTATTCTTTTTTAGAAACCTTACCGGCGGGTGAATGGATTAATGGCTTTGCCGAGATTATCAAACATGCATGTATCAAAGATGAAAGTATGTTTCATTTTTTAGAAGAAAAAATATTGGAAGATTTTCAATCATCAAAAGAAAATACCGGAAAGTTAATTCAGCAAAATGTAGATATAAAATACCACGTTGTTGCAAGCGATGAACGCGAAACAGGAGAAAGAAAACTATTAAATTTTGGTCACACAATTGGACATGCTATTGAAAATACTGCGAAGCTTCCGCATGGAAGTGCTGTCAGCATTGGAATGGTAGCAGCTTGTATCATTTCAGAAAAAATAAATAGTTTTTCAAAAGAAGGGACAGATAAAGTAAAGCAGCTTCTTTCAAAATACCAGTTACCTGTTGCTTTTGATTTTGATAAAGAAAAAACATGGGATATACTTTTGCATGATAAAAAGAAAACCGGAAGCGATATGAACTTTATAGTTCTTGACAAAATCGGAAAAGCATCGATCAGAAAAATATCGTTAGACGATTTTCAAAAGATATTTTATTCCTTCGCCTAATTCCTATTCATTATTCACTATTTACCACTCACCACATGAATATAACCATAACCCCTTCTTCTGTCGTAGGAAAAGTAAAAGTGCCGCCTTCGAAAAGCTCGATGCAGCGTGCGTGTGCTGCGGCATTGATTACCGCGGGCACGACTGTCATTGATAATTTTGGAAGCAGTAATGATGAAAAAGCTGCAATGAATATTATCACCAGGCTAGGTGCTACAATCAATATTATTGATAATAAAATGGCGGTTACTTCTAACGATTATATTTTCCGTTCGCCGTTTCCAGAAAAAAATGTGATTTTAAATGTAGGAGAAAGCGGATTGTCGATGCGCATGTTTGCGCCAATTGCAGGCCTTTTTAATTATGATATTATTTTCACCGGTGAAGGAAGTATTTTAAAAAGACCTATGAATTTTTTTGATGAAATTCTTCCGCAGCTTGATGTTGAAGTGAACTCAAACCAGGGGAAATTACCGGTTACTTTAAGAGGCCCGCTTCATCCCAAAAATATTACAGTGGATGGCTCTTTGAGTTCACAATTTTTGACTGGCTTATTATTTGCATTTGCAAAATCCTGTACAACTCCTGTCCGCATTATCGTCAAAGACTTATCCAGCCGGCCTTACATTGATTTGACCATTTCTGTTTTAAAGAGTTTTGGTTTTAAGGTTGATAACCGCAATTATGAAGTTTTTACAGTTCATCCGCGTGAACCTTTGCCCGCACACAGCATAAAATACACGGTAGAGGGTGACTGGAGCAATGCGGCTTTTCTTTTGGTTGCCGGCGCAATAGCCGGAGAAATAACTTTAAAAGGCGCTGATATGAATTCATGCCAGGGCGATAAAAATATCTTGCAGGCATTGTATGATTGCGGCGCAGAGGTGCATTTGCATAATAAAGAAATCATTGTAAAGAAAAAGCCATTGAAAGCATTTGAATTTGATGCTACTCATTGTCCGGATTTATTTCCACCGCTGGTTGCTCTGGCTGCTTATTGCAAAGGAAAAACAATGATCAAAGGGGTGACCCGTCTTTTATTTAAAGAAAGCAATCGCGCGATAGCGTTAAGAGATGAATTTAAAAAGATGAATGTTGATGTCGAATTAAACGGCGATTGGATGACGGTAACCGGCGGTAATGATATTAAAGGCGCAAACATTTCTTCACACAATGATCACCGGATAGCAATGGCTACTGCTGTTGCAGCTTTGGCTGCAAAAGGAAATACCCTCATTCACGATGCCGAAGCAATAAACAAATCTTATCCTGATTTTTATAAAGATTTGAAAGCGATAAAAACGAATTCAAATACATCGAAAAAGATGGATGTTATTTAGATAAAAATATTATTTGTAAAAAAAAGGTGGCAAATCAACAGCCACCTTTTTGATCTAAAAAAATTCTTTACCAAATTCTTATTCTGTCTTTTTCCGTTTTATACATATTGTCTGCGGGTTTGACATCAAAAGCCTGGGACCAGCTAACCATATTGCTTATTGGTGCGTTTGCTCTTGCTTGCCTGGGAGAATGTGGATCTGTGAGTATTAACTGGCTTCCGTATTCGGGTACTATGTTTAACCGCCAAACCTGTGCCCAACTCAAAAAGAAACGCTGGCCAGGAGTAAACCCATTCAATCTTCTTCTTAAGTAAACTCCTGCCCGGGTTTGGAATGCCGGAACCGGATTATTTTTAAGTCAGTTTCCATTTGCATAAAGATAAAAATTATCACCGGTTTCACGCTGAAATCTATGTTGGATTTATCAATGTATTTGACAGGAGTCGCCTTGGTTTTTTTTGTGAATGAGCAGCATTCAAAGAAAGAATCAAAGCAGCAGAAAAGGTCAGAAAAAATATTTTCTTTATGTATTTTTTGCCAAAAATAGAGTTTGAATTTGTTTATTTATTTAAAGTTTTTACTCAAATACAATAGAACTGCATGAAATTTAAAATTGTAAATATTTGTTCATTTACTGAAAGCAATTTTTGTATTTATGCGCATAATAGTCTATTGAACAAATAATAGCATTAATCTTTTCTGTAAAATCAACGGAATAAATTGTATAAATAAAAAAATTGTCGCAAACAGTACGTTAGGTTGGCGTATTTACACCCCTTTAAATTCATTAATGAGACTAAGTTTGTATTACAGATTAATAACCATTTTCTAATCAATAAAAATCATACAAAATGAAAGTAGTAAATCCTTATCTCAACTTTCCGGGCAACACAGAAGAAGCATTCAACTTTTACAAATCTGTATTTGGCGGCGAATTTTCAATGGTTATGCGCATGAAGGATGCGCAAGGCATGCCTGTTCCTGCAGGACAGGAAGAAAAGATCTTGCATATTGCCTTACCGCTCAGTAGCGGCCAGGTACTTATGGCCAGCGATAATTGCAATGCTTCAACTTTCAAAGAAGGAAATAATTATTTCATTTCGATTCATGCAGATAGCGTAGAAGAAGGACAAAAGCTTTACGATGCTCTTGCCAAAGATGGAAAATCTGACCATCCGTATGAAAAACAATTTTGGGGATCATGGCACGGCAATCTTACGGACAAATATGGTATAAACTGGATGGTAAATTATGATGAAAACATGCAGTAATTTGTGTTTTCAATAGTATTAGAAATTAAACAGACAATAGTTCGTGAAAACACGAACTATTCTATTAGCCGGATATCCTCTGCGCTAAAATATATTAAAAGTAGCAGTAGCTTTTCCTACTCTGCAAATACTTTACGTTCTTTGCATTCTGGAAAATCGGAGCTAAACTTCTAAACCCTGTAAACTTTCTAAACTCACAAATCACAATTCCCAACCAATCATGTCATATACCGTAGCAATTACAGGGAGGCCAAATGTAGGCAAAAGCACTTTTTTTAACCGCATGCTCGAACAGCGAAAATCAATCGTAGATGATGTTAGCGGAGTAACCCGCGACAGGCAATACGGAGTTGCGGAATGGAACGGAAAAGCTTTTAATGTGATTGATACCGGGGGATTTGTGGCTGATAGCCACGATATTTTTGAAAGAGAAATTCGCAAACAGGTTTATACCGCTATTGAAGAATCAAACGCGATTATTTTTATGGTTGATGTGACAACCGGTATTACCAATCTCGATCAGGATATGGCTGAATTATTACGTCGTTCACCGAAGCCGGTTTACCTTGTTGTAAATAAAGTTGATAATCATACAAGACAGATGGAAGCGGCAGAATTTTATAGCCTGGGTTTTGAAAAAATATTCTTTCTTTCTTCTATAAGCGGAACTGGAACCGGCGAATTGCTTGATGAAATTTGTTTAAGAATTCCGGAAGAAAAAATTGAAGAACCAGGTACCCTTCCAAAATTTGCCATTATCGGTCAGCCAAATGTGGGCAAGTCTTCTTTACTGAATGCTTTGACCGGACAGGAACGTACCATTGTAAGTGAGATAGCCGGAACTACGAGAGATGCGGTTCATACAACTTATAATTTATTCAACAAACAATTTGTTTTGATCGATACAGCCGGTATTCGCCGAAAGAAAAAAGTGAGTGAAGACCTGGAGTTTTATTCTGTGATAAGAGCCATCAGCGCCGTAGATGAAGCGGATGTTTGTATTTTATTGTTAGATGCAGAAAAAGGAATTACCGCGCAGGATTTGAATATTTTTTCTTTGGCGGAAAAAAAGGGAAAAGGGATTGTTGTTCTGGTAAATAAATGGGATTTAATAAAAAAGGAAACAAATACTGCGCGCGATTATGAAAAAATTTTAAAACAAAAATTAGCCCCTTTCAATGATGTGCCCATCATTTTTATTTCTGCTACAGAAAAATTACGCATCTTTCAGGCAATGGAAACGGCATTGAAAGTTTATGAAAACAGACAGCAAAAAATTCCTACTTCCAAACTAAATGAAGTGATGCAAAAAGCGATGGAATCATATCATGCACCGGTTGTAAGAGGTCATGCGGTGAAAATAAAATTTGTTACTCAACTGCCAACAGTCGTTCCATCATTTGCATTTTTTTGCAATTATCCTTTAGACATCAAAACGCCTTACAAAAATTATCTGGAAAATCAGCTGCGTGAAAATTTTGATTTAAAAGGAGTTCCCATTCGTATCTTTTTTAGAAAAAAATAATAAGAAAAGTATTTTTCAGAAACAGGAAATCAACTTATTTATTTATTTGCTGAATAAATAAAATCATCATTGTAAATTGAACTTATTCATTTAATGACATGTTAGGTCTTGCAAAGGCCTTTTTTGAAAAAACTAAAATCGAGCTATTGTTGGCGTCCCCCGCTAACAATCAGCATTAAAGAAGGAATCTGGCTGTAGCACGTGTTTCCATAACTATTGGAAAGATGTGCTGTTGAAATTTGTAAAACAGAAAACGCCTTATTTCTTCCTTTACTGCAAAATGTATTTCTTACCTTAAAAAAATATTTGCACATTTCTTTCGTAATTTTATGAACTGATTTTAAGAAGAAAAGAAGTATTTTTTTTTAAAAAAATTCATCATGCCGCATTATCAAAAACTTGGTTCAATTCCTCATAAACGACACACACAATTCCGCAAACCGGATGGCACTTTATATTCTGAACAATTATTTTCTACAGAAGGTTTTTCTTCAGATTCTTCTTTGCTTTATCATTCTCATCCGCCAACTCAAATTATAAAAACAGACAAACCCTACAGCGTAATTCCAGAAGTAGCAGAAGAAAAAATGCTGAAACATCACAGCTTTCAGGGTTTTAATATCAAAGCTGAGAATGATTATTTAAAAAGCCGCAAACCGGTTTTGATAAACAACGATGTTCATATTTCTCTCGCTGCGCCTAAAGAAAGTATGCACGATTATTTTTATAAAAATGCAGACGCTGATGAAATCATTTTTATCCATGAAGGAAATGGAAAATTAAAAACGCAATATGGAGAAATTGCATTTGCTTATGGGGATTATTTAGTAATTCCGCGCGGCACTATTTATCAGATAGAATTTGAAAAAGACGCGAACAGATTGTTGGTTATAGAGTCTTTTAGCCCTGTCCGTTATCCAAAAAAATATTTAAGTAATTACGGGCAATTGTTAGAAAATTCTCCTTACTGTGAAAGAGACATTCGTGGTCCGCAAAACCTGCAAACAACAGATGAAGAAGGAGATTTTTTATTGATGGTAAAAAAGAAAGGAATGATGTATGGCATTCATTATTTACACCATCCTTTTGATGTAGTTGGCTGGGATGGATGTTGCTATCCTTTTGCATTTTCCATTCACGATTTTGAGCCGATTACCGGAAGAGTGCATCAGCCACCGCCGGTTCATCTCACTTTTGAAGGGCACAATTTTGTTGTTTGTTCGTTTGTGCCGCGATTGTTTGATTATCATCCGCTTTCCATTCCTGCACCATACAACCACAGCAATATTGACAGCGATGAAATGCTTTATTATGTAGATGGAGATTTTATGAGCCGCAAACATGTAACGCGTGGAATGATTACATTACACCCCGGTGGAATTCCACACGGGCCTCATCCCGGCGCTGTTGACAAAAGTATTGGTGCAAAAAAAACGGATGAACTTGCTGTTATGGTGGATACTTTTCATCCATTACAATTGACAAAAGAAGCATTGGAAATAGAAGATGAAAATTATGTAATGAGCTGGGCAGAATAATTTGATGCTTGTAATTTGTAATTGTAATAAATTAAAAATTGCAGAATTTAATAATTAAGTAATCCGACAATAATGCCATCCGGCAATATTCCAATCCATTAATAATTTAAAATGAAATAATTCAATGATTCAATCTTTTTCCTAAATTGAGCAAAAATTCTTCAGTATGATAAAATTCAGCGAATTAAAGCAAGGAGATTATGTGCTTGCAGAAAGCGACGGCCAGGCATGGCGTGGCGAAATAACTAATTTTAATAATGATGAAAAAGAAATTTGCGTCAACAACGGCATTCAGGAAATGTATTTTAACGAAGAGGATCTTTATCCGCTGCCACTTGATGAAGAGCAATTATTAAAATTAAAATTTACAAAACATGTAAATGAAGACGGTTCGGTGAAATACCTGAAAGGTGCTTTCAGAATACAAACACCTCAACAGGATGAATTTTCTCATTTCGAAATCTGGTACAGAGATGAAAAAAGAATTATTACTCATCCGATTCCGGTGCATGTTTTACAGAATCATTATACAGCGATGACGAAAGTTCATCTTACTGAAGAAGCGATTTAATTTGGTTGCTTCTTATTTTAAAGTAGCGCTCATTAATTGGGTTTTAATATTTATGTTTTCAGAAAGAGTCAGGTAATTCAATTGAATCAAAGTTGAACTTTCAATAAGCCCGTAATTGGGTGCATAATAACTATCAATAGCTGAAATAAACCCTGAAAGAATTAATGCTGTTGCTAGGCTGGTGGAAACATGAGTTACATTTGAATAAGTCTTCCCATTCACGGTTCTGGAGATTCCTTTTTCTGCTATTTTGTTTGTCGCCACAAGTGTGATGTCCCCTGGAATTGGAATACTGGGTATATTTAAAACGAAATTCTGAGTCCAGGTTGATCCTGCAGCCAGATTATCTTTTAAATATAATCTCTCTACATTAATACCTCCGCTTACTGGAATTGAGTCATATTGATAATAATCATGTCCTGAAAAGCTAAGATATTCATTGCCACCGTAAGAATAATTGTAAACATGATATTTTCTGCCATTAATAGTAGAATCTTGGGGACTGGAAGTTACCGTATAATCTGTAGCCCTGGGAGTAGCCCCGGAAGAATCAACTTCGTGATAACTCCAGGTACTACCGGCATTTGTATTAAGGTAGGTACTGTCAGTTGTGGAAGGTGTGGTAGAATTGTCTTTCTTGCTGCATGCAGTAAAAAATAAAGTTCCTGCAAAAAGAATAATGAGATTTGTTTTCATGTTTTACGTTTTGAGGGGATTCAAATGCAAATATAGAAAAATATATAATAGCATACCTCGGAAGCGGAGAAGTATAATCCCAACGCATGGTAAAAGTATATTTTTGCAATATATTTTGAAAATAAATGGAAAAACAAGGTATTTTTTTTCAAAATAATTAAAATATTAAACTTATCTTTGCGCCTCCAAAAATAATATGGCCAAGCAAGCATTAATTAAACAAGACGGTACAATCCTGGAAGCCTTATCCAACGCGATGTTCAGGGTGAAGCTTGAAAATGGCCATGAAATTTTGGCGACAATTTCCGGTAAAATGAGAATGCATTATATCAGGATTTTGCCGGGCGATAAAGTAGGCGTTGAGATGAGCCCTTACGATTTATCAAGGGGACGAATCATTTTTAGATATAAATAACAATCTTTTCACAGGTAAAAACAAAGTGAGATCATGAAAGTAAGGGCTGCAATTAAAAAAAGAAGTGTTGACTGCAAAATCGTTAGGCGAAAAGGTA
>Ga0157370_10004102_pt1 | contig 16887 bp, 13 predicted proteins | sample C35metaG_FD_113463 | JGI IMG/M metagenome (GOLD analysis project Ga0157370, IMG submission 113463) | Corn rhizosphere microbial communities from Kellogg Biological Station, Michigan, USA - C3-5 metaG | ecosystem: Host-associated > Plants > Roots > Rhizosphere > Soil | place: USA: Michigan...
ACCCATTCAATAAGAATCACCTGGACGCGGGTTTAGAAGACTCGTTTTGAACCGACCAGGAGGAGAAATATTGAAACAGAATTATTTCATAGTCGTTCTTGCGCATTCGTTGCACGGACGACTGCAGCGCATACATATCTCGCACCGCATCGTCTACGGCTCCGCCCTGACACTGGCTGTAATGCTTCTCGCTCTTTTCGGCGTGGCCGGAAGCTATGCGCGAATGTTGTGGAAGGTTTCGAACTATAACACGCTTCAGCACGAAGCAGATCTGTTGCGAGCCCGTTACGAAAATCTCCAAAAAAAGGTGCGCCAGACCAATGAGCAACTGGCAAGCCTGCAACTCCTTGCCGACGAGGTTTCAACCGCCTACGGCGTGAGACAACGAATCTCGGGATCGGCCGCCGCGGTCGAGGAAGCGCCTCTGGTTCCGACGGTTCCCCAATCTCTCGCGGAATACGATTTCCTCCGTACTGCCGCATTAACGCATCAACGGAACATTTTCGCCCGCGCAGATGCTTATGTGATTCCTTCGATCTGGCCCATCACCGGCCGGCTGGTGGATGGGTTCGGGCATCGCAACGATCCATTTTCGGGAGAAGGGGCGATGCACACCGGAATCGATATCTCCGCGCCACAGGGCACGGCGGTTAAAGCGACTGCGGACGGGATTGTGATTCATGCGTCGTGGAATGCCGGATACGGCCGTTGCGTCGTCCTCGACCACGGCAATGGTTATCAGACTTTATACGGCCATCTTTCGCGTATCGAAGTGATTGATGGCCAGGAAATCCGGCGCGGTGAAATCGTCGGGCGGGTGGGTTCCACGGGCCATTCCACGGGGCCGCACCTCCATTACGAGGTGCGTATTCGGGCAACACCTGTGAATCCGTACCGGTTTCTATCCCGGCCGGGCCTGATGAAAGCGGCCGCGCCGAGCGAATTCCCGTTCTGAACGTCCAAAATCTGACTGCCTGGCTTTTGTTTGCGGCCACGGCAGTATAGAATCTCCTGCATGAAACTCACGTGGTTTCGGCTTGCCGCGATCGGTATCGCGGGCATTCTTTTAACGGCGGCTTACAAGAGAACCGACGAATCCACGGTGATGGTTCAGGCTGCCCGGCATTTTCTCAATTCTCTGAGCCCCGAGCAAACGGAGCGCGCCCAATACAAATTCGAGGATGAAGAGCGCTTCGACTGGCACTTTATTCCGAAAACGAGAAAAGGACTCGCGATTCGCGAGATGATGCCCCATCAGCGCGAGATGGCCACGGCGCTTCTTGCGGCCGGGCTCAGCCAGACAGGGTTCATTAAGGCCGAGAACATCATGAGCCTCGACCAGGTTCTTTTGCTGATGGAGGGAGGAAGCGGGCCCTGGCGCGATCCCCAGAATTACTACGTGACCATCTTCGGTGATCCAAAGCAGGACGGAACCTGGGGATACCGTTTCGAAGGGCATCACATCAGCCAGAACTACACGATCGTGAATGGGCGGGTGGTGGATGCTCCCAGCTTCTTCGGGGCCAATCCCGCGGAAGTTCGCCAGGGGCCCAGGAAGGGTCTTCGGACTCTCGCGGCTGAGGACGACTACGGATACGATCTGGTGAACGCGCTTGACAATCAGCAGAAACAGACGGCGATCGTAGACAAGACCGCATACAAGGACATCATTACGATGGCGTCACGGCAGGCGGCTCTCAACGGGCAGCCCAATGGGCTGAGCGCCGCGAAGATGAACGCGGATCAATACGACAAGCTGATGTCGCTCATCGAAGTATACGCCGACAACGTTCCGCCTCAAATGGCGCAGACGCGCCTGGAACTGGCGCGAAAGACGCCGAAAGCGGACATGTATTTCGCGTGGTCCGGCTCCACACAGCGGGGCGATCTTCATTACTATCGGGTTCAGTCTCCGGCTTTCCTGATCGAATTCGACGATACGCAGAATGGCGGGAATCACATCCATTCCGTCTGGCGGGATTACAAGAACGATTGGGGCGCGGACCTGCTGAAAGCGCATTACGACACCAGTCACAACGTAAAATAACCTCATCGGCTCTTTTCCATTTCCCCGGCGCCAGTTTCTGGCGATGGCTGTTGCCGGCCGTATCTTTGGTCCGGAATGGCGGCGTTACTCGGATCCCGCGACCGAATTTGAGGTCATTCGCCTCACCGACTCCGCGTTTTCCAGTGGCTTCACCGCGCCATGGCTGCGGCAATTCACGCGGCGAGGGGAATTGCTTTACTGGAGCGACCGCACGGGTTCGCGCCAGCCTTTCCTGATGAATCTCCGTTCCGGAGAATCGCGGCAAATCGCAGAGGCCGCGGCGCTCGATCCGCGCAGCCTGTGCCTTGCCGGGGATGATCGTGGTTTCGTGTTTCTCGACGGCGATGCCTTGCGCTATGGCTCGCTGATTTCTTCTCATGCTCGCGAGCTTTACAAATTGCGGCCCGGCGCCTCTCTCGCCGCGCTCACTTCGGGCGGCAATGGCGCCCTGTTTCTCGCAGAGCGCCTGAATGGGCGAACCAGAATTGTGACAGAAGTCCAGGACGCGACCAGGGTAGTCCGGGATTTTTCGCTCGATGTTCAGGTTTTGATGGCTCGTCCGCGGCACTCGCAATTGCTTTATAGAGCCGGGGAACGTTTGGCGGCGATGAACTTCGATGGCAGCGGCGGACGGGACCTCCGGATTGCGCCCGGGCGAACGGGTGAAGCCGCATGGGTTCCATCCGGCCGCACGTTCGTTTACCTGCACGTCCCGGAGAACGCAAAAGAACTGATCACTTTGCGGGAATACGGGCCGGATGATAATTCCGACAAGCTGATCGCAAGGACCAGCCAGTTCGAGTCAGTTGCGCCGAATCTCGATGCCTCTGTTTTCGTGGGCGCAAGCCGTAGCAAGGCTTCCGCATACGTGTTGCTTCTGGTGCGCGCGGTGCGCCGCGAACTCGCGCTGTGCGAGCATCGCGCATCGGACCCGTCAATGGTCTCGCCACTGTTCTCGCCCGACAGCCAGAGTGTGTTCTTTGTGAGCGATCGGCACGGTAAGCCGGCGCTCTACCGCGTCCACGTGGAGAGATTCGTCCAGGAAACCGACGACGGGCAGTGATCGCTATTCCGGGCAGTTCGTATCAGGCCTTGCCGCGGACCCGGTTCTTCCTCACCCAGTCGGTATCCTGTACCGGTTCGCCTTCACAGGAAAGCGCAATGGTGGTGACCGGATCGTCGGGCGCCGTTTTCGGCAATCCAACCAGCCGCGTGGCGAATTCGTCCTGTTCCACGCGAACCGGAGTGCCTGTCCGCAGGAATTTTGCGCCTGTCACTTTTGTTCGGAGCCCTGAAATCGAGGCTTCGCTGCCCGGCCAGAAATGGATGTGCATGTAAAGCGTGTTGCCGTTTCGGGTGAAGTTTGCGTACGAGGAACGCCGGACTTTGGACGGCTGCGTTTTGTAAATGCTTTCTGAGTTGCCCTCCATCCATCGGCCCACAGCACTCAGGATTTCGATCGACTGCTCAGGAATGGAGCCATCTCCGCGCGGGCCGATGTTGAGGAGATAATTGCCTCCGTCACGCGTGCAGGTCACGAGATTACGAACGATTGTTTTCGGCGTTTTCCAGTCATCATCGGTCACCTGATAGCCCCAGCTTTGGTTCATTGTCATGCAGGACTCCCAGGCGCGCCCGCCACTCTCGGCGCGAATGGTCTGTTCCGGCGTCGAGAAATCTCCCTGCAGCTTGTTCCTGTTGTTAACAATGATGTCCGGCTGGAGGTCGAAAACCATTTTGTTCATCTTTTCCGATTCCCATCCCTGGGCATCAAGCGGCCACGCGACGTCGTACCAGAGCACGCCGATCTTGCCGTAATTCGTCATCAGTTCGCGAATCTGGCCGTGAATGTAATCGACAAACCGGCGGCGGGCCGCCTCGTCGGTCGCGCACTTTGCGCCATCGGGATGATGCCAGTCCATGAGTGAGTAATAGAAACCCGGAGTCAGCCCTTCGGCGCGGACATCCTCGACGAATTCGGCTACGAGATCGCGGCCTGCAGCATGTTTCGGCGCGCAATAATCAGTGAGCTTCGAATTGAAAAGGCAGAAGCCTTCATGGTGTTTGGTCGTCATCACCATGTACTTCTGGCCGGCGCGTTTGGCCACACGCGCCCAGTCGCGGGCAGCGTTCTTCTTCGGATTGAATTCGGCGGCCAGCTTTTCATACTGGCTTACCGGGATGGCCTCGTTTTCCATCGCCCACTCGTGATGACCGTAGACGCTATACAGGCCGAAGTGGATGAACATCCCGAACTTCGCGTCGTGCCACCATTGCATCCGTTGCGCACGCGTGGCCGCCTGCCTGGCGTCGGATTCCTCGTTGCGGGTTGTAGAAGACTGGGCCGCCAGTTGCAAGGCGACGGGCGCTCCCATCATTGCGAATGCGCTTCTTCGGGTCAGCTTCATGGCTGAAAATCAGCTTACACCCGAAAATCCCATGAGCGAGGCCGAACGCTTGTTCTTAATCGATTAAGAAGTTTGGGCGACCGGCCGATTTCCCGCCGTGCCGCGTCAATCGCCCTGCGCTTCGCCGAGCGGGATTCGCCAGGCGTTTGCGATGACATGAGGCGCCGCTCCCGCTGCCCGGGTTGCCGCTGCGGGTACGAAGACACCCTCTTTCAGATCTCCGGTCTTTTGGACGGCGCTTTCAATCAAATCCAGCATTCGGGATGCTGTGCTGTCCCAGGAAGTCCGGCTGAGTACGTCGCGCATCAGGCGAACCCGTCGCTGCCGTGCTGCTTTCTTGAGATCCAAAGCCCGATCGCACGCAGCCACGAACTCGTCCCTGCTGTCTCCGAGAAAGACGATGTGGCCATAGGGTTCTGCAACATCTCGGATCGGCGTGCTGACGATCATCCGTTCCGCCGCCATGTACTCGAGCGTTTTCGTAGGGCTGATGAATTGCGTGGATCGGTTCCGCGCAAATGGCAACATGCAGACGTCCCATCCGGAAATATACGAAGGAAGGTCCGCATATGCGCGCTGGCCGAACCAGGTTATGTTGGGCAGTTTCGGCAACAGTTCCGGGTTGACCTTGACTACGGGACCGACCATTGCGATTTGCCATTCAGGATGCGCAGTGGCGAGGTGACGAATCAGCTCATAATCGAGACGCTCGTCAATTACACCGAAATAGCCGATTCGCGGTTTAGGCAGATGCTTCTGGTCCGCTGCCTCATCGTTCATACCGGGTCTGGCTTTTGCATAATGCGCGGCATCGACGCTGCTTGGAAAACAATGGACGTTGGGATGACGATGCTGTTTCGCCCGGAAGAGGCTCGGGCCGCCGGTGAACACGAGGTCCGCCAGTTTCAGCAGTTCGCGCTCGCGCTCGATCAGTTCCGCGGGAGCTCCCAGAAATGCGGAGAGTTCGTCCATGCAGTCATATATCACGGCCTTCGGTGTAATGGCCTGGGCGAGGGGGAGCGCCATCGGTGTGTAGAACCAGGCGACATAATTCTCGAGCTTGAGCTGCTGAATCAAACTCTCGATCATGCCATCGATCGCCCCGAGTTGTTCCGGACTGAAGCCGGGCGACTCAATGGGCGTATGCGGACGGCAGACGATCACGTTGGGACCACCACTGTGAAATTCCCAATGCGGAGAGCGGTCATCCCGAATCGGTTCTTCGATAAAAATTACACGATGACTTCGAGCGAAGCGGCTCAGCAGGTGTTGAGGCCTTTGGAAAACGAAATCCCATCGAAGATGTGAAAAAACAAGAAAATCAAAAGTTTGCGCCATTCATTCCTCTCTTCGCTTTTCAAATTCACACTGCGCCCGCCACCCGACTGCGTGCGGAAGCCAGGAGAGTGCACGTTTCAGGCCAGGTATGAAGGAATGTTAAGTGGTCTGGCGCACGAAAACTTGCCGGCGAGTGCGCATTCATCCGACATGCGATTCTGATAAGACATGGCTGTGTCCGTGGAGCAGAAGCCTGCGAAGCCCGCTGGGCGCTTCGGAGGCGCGGCCGTGCTGGTGGCCGCCGGGATCCTCCTCAGCCGGTTGGCAGGACTGATTCGCGACCGAGTCTTTGCTCAATATTTCGGCACAACAGATGCCGCTGACGCTTTTCGCACTGCGCTTCGGATTCCCAATTTCCTGCAGACTCTTTTTGGTGAAGGCGTGCTTTCCGCTTCATTCATTCCGGTTTACGCAGGATTGCTGGCGCGTGAAGAACGGGAAGAGGCGGGCCGGGTCGCCGGCGCCGTGTTCGCCATTCTGGCGTTGCTCACGTCCGTTCTGGTGCTTTTCGGCGTCCTGGCGACACCGCTTTTTATGGACGCCATCGCTCCCGGATTCCATGGCGCGAAAAGACAACTCACCATCACGCTCGTTCGCATCTTTTTCCCGGGAACTGGTCTCCTGGTTCTTTCGGCCTGGTGTCTTGGAATTCTAAACAGCCATCATCGCTTCTTTCTTTCCTACAGCGCGCCCGTCCTCTGGAACGCAGCCATTATCGCGGCGCTTCTCTACTTCGGGCCCGGTAACACTGAGGAGCATCTGGCGGTTGTGGTCGCCTGGGCTTCGGTCGCCGGCAGCGGCATTCAGTTCATGGCGCAATTGCCGGTGGTGCTCAAACTTGTGCCGAAACTAAAAGTCGCTCTCGCCTGGCGCCTGCAAAATGTACGCGTTGTCATCCACAATTTCGGCCCGGTTTTTGTCAGCCGCGGCGTAGTGCAGGTGAGCGCCTATGTCGATTCGCTGCTCGCCACCTTGCTGCCCACCGGAGCCGTGGCCGCGTTAGCGTACGCCCAGACCATCTATCTCATGCCGGTGAGCCTGTTCGGCATGTCTGTTTCGGCATCTGAATTACCGGCGATGTCGAGCGTGCTGGGCCGGGAAGATGAAATTGCCTCCAATCTCCGCAAGCGGCTTATTACCGGTCTACGCCGGATCGCCTTTTTCGTGATCCCCTCTGCCGTCGCGTTCATCACCGTGGGTGATCTGATCGCGGGCGCGATCTACCAGGGCCATCGTTTTCACCACTCCGACGCCATTTGGGTGTGGGGCGTTCTTGCCGGCTCCGGCGTGGGCCTCTTCGCTTCCACCCAGGGCCGCTTGTACTCCTCCGCGTTTTATGCGCTGAAGGACACACGTACCCCTTTACGGTTCGCCATTATTCGCGTGGCTCTCACAACTGCGCTCGGATATTTTTGTTCAAAGCCGTTGCCGCCAATGCTTGGACTGGATCCCAAATGGGGAGTCGCGGGCCTGACAGCGTCGGCAGGAGTGAGCGGATGGATCGAGTACCTTCTTTTGAAACAAGCCCTGAGCCGCCGCATCGGACAGGCTGGGGCAGGCATAGCGTACGTTATAAGGTTATGGGCCGCCGCTTTGGCCGGAGCGGCTGCGGCATGGGCTATCAAGCTATCGCTGCCGCCGCTCCATCCGATCCTTATGGCATGCGCCACGCTGGTTCCGTTTGGCCTCGTCTATCTCCTGCTCGCGGATCCGAAGCACATTCGTGGACGCATCGCCAGCATCGCGGGAAGCCGCAGGTGACGATTCTAAAGATTGCTACAGTACCGGCGAATCGTTGCCCAGCAGCGCCTTCCGCGCGATTTTGATCGGAGGAAAGCCCTGGCGGAGAAAACTGTCGTGGAACTTCTGGAGACTGTAGGCTGAGCCCTGCGCTTTTTTGTAATCTTCGCGCAATTTCAGGATCTCCAGTTTGCCCAGGGTGTAGTAAAGATACGTCGGGTCGGAAGTGCCGCGTTTCGTTTCCCGCTCACCGTTCGTTCTGGTCTGGTATCCCTCTTTTACAAAGAAGTCCACGCCCTGCTCGAACGTCATCCGGCCGCGGTGCATCTGGATTCCGACGATATACCGCGCGTCCCTCAAAAGAGCATCCTGCAACTGGCCCAGCCGCAAATGGGGATCGCCGTTGCCGTAGCCTTCATCGAGCATCATCTGCTCGCAATAGTGGGCGTAACCTTCAGCGTTGGTGTTTGCGCCGATCAGCTTCCTGACTTTCGACGGCGCATTTTTCACCCACAGAAACTGCACATAGTGTCCCGGATAGACCTCATGGACGGCCGTGCTGATAATGACTCCGCGATTGAAAGCCGCCATGTGCTCCTCCACTTCGCGGGGCGCCCAGGTCTTTTCAGGCAGCGTCACATTCAGGAATGCTTCCTTTGCTACCCGCTCATACGGACCCGGTGTATCCATTGAGGCGAAAGTCAGGGCGCGCATAAATGGCGGTGTTTCCTCTATGATCGGCAGCACGGACGAAGGAATCGTGACAATGTGATGTTGCTCGATATAGCTCCGCAGCCTGCCAAGCGTGTTCCGAAAAGCTTCCAGAAGATGATCCGGGGCCGGATGGTTTTTCTCTGACTCGGCCAGGATCTGTTGCGGAGTTTTGTGGGGGTCGATCTTCGCAGCCGTTTCCCGGAACCAGCGCTGATTTTTCCTCAAATCCGCGTAGCCGATCTCGAGCAGGCGGTCGATCGGAAGATCGACCATTTCGTCATACAGGAGTTTACGGCGGAAATTCTCTTCGCCAATCCGAAAATCGCCATGCGACTGGGGAAGCACATCGGTCCTGAGCCACGATTCGTAGGCCTTCAACTCGCGAATCAAATTGGCGTTTACGGTTTGAAACCGATTCATCAGCGCCGTATCGCGGACGTCCCGAAACGCGAGAGGCACATCCTTCTCGAAAAAGCTGATGTTCCCGGGCAGTTGCTCGAGCGCGACTTCGGTATAGATACGCGGCGGATTCTTCAAATTTCGCCGCGCCTCAGCAAACAGCTTCGGCATCTGCCGTTCCCGTTCGATCAGAGCCCGCAAACGATCCGGCGCCGGCGCAAACTTTCGCGCCATAATTACGAATGCCGCGCTGCTTGCGCCACTCGAATATGTATCCGGATTCTTTTCCCACATCCGAATCGTTTCGAGCGATAGCAGCGTCGATCGGATATTTGCCAGCACCATCTCCCGATCGAGCTTCTGTTCCGCGTTGAGACTCGGTCCCGGAAACGCTTCGATCAGTCGTTCGAAGTTGCGCAGCGTCGCGGTTTCCTTCCGGATTGTGTCCGCCGCGTAGTCTTCAATCGAGTTGTCGTAATTGTGAATACCCGCTTCCGTCGCCTGGCTGGGATTAAAAGGAAAGATTGCCTCGTTGAAGTAGCGGTCCACAAGCGCGTCCCAGTTTTCCGTCCGGTGCGGTTGCGCGTTCCCTACTTGCGCTTGCATGCTGATCAGTGCGAAAAACAACGCCAGAAGGATCGTACGCATCACTTTCCCGAAATCAGTTCGATCAGCCCGGCTTCGTCCAGTACGGGTATTTTCAGTTCTTTGGCTTTTGCCAGCTTCGAACCCGCATCGTCGCCCGCAACTACGAAGCTGGTTTTTTTGCTCACCGTTGACGCGACCTTTCCACCGGCGGCCTCAATTCTCTGTTTCGCCTCTTCGCGCGAAAGGCTCGGCAGAGTACCAGTCAAAACAATCGTCAATCCATTCAGAACGCCCTCTTTGCGCTTGCGAGCAGTGTATTCGAAAGAGAGATTGGCCGCCTTCAGTCGTTCCAGCAGTTCCCGATTCCGCGGTTCGTGAAAGAACGCATAGATGCTTTCCGCAACTTTCGGACCCACCTCGCTGGCTTCCTGCAATTCCTCCCGGCTCGCCTCGGAAATCTTGTCCAGGCTCCCGAAATGCTGGGCGAGGAACTCGGCAGTTCTTTCGCCCACGAAACGAATACCGAGCGCAGCGATGACGCGCGGCATTGGAAGATAACGCGAGCGCTCGATGTTTTTGATGACGTTGGATGCCGATTTCGGACCCATGCGCTCGAGCCCCGCGATCTGCTCAGTAGTCAGGCTGAACAAATCGGCCACCCCCGTTACCATGCCCCGATCGACGAGCTGATCGATCAGCGCATCGCCGAGGCCATCGATGTTCATGACGCCGCGCGAAGCGAAATGGCGAATCGATTCCTTCAGGCGCGCCGGACAATCGACGTTGATGCAACGCGTGGCGGCTTCGCCCTCCTCGCGTACGACGCGGCCTCCGCAGACGGGACACTCCCTTGGCATCCGGAACGGTCGCCGGTTCGACCCCTGCATCTTCACGCGGACAACTTTCGGGATCACGTCGCCGCTGCGTTCCACCACGACGGTGTCCCCGATCTGCAAGCCGAGGCGCGCAATCTCATCTTCGTTGTGCAGCGTGGCCCGCGTTACCGTGACTCCCCCCACAACCCGCGGCGCAAGTTGTGCGACGGGCGTAAGAGCGCCGGTGCGGCCGACCTGAATCGAGATGTCAGCGACTTCCGTCTCGACCTGGCGCGCCGCATACTTAAAGGCGATCGCCCAGCGAGGCGCTTTGGCCGTATACCCAAGCCGCCGCTGCTGATCCACGCTGTCAACTTTCAGGACCACGCCGTCAATCTCGTAGGGCAATGTCTCGCGATGGCCTTCCCACTCGCGACAAAATTCCAGAGCTTCATCGATGCTCGCGCACAACTGCCGCCTCGAATTCACTTTGAATCCATGGCGCGCCAGCCATTCGAGTGACTTCCAGTGACTATCGAAAAGCGCCGCACCCGCCTCGTCAAGAATGAAATACGCGTAAAAATCCAGACGCCGCGAGGCCGTGATCGACGGTTCGAGGACGCGCAGGGAACCGGCTGCGGCGTTTCGCGGATTCGCGAAGCGGGTGAGATCACGCTCTTCGCGTTCCGCATTCAGCCGTTCAAATGCCTTCCAGTTCATCACCACTTCGCCTCGAACTTCGAAACGGGGGAAGCGTTCGGCGTCTTTGTTTTTCGACGCGGTTTTTGGGGTGGAAACGCTCAGTGGCAGAGACCGTATGGTGCGCGCGTTTTCCGTTACATCCTCGCCGGTGCTGCCATCACCGCGGGTAATCGCCTGCCGGAAGATGTCGTCTTCATACCGGGCCGCCATCGAGAGTCCGTCCATTTTCAATTCGGCGACGTAACGGAACGGCGCTCCCTCCAGCAGTTCGCGAACTCTGACGTCGAATGCGCGCAGCTCGTTTTCATCCAGAGCGTTGTCCAGACTCAGCATCGGGGAGCTGTGCGCGACTTTCTGAAAACCTTCGCGAGGCTTTCCACCCACGCGCCGGGTCGGTGAATCCGGCCTAATCAGGTCCGGATGATCGCGCTCAATGCGCTGCAGCCGCTGGACCAGCTCGTCATATTCGGCATCGCTGATTTCCGGCTGATCGAGGACGTAATACTGGTGCTCGTGATGGCGAATGGTTTCGCGCAACGATTCGGCTTCCGTGGCCGGATCGGGGGCGGAGGTCCTGGAAGTCATTGGCTATAATCGATTTTCGAAACGGCTACAAAAAAATTATCTCTCACTCATTCCAGCGAATTGGCATTGTTTTCAACCCTTTTGCGGGCGGGCTCAAAGGGGCGAAACGATCGCGGCTCGATCGAGCCGCTCAGATTCTCGAGCGGGCCGGGTACAGCGTCGAACTGTTCGCTACCACCGGGCCGAATTCGGCCGGAGATGTGGCAGCGCACGCGGCGGATCACGGTTGTCAGTGTATTCTGGCCGCCGGTGGCGATGGCACCATCAATGAGGCCATCAACGGCATTGCCCGTTATGCAGGTTCTCCCGATCCCATCACTTTCGGCGTCCTTCCTGGCGGAACCGCGAACGTCTTCGCCAACGAGGTTGGTTTCAGCAATCGCCCCGATGCAGCGGCCCGCCAACTTCTCGACGCCGAGTCCGCGCATGTCGCGCTCGGCCTGTTTCAGCAAGAGGGCAGGGAACCACGTTACTTTCTCCTCATGGCGGGCGTTGGCCTTGACGCGCGCATCGTTTATGAGTTGGACGCCGGCCTGAAGAGGCGGATCGGAAAGCTTGCCTATTGGCACGGCGGATTTCGTCAGCTCGGCCGACCCGTCCCCCGGTTTTCGATCGCCGTCAATGGGGCCGAGTACAAGGCGAGTTTCGCGCTGATAGCGCGGGTGCGAAATTATGGAGGGGATTTCGAGATTGCCCGGCGTATCCAGCTGCCGGATAACGACTTCGAAGTCGTCATTTTCACCAATAATCACTGGCACGATTATTTGCGGTTCTTTGGCGCAGTGGTACTGAACCGGCTGGATCGTACGCCCGGCGTCTTACTTGCGCGGGCCACTGAGGTAAGGCTGACCGCTCCCGAAGACCAGCGGATCTACGTGCAGACAGACGGAGAGTCGGTCGGAAAGCTCCCGGCTGTTATTTCAATCGTCCCCGAGGCCGTCAGAATTCTTCTTCCTGCGCGTTATATCGCGCAGTGCCGTCGATCCAGGGAACTTGCTTACACGACCTGACGTCATACTGCCGGACGAAATATGCGGCTGGTGCTTTTGCTTCTCATCGGCGCTGTTGCTGCCGTCGCGCAGAATCGAACCAGTGCTCTCGTTCCCGCACGATTCGATTGCGCGATCGATGGCGCTGTAGTCGATCACGTCACGCATCAGCCGGTTCCGAGAGCGAAAATCGCAGTGGTCTGGCCCGGCGGGAATCGCACTGGCGCTGCGGACAACTCCGGTCGATGGTCTTTCGGCGGAATCGCCTGCGCTCGTGTCTCCGTTTCGGCCAGCCGGTTCGGCTACCTGGATAGCGGATATATCGGCTCGCCACCGCTGAATTTTCTGCTTTCGCCAGATTCACCATCGCATCTCTCAATTGAACTCACGCCGCAGGCAACCGTTACAGGCAAGGTGGTGGATGAAAACGGCGATCCCGTGGCGGGCATGCGCATTGTCCCTTACATCGCCCGCGTGGTCGATGGACGCCGTCAACTCACGAACGGGCCGCAGACCGTTACGAACGATATCGGGCAGTTCCGGGTGGCCCCACTCGAACCGGGGCGGTACACGGTTTGCGCAGAACCAGCAATGGGCCAGGCCAACTATCAGGAGGCCTGTTACCCGGCTCCGCTCGAAGCGGGTCCCGCAAGCGCCATGCGCCTCGACGCGGGCCAGGAAAGCGAGGTCGATTTCGCTTTGGCGCGAGCGCATCTCGTGCGGCTCTCCGGCGTTGTCACAGGTCTGCACCCCGGCGCGCGCGCAGCAGTCTGGCTCTCGCGACCCGGTTTGGCGAGGCGGCAACCCGCGATGACGAGTAATGTTTCGCCTGAAGGCGCATTCGCCTTTCGCGAGGTCCCGGCAGGCTCCTGGACGCTGACTGCTACGGCGAATCTCGATGAACGCTCGTGGTCAGCTCGAATTCCGGTCGAAGTTGGCGATTCGGATGTGGATGGAATCGTTCTGACACCGGAGCCGCCGATGACGATCGCCGGTACGATCAGGACAGATTCCCAAAACGCCCCTGCGGAAAGCGGACCCGGAGTGGGGCTTTCGTTGAGGTTGGCCGGATCGATGCCAGCCGCGCGAAATTTCGGAACTGTCAATGTTGTATTCAGCGATGACAATCGCTCGTTTACGATTACCGGCATCACGCCTGGGAGCTACAGCCTCACCATGAGCGCTCCTCCTTTTTTCCTGAAATCCGCCACATTGGGCGGTCTGGATATCGGCCACGGCGAATTTACTATCAATACCGACCCGGGCCCGATGGAGATTGTGCTTTCGGACGCTGGCGGGTCGCTCGAAGGCGACGTGAGCATGTATGACGGCTCGCCCGCCGCGAGCGCCTCGATCATTCTGCTGCGCGAGGGCGAATTCGTTCGCGTGTTATCCGTCGTGAACGGCCATTTTAATGTCGGAAACCTTCAGCCTGGCGCCTACACCGTCAGCGCCTGGGACAGCATCCGGAATGTGGAATACGCGAACCCGGAGTGGATGCGCCAGTATGCTGAAGCGTCGGCCGCGGTCACAATCGAGGCCGGGCACGACGCGCGGATAAAGCTGATCCGTCAGGCAGCTCCTCTCGAGTAGCTCCGGGCGCGGGCTTCCAATACACCGCGTTGCGAGATTGCCGCGTTGCACAATGGAAGATCCGCCGAATGGCACTCCGCACTCTTCTCTCTGAACAGCAGATACAATCCCGCATCGTCGAACTTGGCGCTCGCATTGAGGAGGACTATCCAGAGGGGCCTCTCCTCCTGATCGGAATCCTCAAAGGGGCGTTCTATTTCCTTGGTGATCTTTCTCGCGCAATCAATCGCGATGTATTTATCGATTTCATGGGGATTTCCAGCTACGGCCGCGGCAAGAGCAGCTCGGGCGAGGTGCGCGTCACCAAAGATCTGGATGTTTCTATCGAGGGCACGGATGTTCTCGTGGTCGAAGACATCATTGACAGCGGTATCACTCTCAATTACCTTGTCGGACTTCTCGCGCAACGCAAGCCGAAATCGGTTCGAGTGGCGACCCTCCTGGACAAGCCGGAAAGACGTATGCGACAGGTAGACGTCGCCTACGTCGGATTTCAAATTCCGGATGAATTCGTCGTCGGCTACGGTCTCGATTACGCCGAACGCTATCGCAATCTTCGCAACATCTGCGTGCTAGAAGAATAGACACCCTCAAGTGCGGGTGCGAGGCAATTTCCGCCACGGTGCGGAACTGTGATCCGTACGCTCCAGACAGCCGCCTGCATTCATTTTTCAGGTCGCGAGCTGCCGCCCGTATGTTTTGCATGGACGCTGGCGTCCGTGCGGCCGAGCTGATCGAGCGTGGCTTTGAAACCCTCGGCCAGTTTCTCAGCGGGCCCGGTCCCCCAATAATGCAGGAAGTAAACCGCCGGCTGGGAGTTCGTCATGTGATTATGAATGGCGACGACATTCAGGCCGTGTGAGCGGAGCGTCTTCAGCACCGGCGTAATCTCGCGGTCCAGCATGGCGACATCGCCGGCGATCTCCGCATTTGCATCGCTGCCGTAAAAAGCCGCCCAGGTATTCAGGCCCATCCGGGCATTAATGGCGGCTCCCATATCCGTGATATGAAGATCCTCCCGCGCAACGGTGATTTTGTAGACCTGACCGCTTTGCTCGCCGTCGTGTCCGGTGATGCGCGTTATCGCAGCCACGTCGAGGCGGCCGGCGGTAACTTGCGAATGCCCGCCCGTTACTGTGCTTCCGTGTTGAGGCGCACCGTGCCCAATCAAATCCAGAGCCGGTTTCGCCATGCGCGCCAGATCGGCTGCTTTTCCGTGACCATGCACGTGCATGTAGAAAATGCGGGGGGTCTCGAAAAAGAAATGATTGTGCAACGCCGTCACTTCAAGACCGTTGTCGAGGAGGGCGCTCATAACGGGGTTTACCTCATCTTCAAGCAGCACCAGATCGCCCATCATGACTTCCTCGCCGCCTCTGCCCTTCGTCATCGCCAGCCAGCCGCCGAAGCCGAACGGTGTGTGGGTGCTGATGCCGTCGATCGTCACTTTGATGTCATTTCGCGGTATGTTGATTTTCAGAACATTCGCTTTGAAATCGCCCTGTTTCCCCAACATCTTCAGAACGGCGTCGTATTCTGCGGGAACACTCTGCGCTGCGACCGTGTGCGATATCGCCAGAACCGCAATTATGATGCTACTTTTGCTCATATTATCCATCTCCTTGTTGTCAGTTGAGAGTGGCTTTCACTTCTGTTTCACCTCGAAATTGTCGAAGTACGTCACGCTGTCCGCCTTCGTCCAGAGGCCGGTTTTACCGGCGGACTCGATCGAGCTGTCTTCCGCGACGAATAGTTTTTCTCCATTCAGAAAAACTGTAAACAACTTGCCCTGGAACGTCACACGTAAGGTGGCCCAATGCTGCGAGGCGATCGAATGCTTAACGCCGTAGGCGCGCGACGGCAAGCCGATCGGCGCGATCGAGCCCCGGATACCGTTCAGGACTTTGTATAGAACGACATTATTTTCGAGGGCATTGGCGCGGACGATGTAATAGTTATCGGGATCGCGGTAGCGCCAGACAATTCCCGCAGCCTGATCAACCGTTCCCGCAACCGGCTTGAACGCAACCGAGACGTCGCCGTCGCGAAACCCGGCGCCGTTCCAAATTGCGAGGGGAAACCTGCCTGCCGTGGAATCCGTGGAAAGCTGCGCCAGCACACAGGGCGGGCTGGGAGCGGTCGAGTCCTTCACGAGTCCCCATCTGGGTGGACCGCCGGAATGAGTCATCACCACGGACCAATGCGGCGGCAGCCCACCGGAATCGCACCGATCGAAGTGCACGACTTCTCCCGTTGCGCCCTGGAGTGCTGCCAGGATCACAACTGCAGCGACCATCCGCATCGCGAATCCATCCTTTCGCAGCAAGCTGAAAATCTCCTGAGTCGGCCGGGTCGATAAACTCAGGAGATTTTCAGGGTGATTCGTGAAAGTGAATACAAGGGGAGTTGCGCTGCGCAGTACGATGCGAATTCTGATAGTTGAAGATGACCGGAAGCTGGCGACTCAGATTCAGAAGGGCCTGACTGAGAACAGTTATTCCACGCTGATCGTGTTCGACGGCCGTGACGGATTGGAAGCAGCCAGGCAGGGAGGCTTCGACGTGCTGGTTCTCGATGTCATGCTGCCCGGACTCGATGGATTTTCTCTCGTTCGCACGCTTCGCGAGCTTAAGATCACAACGCCGGTGCTCCTGTTGACTGCGAAGGATGACCCCGAAGACATCGTGCAGGGATTGGATGCGGGAGCAGATGATTACCTCACCAAGCCGTTCTCATTCAAGGTTCTTATGGCGCGACTGCGCGCGCTCGCGCGCCGCAAGACCGTTGACCCAGCGAAAAATCTGGCGCTCGCCGATCTGGTTCTTGATCCCGCATCGCGTGAAGTGAGGCGCGCAGGCGTCACGATCCCGCTTACCCGGACGGAGTTCATGGTGCTGGAATTCCTGATGCGAAACAGCGGCCGGGTAATGACGCGACAGCGTTTGTTTGAAGCCGTCTGGGGAAGCGAT
>Ga0157370_10004104_pt1 | contig 16885 bp, 19 predicted proteins | sample C35metaG_FD_113463 | JGI IMG/M metagenome (GOLD analysis project Ga0157370, IMG submission 113463) | Corn rhizosphere microbial communities from Kellogg Biological Station, Michigan, USA - C3-5 metaG | ecosystem: Host-associated > Plants > Roots > Rhizosphere > Soil | place: USA: Michigan...
GGAAGGCCGACAGCTGCGCCTTGAAGCCGACGGTGTCGGCGTTGGCCAGGTTGTGCGCCACCTCCGACTGCTCGCGCATCATCTGCGTGGCGCCGGTCATGGCGACGTATAGCGAACGATCCATGGAGAAGATCCTCAGGAAGTGAGTGGAGAGAAGTGAGAAAAGAGAGAAGGCAGCTTTCTCCCACTCCTCACTCCTGATCGCTCACTCCTCTCAGTTGCGGATGTTGATGATGGTCTGCGTCAGCTGGTTGTCGGTGGAGATCACCTGCGCGTTCGCCTGGTAGTTGCGCTGCGCCTTGATCATGTTGACCAGCTGCGCGGTGAGGTCGGCGGTGTTGGACGCTTCCAGCGCACCGGCCTGCACGCTGCCGAAGGTGCCGTTGCCGGCCGCGCCCATGATCGGCGTGCCGGAGTCGGAGGACGCCGCCCAGTTGGTGTTGTCCAGCTGGCGCAGGCCCTGCTCGTTGGAGAATTGCGCCATCGCCAGCTGGCCCAGCGAGGTGGTCTGGCCGTTGGAATATTTCGCCTGCACCACGCCTTCACCGGACACGTCGATGCTGGACAGGATGCCGGTCGGATAGCCGTCCGGATTGATCGCGCTGGCCGCATAGGCGTTGCCGAACTGAGTCGCCTTGCCCAGGTCCAGGGTGAGCTGCATCGGATCGGCGCCGGGGCTGACCGATACCGTGGGGAAGCTCAGCTTGCCGTTCGCCGGCGCGACCAGCGCACCGCTGCTGTTGAAGGTCAGCGGCTGCGACGCACCGGTCGAGGCGCCGTCGATGTACAGGTTCGCGTTCCATACATTGGCGGCCGGATCCTTGATGAAATACACGATGCCGCTGTGCGTGGCGCCCAATGAGTCGTACGCGGTGAACGGGGTGGACTGGTTGTAGCTCAGCGGATCGTTGACGGGGTCGAACGCGGTGGCCGGGGGCGTCGCGTCGGACGGCAGGTTCAGCGACATCTGCACCGAGCTGGTGGCCTTGGCCGCGTTCTGCGAGGTGAGCAGTTGCAGGTCGCTCAGCGTGCTGTTGTCGAAGCCGCCGTTGCCGACCGCGGGGAAGATCTGCAGGCGCTGGCCGTTCGCGTTGGTCACGTAGCCGTTGGGGTCTTTCTGGAACGCGCCGGCGCGGGTGTACGAATAGCCCTTGCCGTCGCGCAGGGTGAAGAAGCCGTCGCCGCTGATGGCGAAATCCAGGCTGTTGTTGGTCGTCTCCACGCTGCCGGCGGTGAACTGCTGGGCCACGTTGGTCAGCCGAACGCCGCTGCCGGTCTGGCTGGAGCTCAGGTTGGGGCCGGCCGCGTTGAACAGCTCGGCGAATTCGGCGCGCGAGCCCTTGAAGCCGGTGGTGGCGGTATTGGCGATGTTGTTGGCGGTGACCTCGAGATCCTTCGAGGCGGCGTTGAGACCGCTCAATGCAATGTTGAAAGGCATCGGAGTAATTCCTCTTTGGTGAAGCCCCTCGGGGCCATCAGTTGATCTGTGCGACCTGACTCAGCAGGACACCGCCAAAACCGTCCACGTCCAGGTACGCGCCGTCGCTTCCGGTCATGCCCACGCCGTTGACCTTGCCGCTGATGTAGGTGGCCACGGCGGTATTGCCTGCCTGCGCCTTGAGGCCATAGGTGCCCTTCGCCAGCGCAGCGCCGTCGTCGCCCTTGCCGTCCCAGTGGAACGCCACCAGTCCCGACGCGGGCGTGCCCAGGTTCAGCGTGCGCAGCACGTTGCCGTCGGCGTCGGTGACCTGCACCAGCACCGCCTTGCCGCCGTCGGGCACGTTGACCGCACCGTCCAGGCCGCTGTCCTGCAATTGGCCCGCGGCCGACGGCACGGTCACGTTGCGCCCGACCATGCTGCCGGCCTGCAGCAGCTGGTTGCCCTGCAGCGACTGGCTCAGGCTGTCGAACGAGGTCTGCAGCGACTGCGTGGCCGAGACCTGGCTGATCTGCGCCAGCTGGCTGACCATCTGCGAGGAATCCATCGGCTTGGTCGGATCCTGGTTGCGCATCTGCTGCGTCAGCAGGCTCAGGAAATCGGCCTGGCTCAGGGTCTTGTCCTTGCTCGCGCTGGCTGCCTTGGCGGCGCTCGAACCCATGCCGCCGATACCGATGTCGCTCATGCCGCACTCCTCATCTGTCGGGATGCCGTTCGCGCGCGCCTTGCGGGTGCGTGCCTCACTTGCCGAGGTCCAGCGTTTTCTGCATCAGCTGGCGCGGCGAGTTCATCACCTCGACATTGTTCTGATACGAACGCGAGGCCGAAATCATGTTCACCAGCTCGTCGACCGGGTTGACGTTGCTGCTGTAGACGTAGCCGTCGGCATCGGCCAATGGATTGCCGGGCTCGTAGCGGCTCGGAATGGCAGCCTGGCTTTCGGTGACGCCGAGCACCTGCACGCCTTCGCCCACGGCATTGCTGCCGCTGTCCTGCGCGTTCTTCACCGCGGCAAACAGCGGCTCGCGCGAGCGGTACGCGCCCTCGGGCGTCGAGGACACGCTGTCGGCGTTGGCCAGGTTGCTGGCCACCGTGTTCAGGCGCAGCGACTGCGCGGCCATGCCGGAACCGGCGACGTTGAAAATCGAGAAGAGCGACATCAGCTCTGGCCTCCGCTGATGGCGGTGCGCAGCATGCGGATCTGCGCCGTGATGAAGGACAGGCTGGCCTGGTAGTGCACGCCATTGGCGGCGAAGGCGGCCTGTTCGGCCTGCGCATCGACGGTGTTGCCGTCCATGCTCGGCTGGCTCGGCACGCGATAGGCCAGGCCGTCCGCTGCCTGGCCGGCGTTGCCGATCTGCCCGGCCGTGGTCGTCTGCAATGGCAGGCCATCGGCTCCGCCGCCCGCGGCGGCCAGCACCTTGCGGAAATCCACGTCGCGGGCGAGGTAGCCCGGGGTGTCCGCGTTGGCCAGGTTGTTGGCGAGCACCTCGGTACGGCGCTGCCACAGGTCCAGCGCACGGGTATGGATGCCGAACAGGTTGTCAGGGGTCAGGGTCATCGCTTCGCTCCGCGTGCAGTTGCCGCACGGAGCCGGAGGCAAATTGCATGCCACCCTGTGGAAACCGTTGCTGCGCCTCGGCCGGCGTGGCGAACACCGGCAACGCCGGCAGCGCGGCGCCGGCGAAAGACGGATTGTTGACGCCCGCTGCGGCGAGCCGCCCGCGCGTCAGTCCGTCGTCGCCGGCTCCGGCAGCAGTTCCAGCACCGCCTGCGCCAGCAGATCCGGCTGGAATTTCGCCACGAAGCGCTCGGCCTTGACCTCCTTCACCATCGCTTCGTTGAAGATGCCGCTGAGCGAGCTGTGCAGCACGACCTTGAGCTGGCGCAGGCTCGGCGCCTCGCGAATGGCGCGGGTCAGCGCGTAGCCGTCCATCCGCGGCATCTCGATGTCGGACACCACCAGCTTGACGCCTTCGGCGGGATCGGCGGCGGCCATCTCCAGCAGCCGGTCGAGCGCCTCGCGCCCGTCCCTGGCCACCACGCATTCGATATTCATCTGCTTGAACAGGCTGACCAGGCGGCGACGCGCGATCACCGAGTCGTCCACCACCATCACGCGGCGCGGCGACAGCGAACGCGCGCCGGCAACGCGCTGCATCTGCATCGACAGCTCGGCCGGCGCAGCGTCGATGCTCGCCAGCACGTGCTCGACGTCGACCACCGCGAGCAAGGCGCCATCGACCCGTGTCACTGCGTTGACCCGCGCGCCGAAGCCCAGCGCCGAGGGCGGCGCTGTCAACGCTTCGCCCTCGCACTGCACCATGCGCTGCAGGTCGGCGACCAGGAAGCCCTGCACCGAGCGGCTGAACTCGGTGACCATCAGATGCGCCGAGTCCACGTCGCGCAGCGGCGCGTAGCCAAGCGCTGCCGCGAGGTCGATCACCGGTATCGTCTGGCCGCGGTAGTTGCAGCTGCCGGCCAGCAATTCATGCACGCCCGGCATGCGTTCCAGCGGCGGACGCCGCAAGACCTCGCGCACCTTGAACACGTTGATGCCGAAAAGCTGCTCGTCGCCAAGCCGGAACAGCAGCATCGCGACGCGGTTGTGTCCGGCCAGCCGGGTATGCCGCTCGACTTTTTCCAGCAATGTGCCGGCCATGCAGATCCTCGAATGCGCGCCGCCGCAGCGACTGACGCGGAAACTATCGGCCGCGCCGCCGTTTGCTTTAGTACGGCACTGGCATGCGACTTGCTTCCTCAAGTTCCGGAAGTTTTTGACGATGCAGCAGTGCGCTCCCGCACTTCACAGAGACGATGCCCGACCCATGAGCTTGATCTGGAACCAGCATGTCGCCGCCCTGGTCGAGGCCGCTGCCAGCGGCGACGACGCGCAGGTCGCCGTATTGCGACGCAGGTATCCGCGCGCCGCCCAAGTGCTGGCGCCACTGCTCGCCCGCGTCGCCAGCCGTCCGCCCAGCTCGGTGGCGCTGCAGACCGTGGAGCAGCAAAGCCTGGTGCTGGGCGCGGTGCAACAGCTGTCGCGAGAACAGGCCGCACTGGACAAGGCCGCCGGCGACAGCCGCGGCAGTGTCGATCGCTTGACGGATGGCAGCGCCGGTATCTCGACGGCCCTGCAGCAGGTGGGCGCCGACCTCGACCAGGCGCGTCAGGCGGGACTGGCCGGCAGCGGCACGGTCAGCGAGCTCGATGGCCAGCTGCGACTGCTGCGCAGCGCGCTGTCGGCGATGAACCGCAACCAGAGCAAGCTGGCCGAACAGGTTGCACAGATTCGCAAACTCACCGGCACCGTGCAGGAGATCGCCCATCAGACCAACCTGGTGGCGTTGAATGCGGCGATCGAGGCAGCGCGCGCCGGCGAGGCGGGCCGCGGCTTCGCCGTGGTCGCGGACGAGGTCAAGCAGCTGGCCGAGAAGACCGCGCTGACCACCACCGAAATCGAAACCGTCACCGGCTCGATCGGCGATTTCTCGTTGCAGCTGGATGGCGACGTGCAGCATGGCCTGCAGCAGCTGGAGCGCGCGCAGGCCGGCGTGGGCCAGTCCGGCGCCACCCTTGGCGATGGCACCGCCGCCCTGCAGGCCGCCAGCGAGCGCATCCACAAGCTGCAGCAGACCCACGACGTGCAGCATGCACGCGCCACCGCGGCCCAGGCCGCGCTGGGCGCGCTGCAGCGTCGTGGCAACGAGGCGCGGCGGCAATCCGAATCGCTGCACCGCGCCGCGTTGCTGGCGCACCGGCTGGGGCTGGACTGGCTCGAGGGCGTGAGCGGAAACGATCCGGCCAGCCTCAGCCTGACCGTGCGCGAGGCGGCGCTGAACCTGCGCCAGGCGATGGAGCTGGCCTTGCTGGAACCTGGCGCGCTGGATCGGCGCTGGTTCGATACCCATACGATCAACCGCAGCATCGGCCGGCTGGCCGCGCTGCATCAGGGTGGCCGCGATGCCAGCGAGCTCACCCAAACCGGCGCGCAACTGGGCGAACAGGGCAACCGTTTCGTCACCCTGTTGTGCGATGGCCAGCTCGACCAGGCGGTGCAGCTTTCGCGGCAGCTCGAATCCGGCCGCGAAGCCTTGCTCGGCCAGCTTGGCGCCTTGCTGGCCGACGCATGAAGCCAGGGCGAGCCATCACCACCACTCTTTGCATAGCCATGCTTTGGCTCGCTGGCGGCCCCGCCGTGGCCGCCGGCGGCGCGACGCAATCGGCCGGCAGCGTGCGCGCTGCCGCCGAGCAGGCCGTGCGCGAGCACTATGCGATGCCGGGCAGCCGCGTCGAGATCGCGCCGGGATCGCTCGACCTGCGCCTGCAGCTGGCCAGCTGCGATCAACCCTTGCGCGCGCTGATCGCCGGCAACACCCAGGTTTCGTCGCGCATGACGGTGCCGGTGCAATGTCCGCAGGACGGCGGCTGGACCGTACGGGTGCCGCTGCAGGTGAAGGTGTTCCGTACGGTGCTGGTGGCCAGCCATGCCCTGCTGCGCGGCGATGGCGTCAGCGCCGCCGACGTGCACGGCGAGGAGCGCGACATCACCCGGCTCGGCTACGGCTATCTCGATAGCCTGGAGCAGCTGGCCGGCCGTTCGCTGGCCCGCGGCGTGCCGAGCGGCAGCGTGCTCAGTCCCGGTGCGCTCGGCGGCCGCCGCATGGTGCGGGCCGGCGATCACGTGCAGATGGTGGCCCGCCTCGACGGCATCGAGGTGCGCGCCGACGGCATCGCCCTGGGCAGCGGCGACCACGGCGCCCGCCTGCGGGTGCGCAACGGGAGTTCCGGCAAGGTGGTCGACGGCATGGTGAGCGCACCCGGCGTGGTGATCGCGCTGCCATGATCGGGACGATTCGCGCGCGACCGCACTACTTTTTCCCCACGCCCCTAAAGTTTCCGCGAAACCGGCCGATCTGACAGTTACAGGGCCACACCCCAGCGAGAACGGACCCATGAATACGACCATTTCCAACAACGGTTTGCCGAAGTTTCCCCAGGCCAGCAATGGCCCGGGCAACGGCTCGGCGACAGCCGCCAATTCCCCGGCAGGTTCCACGGCCGCAGCGCCGAAGGCCGACGATCAGCTCAAGCTGACCGACTCGGCGCTCGCGCTGCAGGAGGCCGCGCGCCCCGGCGACGCCGCCGCGGTCGATCCGCAACGGGTGGAGCAGGTGCGCAAGGCGCTGGCCGACGGCAGCTACAAGATCGATGCCGGCCGCATTGCGGACCGCATGCTTGCGTTCGAGCAGCAGCTCGGCGGCACCGGCAAGGCATGAACAGCCCGCTGCAGCACGAACTGGACGCCGCGCTTGCCGCCGTTCTGGGCGACATGCGGCGGGCCGTCGATCAACTTGCACAGGTACTGGAGGCCGAGCGCGCTGCGCTGGGCGCATCGGACAGCGCAGCGCTGGATCAGGCCGGCGCGCTCAAGCAGGCGACCATGCAGCAGCTGGAGCAGCTCGATGCAGAGCGCCAGCTGCTGTGCCGGGAGCAGCCCTCGGTGGCGGCTGCGCAGGAGCCTGTCTGGGCCGGCATCGTGCAGTCGCTGCGCCAATGCCATCAGCTCAACCAGCGCAACGGCAGCACGGTCAACCTCAGGCTGACCCAGGTGCGCCAGGCACTGGCGGTGTTGACCGGCCATGCCGGCGAAAGCGAACTGTACGGCCGTTCCGGCGAATTGCACGCCAGCCGGCGTTCGCAGGTCCTCGCGGCGGCGTGAGTTCGGTATGGAAAACGGCATCGCCGCCTGCTAGCGCAGACGGTCCTCTCACTGACCGCGAGGCGGCCTCCGGCATGCCACCGCGTTAATCGCGACGACTGATCATGAGCACAAACGCCTCCCCCGCACGCTCCCCCGCTCAAAACGCTGCCGCCAGTGATGGCGCGTCGATGCCGATATCGAACCCGCTGCCGGTGCTGCGCGTGCCGATGCTCGATCGCGAACGGCAACTGTTCGCCTACGAAATCGTCTTCCATCGCGAGCTCGGCGATGAGCAGTACCTGCTGCAGAGCGTGCTTTCCACGATCACCGATGGTGCGCTGACCCGGCTGGTGCGCGGCAACCGCGCCTTCCTCAACATGCCTGCCGAACTGTTGCCGGAAGATTCCGACGTGCTGCTCCATCAGCCCCGGCTGGGCGTGGTGCTGCAACCCGAGGTGGCCACCGACCAGGCGCTGATGAAGCGGCTGCAGCAGATGGCGCAGCGCGGCTGCCAGTTCATGCTGGACGCCAACGACGTCGATCTCGAAAGCAGCCTGCCCCTGCAGAACCTCCTGCAGATGGTGCAGCTGGTGCGCCTGGACGCCAGCCACATGAGTCCGGAAAGGCTGAAGGAGCGCGCCGAGTATCTGCATACGCGGGGCATTCGCGTGGTCGCCGGCCAGGTCAACGATCATCCGACCTACGAGCGCTGCCTCGAACTGCCGCTGCAGGCGATCCAGGGACGCTACCTGCTGATTCCGCAACCGGTGGCAGTGCCCGTGCTGACCGCCAACCGGCTGAGCATGCTGCGGCTGATGCGCGTGCTGCAGGAAAGCAACCCGGGCCCGGTGGAACTGGGCAACATCATCCGTGACGACGCGGTGCTCAGCTACAAGCTGCTCAGCTGCGTGAACTCCGCGTACTTCGCGCTGCCGCGGCAGCTGAAGTCGGTGCAGCAGGCGGCGATCTTCTTCGGCGTCACCCGCATGCGCAACTGGATCGACACGATGTCGATGTGCAGCATGGACGATCGCCCGCCGGAACTGCTGCGCGCGGCGCTGATCCGCGCGCACATGTGCGAGAAGCTGGCCAGCGGCATGCCCAGCGGGCATACGGAAATGGCGTTCACCGTCGGGCTGTTCTCGCTGCTGGACACCCTGATGTGCGCGCCGATGGAGTTTCTGCTGACGCACCTGCGGCTGGTTCCGGAAATCAGCAACGCGCTCACCCGTCGCGAAGGCCCGTTCGGCCCGCTGCTCGACCAGATCATCGCGTGGGAAGCTGGCGAGCTGACCAGCGAGCGCGTGCTTCCCCAGCGCATCCACCGCTTGGCCGGCGTCTACCTGGAAGCCACCCAGTGGGCCGACCAGGTCTACGCCAACGCGAACGAGAAACAGACGAACTGATCGGCGCGGCAATGCTCAACGATGGCGGTGCAGCCGCCATACCGTGAGCAGAAGGCTGACCAGCACCACGGCGAGCCAGCCGCACAGGATGCGGCTGTCGCCGCCGATCCACAGCACGCTGGCGACGACGCCCACGCCGAGGCCGCCAAGCCCGAGCGCCAGCATCACGTCGCGCTGGGCGCGCTGGCGGGAGAGCAGCAGGAGCGAGCCCAGCGCCGCCAGCAGCACCGAAAGCACGCGCGCACCGTTCACGAACTCAGGCGGTTCCGGCAGATCCGGAAACATGTCCAGCACCGGAACGTCGCCGACCTGCACGTCGTAGCCCCGGCCATCGGCGGCATCCGTCGCCGCCACCAGGCGGTCGCCATCGAGGCGACCGACCACGGTGAGTTCCTGCAACGGCACTTCGTCCCAGCTCACCCGTATATCGCCCAGGCGCGGATCGCTGGGGTTCGCGCTGGTGACCAGGTAATCCCCATGACGGGTGAAGCTCGCCGCGAGGTTTTCCGGCAACGATTTCGGATCCGGCGTCACCCGTTGCGAGCCGGGCAGCGCATGCAGCAGCACCGGCCCGAGCTTGAACCCGCCGACCTGCACCAGGCCGGCATCGAACTGCTTGCCGCCGATCGGGAAGGAAGGCGGATTGGCATGCCCGGCCGGGTCGCGGAAACGGCTCGCATCGAGCGGTCGGTCGACCCAGTCCAGTTCGTAATGCACGCCATCGCCGATGCGTACCTCGCGCCACTGGAACATTTCCACGTGGCGCACCAGCACGGGCGTGTTCACGCGCAGGTTGAACTCCGGATCATGCGGCGCCTCCACCACCGTGGGCGTGGCGACGATGCGGGCCATCAAGCCATGCTGCCCGGCCTGCGGCTGTGCATCGGGGCCGAGGTTCACCACTTCGCCGCCATGCCGCGTGGCCGCCGCCCGATAGTTGAGCAGGCCGCGCGAGGTCGTCGCCACCACGCCGATACCGGCCAGCACCAGCAGCGCGCCGACGATGTTCAATGCCAGCCCGCGCACGAGTGGCCCCTTGCGCAGATCCATCAGAGTGTCCCTTCCGCGGTTTGCGAAGGTCTGCCCCGCAGCACGGGTTGCTCGTCGACGGTGCCGAAACGGCCGCGCTCGTCGCGGGTCACCCGCGCCAGCGCGCAGGCGTGGTCGTGGGTGAAGAACAACCGCACCTCGCGGGCCAGCTTGTCTTCCAGAAATGCGCGCTTTTCGTCGATGAGCTTCTCCGGCCAGCGGTCGTAACCCATGGTGATCGGCAGATGTACCCAGAAACGGCCGGGGATCAGGTCGGCGCAGAACACCACGCCGGCGACCTCGGCCAGCATCAGCCCCGGCGTATGGCCGTCCGAAAAACTGAAGCGCACCGACTCGCCCAGGGTCTGCGAATGCGCGCCCTCGACCAGTTCCAGCCGTCCGCTGGCCTGCAGCAGCGGCTGCAGTTCGGGAACGAAGGACGCGCGATCGCGCGGATGCGGCTGCAACGCGCGGCGCCAGTGTTCGGCGCCCACCACGAAGCGTGCATTCGGAAACAGCAGCCGTGGCGGCTGGCCTTCTTCCCACGCGGCCAGCAAACCGCCGGCATGGTCGAAATGCAGATGCGAGAGCACCACGGCGTCGATGTCTTCGTGCGTCAAGCCGAGCTCGGCCAGCGAGTCCAGCAGCACATGCCGCGGCTCGACCACACCATAACGCTCGCGCAAACCCGGCTCGAAGAACGCCCCGATGCCGGTCTCGAACAGCACATGGCGGCCATCGAGATCCTTCACCAGCAGGCAGCGGCAGGCCAGCGGAATCCGGTTTTCCTCATCCGGCGCTATCCAGCGCGACCACAGCGCCTTCGGAGCGTTGCCGAACATGGCGCCGCCATCTAGCTGCTGGGAGTTGCCGAGGATCGAGAAGAGTTCCATGGCCTGACCTTACTGCACCTTGCCCAGGCCCGATGGCCGGCGCGGGTCGCTGGCGGCGTCGAGCTTGTTGGTCTTGCGATCCCAGGTGACCACGTTCATGAAGCCCCAAGACTCGCGCGGCTTCAGCGTGTAGCCCATCTTCGTCAACGCGTCGCTGGTGGCGGCGTCGAACGTGCCCTCTTCCACGTTCACCACGTCCGGCAGGTATTGGTGGTGGAAGCGCTTGTGCGCGGCGATCTGCTGCGCGCTTTCGCCATCGATGAAATGCAGGATGCCTTCGAGCACCTGGGTGATGATGGTGAAACCGCCGGGCGAGCCGATCACGGCGACGCGATCCGCGCCGATCACGATGCTGGGCGACATCGACGAAAGCATGCGCTTGCCGGCTTCCGGCGCGTTCGCGGCGCTGCCGAGCAGGCCGTAGACGTTGGGCTTGTCCGGCACCAGCGCGAAATCGTCCATCTCGTCGTTCAGCAGCACGCCGGTGCCCGCGGCGACGAAGGTGGAACCCATCGTGTAGTTCACCGTGGAGGTGATCGACGCCATGTTGCCGTCGGCATCGATGATCGAGAAATGGGTCGTGTGCATGCCCGGCTCGGCCGCCTCGGCGCGGGGCAGCATCGACGATGGGGTGGCCTTGTCGGGCAGGATGCCCTGGCGCAATCCGTCGGCGTAGAACGGCGACAGCAGCATGTCCAGCGGCATCTTCACGAAGTCCGGATCGCCCAGATAATCGTTGTGGTCGCGGAACGCGCGGCGCATCGCCTCGACGATGTAGTGCACGCGCTGCGCCTGGTCCAGCTTGGCCAGGTCGAAACCGGACAGGATGTTGAGGATCTCGGCAATCGCCACGCCGCCGGACGACGGCGGCGGCGCGGTGACGATGCGGTAGCCGCGATAGTTGACGACGATCGGCGTGCGCTCCTTCGCCTGGTAGCCGGCCAGATCGGCCAGAGTCCAGTTGCCGCCGGCAGCGCGCACCGCCGCGACGAGCTTGTTCGCGGTTTCGCCGCGATAGAAGCCGTCGTTGCCATGTGCGGCGATCGCCTCCAGCGTGCGGGCCTGGTCCGGATCGCGCCAGATCGCCCCTTCCACCGGCGGCTCGCCGGCCGGCAGGTACTTCGCCACCGACGCCGGCCAGCGTCGCAGGTCCTTGTGAACCTCGGCGATCGCATGGCGCAGGCGGGCGTCCGGCACAAAACCGTCGCGCGCGATGCGGATCGCCGGCGCCAGCGATTGCTGCAGTGGCCGCTTGCCGTAGCGCCTGGCGATCAGCACCAGCCCTGCCGGTTCGCCGGGAATGCCGGCAGACAGCGGCCCCTTCAGCGCGGTGTCGCGGTTCGGGCTGCCATCCGCGTTGAGATAATCCTTGCGGTCGACCGCGGCCGGCGCGGTTTCGCGGGCGTCGATGAAGATGTCGCGGCCGTCCTTCGCACGGTGCAGCACGGCCATGAAGCCACCGCCGATGCCGGAGCTTTCCGGTTCGACCACCGACAAGGCAGCCGCCACCGCGATCGCCGCGTCGAACGCGTTGCCGCCCTTGGCCAGCACTTCATGACCGGCGTTCGTGGCGAGGAAATTGGCGCTGGCGATGGCGGCGTGCCCCGGGCGCTGCTGCACCGGGGACACGCGATCATGGGCGGATGCCGGCGGTGCGCCATCGGCCGCGAGCGCGGGACCGGCAACCAGCAGCAGGCTCAGCACTACGCGCGGCAGCGACAGTCGCCCGCTCAGGTGAAATTTCATGCAGCGGACTCCTTCGCCATCAGGTGCCGGTATTTCATCTCGAGCTGCGCGGGCGATTCGACATGTTCGGGATCGCCGATGATGCACTCGACCGGACACACCGCCACGCATTGCGGCTCGTCGTGATGACCCACGCATTCGGTGCACAGCGCCGGGTCGATCACGTAGAACTCCTCGCCCAGCGTAATCGCCTTGTTCGGACAGGCAGGCTCGCAGACGTCGCAATTGACGCAGGTGTCGAGGATTTTCAGGGACATGGCCGTCGATACTACATGCTGAAGGGATGGCGCCCGGGGAGCGCGCGCCGACATGCTGGCGAGTTCACGGCAGCCGGCCTCACGCATCGCCCATCCGTTGAAGGGTGGCCACGATGCGGCGCCGCGCCGGTGCGTCCGGCGCGGCAATCCACGATTACATGATGACGAAGCGGATGGTGGCGCCCGTCGGCTTCAGCACGTCGGTGACCCGCTGCTCGTCGGCCTTGTCGCCGATGAACAGGATGATCACGTCCTTGAACGAGCCGGGCTTGGCATCCTTGAACGCCGCCACGACCAGATCGGCGGTCTTGGCGGAATCCGGGCCGCCGAAGGCCAGCAGGTTGCCCGGCAACACGCCGCGCGCCACGGTGTCCTGCACGCTCTGCAGCTGGCGGTCGTTCTGCGCCTTGGCTTCGTCGGTGGCGCCGGCAGTCACCATGTAGGCATACGGCTGGTTGGCGCTCATGCCCTGCATGTTCTTCTGGACGATCTGGCCGAGGTAGGCGTTCCAGCCCTTCGAATCGTTCGGGTCGGTCGGCTTCGGCGCCTGCTGCGCCTGCTGCTGGCCGTCCTGCTGATCGTCCCCGTGCTTGCCGCAGGCGCTCAGGGTCAGAGTGGCGGCCAGTGCGATGGCAGCGATGAGAGCGAACTTACGCATGGTTATCACCTTCGGTTTCGGGTTGCTTGTTGGAGCCGGGACGGCCTTTCTGCCAGCGCTGGCGCATGGCCTGCTGTACTGCCGGATGCACGAAGCCGGAGATGTCGCCGCCAAGGCGGCCGATCTCGCGCACCAGCGAGGATGAAATGAAACTGTATTGCTCGGCCGGCGTCAGGAACAGCGTCTCGGCCTGCGGAATCAGATGCCGGTTCATGCTGGCCAGCTGAAACTCATATTCGAAATCCGACACGGCACGCAGGCCGCGGATGATCACTCCCGCGCCGACGTCTTCGACAAAGGTGGCCAGCAGGCAATCGAAGCCGCGCACTTCCACGTTGGGCAGGTCGGCCAGCGCCATGCGCGCCAGGGTGATCCGCTCGCTGATGCTGAAGCCCGGCCCCTTGCTCGAACTGTCGGCCACCGCCACCACCACCCGGTCGAACAACGGCGCAGCACGCGTCACCAGGTCGGTATGACCGTTGGTGATCGGATCGAAAGTCCCCGGATAGACGGCGAGCCGCGGGTTGCCCAAAGGTTTTCTCACGAGTCGAAAGCGGCAGTGGATATGCGCCTAGCTTAACGGAAGCGCGCGCCGATAGAGCGCAAAACGCACCTCGCCGGCGTGGCCCTCACGATGCAGCTGCCAATGGGCCGGCAGTTCCGGTGTGCCGCGGCGCGGCGACTCCACGTAAATCCACGCCCGAGCGGCCAGCCAGCCGCCCTGTTCCAGTTGCTGCGCCAGCGGCGACCACAACTGCAGCGCGAACGGCGGATCGAGAAACACCAAGTCATGCGGCTGCGGCGCGCCCTGCAGAAACTGCGCTGCGTCCTGCACGGAAACCCGGCCGGCACCGGCCTTCAGCCGCGAAAGGTTGTCGCCAAGCGCCCGAGCCGCGCGCGCATCACGCTCGACAAACTGCACGGCTGCGGCGCCACGCGACAACGCCTCGATCCCCAGTGCGCCGGTGCCGGCGCACAGATCCAGGCAGTGCGCTCCCTCGATCACCGGCGCCAGCCAGTTGAACAGCGTTTCGCGTACGCGCTCGGCGGTGGGGCGCAGGCCTGGAGCATCCGGCACCTCGATGCGTGAATTGCGCAGGCTGCCGCCGACGATGCGGATGCGCCCGGCCGACGCGCCGCGAGCGCCGTTCATCGCGCCGCAACCGCCGCGGCCGGACCCTCAGCGGGCAGTAAAGGTCGGGGTGTTAGCATGCCGCCATTGTCTTTGAATCCCGGCCGCAATGCTCAAGTTCTGGAAGAAAAAGCCTGTCGAGGCGGAGCCCGCCGCCAAGCCCCAGGTCGACGACAACCTGCCGGAGAGCGATGATCCATCGCTGCAGGAAGCGCTGGCGGAAGCGCCTGCGCCGCAGGACGTCCAGGTAGAAACCGAGCGGTTCGCCGTTCCCGCCGGCGAACCCGCCGACCAGACCGCACCTGCGTCAGCCCGGCGCAGCTGGCGCGAGCGGCTTTCCGGCAACGCGTTCGCGCGCGGCCTCAGCACCCTGTTCGTGCGCCATCCCAAGCTCGACGATGACCTGCTCGACGAACTGGAAACCACCCTGATCACCGCCGATGTCGGGGTGCAAGCCAGCAGCGAACTGGTCGAGAACCTGCGCCGGCGCATGCACAAGCGCGAGTTCGCCGATGCAGCCGCGCTGCTCGCCGCCCTGCGCCAGGCCCTGGTGGCCCTGCTCAAGCCGGTCGAGCAACCGCTGGACGTGCACGGCCGGCAGCCATTCGTGGTGCTCGTCGTCGGCATCAACGGCGCGGGCAAGACCACCACCATCGGAAAACTGGCCCGCCGCTGGCGCGACGAACGCCGTGCGGTGATGCTCGCCGCAGGCGACACTTTCCGCGCCGCTGCGGTCGAGCAACTGAAGACCTGGGGCGAGCGCAACCAGGTGCCGGTGATCTCCCAGGGTCAGGACGCCGACGCCGCCAGCGTGATCTTCGATGCATTGCAGGCCGCGCGTTCGCGCGGCATCGACGTGCTGATCGCGGACACCGCCGGTCGCCTGCATACCCAAGGTGGCCTGATGGACGAGCTGGGCAAGATCGCCCGCGTCCTCAAAAAAATCGACAACGACGCGCCGCACGAGGTGCTGATGGTGATCGACGGCACCACCGGCCAGAACGCGGTCAACCAGGTGCGCCAGTTCCGCCAGATCGTCGGCGTCACCGGGCTGGTCGTGACCAAACTCGACGGTACTGCCAAGGGCGGTGTGGTGTTTGCGCTGGCTCGCGAGTTCGGCCTGCCGATCCGCTATGTCGGTTTGGGCGAAGCGGCCACCGACCTGCGCGTGTTCGAGGCCGAAGCCTTTGTCGACGGCTTGCTGCCCACCAGCCTCGGTGGGGACCGGCATGACTGAACCGCGACGGCGAGGCTGAGGGGATGTCGCGCCGGCTGCGCTTGTTCCTGCTGGTGCTTGGCGGCTTCGCACTGGCCGTCGTGCTGGCCGCGGTGATAGCCGTCTATCTGCTGTTGCAACCCGAACGCTTCACCCGGATGCTGCAGACGCAGGCGCGCGCCGCCGGGCTGGAACTCAACCTGGCGAGCCCGGCAAGCCCGACCTTGTTTCCCCGTCCGGCGCTCGACCTCAACGGCATCACGCTGAACGCGGAAGGCGCCAACGTGCCGATCCTTCTGGCAGCGCGCGGGCAGCTTGCATTGCCGTGGCATACGCTGTTCGGAGGCCCGACCGTCATTTCGCAATTGCGGATCGAATCGCCGCGGGTGGATCTGGATGCCTTGCAGGGATGGTTGAGCAACCTTCCCGCGCAACCCGCCGGAGCGCCGCGCAATATCCCGCGCATCGATACCGGCGTCAGCATCGGGCGCGGCAGCCTTGTGCGCGGCAACGAAGTGCTGCTCGACAACGTCTCGCTCGAAGCCGGCAGCCTGATCTCCGGCCAGCCGTTTCCGCTGAGCCTGTCTGCCGTCACCGCGGCCGGCACGCCGCTGCAGCTGCGGCTGTCGGCCACGCCACGCATCGAGGGCAATACGCTGCAACTGGACAACATCACGCTGCACCTTACGCAAGCCAGATCGATGACGCTGGCGCTCACCGGCACGGCGCACTGGCACGGCATCGCCAATGCGTCGGCGAGGCTCGCGGGCAAGCTCGACCAGGCCGACGCCGGCCAGTACGACGTGTCGTTGACCCTGGACCCGGCCGGCGGGGGCAACCCCCTGCTGCTCGCGTTGAAACTCGATGGCCCGGACAATCACGCCGACCTGCGCCTGCCGCCGTTGGCGCTGGCCCACTGGTGGAGCCAGCTCGGCAACGAGCAGGCGCCGCAGTTGACCATGCCGCCGATCAGCGGCCATGCGGAAATCGCCAGGCTGGAAACCGGCAGCGTGCGCATCGAGGGGCTCACGCTGCAGGCCGGCGACGAGCCGCCTGCAGCAGCCGGCACCGCGGCAGCGCCGGCCAAGCCCGCCAGTAGCGGACAGCCGTCCGGCCACCCATGACCTCGTCGTCATGCAGGCCGACATCCGCTACCGGCGCGGTCGCTGTTTTTCCGGCATCGGTGCGCAAGAGCGCAGCCGGGCCTGGCACGCTCCGCTGCCCGGAAGATGCGCAGACGAAGCGCCGCCTGCCGACGTTCGATCCATTTCAGGAAACCTCATGAAGGCAGCACTGGCCACCTCACTGTTGCGCTGGTATGACCAGCACGGCCGCCAGGATCTGCCGTGGCAACACCCACGCGACGCTTATCGCGTGTGGTTGTCCGAGGTGATGTTGCAGCAGAC
>Ga0157370_10004109_pt1 | contig 16871 bp, 20 predicted proteins | sample C35metaG_FD_113463 | JGI IMG/M metagenome (GOLD analysis project Ga0157370, IMG submission 113463) | Corn rhizosphere microbial communities from Kellogg Biological Station, Michigan, USA - C3-5 metaG | ecosystem: Host-associated > Plants > Roots > Rhizosphere > Soil | place: USA: Michigan...
GCCGGCCGCCTGCGCCCGCCGTGCCTCCTCGACCGAACCGCACTGGTGCAGCCAGATGCTGCCGGTCCGCCGCCGCGGCTCGCCCCAGAAGGTGGCGACGACGTCGGCCCCCGCGGCGGCCTCGAACCAGTCGGGCCGCGCGAACGGCAGCAGGACGTTGACGGCGAGCGGGGCTCCGGTCAGCGCCCGCGCCGCCGCCAACTCGCGCCGAATCGCTTCAGCGCCGTTGACCGCGATCGTCCCCAGGCCTCCGGCCTCGGAGACCGCCGCCGCCAGCTCGTGCCGGCTGATCCCGCCGCCCATCCCGGCTTGGACGACGGGCAGCTCCACCCCGAGGCGCTCGAGCAACGGTGGCACGCGGCCAGTCTAGGCCGAGCTCAGAAGCGGACCTCCGCTCCGGGCGGGTCGTAGACGCTCGCCAGCCGGGCCAGGGTCAGCGCCCCGAGCATCAGCCCGAAGTCCCGCAGGGCGATGTCGTAGTAGCCGGAGTAGGTGAGCAGGTTGACGATGATCCCGCCGAGCCAGGCGGCGACTACGTAGGCGCCGTAGCGCGGCTTCAGGAAGACGAAGACGCCGGCGACGATCTCGATCACGCCGACCAGGTGCATCGCGGTGGAGGCGCTGCCGGGGACGATGTCGTTGATCCAGGGCGCCAGGTACTGCTCCCAGTCGACCATGACGTTGAAGAACTTGTCGAGGCCGAAGAGGATCGGGGCGACGGTGAAGGCGATGCGCAGCAGCGTGAATGCCTGGTAGGCAGGGTCGCTCTTGAGGCGTTCGCCGAAGCTCGGCGCCAGCCTCGCCTCGCGCGGATCGAGGGTTGCGGTGGTTGACATGGGACCTCCCTTGGTCGGAGTTGATCTGTGTCCCCTTTGCGTCACCAACCACGCGCTTCTTACCCCCACCGCCAAAGTCGTGGTTCCTTTTGCACGGCATACGTGCATTAGGAACCACGCGATGGCGTAAGAAGCTGGCGTGCGGCGTCGCTAACAATGCATGGCGTCTGCGCTGATGACCGCTCCTCGTCCCACGCCCGCTGGACCCGATACCGCAGGCTCGCGCCCCTGGGTGGAGGATCTGCGTCGGGACGGGGCACGCGGCCAGGCCGCGGTCGCCGACCTCCACGCGCTGCTGCTGAAAGCCGCCCGCTTCGAGATCGGCCGTCGCGCCGCCGAGCTCTCGCACCTGCGCGGCGGCGACCACGAGGACCTCGCCCAGCAGGCGGCCAACGACGCGCTGATGGCGGTGCTGCGCAAGCTGGATCAGTTCCGGGGCGAGAGCCGCTTCATCACCTGGGCCTACAAGTTCGCCCTGCTGGAGGCGGCGGTGAAGGTGCGCCGGCGCGCCTGGCAGGGGCGCGAGGTCCCGCTCGAGGACGAGGCCTGGAATGCGCTCGCCGACGCGGGCGCCCCTGCCGGCCGCGGCGCTGAGGACGCGGAGCTGTTCGCCGCCCTGCGCGAGGAGATCGAGCGGCTCGGACCGCGCCAGCGCGAGGTCCTGGTCGCGGTCGCCCTCAACGGCGTCCCGATCGACGTCCTCGCCGAGCGCCTCGGCTCGACCCGCGGCGCCCTCTACAAGAACCTGCACGATGCCCGCCGCAACCTGCGCGCCGCGCTCGCCGCGCGCGGCTTCCGGGTAGGAACGGACGGAGAGGAGGAGGCATGAGCCGCGACGACAAACGCAAAGCGATCCTGGGCCGGGTCCTCGGCCCCGAGGGCCCCGAGCTGACCTGCGAGCGGTGCTTCGAGGAGCTCGACCGCTACGTCGAGCTGACCCTCGCCGGCGAGCCCGCCGACGCCCGGGTCCCCGGCATGCGCGCCCATCTCGAGGGCTGCCCCGCCTGCGCCGAGGACTTCGCCAGCCTCCGTGACCTCGTCACGCGCGAAGGGGATTGACAGCCGCGGGTGAGTCTTTAAGGTCGGAAACATGGGCGATCAGGGACTAGCCGCATGGAAGCTGCCGCTGATCGTGGCCGGGATCTGCGTCTCGATCGTCGCCGCCTTCTACCTCGGCGGGCCGGGGATGGGGATGGCCGAGGGCTCGATCGTCGCCGGCATCATCGTCGTGCTGGCGGTCCGCAACCCGCCGCTGCACCCGATCGTGCCGCCGCCGCCCGCCGACCTGCGCGAGCACCTGCTCGTCGTCGTCGAGGAGCCGCTCGAGGACGGGACCGCGATCGAACGGATCGCCGCCGCCTCGGTCCCGCTCGACCCGGCCGAACCCGAGCCGGAGGTCCGCGTCGTCGCCCCCGCCCACAACCGCTTCCTCGACCGCTGGGCCTGCGACGTCGGCCCCGGTCGCGAACGCGCTCAGCGCAGCCTCGTCCTCACCCTCGCCTCGCTCGCCCGCGCGGGCGTCGCCGCCAGCGCCCGGATCGGCGACGAGGACATCGTCCAGACCGTCACCGACCAGCTGCGCACCTACCCGGCGACCGAGGTCTTCCTCGTCACCGGCGCCGAAGGCGAGGCCGCCGCGGCGGTCGAGGAACTGCGATCCCGGCTTCATGCTCCCTTCCACCATCTGCGCTGTGCGCCCACGTACCGGAACGCCACCGTTGGAATCAATTTTGCCGCTTGAAACTGTTGCAGCATTAATGCTCTAACAGTCCGGTTTGTAAAACGGGAGGCTCCGGGGCGCCGTGCCGCCTCAGCGCCGCAGCAAGCCCCGCTCACCCGAGCACGCCGCCCTCGGCGATGCCGTCCGCACCCTGCGCGGCGCGGCCGGCCTGAGCCAGGAGCAGCTGGCCGAAGGCGCCGGCACCGACCTCACCCAGGTCGGCGGCATCGAGCGCGGGGTACGGAACCCCAGCTACACGACGCTGCTGCGGCTGGCCGGCGCCCTGGACACGACCGTGGGCAAGCTGACCACCCTCGCGGACGAGCTGCGCGCCCGGGCCTGACCGCGTCGACGACCGCCTACCGCGGTCGCAGGACCTGGGCGATCGAACCGTCGGCGTAGACGGTGCTGCTGACCATCTCGAGGCGCTGCGGCTCCGGAAGGCCGTGCATCAGCGGCAGCCCCTCGCCGAGCGCGACCGGGTGGACGGTCAGCCGGTACTCGTCGACGAGCCGCTCGCGGATCAGGCTGTTGGCGAGGCGGGGGCCGCCGAACATGACCATGTCCTTGCCGCCTTCGGCCTTGCGCGCGGCGATCTCCTCCGCGAGCGGGCGCCGGGCGAGCTCCGAGTTGCTCCACTCCACGTCGAGGCTCTGGGCGAAGACGAGCTTGGGGAGCGAGTTCATCAACTGCGCCATCGGGCTGTCGGAGACCGACCAGGCCTGGGACATCTGCTCGAAGGCGCCGCGGCCGAGGACGATGAGACCGACCTGGCTCAGCAGCTCGAGGTTGATGCGGTGGCGCTGGTCGCCGTGGTCGGGACCGTCCTCGGGGGTGAGCCAGTCGAGCGAGTGGTCGCGGTGGGCGGCGAAGCCATCCATGGAGACCGACATGTGGAGGATCAGCCGGCGGCCCGCGTCCTCGCTCACGATGCCACCCGGTAGCGGAGGTGCGTGACGCCCTCTCCCTCGCGGACCCGGATCGGCTCCAGCTCGATGTGGTCGGCGCCGAGATGCTCGAACAGCCGCCGGCCTTCGCCGAGCAGGACCGGGACCAGGTGGATCTCCAGCTCGTCGAGGACGCCGGCGGCCAGTGCCAGCTGGGCGACGGTCGCGCCGTGGACCAGCACGTCCTTCTCGCCGGCGGCCTCTTTCGCCGCCGCCATCGCCTCCCCGACGTCGCCCACGTAGGTGACCAGCGGCCACCGCTCCTCGGCCTCGAGGGTGCGGCTGAGGATGAAGATCGGCACCCCGTCGTGGTGATCGCCGCCCCAGCCGCCGGCCGGCTCGAAGGTCCCGCGCCCGGCGACCACCGCCCCGGTGGCCATCGCCTCGTCCATCACCTCGCCGTTGACCCCCGGCGGGCACCCGGGAATTCCCCCATGCTCGGTCGCCGCGCCACCGGAGAACCATTCATGCAGCCGCTCGCCCCCGTCCCCGAGCCCGTTCTCCACGCTCTCGTTCGGCCCGGCGACGAACCCGTCGAGGGACATCGACATGTAGAGCACGCTCGCACCCATCGTTCGGTCTCCTTCCTCCTCGGCGCGACCTCCTGTAGCCGTGCCCTTACCCATAAGACGAATGAGCAACGCCGAACTAATCGAGACGAAAGTGATCGACGTCGCTGTCGAGGCGGCGCCGCGCCGATACGGTCGAGCCGTGACCGCGGTCCCCAAGTCGAATCCGGCCTATCGGGGACAGGCGATCTACAGCCGCGTCTTTCTCCCCACCTACGACGCGATCGTCTACGGCTTCAACAGCCCCTACCTGTGGCGCTGCCCCCTCTCGCGCCTGGTGGCCCATTACGACGAGCACCTCAGCGGCCGCCACCTCGACGTCGGAGTCGCCTCGGGACGGGTGCTCGACGAGGCCACCTTCCCCACTCCCCCGCCGCAGCTGACCCTGATGGACCTCAACCCCAACTCCCTCCGCACTGCCGCCACCCGCCTGGCCCGCTACCGGCCCCGGACCCACCAGGCCAACGTCCTCGAAGACTGGAACCTGCCCGGCGCCTACGACTCCATCGCCCTCACCCACATCCTCCACTGCCTCCCCGGCTCGATCCCCGACAAGCGCCCGGCCTTCGAAAACGCCCGCACCGCCCTGGCCCCCAAAGGCACCTTCTTCGGCGCCACCATCCTCGGCCCCACCGCTAACCACAACCGCCTGGGCCGAGCCACCATCGACCTCAACAACCGCCTCGGCGTGATGTCCAACGCGCAAGACACCGCCGAGGCCCTGGACGCCGAGCTAACCCGCCACTTCACTTCCCACCATCTGGAGGTAGTAGGCACCGTCGCCCTCTTCAGCGCCCGAGGCGACTGAGCCGGCAGGCGACCGGCCAGCGAGACCACCCAACTCGGATCTACCCTTGCCCCATGCTCAGACTCGCCCGCCGAGCCGGACTCCTGTTCGCCTCCTACGTAGGCCTCATCCTCGCCATCGTCATAGCCGGATTCCTCGGCAACGCCGTCGGCATCTGGGCCTCGATCGTCTGGGGAGCGGCAATCCTTGCCGCGCTAGCTGTCTATGTACGCCATCGTCTGCAGCAGCGGAGTGAAGCTCCGCAGTCGAACCCCCGACCTTCGGCTTGAAAGGAGGAGGGCCGTTGGCGTGGGGAGCGGGATTGCGGCGGTGATGTGACCGGGATGCCACCCGAACTGGGGCAGTCATAACGAACGCTGCCATCCATTCATGCTCGATCCCTTAGATACCGCCCTCATCTCGAGGATCTGGGCTCTTTCGGTACGGCCTGGTGCGATATAAGGATGGCGGTGGCCGGGCAGGGACCTCACACTAACTCCTGTATTAAGAACCGACAGTGGGGACGGCGATGACGCGCCTGCGGCGAGCTCCAAAATTGCCTAGTGAGCCAGACGCGTCGGCTCTCGCCAAGCAGACTCATAGGCTCGTTTGTAACGATCTGCGCTGGGTCTATCGCCGGAAGGAAGCGGTGGTCCTCCTTGACCAGCTGATGACTAGAAGGCAGGTCAGCGTTGACTTCGCCCTGCCGGCGGACATTGCACCATTAGCTCAAACTCGACAGGGAGCGCCTGTCCGCTACGCGCCGCTTTTCCTGCTCCGCAAGGCACCAAGTCGCTTCACGCGGTTTGATCTTCGCGACGAGAAGGGGGCCGCACTAGCGATGCCCACTCGCAGCGAGAATGGGAGGCTGGCAGGACAGGTCTTGCTTCATGCGGCACGGCAGGTACTAGGGCGCAAACTGAGTTCCGCGGTGTCGGTCGATTTAGAAGCCATCGCGCATGCCTACCCCCCACACAGTCGTGGCCTAGCGGCTGCCTTCACTGAGAATGGAAGCAGTCGGGAGCGCCGGCTCCTAATCGGCGACGACGAGTTTCTCGCGCTCGTCTGGGAATTAGCAGACTCATCGATTCTGAGCATTCCCTTTGTTCAGGATGAAGGCTTGCGCCGCATCATCAAACTGTCGTACGACGCTCCTATAGCTGATCTAGCCTACGATCCGACCCGCTACAGGTACGGCTTTCGGGGATACAGCCTGGTTTTTGATCTTCCCTTCATCGGAGCGCGCAACTACCACTTCGAGCTTGAATGCCCTCCAGGCATGGAGATCATGGAGGCGGGTTTCGTAGACGCATCTGAACCAAAGCTTCTGCGGGTTGCTCGGTCCTTCTCTAGGCAATTGCACTTCTACTCTGATGAGACGCTAAAGAGTAGAAAGGCCTTGGTTCACGTAGACCTTCGGGTGAGCGGAGATGGCTTTCTAGGTGGTGCGGCTCTTGCTGGAATCCTCGTTGCCATCTCGGTGACGGCCTGCTGGGCTTTTGCCGGGGAGCTGCGTGAGTCCACGACGGCTGCGCCCTCGCTGTTGATGCTCTTCCCCGGTCTGGTCGCGAACTACCTTGCGCGGCCCGCACACCACCTAACGCAGGTTCTGCTTGCAAATGCCCGACGCGTTGTATTGGCATCCGGGGCCATAGCCTTCATCGCGGCAGCTCGACTCGCGGTCATTTCGCAGTCGCAGCCAGCGGCAGAATGCACCCTCAAGTGGGAGTTTGGCGGACTCGCGATCATCGCGTGGCTACTCGCCTTAGTTCTGATCATCGCACGCGACAAGCGAGTTCCGAGGCCATTTACGGCCCGACGCGACTTTCGGCGTCGGGCTCGCGCTGCCGAAGCCCAAATTGAGGTAGTACAAGGGCCGTTTAGCAGCCCAAGCTCTAGCGAGCGCTAGGGACGATCGTGCCCTGGCGGAGGATCAGGGTGGCCGCCGTCTTGCGCCTCTGCGATCTCATGTCCATTCGTACGCCCGTCATACCACGTCGGCTCAGGCAGCCCGACCCCCTCCGCTAGTTTGCGGACGTCATCGGGAACGAGATCCTCGTATGCCGGTTTCTTAGCCATTTACTTTTCCGCCGATCCCTGTGGTACAGCGCGAAGGTGGGAATGCTACAAGCAATTTCTCCCAGACAGGACGCCCTATTGCCATCCGATCTGAATCTGTCGTAACGTGGGTAGTTCTGGAAACTAGATATTAGCTAATTAAACCTTAGCTAGCTTAAATCTAGATTTAGCTTCGGACGGAACTTCAGATGCCGCGAATCCATTGCGATCAAAAGCTCAATCGCTGCGAGAATGAGCAACTTGGTGTCAGCGTGCCCGTTCCTCTGAATCGCTTGATCGGCACTTTGTGCGATATCGCTCGCGAGACCGGGATTCTTGGCGAAGTCACGCGGAAAGAGATGGTCGCGGCGATTCTCTTCGACATGACGGAGGCTGAGAAGGTGGATGGGGAGAGGCTTGTAGCAATGGTCCAGGCCTACCGAACGGCCACGGCAGATCGGCGAATGCCAGAGGAGTCAAGAAAGTCTGGGTATTTCGACTACGAGGAGCCGCGCCGAGGTCGTCCGAGCCGCGCTTGACGGAACAAGCCCTCCGTGTCCCCCATGGTCGAGGCAAGCGAGGACTAGGAGGCGTCGGCAAGAAGTTCGAGGCTCTCAAAGTCACCGGGAGTCCCAACCCAGACGGCCACAGTTCCGGCGCGGGTATCGGACAACGTGCCACTAACAGTCTGCCCGGAAAACTTCATCGACCGATATGCGCTCGTGGTCGCTCTTCTTCCAGATTTGGCCGGCGCGAACCTTAACCATGCGGAAAGAGCGTAAACCATGCTGGTACCCATTGGGGTAGTCGTCGATACCATCTGCCAAAGGCTCTAGGCTGATCGATTCAGTTATGGACCTCAATGAGTCATTCGACCAGCTGCAGGCGGCAGCAGATGCGGACCCCGAGAGGGTCGCTGAGGCACGCCGCCGGCGGGATTTGTTTAACGCCGCTTTCAGCCCGCTCGACGAAGTTGCAGAAGTGATCCCTTCTGGTTCCTTGGCGAGGAGCACTCAGCGCGAACCGATCAACGACGTTGACGTCGTGATCGTCTTTCGGGCCGAGGATCAACCTGATTGGGGTCAGCCAGGCGAGAGTGCTGGTGTCGCCCTCGACCACCTCCAAGGCAAGGTCAAGGAGTTGCTAGGCACCAACGGTGGCACGGTTGCCGAAGAGATTTGGTTGGCCAAACCTCGTAACCACTCAGTCAAGTGCTGGCTCGACGACCCTGAGCGTAAGGATGCGTTCACGGTCGATGCCATGCCAGCGCTGCGCCAACCGGGAGGCGAGCTGTTGGTCCCTGAGAAGCAGAGCCAGGACTGGATCCGCACGCACCCCGAGTATCTGATCGAGCAAGTAAGGGGGCGCCAGCAAGAGTGGGATCGCTTTCGACCTTTAGTTCGAATCCTCAAGTTCTGGAACGCCTGTAAGTGCAAGGAGATGAAGTCTTTAACGGTAGAGGTTCTTGCACTTGAGAACCTGCCGGCGGAGACAAACCGACCGCGAGCACTTCAGCGTTTTTTCCAAGCTGCGGTTGTCGCAATAGACCAGCCGATCGACGATCCAGCGGGATACTGTGGTGAAATCCAGCCTGACCTGAACCGCGACGTTACGCGCGAATACCTCGATGATGCTGCCAGCAATGCTTGGAAGGCGGTTAACGCTCAGGACGCTGGCGAAACTGACCGCGCGGCTTGCCTGTGGCGCAGAGTCTTCGGTGAGGATTTTCCGGCCCCCGAGGGTGGGTGTGAAGGCGACGACGATGAAGGGGAAGGCGGGCTGTTCAACATCACGACCGGTGTTGGAGGCGCCGCAGGGATCGGGATTGATCGGCCTCGTCCAGTCACGGACGCGCCGCAGGGCTAGAAAGTGACTGAACGGCAGGCGATTAGCTGGGTAGTCGCCGAGCCGGAGGCCTTGAAGCGCGAGAAGGCTGAGATGGAGCGCTGGGCGCCCGCTCTTCAATGGCGGGAGGACTTAATCTGGCGCCAAGGACGGCGTGCCTACGGTTGGGTTGGACTAGCGCCGGAATGGGCGGCCGACCGACCTAAGCCTCCCGGCGTAGAGGAGCTGATCGATGGTCGCGCACTGCAGTTGGAAGTGGTCTATCCCGAGGCTTTCCCGGCTGCCCCGCCAGAGTTGTTCCCAATCGAGCCATCCGTCCCACTCGACCGGCGCACGCTTGGCCGCTGGCATATCAACGGCGACGGCTCTCTCTGTCTCATGCAACGAGCGGACGACTGGCAGATCGACGACACGGCCGCCGCATTAGTACGCAAGGCATCGGGCTGGTTTATCGAGTATCTGCTCTTGGAGGGTGGGGCAATCGAGAAGATGACCGAGAGCGGCATCTTCTCCGACACAGACCTCGATCCCATCCTCACTACGTTCGCAAAATGAAGCTGCCTGCGGTAGTTCTCCCTCAACTCTACGCAGAAATTCTTGCCCGCAGCGGTAAGAATTCGGGCCTCCTAGATGTGAAATTCGATCCAGCTGAACAGCTCGCACTGATTGACGGTGTTCGTGAGGGACGACAGGGGAACCGCCGGCAGGGACTTTCAGATCTTCCAAGACACCACCACCTCGCCTACGCGAGCAACTCACCCGATTCAGCGCTGTGGTTCCGAGCAGATCCTGTCCTGCATCTCGCAGGGATCGACGTTTTTCGCCGGGGTGGCGCTGTCAAGCTGGATGCATTTCGTGAGTGGATCCCGAGCGGGGATTGGATCAATCCTGGTCGGGGGGGAGCCCTGGCGATAACGGTTGCCGAAGTCGCTGAGAATGGAGCGCCAATGTATTGCGCATGGCGCCTGAATCAGGGCGACAATGCGGCCGAGGTTCTACCAATGGACGTAGTTCCAGAGGAGCTTGACCTCCTAGCTCCTCTATCTGGCTTCTGGCCACTTGACGAACTGGCGAGCAAGCGCCTTCTCCTAATTGGCGCCGGCAGTATTGGAAGCGCTGCGGCGGAGGCCCTAGCTGCCTATGGAGTTCGCTCCCTCGTTCTCGTCGATCCCGACCGTCTTTGGGCAGCCAACCTAGCCCGTCATCGCATTGGACGAGAGCACGTCGGCCAGTACAAGGTCAAGGGCCTGGCCGACCGGATGCAGGCTCGCGACCCCTCGATTCGGGCGGAGCCGTTGGAGCTCGATGTGATTTATGACGCAGACATACTCCGCGTAGTGCTTGATGAGGTCGATGCCGTTCTCGTTACCAGCGATGGAGTCGACTCCCGCCGGGCCGCAAACCACTTAGCAAGGCGTGCCAACAAAACGACGGTATTCGCTTGCGTTCTGGCAGACGGCGCTTTTGGCGAGATCCTTCGAATCCGTCCGCCTCAAATTGGGTGCCTGCTTTGCGCCCGCGCAGAGCTTATGGCTAGCGGCGCCATGAATCCTGAGCCCGGGCTGGATAGAGGTTATGGGGAAGGTACGAGACATCTGCCGATGACGGCCGTTGGCGGCGATCTTGGACTTGTCGGTCAGCTTGCTGCGAAGGTTTGCGTCGCATCGCTGCTTGAGGAACTTGGATTTCGGGATCAAAAGCTACCCGGTAATCACGCGATCCTTGGATTACGGCCAAAGCCGGGGATGGCTCCGCCATTCAACATTGAGCACGCTGGTGCGATTAGATGGCGCGATCTTCCGCCTCCCCGGCCAAAGTGTCCGACGTGCGGGGAAGCAAATGGAACATGACGGTGTGGCCGAAGACCAAGCTTTGGTCATCTCTACTGGTGCCCGAGCCCAGATCACGGAACTAGCACCGATCTCGGAAGATGGATGTGAGACCGGCGGGATTTTGCTTGGGCGGGGGCCGGACTCCAGGGGGATCGTCCGAGTCGAGATTGCGGGCGATGCCGGGCCCAGCGCCGATCGTCGGCCCAACTTCTTTCTCCGTGACCTCGCCCATGCTCGCACGCTTGCAGAGGACGCCTGGAACACCTCCCGGGCGATTTGGGTTGGCGAGTGGCACACTCATCTTCGTGGTGGACCCCAACCGAGCAGTAGCGACCTTTCCACTTATCTGCGACTCTTGGCGGCGTCTGAGTTGCAATTCGACCTATTCGTGTCCATCATCGTTACCGCCGATCCCCTCGAGGGTTGGGCGCGGCCGCGACTCTGGCCGTGGTTACTGAAGCTATTTGGACCCACTCGTTAGTTTTTTTGATGCCTGACATAGACCTCCACCAGTTGCTAATGCAGAAGCAAGAGCAGTTGAAGGTTCAACTGCATGCCACCGACGTGGTTGAGCATCCGGTTGCGAAAGGTGATGTTGGCGAGCTGAACTGGCAAGCAGCACTTGATGGTCGACATGGCCAGGCAGGCTTCCTCCCGGGGCGGTATGCGGTGTCCGGGGCCTTCATCATTGACGCCAATGGCGCGACGAGTGATCAGATCGACCTAGTCATCCATGACGCACATTTTTGTCCGCTCTTCTTCGAGGCTGGCGGTCATCGTTACATTCCCGCCGAGAGCGTCTACGCCGTCTTCGAGATCAAGCCTGAGCTGACTCGCGAGAACATCATTTACGCTGGCGCCAAGGCGGCTTCAGTCCGCGCACTGCGCCGCACGAGCGTTCCAATCGTGCATGCCGGGGGGACCTTCCCACCGCGAGCGCCGTTCGAGATCGTGGCTGGAATCCTCGCAAGAGGGAGCAGCTGGTCCCCTCCGTTCGGCGATTCCCTAACCGAGGCACTCGCCGAGCTAGAGCCTTGGAGTCGCCTTGACTTCGGCGCCACGGCCGAACATGGCGCCTTCGAGGTCTCCTATGAAGAGGGCGCTCCTGATCTCTCCGTGAGCGATGCAGATGGAGGCCTTTTGTTCTTCCTCACCCACCTCTACACGCGACTACAGCAGCTAGGGACGGTGACGGCAATCGACCTTGCCCAGTACGGGCGTCCGTTGGAAGCAAACGCCACCGCCGACCCTTAAGCCTGTCCGTCGTCGCAGATCGGCGCCTAGCCAATCGATGAGCGGATATCTCCAAAGCTGTTCCCCGTTGGATGCGTGTAACGAGCTAGCATCGTCTCGACCCCATGGCCGGCAACCTCCGCTAGGTCAGCGTCGTTGACTCCAGCAGCACGCAGTTGCGTCACGTAGCTGTGACGGCACTCGTGGGGGCGAATGTCCAGGCCAGAAGCTTCTTGGGCCGGCTTCCAAAGGTCGCGGTAGAAGGTCCGCTCGCGCCAGAGGCGGCCCCGGGGCGTCGGGAAGGAGGGGCTGGCAGTCGGAGCCGTTGAGGTTGATCTGGGCTTCGAGCATCCAGGCGAGCGTGGCCGGCACCGGGACTACGCGGCCGGCGTCGGGCTCGCCGAGGTCGGTCTTCGTTCCCTCGAGGATCTGGCCCTCGTGGGCGCTGCGGCGGACTTGGAGGGTGGGGATGCGCCCGTCTTCCGGGCGCATCCCGGACTCGTTTAGCCCTGCTTGACGACCATGCTCACCAGGCAGATCGGGGCGGTCTTCTTAATGACCATTCGCGGCTCACCTCCTTTGCGTCCGGTTGTGCTTGAACGCAAGGTTGGTCAGCTGGGCTTACCGGTCAACTGACTGACCAGCGGGGTATCCGCTCTATCGGTTGCGTTTATCTCTAAGTGCGAATAGCCTCGACTGCTCAAGACGGTTCCGACTATGGAGGAGGCTTTCGGTGGAGGACGGCAAGGACAGGGAGCGCGACGGCGAGAGCGTGGGTGACCGCCTTCCTCGCCTGCCCGAGCGTCTCGCGAGAATCTTCTCCCACCCCCTCCGCGCACAGCTCCTGGCCTTACTGAACGAACAGCCCGGGAGCCCACACGACCTCAAGGTACGACTGGAATCGCGGGGAGATCAGCAAAACCTGAACCTGATCTCCTACCACGTGCGGGTCTTGGACCGCTACGGGGCAATCGAACTGGTGGATACCGAAAGCGTGAGGGGTGCGACCAAGCACATCTACGCAGCGAACCGGAAGATGCTCATCGACGGTGATGACTGGCTCGAGTTGCCGGATGAGGCGCAAATCGGCATCTGCGCCAACGCGATCGGCGAAGCCGTCGAACGCGCGCAGGCGGCGCTGGAACACGGCACGATGCAGAAGGACGATCCGGTGATCGTCAACCTGCGACTGGAGGTCGACGACGAAGCCTGGGCATTCATCCGTGAGCGGGTGACGGTCGCGTGGGACGAGATAGAGCAGGTCGGGCCCGATGCGATCAGCCGGACTCCGGACCCAGCGAAACGCTCCCCGGTGACGGTGTCCCTCCTCGCGTACAAGTCACCGCGCGCGGCTTAACCACCCGCGACAACACGGCGATGCGCCCGACGGGAGTCGAACCCGCGACCTTCGGCTTGAAAGACCAACACCGGTCTCCGCTGATCGGCTCTGTGAGCCAGAATCTGCTCGATCTTCAGCTGAAGGGACCGGCAAAGGGACCGAACCTCGACTGAGATTTCTCAGGCCGATGTAGCGGACGCCAGAACATTAGGAGGCCCCGGCGCATACCTCGGCGACGACTTTCTGCGCCCGAGAGAGGACTCACACCGCCGCAGCACGTAGACGCGCCACCACCTCCTCGGCCTGCGACAGCGTCATCTTTGAGTCGCGGACCGGCCGGCCCTCGAGGATCTTCTGGGCCACGTCGGCGAGCGTCTTCGCCTCTTTGGCGGCCCAGCCGTCGGCGAGTGCCCAGATCCTGATCTCCTCGGGATTGAAGGTCCCGCCCGTCATGTTGAACGCCTTCAGATTCTGCGTCACCCGCTTGAGATCGGAGCGATTGGCAAGGCTCTTCGGGCCGATGATCGCCAGCCCCACCTCGATGACGGGATCAAGTTTCGGCGTCGTCGCATCCACACTCTCCGCGCTACGAGGGTCCACGGGGCGGTGAGCTCGGGTCCAACCGGAGAGGTCATCGATCGACCAGGAGAGCACGCAGATCGCCACCGGTCCCATTTGCTCCGCCTCGCCCACAATCGATTCGTCTGCCCAAGGGACGAGTAGCGCGCCTTCGAACGTGCCCGGCGCGGCCTTGGCGGAGAAGATCTCGACCTTGACGCCGCCCATCGTGAACTCGCGATCGCGCTCAGCTTTCACCGCCCCCTCACGGCCCAACATCGCATCGAGCTGTGAGATCTGGGGCACAGTCGGGACGAGAATGCCGGCGCGAGCGCGTCGGTCAAGCGCTTCAGCCTGCAGCCAGGCAAGGCCAGCGCGTTCCCCGTCGCGGTCGACACCGTTGAGCGGAATCAGAAAGCGGTCCATGTGGGCCTATGCGGAGTCGGCAATCGTCAACTTGGCGAGGACGATCGGAGATCTGGCTGCCATGCTGAACGATAGTGACTTCGAAGATGTTGAGGTCCCCGAAATTCGCAGAATTGTGGATCAGCTCGCCGTCCCGACAGGCCAATGCCGAGATGCTGCTCGGGGTCGGAAATTTGAGATCGGCCTGAGATTAGGGCGGGAAATCGATTCGAGATGACTGAGGCGGGAGTTAGACAAGCGCTGCTGAACCTTGGACCGAGCGATGGGGAAACGGGGGTGCTGTCGCTCCTAGCAGCGCGAGACGGCGAGAGCTGGGCTGGGGTTTGTGGTTCGCTTTTGACGGTCCCCTCGGAGTTGGGCGAGATCGGTTGGCCAGCGTGGGCCGAGCGCCAGCCGGCGACCCGAGCGCATTCGCGTCCCGAAGGCAGGCCGGACTTGGGCGCCAGCTTCAACGAAGAACCGTTCCCCGGCCTGCGGATTCTCCGCACTGTTATCGCGGCGGCGGAGTGGAAGGCGAGGGTCGAGGAAATCGAGGCAGGATCGCTGGCGCTAGGGAGCGAGCTATATCACTTCGACCATGATGGCTTCAGCGCGAGAAAGCTCTTCGGGCAAGATGGACTGAGCGACGCCCACGAGGTTCTGCTCGGCGCGCAGAGACCGGTACTCGGAGTCGCCGCGGCGCTGCAGGTGCCGGACCTACCCAACTCCGAAGCCTTTTGGGTGCGCGGGGGGTCCGGGAAGCCGATGCAGAAGCAGACCCGCGAGGAACTTCAAGGCAAGCAGACCTTCCACGACTGGCCTGGAGAGCTGCTCGGGATTAGATGGCTCGGGAGCACGGAGTTCGCCCCTCCCCATTCCCTCGTGATCGGCAAGGCGCAGTCGGAGATCTGGATAGCCGACCTAATTCCCGATTACGAGAACGAGCAGATCAAGATCGTTCTTGCCTGGGAGGCCGATCAGATCGATCCACTCGCCTGCTCCATCTTCGTCAGGGCCGAACGAGACGGCGCGCCGCTGCTAGCGCGCTACTGGAGGATCTCCGACCTTCCCGGCGAAGGGGAACAGGTCTCTGCGGACAAGGAGGCACGTAACCTGGCCTGGGAGGAGCGCACGATCACCATTCGCCTTCCGCGGGGGCCGCGGCGCACCGACTTCGGCGTATCGCTGTTCGGGCCGGATGGCTGGCTGGCGGATGAGCGACCAGTAGTTCAGCGCGTAGAGCAGATCGAGATGGAGTTCGGGATTATGGGCGCCCCGGGGCCCTTCTCCAAGAGCGTCATCGGAGACCCGAAACCGGCTCCGCAGGAGGCCGAACGAGACATCGCCGCCTTGGCTGCGCGCGAACAGGAGGAAGAGACCAGACAGGTAGCGGCTCGCCGGCGCTTAGCCACGACGGGCGAACTAAGAAGCTACCTGCGCTGGCGCTTCTCAGCGCGGGCGGGAGAGCTCCTCGTCTTGGACCGCTATCTCTTCGACGGTAAGAAGATCGAGGACGTTCGGCCGGTGGTCGAGTTCCTAGTCGGCTTCGCTCGTCCGATCCGGGCCCTCGTCGCCAAGAAGTCTCTCTTAGCCAAAGAACTGCTTGAACCCCACCCTCAGATCCAAGTACGGAAAACGTCGCCGAAGAAGTTCCACGACAGACTCTGGGTCACCGGCGAGAGCGCAGTCCTGGTCGGGACGTCGGTTAACCAGTTTCTTCAGGAGAAATTGGTGCCGGCGACGAGCGCGGTGGACCTACCCTACGCCGACGGTGTTGCCTGGCGTGAACAGTTCGAGTTGTGGTGGCAAATGGCGACGCCCCTGTAACCCAGCGATTGCCACTCGGAACCTCACCAGAAGCTGGGCGGAAGATCGAGTAGTCGGGAACGGACTTCATCGACGTAGAGTGCGAGACGAGAATGGTCGGCTGTTCGGGGAGAAAGAGATGTCGACGGCGACCCTCACGACCGATAGGTCATCCAGTAGGTGCGCTCGTCGGCGTAGTCGATGATCATCTGTGGCTGCTCTTCCCTCCCACGGCTCGCGACCTGCGCCAGGGTCCAATCGACCACCTCGATCAGGGTGTCGAGCGTCATCAACTCGATCGAGATCTGCTCGCGCACGGTCGCGGGCACCGAGAGCGATGCCGTCCCACGCCGGGCGGTGAGGAAGCCATGCTCTGCTTCGGGAACCCGGGCGACCGAAGCCTCTATGCCGCGCTCGCCGAACCGCCGTTCGAGGGCGGCGGCGTCGATGCTCGTGATGATGTCCAATTCACCAACCATCAGGCTCGCCGTCGTCTCGGCGGCGTACGGCAACAAAGAAAGCGGCGCGAGTGAAGCAAAGCTGCGCCGACGGTCGCGACGACGCCGGGCCGAGACCGAGTAGATGATGCGGTCGCCTTCATTTGAGTCGAGCCCGGCCAGGAGCGCGGCCTCGCGCTCTTCAAAGTCTTCACGATCAAGACAAGCGGGATTGGTCTCGTCATAGACCTGTATCGCGAGTCCCGGCTCCAGCTCGAGGCCGACGAAGGAGCGCTCGCGCGCTCGATCGATCGCCGCCGCGGCCGCGTCGATATGTGAGCGATAGGGGATCGGGCCGGAGACGATCATGAGCGGCCCACCCTGTGCGGCGGTGGGGTGGAACCCGTCGTTCAGCAGTGCGGTCGCGCGCTCCAACCTCTCCGTCTGCGCCGGATCCTCACGGCCGCCCGCCTTCACCTCGGTGAGCTCATAGAGGCGA
>Ga0157370_10004111_pt1 | contig 16860 bp, 14 predicted proteins | sample C35metaG_FD_113463 | JGI IMG/M metagenome (GOLD analysis project Ga0157370, IMG submission 113463) | Corn rhizosphere microbial communities from Kellogg Biological Station, Michigan, USA - C3-5 metaG | ecosystem: Host-associated > Plants > Roots > Rhizosphere > Soil | place: USA: Michigan...
CCGCGGCCGTGCGTCGCGACGATGAGGTCGTTTTCATAGATCTCGAAATCGCGCATCGACGTCACCGGCAGATTGAGCTGGAGCGGCTGCCAGTGCTCGCCGTCGTCGAACGACAGGAAGATGCCGCGCTCCGTACCGGCGAACAGGAGGCCGTGCCGCATCGGATCTTCCTTGACCGCATGGACGTATTCGCCGGCGGGCAGACCGGTCGTGATCTTCTGCCAGGTTTTGCCGAGGTCGCGCGTGCGGTAGACGTACGGCTCGAAGTCCTGCAACTGGTGGCGGTCGACGCTCGCGTAAGCCGCGTTGAAGTCGAAGTGCGACGCCTCGATGGTCGTCACGCGGCTCCACGGCGTCACGGCCGGCGGCGTGACGTTCTGCCACGCCTTACCATCGTTCGTCGTGACGTGGATTACCCCGTCGTCCGTGCCGACCCACACCATGGGCACCAACAGCGGCGACGGGGCGACCGTATAGATCACTCCGCGTTTTCCATTGCGATCGGTGTCGGCGGCCGACGCGGCATCGAGGTTCGACGGTACCCCGGGATCCGGCCGCGTGAGATCCGGCGAGATCTTGGTCCAGGTGCGAGCGCCGTCGACGCTCTTATACAAATACTGACTGGAGTAGTATAACGACCGCGGATCGGCCTTCGAGAAGACCAACGGCTGCGTCCAGTCGGCACGGTCGTCGCCCGGAGTCGTCGGCGCCGTGGTTCCCGGTATCGGCTTGTTCGCCTCGAGGTCGTAGCGTTGGCCGGTGCCGCCGAAGACGATGCCCGGATGCAACGGATCGCCTGCCGTGTAGCCGCTCTCTCCGCCGGCGCCGATCGGCTCCCAGTCGCGCATCGAAATCTCGGCGAACTTGCCGCGGCTGCGCACAGCCACCGCGCCCGAGTCCTGCTGCGCGCCGGTCACCCAATACGGCGAGCGATAGTCCACCGACAGGTGATAGATCTGCGCCGTCGGCTGGTTGAGCCACGAGCTCCACGTGACCTGCCTGGGATCTTCGTCGCGCGCGTTGCGCGTGATGATCGCCCCCTGGTCGCTGGCGACGATCATCGTGTTCGGATCGTCCGGCGAGATCCATGGTTGATGGTAGTCGTCTCCGCCTGGCGATCCGCGCAGCGCGACCCACGTCTTGCCTCCGTCGCTCGATCGCGACACCGCGACGTTGGCGACGTACACCAGATCGGCGTTCTTCGGATCGACGACGACGTGCTCGAAGTACCAGCCGCGGCCCCACAGCGCCATGTCGGCCGACAACTTGGTCCACGTGGCGCCTGCGTCGTCGGAGCGGAAGAAGCCGCCCTGCCCCGGCGCCGCCTGCGCACCGCCTCGCCCGCCGCCGGCGGGTGGAGTTGGCGCCGGCGCCGACGAATCCGGCACCAGGCAGTCGACGACCGCGTACACGCGACGCGGATTGCTTGGCGCGACGGCGATCCCGGTCTTCCCGATTGTGGCGTTCGGCAAACCCGTCGTGAGCTGCTTCCACGTCGTGCCCCCGTCGGTCGACTTGAAGATTCCGCCGCCAGGCCCGTTCGACGGTGCATAGGTGTACCACGGCGGGCGCCGCGTATTCCACAGCCCGGCGTAGACCACGCTGGAGTTCGTCGGATCGATCACCACTTCGATCGCGCCGACGTTCTCATCCTTATATAAGACTTTCTGCCACGTCTTTCCGCCGTCCCGGGAGCGGAACACGCCCCGCTCCGCGCTCGGCGCATAGAGATGGCCGATCGCCGCGACGAATACCACGTTGGGGTTCTTTGGGTCGACGGCGATCTTTCCGATGTGCTGCGTGTCGGCCAGGCCGATGTGCGTCCAGGTCTTGCCGGCGTCGGTGGACTTGTACATGCCGTTGCCGTAGCCCATCGAATCGCGAAGCGTGCACTCGCCGCTACCGACGTACACCACGTCGGGCGCCGACGGTGCGACGGCGATTGCCCCGATCGAGGCCACGGGCTGCGAGTCGAAGACCGGCGTCCAAACGCGTCCCGCGTCGATCGACTTCCACACGCCCCCGTTGACAGCTCCGAAATAGAACTCGTTCGGACGACCCGGCACGCCGGAGACGGCATCGACGCGGCCGCCACGGAAGGGGCCGAGCATCCGCCACCGCAGGCCGGAGAACAGACTGGCGGACTGTTGAGCCGTGAGTGCACGCAGCCCCTCGAGCGACGCCGGTTGCGTCGCCGCGTCGAGCGCGGGGGCGGGCGAGGTCCGAAGGAACCGGCTCAGGCCCGGGCGCGCGATCGACAGCGCGCAGCCGACCTGTCCGGCACGAAGCAGGAAATCGCGTCGTGAGAATTCCGTCACAGAATGTCCTCGAGGTGGGTAAAGGGAACGTCGAGCAATTCGACCGCCCGACTTCGCTCGCGACTGGAATGGGTTGGAGCCTACTCAATTACGCGGCACCGAGAGGCCTGTCAAGCGAACCCGGTCCTGCGTACTTCGGTCGCTGCGCGGCAGACGTGGGGCTTGCGCATTTCGCGTCCCTTCCCGATCTTGCGACACATGTCGGTCACCCTCCGCGCCCGCGACTTCTTTTTTAGCAGCTTCTTTCCCGCCTCCGGGAGCTGCTGGCGCGCGCGTGTGTAACTGATCGACCGCACACAAGCCAACAGACGCTCCCGAGAATCTCGGGGGCTTTTTTTTCGCCCTCCACCGACCGAATCCGGCATGCTCGCGCACGACAAGTCACCTGACGTCACACAGGATCAGCCCGACCTCGCCCCGCTCCGCGCAGTGTACCAAGGCATCGCCGGCGCGTTCGGCGAGGAGGCCGTTCGTCGCGTGTGGCATGGTCGCGCGCAGGCGATCCCCGCACGCACGTTCGCCGACGCGCTCGCCGCGCTCGTCGCCGGCCAAGTGCAGTGGGCGGTGATTCCGATCTGGAATTCGGTGATCGGCCCCGTGATTCCGGCACGCGCCGCCCTTCGGACGCATGGCTCGGCAACGACGATCGTTCGAGAGATCGAGATTCCGGTCGAGCACTGTCTGCTCGCCTTGCCAGGGACGTCGGTCGCGGACGTTCGGCACGTGGGAAGTCATTCGGCGGCACTCGCGCAGTGCTCCAGATTCTTCGCCGCGCATCCGACGTTGACGGCTTGCGAGGCGTTCGACACCGCCGGTGCCGCGCTCGAGCTGTCGCTGCTGCGCGAAGAGACGCAAGCGGCGGCGCACGGCGCCTGGTACTCGTCGCTGCACGTCGACGCGCCATCGAACCTCGCCGTGATCGCCAGCGCGAACGCCGGGCGGCGGTACGGACTCACGTTTCTACGGACCGGCGTGCAGGATGATCCATCCAACCTCACCCGGTTCGCCGTGCTGCGCGCGAAGGAGCCGCGCCAATGACGATCGCCCATCGGCACACCGAGCGAAGCCGCGCCGACGCCCTCCGAGCGTCGGTCGCCGCGGCGCGTGCCCTCGAGGCGCAAGGGCGCCGTATTGCACGACTCGACATCGGCGAGCCGCACTTCCCGACCCCACCGCACATCGTCGACGCGGCGCATGCCGCCATGCGCGACGGCGCGACGAAGTACGTCTCGCCCCAAGGCCTGAGCGAGCTGCGCCACGCCATCGCCGCCACGCAACGCGCGCGCGGCCTCGAGACCACCGGCGACGACGTCGTCGTGACCCCGGGCGTCAAGCCGATGTTGATGTATGCGCTCATGGCCGTCTGTCGTTCGGGCGACGAGGTGCTCGTCCCCGATCCCGGGTATCCCGGCTACACCGCCGCCGCGCGGCTTGCCGGGGCGCACGTGCGCCATTATCCGCTCGTGCACACGGGCGACGCATTCGTCCTGGATCTCGACGGACTCCGCGCGGCGATCACGCCCACGACCCACGTCTTGGTGATCAATTCGCCGCAGAACCCCACCGGCATGGTGCTCGACATGCAGGCCCTCGAGGCGATCGCCGAGATTGCCTTGCGACACGATCTTTGGGTACTGAGCGACGAGATCTATACCGCGTTGACCTACGACGGTCCGCCACCGCCAAGCATCGCGACGCTGCCCGGAATGGGCGAGCGCACCATCGTCGTCGATGGATTCTCGAAAGCGTACGCAATGACCGGATGGCGACTCGGCTACGCCATTCTGCCGCCCCGGCTCGTCTCCGCCGTGACGACGCTCGTCGCCGACGGCTCGACCTGCACGCCGCCCTTCGTGCAGCATGCCGGCGTCGCGGCACTGACCGGACCACAAACCGCCGTCGTCGAGATGCGCCGCGAGTACCGCGCGCGGCGCAATGCGTTGATCCACCAGCTGCGCGCTATCCCCGGCGTGCGGGCGCCGATGCCGGCCGGTGCGCTGTACGCGTTCGCCGGCGTCGAGGCGCTCATGGAACGCGGGTCGATCGCGTCCAGCACGGACATGGCGAGCAGCCTGCTTCACCGGCATCACGTCGCATGCGTCGGCGGCGCCGCGTTCGGCGCCGGAGGCGAGCGGCATCTGCGACTGTCGTTCGCCGTGTCCGCCGAGCAGCTCGATGACGCGCTCGTCCGGATCGCGGCGTGGGGCAGCTCGCTCGGCGCTTGACTTTGGATGCACGCGACGCCTTTCTTTTCAATTCACGCATTCGCCACGAAGACATGATCATCGCACGACCTGATTCGCGATCCGCCGCCACGATCCGCACCACGACCCCGACTCGCCGTCCCGCCCCGGCTGTCGCGCCTTGTTCGTGCGTCCGCGCGTGTTGTATGGAACGCGAGCGGCCGGGGCGATGTAGCGCGTAGAAGATTTCGCCTACAGACATTTCCCCAACGGCCGCTCGATCGAGCGGCCGTTTGTCGTTCACGCCGGCGCAATCGTTCGCATCCGCCGGCAGGCGCCTTCACCGAGGATCAACCTATGACAGCATCACCCGCCACTACCGACGCCACGCGCGACGAAGCCATCGCGCCCAAGGGCTACGCGCATCCGAGCTCCCTCGTCTCGACGAGCTGGCTGGCGGCGCACCTCGACGATCCGCACGTTCGAGTTCTCGAAAGCGACGAGGACGTGCTGCTGTACGACGTCGGGCACATTCCGAACGCACTGAAAGTCGACTGGCACGCCGATCTGAACGACGACGTCGTTCGCGACTACATCGACCAAGACAAATTCCAGGCGCTGCTCCGCCGCCTCGGCATCGACGAATCCACGACGGTCGTGTTCTACGGCGACAAGAACAACTGGTGGGCCACCTACGCGTTCTGGGTCTTCCGGCTATTCGACTTTCCCGACGACAAGCTCCGAATCCTCGACGGCGGACGGACCAAGTGGGAGCAGGAAGGCCGTCCCTTCACCGCCGAGGTGCGGCGGTTCTCGCCGACCAGGTTCGTGGCGCGCCAACGCGACGACGCGCACATCCGCGCCTTCAGAGAAGAGGTGCTCGCCCATGCCAAGGCGCGGCGGCCCCTGATCGACGTGCGCTCGCCCGACGAGTTCAGCGGCAAGAAGACGCACATGGCCGAGTACCCGCAGGAAGGCGTGCTGCGCGGCGGACACATCCCGGGCGCGAAGAACGTTCCGTGGGCGCGCGCCGCCAACGCCGACGGAACCTTCAAGCCGATCGGTGAGCTGCGAGCCATCTACGAGGACGAGGCTGGCCTCACGGCGGCCGATGACGTCGTCGCCTACTGCCGCATCGGCGAACGCTCGAGTCACACGTGGTTCGTGCTGCACTACCTGCTCGGCTATGACAAGGTTCGTAATTACGACGGTAGTTGGACCGAGTGGGGCAACTCGGTTCGCTTGCCGATCGAGAAGTGACGCGCATGCCTCAGGTTCAGCGCGCGCGGTTCGCGCCGGCAACATGAGCTGCGCCGCCGAGCCGCGGCAGCTTGCCGTGCCGGACACGCCGCGCATCGACGGCGCGATCGGCCATACGCCGGTCGTGCAGCTCACGCGGATCCACGAGCCTGGCATGGCCGAGATCTGGGTGAAGGTCGAGGGAATGAACCCGGGCGGCTCGATCAAGGACCGCACGGCGCTCGGCATGATCGCCGACGCCGAGCGCCGTGGCGTGCTGCGGCCCGGACAGACCATCGTCGAGCCGACGTCGGGCAACACCGGCGTCGGCTTGGCGCAGGTCGCGTCGGCCCGTGGGTATCCATTGATCCTCTGCTTACCGGCCTCGATGAGCATCGAGCGCAAACGAACGCTCGAGGCGTACGGAGCGACGCTCGTGCTCACCGACCCCGATCGTCGCATGCTGGCCGCGATCGAGGAGGCCGAGCGAATCCGAGACGCCACCGGTGCGTGGATGCCGAATCAGTTCTCCAATCCGGCCAACCCGAGGGTCCACTACGAGACGACTGGGCCTGAGCTGTTCACCCAGCTCGGAGGGCGAATCGACGCCTTCGTGTACGGGTCGGGGACGGGCGGTACGATCAGCGGCGTGGGTCGCTACCTCAAGGAGCGGAACGCCGGGGTCATCGTTGTAGCGGTCGAGCCGGCGCGATCGCCCGTGCTTTCCGGTGGAGAGCGTGGCCAGCACCAGTTTCAGGGGATGGGCCCCGGGTTCATTCCCCAGAATCTGGATCGGTCGGTCGTTGACCGGGTGATTCAGGCGTGGGAGGAGGATGCCTTCCCGCTGGCCCGCCGGCTGGCCCGCGAGGAAGGGCTGTTCGTCGGGATGTCGAGCGGGGCGATCGTGTGGGCGTCGTTGCGGGTTGCGCGCGAGCTGGGCCCCGGCAAGCGAGTGGCGACGATCGCACCGGACTCCGGAGCGCGGTACCTGTCGACAGCGTTGTTCGCCGAGAACGTGCCGGGGGGTGCGGAGTGACCTTGCTGGCGTTGGCATGGGCAGGACTACCCATAGCGCCGGGACCACAACAGGTGCCGCGGCGACACCACACCATCGAGGAAGAGGCATGGCGCTCCGCGCGCTGCGAGCGCGCAACTCGATATTTCACAATTGAATAGGGCGCTAACTGATAAGCCCGGTGGATGGCACGGGCGCTGCATTTGTCGGGTCTGCGTTCGGCGCGATGCCGCGTCACCACCAGTCACCGGAGGTCGTGGTGTTAGCCCCTGCCAAGCAGAATCGCCTTGCATATCAGGTTCGACTCTCGAACGACTTCGACAGCGCGTATCGCCGCCGACTTCGTGCGGAAATCATTACGGCCCTCGCGTGCGGGCGGCGCGAGTTCATCGTGGATTGCAGCGCGTGGAATCGGATCGACCTCTCGATCCTGAGCGTGCTGATTCAGTGCGCAAAGGCGTGCGGAGATCGCCAGGCCGACTTCGAGCTGGTCAATGTCGCGTCGGAAGTGCGATCGAGCATTCACGCGCTACGCCTCGAGCACCGGCTCCGACTGAGTGCGTGAGCCGGGTGCGGCGTGGTGTCAGTACGGTCGGGATCACGAAGGAGCCGGGCCAGGTGGCCCGGCTCTTTGCGTCTGCGGCGGAGAACTGGAGCATGGGTCACCAAATGTTGTTGCGCCAGCACCACAAAGAGTGCGTGCCCCCGCCACAAAGCGGGTTGGCAGCGGGACCGGTTCAATGCACATAAGCGATTGCAGTTAAATGTCTTAGTGTGCTGGACCGACTTATCCGGCCTCTGGTATGGGGCCTGCTATCATCGCCGGCAACCGAAGCATCGCCTTTCACCAAGCGGCTGCGCTCACGGCGACGACGACGACGTTGATGCCGAAGCCTCGCATCTGCATGCAGCAGGAGGGATCATGGGAGTTCGTGGATTCGCTCGAGCAGCACTCATTGGCACCGCGGCGTTGGCCCTGGGAGCAATCCCGGCGGCGGCGCAGACGGTGACCTTCTCGACCACCGGCGCTTTTTCGGGCGGTGGCTGCACCACCACCAGTTGCACGTTCGGTGATTTTACCCTGTCGTTCACACCCGTCGGGTCGAACGCCTTCTTCTCGGGTTCGCTCGTCGACCTGGGATCGTTCACGGCCGGGTGCAGCGTCGCCAGCTGCGCGGAAACGAACTTCCCGTCCGGCGTCACGTTCACGCTGACAATCAATCAGACGAATCCGAGCAGTGGCTCTGGCGCCTTCGTCGGCAGCATCGCCGGAACGCTGGCGTTCGATCCGTCGTTCAGCAGCCTTGTCTGGACGCCGACGCCGAGCAGCCTCACCCTCGGCACGGTTGGTTTGACCGGGACGTACAACATCGTCGTCGACAACACCGGCAACTTCAACATCGCCGCGCCTGGCGACCAGAATCCGAACCCGACGGTCGTCAAGGCGTTCGTTACCACGACGCCTGAGCCGGCCACGGTTGCCCTGATGGCAACTGGCATGTTCGGTCTGATTCCCGTCATCCGTCGTCGTCGCAAGTAGGACTGCACGAAACGAATCGCCGACGTCGGCGATTCGTCGTGAGCGTCTGGCTGGCGAAGCCGCACGCAAGTCGCTGAGATCTTCGGTATAGAGTGAAGACAGAAGGCGGGCGCCGCACAGGTCGCGGCTCCCGCCTTCGCCGTTCTCGCACCTTGCGCTTTGCACATTGCGAGAGTCGCAAACCAGCCCGTCGGACGCTATAGTATACGCGCACTGCTTTCTCATCCGCCGCGACGCCGCGGCGCGACTGCGCCCCGTTCGGATACTCTGGGGCCTGCACGAGTTCCCCAACGCATAGGTCTCCCTTGTCCTCGACCCCGACCGACTTCGCCCGTCGCTTGCGCGTTCCCGGATACTTCGTGATGGGCCTGCTGGGCGTCGTCACGCTCGCCGAGATCGGCGTGGCCGCCTGGCCCTTTCGCGTTCACGATGTGGGCTGGCGCCTCGCAGTCGCCGGCGCGGCGTCCGGCGGCGCCGGCACCGCGCTCCTGGCCATCTTTTTCGCGCTCGTCATCGCCGTCGTCGCCGATGATCGCGGCGTCATCTGGTTCATATCGATCATCTGCGCCATCGCGGCGATTTTCTGCATCACCGGCGGCGGGCTCTTCGCGCTAGACGCCCTGCAGATGAAGGGCTCGGTCAAGCCGGAGTTGGCGTCTCGCTACAACGCCGCTCTAATTTGGGGTCTGACCAAGATCGCGCTCGCCCTCATCGTGTTCGTCTCCGTCGGGATTAGTGCCTTCCGGTCGGCGATCGGGCTACGCCGCTCGACGGTGGTTGCCGGAAAGGGAGCGTCGATGCTCGTCACCGGCAGGGCGCCGGCTGCCGGCGCAGTGTCCGGAACGACGGGCGGGACAGGGCAACCCTAGTACGGTACCTCGGCGCCGGTTACTACGCGCCAGGTGTCACGCGCGATCAGCAGCTCCTCGTCGGTCGGAATCACCCACAGGTTGACACGGGACCCTTCGCGATCGATGCGCCCTTCGGCACCGGCGATCTTTTCGTTGCGGGAGGCGTCGACCTCGATGCCAAGCCATTCGAGGCCCGCGCAGATGCGTGCCCGCACGACAGGCGAGTTCTCGCCGATGCCTCCGGCGAACACGACGGCGTCGGCGCCGTTCATCGCCGCGAGATACGACCCGATGTATTTCTTGACGCGATAGCAGAACAGGTCGACGGCCAGCCGCGCGCGACGGTCGCCGTGCTCGGCGTCCTCCGCGAGGAGCTCGCGCATGTCGGCCGTGAGGCCGGACACGCCGAGGAGTCCCGACTGTTTGTTGAGCAGCATTTGGACCTCACCCAGCGTCAATCCCTCCTTCGCCGAGATGAACTCGAGGATAGCCGGGTCCAGGTCGCCGGAGCGCGTGCCCATGACGAGCCCCTCGAGCGGCGTGAAGCCCATCGACGTGTCGATCGAGCGTCCGCCGGCAATCGCGCAGGCCGACGCGCCGTTGCCCAGGTGCAGCGTGATGATCTTCGTCGCCTCGCGCGTTGTCCCGGTGAGTTGCCGATATCTGTAGGCGATGTAGCGGTGCGACGTACCGTGAAAGCCGTATCGGCGCACGCGGTATCGGCGATAGAGCTGGTATGGAATACCGTAGACGAATGCCGTTTCCGGCAGGCTGTGATGAAAGGCAGTATCGAACACGGCCACCTGGGGGACGCCCGGTCCGAGAGCGGCGCGCGCGGCCGCGATGCCACGAAGGTTGTGCGGATTGTGCAGCGGAGCGAGATCGATCAGCTCTTCGATCTGGCGCCAGACTTCATCATCGACGCGAGTCGAATGGGTGAAGCGCTCGCCGCCGTGCACGACTCGGTGCCCGACGGCTTCGATCTCGCCCACGCTCGAGATGGGAACGCCCGACGCCTCGCTCGTGAGCCACCCGATAATGTGCTCGACGGCGCCTGCGTGATCGCGGATAGTGACGGCGCTGATCGTCGGATGCTGGTCCATGGCGCCGAGCGTGACGATCGCCTCACCGCCGATGCGCTCGATCTGCCCGCGCGCCAGACGCCGGTCCGTCGCCGCGGCGATGGCCGACGCGTCGGTGTCGACGAGCTGGAACTTGACCGACGACGACCCGACGTTGAGAACGAGAATGTGCATTGCATGTTTGTTGAGGAGCCGCGCCGCTGCCACAATCTACGACCCCCGTCTTCCCTTTCCCGCGATTCAGGAGCTACGGAGGCACTGAACCGGCGGAGGCACTGAACCGGCGGAGGAACTGCCGTGGAAGCACGAAATGGGGTCAGACTCCATTTCGCGTTTGGCGAAATGGAGTCTGACCCCATCTACCCCCGCTCTAGGGCTTTTTCCCGGGCGGCGTCGGCTTCTTTCCCAATCCTGGAGGCGTCGTCGGCCTCGCGCCCGCGCCACCATTGGCCGGGACGCCGGCCGGAGGACCGCCGCCGGAACCGCCGTTCTGACCCGCACCCGCCGCGCTTCCGGGCCGCTTCGTTCCCGCGAGGTCGCGTCCCGTTTCCGCCGGCTTGTTGCCCTGACCTGCTGCCGCTTGTGGCGGAAGCTCGGCGGCCATCTGCTCGAGCTCCTGGTCCGACGCGCGTGCCTTTAGTCTTTGCTCAACACGTGCCAGCGCATCGTCCGAGCCGAGGCCGCGGTCGACTAGGCTACCAATGACGTACAGCGGGACGGCGAGCGACCGGCCGCTCGGCGCTTCTTTGGCCAATGCGCTGACCTTTCCGCCGTCGACACCCTTGCGAACGGCTTCGGCGCCAGCTTCGATCTCGTCCCCCTGCGGCTTGCCGGCGCGCGCGCTCTGCAAAGCGTCTCTGACGCTTTCCATGCGCGCTTCCTGATCGACGACCGACTTCTCGATCGACTCCGGGTTCACGCCCCGCGCAGCGAACTTGAGGGCGCGATTCTCCAACGCCTCGGCAGGCAGCCCGCGCGACCGCGCCTTCTCGATCACCGCGAGCACGCGCGTCGCGACGTCGGCCGGCAAGACCTGCTTGAGCCGAGCAGACGGATCGTTGGCCGGCGACTGCGCGGCGAGCGTGGCGCCGGAGAGCAACGCGATGACCATTGCCGCTTCAGCGATTTTCTGGTAGTGCATATGCCTCACCTCAGCCCGACGGCTGTGTCATGTCCCTGTATTCCAACGAGTGACTGCCGGATCTCGCCGCCAGGTCACTCGATCGCCACGATCCCCACCGTGCCGCCAAACTCGTCAACCGACGACAGGAGGCCGGGCGGCGCGATCCAGCGACCTCCATCGACCCGAATGTTCATTTGGTACGTGCCGGGATTGATCGGCAGAGTGACACTCCACCATCCGTCCGCGCCCCGGGTCAATCGGATCGGCTGCCAGTGCGTGAAATCGCCATTCAACTCGACCATGTGTGCCAGCGGCGCATCGACGCGGAACGCGCGCTGATTGTTGATCGTCGTCCGCACGTCGAACGCGGCGACGCCTGACGCGCGCGACGCATCCGTCGCCGGCGCGGCGGACGGCGATCCCGCGTGTTGCAGCAAGCGGCTGTTGCCCGAAGCTATGCGTAGCGCGATCGACACAAAGCGGCCGCCCGGATAACCTTGCGTCAAGTCGACGGGATAACTTCCGGCACTGCCGACGATGGCGACGCGCGACGCCACCCATTCGACGAGACTCACGCTTCCCCAGGCACGCGACGTCCCGCCCACGGCCGCGCCGACAGAACCACTCCGCGCGCCCGCGGTGAACCCGAGCTCGAACGCCTCGATCGGATATCGCATGGCGAGCTGCACGTCGGTATAGCGAATCGTGTCTTGCACGACGGTGGGAGTCACCGATACGAGACCGGTGGCGCCTGCACGGCGAAGCCAGGCACCCACCTCGGTCTCGCGCACGGCCCGCCAGGTCACACCGTCCCACGTTCGGCCGAGGCCCGCTCCCGCCCACGCGCCGATTCCATTGCCCATCGCGTGGGCCCGAGCCGTTCCAATCGCTTCACCCGTGCGCGTACCGTCTTCATGGCTGCTGCCGCCCATCGACGAGGCGAGCTCCAGCGTGAATGGGCCCGCGCTCGGGGTGAACACCGACGGAGAGACGACGCCTTGAAAGCTCAATCCCCCGTTCCCGAGCTGCGACACGTTGCCGGACGCGCCAAGCGTCGCGCGCGACCAGTCGACGCGCAGCGCGGGACTGAGCGAGCTTCCGGCCGAACGAATGCTGTCGGCGTACCAGATCCCCGTACCCGACAGGTCGACGCTCGTTTCGACCCGCTGCGCCGAGAGCGCACTCCCGGCGAGGCTGGCCGCAAGGGCGGCGAGCACGCGCCGCGTCACGCGTCAGCCGCCGACGGTGATGATCGAGCTTCGGGTATCGAAATCATCGGAGGCGCTGGGCGCGAACGGATCGGCAACCCATTTGTGTCCGTCGACGATGAACGCATACTCATGACGACCATTGGGAAGCGGAATCGACGCCGTCCACGTGCCGGTCGAGCCGGTGGGCATGAGCGCCACCGGCTGCGCGCCCCATGCATTGAAATCGCCGACGAGCGACACCGTCTTCGCCTCTCCCACGAAGACGAAGCGAACGACGTTGATCGTGTCGTGCACGACCTGCCCCACCGCGGGCGCCTGGACCGGTCCCGGAGCACGCGACCGCGTCAACTCGAGCGTCCCGAGGCTGACGATCGCGACGAGCGACGCGGCGAGCGTGAGGCCGGCGAGCGGTGACATGCGCAGCGGCCGCGGCGTCGCCCACCATTCCGGAGTCAACGGGCGCGTGCGCGTGACGAGGCGCGGTTCGATGGCGCGATCGGCGCGGATAGCCGCGACCAGATCCGTCTCGAAGTGATCGTCGAATCGCTCGACGGGGCGCAGCAGGCGTGCGACGCGGTCGCCGAACACCTCGTCCTTCCGTCGCGGATCTTCAGACATCGTGGACCTCCTCCAGCAGCTCGCGGAGCCGCATACAGGCTCGTTTCACCCTCATTTTGAGCGCCGAAACGCCGGCACCGGTGATGTCGGCCATCTCTTCGTAGCTCAGATCCTCGACGTGCTTCATCAGGAAGGCCTCGCGTTGATCGACGTCGAGTTGGGCCAGCGCATATTCCACGTCCTCGAGCGTCTCGCGCGCATCGACCGCCGGATCGACGACCGCCGCACTGAACGCGGCCTCGTCACGGACGATGCGGCGTTCGCGACGTGCGCGCCGAATGACGAACGTTCGACACTCGTTGGCGACGATGCGGTAGAGCCACGCGCCGAACCGCGCCGGATCGCGGCAACTATCCAGTGCGCGGAAGGCACGGATGAATGCCGACTGCAGCACGTCTTCAGCCTCGTCGCGACTCCCGACCATTCGTACCGCAAAGCGAGTATACGCGTCGCGATAGCGCCGGCTGAGCATCGCGAAGGCGTCGAGGTCGCCGGACGTCGCCGCCGCAACGAGCTCCGCATCACTTCTCGTCGTCACGTCCACTGGACTATCGGATGGCGTGCCTGGGTCACAATCTGGGCTCCGGGCAAGGCGCAGGCCGAGGCATCCCTCCGGGTGACGGCGGTCACAGAGTGACGCGATCCCCCATGCCGGCAGTCCATCGCGTAGATCGGGCGCAATGGTCGCGCAGGGCATGCCGTCATGGGTGCTCGATTCATTCCAATCATGTCCTCTCGTGTGAGATCGGCATGCCCTGTGCGACCCGCCTTCTTCCGGTTTGTTCTGTTTCTTACGTTGGCCCATCAGTAACGTCGGAGAAGCACATCATGAAGAAATTGCGATTCCTTGTGCTCGCAACCGTCGCCTTGACCGCCGCCACGATCCCCGTCGCGTGTTCCGATTCCGGCGGCCTGCCCGCGCTGCTCGGCGCGAGCGATAGCACGGGAACCTTGCTCGTTCGCCTCACCGATGCACCGTTTCTGACCGACTCGCTGGCGAGCGTCGACATCTTCGTCGTTCGCGTCGATGGACGAGTCGACGCCGCCGACGATGCGGCCGCCGACAAGGACGCCGACAACGGCAGCGCCGACGGCTGGCAGACGCTGGCGACGCCGAACGCCTCGTTCAATCTTCTTTCCCTGCAGAACGGCGCGAGCACGACGCTTGGAAACGCGACGCTGGCCGCTGGAACCTACAACGGCTTCCGGTTCATCATCGATCCCACTCAGTCGAGCGTCACGCTCAAGAACGGGACCGTGCTCACCGGGACGAGCTCGCCCAACGTGACCTTCCCGAGCGCGAGCAAATCGGGAATCAAGATCAACCTGTCGTCGCCGGTCAGGATCGTCGGCGGTACGACGACCACGCTCCTGATCGACTTCAACGTCAACAACAGTTTCGTCCAGCGTGGCAACTCGATCGCCAAGAACGGGCTGTTGTTCAAACCCGTGATCAACGCGACCGTAACCGACGCCGCCACGGTGAACGCGACGATCCGGCTCGCCAACGCCACCAACTCGGCGCTCGATCTGCTGCAGGGCACGACCGTGCTGACCGGCGGAAGCAATCTCGCGTTCGGCACGAGCTCGGCGTGCTCCAGCGTGAACGCGGCGACGCCCGCGCTCACGATACGCCAGACGGGAACGACGACTGCACTGCCGGGCTTCGCCCCCACGCTGGCGGCGAACAACACGTACACGATCATCGCCTATCCAAGCGGCACCGCCGTGCAGTTCGCGACGCTCTTGAACACGTTCACGCCGACCGCCGGCCAAAGCGGCCTGCGCGTCTTCAACGCAACGGGCGGAGCGACGGGACTCGACGTGTTCGTCACGACCGTGGGCGGTCCGCTGGGGACGGCAACGTTCGCCAACGCGCTGAATGGAGTCGCATCGACGTTCATCAGCGTTCCCGCCGGCTCATCGCAGATTCGCGTGACGACGACAGGGTTGACGACCGTGCTCCTGGATCTTGGTGCGCAAACGCTCACCGCCGACAAGAACGCGACGCTGGTCATCGCGCCGCCGGCCGCCGGATCGACGACGATTCGGGCGTTCCTGGTTCCCGCGTGCTGAAGCCGGTAGCGGTCGGGTAGCTGAAGACAAGCTGGACCGCGAAGGAGTTGCGCCCCGCCCGGACTTGGTATCCGGGCGGGGCGCTTTCGTTTGTCATCGTCACGTCAGGTTCGGAGGCGTATCATTCCCGTTGTTCATTGCCCGTTCAACATCACCACGATCCTCCCACCCACAGAGGTTGGCATGCGCCGCACTTCGCTCAGTCTCACGGCGGTTCTGGCTGGCGCGGTTCTCGCGCTCCCCGGCGTCCTGGCCGCACAGACGTTCAAGGTGGAGAAGTTCAACATCGGCGGTGAAGGCGGCACTGATTACCTGACGGCCGATCCCTCCTCGGGCCGCGTCTACGTGTCTCGCGGCACGCACGTCATGGTCGTCGACGGGGCCACGGGCAAAGTCCTCGGCGACATTCCCGACACGCCGCGCACGCACGGCATCGCGCTCGCCCCCAGGTGGAACCGCGGCTTCACGACGAACGCCGGCGACTCGACGTCGACGATGTTCGACCTCACGTCGATGGCCGTGATCAAGAAGGTGAAGGCGGGCATGGACGGACTGGACGGCATCATGTACGACGACGCCACGGACAGGATCCTCACGATCGACCACAGCCGGCCGGTGGGCACCGCCGTCGTCATCGACCCGAAGAGTGGAAATGTCGTCGGCAAGGTAGAGCTGAGCGGTACGGCGCCCGAGGGCGGCGTGAGCGACGGAAAGGGAAAGATCTACATCAACATCGAGAACAAGGACGCGATCGACGTCGTCGATACAAAGACGTGGAAGGTCGTGGCTACCTGGCCGATCGCGCCCTGCGACGGACCGACCGGCATCGCGATGGATCGGACGACCAACCGGATCTTCGCGGGCTGCAGCGACACATCGGTCGTTGTCGACGCGTCGACAGGCAAGGTGGTCGCGAAGATCGCCAATGGCGCCGGCGTCGACGCACTCGGATGGGACCAGGGTCAGAAGCTGATCTACATTCCCGCCGGCCGAGACGGCAACGTCACGGTGGTGCACGAGGACTCGCCGGACAAGTTCACCGTGGTTGCGACGGTCCAGACGATGGCTGGCGCAAAGACGATCTCCGTCGACGCCGCCAAGCACATCGCGTATGAGTTCACGCCGGAATATGGACCGGCTCCAGCCGGTGCCACGCCACCGGCTGGCGGCCGTGGGCGAGGACCTCGCGGTCCGATGATCGGCGCCTGGTTCATCAAGATCGTGCACTGATCGACGGGCGTACGACGGAAAAAAAACGACCAGGCCACTCGGCCTGGTCGTTTTTTCTTCGTTCAATGGTTTCAGGTCGTCGCCATCTCTGCTGTCGCCACGCTCAACCATGCCCGGTACTGCGGCGCGCGTCCGTGGACTGCGTCGAAGAACGTTTTCTGAAGACGCTGCGTGATTGCGCCCGGCGTTCCGTCGCCGATGACGTGGCCATCGACGTCCTTGATGGGCGTAATCTCGACCGCCGTGCCGGAGAAGAACACTTCGTCGGCCGTCTGAAGATCGGCCAGGCTGATGGCGCGGATCGTGACGGGGATGCCGAGGTCGCGCGCGATCTGCAAGACGCTGTCGCGCGTGATGCCGAGCACGATCGACGC
>Ga0157370_10004112_pt1 | contig 16859 bp, 11 predicted proteins | sample C35metaG_FD_113463 | JGI IMG/M metagenome (GOLD analysis project Ga0157370, IMG submission 113463) | Corn rhizosphere microbial communities from Kellogg Biological Station, Michigan, USA - C3-5 metaG | ecosystem: Host-associated > Plants > Roots > Rhizosphere > Soil | place: USA: Michigan...
GGTGCCGGTGGCCGTGGCGCCGCGACGGCCACCACGGCCGCCATGGCCACGGCGCTGCCCGTGGCGACCAGCCTCATGCCAAGCCGCATCTGGTGTGCTCCGGAATTCAGGAAGGCGCGCGACCCCCCGTGCGCGCCACGCCGCAATACTGCAAATTCCGGGGCATGACGACGACGACGGCAGTGGCCCGATGGCTCGTACGCATCCTTGGCATCATCCTGATCATTCTGGGCGTGCTGTTCTGGGCGGGGCATGCGCTGCAACTGGTCCCGCTGCACATGCTGCTCGGACTGCTGTTCGTGGTGGCGCTCTGGGTGCTCGCAGGAGTGGCATACCGCGCCCGCGGCCTCGCCGGATTCGCGAGCGTGGTAGTCGTGTGGGGGATCATCGTGCTGGTATTCGGCATGATGCAACGGGCGCTGCTGCCGGGGAGCGCCCACTGGGTGATTCAGGTGCTGCACCTGCTCGTCGGGCTGGTGGCGATGGGACTGGGGGAGGGACTCGCGCGGCGGGTGGGCGCACGCGCGCCGGTGGCGCGCTGAGGGAGGCGGCGCGCTCCGCTTCGCGTCGCTGCGCCGCGGGGAAGCGTCGCGCGGAGCGCGACTGCGGGAAGCGCTGGCCTTCGGCCGACTGCGGGAAGCGGGCGACTCCGTAGGGAGCGCCCTGTGGGAAGCGCCACCGGGCAAAGGGACGACGGGCCGGGGCTACGGCCCACCACGCCGCTATTGGGAACGAGCCACTCCCTACCGCCCCGCCCCTGGGAATCCTCCCCGCCCGACTACGCCGCCCCGGGGAATTGGCAATCGGCAATCGGGAATGGGGAATCGACCGCCCCACGCCACCCCGCCCGTGGGAATGGGCAATCGGGAATCGGGAATCGTGGGAATGGGAAATCGGCCTCCCCATTCCCCATTCCCACGATTCCCCATTCCCGATTGCCCGGGGAAGGGCGGCGGGGCGTGGGCTGTTCCCCGGGGAGGGGCGCTGGGGGGCGTGGAGCGTCTTGACACCCAGTGTCATAACACCTAATATTCCGGCATGGCACACACGTCGCCCCGCCCCCGTCCCCGCGCCCGGACCGCCCGGACCGCCCGGACCGCCCGGACCGCCCGGACCGCCGGGAGCTCGCTGCAGCACCAGGCGCAGCTCAACGTCATCCGAACCGGAGCCATGCTCCAGGATGACTTCGAGCAGATGCTCGCGCCCTACGGGCTGGGCGGAGCCCAGTTCAACGTGCTCCGCATTCTCCGCGGGGCCGGCGCGGACGGGCTCTGTCGCAACGAACTGCGCGACCGGATGCTCACGCGCATGCCCGACATGACGCGCCTGCTCGATCGCATGGAGCGCTCTGGCCTCGTGGCCCGCACGCGCAAGGACGAGGATCGCCGCATGGTGACCACGCGCCTCACGCGCGAGGGACGCCAGCTCATCGACAGCATTGACGCGGACGCCGCCCGCGAACAGAAGCGCCGCTTCCGCTCGCTGTCCGACGCAGAGTTGCACACGCTCGTTGACCTGCTGCAGGAGGTGCAGCGCCAGCCGTAGTCGTTTTTTTCACTACATAGGTGTTGCAACACTAAATAGTGCAACACGCAGTAATCCCCAATTCACGCAGTGCCGCATCGGAGGTGTTCAGCCATGTCGTTCCTCGAACCCGCATGCCCGCGTCAGGCTCAGCGCGCGCTCGCCCTGCTCCGTCTCGTGACCGGAGGCATCTTTCTCGCCCATGGCGCGCAGAAGCTCTTCGTCTTCGGATTTGCCGGCGTCGCCGGCGCGTTCGCCCAGATGGGCATTCCGGTTCCGCACGTGATGGGGCCGTTCATCGCGCTGCTCGAATTCTTCGGCGGCCTCGCCCTCATGGCCGGTCTGCTCAGCCGGCCTGCGGCGCTCGGCCTCGCCTTCAACATGCTCGGCGCCATCATGCTGGTGCACATGAAGAACGGTTTCTTCCTGCCCAACGGCGCCGAGTTCGCGCTCGCGATGCTCGGTTCGACGGTGGCGCTGGCGCTCGCCGGGCCTGGCGCACTGGCCGTGGATGGCTGGCTGGCCACGCGCCGCCGTGGCCGTCCGGCACTCGCCAACGCACCGGACCACTCGGCGCGACGCGCCGCCTGACGAGCTGAGCGCACGGCGGCAGGTGTGCAGTGCTGTCGCCGACGCGCGTCGCTTGGCGCGTCGCTTGGCGCGTCGCGCGCCTCGTGCCCGATCGGCCTGTCCCCCGCGGTAGTCGGGGGGAGTGTCACGGTGGTAACATGCAGATGACTCCTCCCCCCAACCAGGAGGCTGAATTGCTGAACTCGCACGAACTCAGCGCGCTCGCGCGCGACAATGCGGCCACGCGCATGCTCAGCATCTATCTCGATGCACGCGTCACCGACCCCGCCATGCGGCACGCATGGCGCCCCGCGCTCATGACGGCCGTACGCGATGCGCGGGCCCGCATCGCCGACGCCGCGGCGCTCGACGAATTCGATCGGGCCGCCGCGTATCTGGACAATCCCTGGCCGCCCCTCGATGGCGTCTTCGGCGCTCCGGGGTGGGTGGCATTCCTCGCGGCCGACGGACCACGCTATGCCTCGGATGTCCCGATGCGTGTCCCCACGCTGGTCGTCTGGCGCGATGGACCCGTGATTTCACCCTACGTGCGCGTGCTCAAACAGCGGAATCCGGTCATCGTAGCGCTGGTGGACTCGCGCTCGGCGCGGCTCTTTCACTACGCGTGGGGCACGCTCACGCCACTGCCCGGCATGACACTGGCCGCGAAGGATGAAGTCCTCGAGCGAACTGGCGCCGAAACGCATGCCACATCGTCGCCGGCGCCGCGCGGCGCGCTGGGGACCGAACGTGCCGATCATCGCCGGCGCGCCATATTCCAGCGCATGGCCGCGTCGCTGGCGGCACGCGTGGTGGAGCTGGCCGGCGACGATGGCTGGGTACTCGTTGGCGGTACCACGGAATGGGCCGGTCTGGCCGGTGAGGCACTGCCCGCGACGCTCGCCGGGCGCGTGACGATCTCCGACTCGCTCGATCACGATGCCACGGACGACACCATTGCGCAGGCGGCCAAGCACGCCGCGGCCGCCATGCGTGAGGTCCGCGCGCGCACGCTCATGGACCAGTTGTTCGAGCGGCTGGGATCGCGCGGCCGGAGCGCGCTGGGCGTATCCGCCGTGCGACGTGCACTGGGTGCCAGGGCGGTTGATCTCCTGCTGCTCACGTCGCAGTATGTGCAGGCCCATCCGCGCGAGGCCGAGGACGATGTGCGGGCCGCGCTGGCGCTTGGCGCCGACGTGGAGACGGTCTCCGGCGACGCGGCCACGCAGTTGGAGCAGAATGGCGGCGGCGTCGGCGCCCGCCTTCGTTTCTCGCTCGACGGCATGGCGCCGCACGCCACGGCCACGAGCGACCACCACCCGGATAGCCGCCCATGCTGATCGATGTCCACAACCACTTCTATCCGCCCGCGTATCTCGATGCCCTGCGCACGGGCGGCAGTGTGGTGCACGTCACCGAAGACGGTGACGGCAATCCCTGCGTGCACTATCCCGGAGACGTGAATGTCGCGGTGCGCGGGCATCGCGACATCGCCTGGCGGCGCGAGCTGCTCGAGCGGGAAGGAGTGGATGCGCAGATCCTGTCGCTCACCACGCCGGGCACGCACGTCGAGGCGCCGGCTCGCGCCGTCGAGCTGGCGCGCCTCGTGAACGATTCCTTCGCCGCCATCACGCGCGACCATGCGCCCCGATTCCAGGCGCTCGCCACGCTGCCGCTCGCCGACCCCGGCGCCAGTGTAGTCGAACTGCGGCGCGCGATGACGGAGTCCGGCTTTGCCGGCGCGATGCTCTTCAGCAACGTGAATGGCGTACCGCTCGCCGACCCTCGATTCGAGCCGCTGTTCGCCGAAGCGGACCGACTGCATGCCGTCCTGCACATTCATCCGACGAATCCGGTGAGCGTGGACGCGATGCAGGAGTACTGGCTCATGCCGCTCGTCGGCTTTCTGTTCGACACGACGCTCGCCGCGGCACACCTGGTCTTTGCCGGCGTGCCCGAGCGGTATCCGAACATCCGGTTCGTCCTCAGCCATCTCGGGGGCGCCATACCCTACATGGCGGAGCGGCTCGACCGCGGCTGGCGCGCGTTCCCTGACTGCCGGGCGCGCATTTCCCGCGCGCCGAGCGAATACCTGCGGGAATTCTACTTCGACACCGTGAACTTCGATCCGGTCGCGCTGCGTGAAGCCGTGGATTTCGCGGGAGCGGATCATGTGCTCGCCGGGAGCGACTATCCGCATCAGATCGGGAGCATTGCCAGCATGAAGGAGAGTCTCGCGGCGGTGAAGGTCACGCCCGAGGAGCGCTCACGCATGTTCGGCAAAAACGCGGCGCGCCTCTACCGGCTGGAGTAGGGGGAGAGGGAATTGCCGGATCTGCGTTCCGTCTCCGTGTTAAGGGCTGTGACCACCTGCACCGGGTGCGGGCCCGTCTCGCTCCACCTTCGCATCCGCACCCGGTGCTCGCGCTGTGTTCCGTGGTTCCGCTACTCGCCTGCGCCAATCGGGAACTGCGTGGTCAGCAGTCCGGCAATAGTCGTCTCCGCCGACGGGTTGATGCAGTGCGGGTGACCAAAGCCGCCCGCGCTCTGGCCGTTGGAGAAGTCGTAGATGATGTTGTCATCCGTTCCGCCGTCGGCGACTCCGGACGGCACGTTGTCGAGATTGAGCAGATGGCGAACCTTCCAGCCAATGGCATGATCACCGCAGGACGTGTCGCCACTCACGCCCAGCCCGCCCACGATGTTGCCGTTGGCATCATAGAGCGGGAAGCCGCCGCCAAAGACATTCGTCCCGCCGATTCGCTTGCCGATCATGAAGTCCCGTTCGGTCCCATAGTCCTCCGTCTTTCCTCCGAACGCGACTTCCTCGTTGATCGGGTTGGCGTCCTGCAGGCCGAACAGACTGCCCCCGGGCTGCACCGCGGCGTAGAGATTGGCGGTGGAGAGCGCGAGCTGCCGGAGGCTGAAATTGTTTGCGGTATTGGCCTTCTGGGCCGAGATGATCCGGCTGCCCGGCCACTGATCGCCTTCCGCGGGCCCGGTGAATACGACCGCGACCACCAGGCCGTTCCGATCCAGGACCGTCGCCCACATGTTCAGCGAGAGTCCTCCGTTGTAATTCGGGCTGCCACTCGCGAAGGGCGGACTGCCTACCGCGGTCAGGAGTGCTGATCTGAGCTGGCTGGTGGATACCACCGCGTTCACTTTCAATTCGGGCGCTACACTGGTGGGATTGCCGTCGCTGCAGGCGGCGAACAGCGCCAGTGCGGTTGCCGCGGCAGCACGGTGCATGAGAAATGCGATGTGACGGTGGGGCGCGCGCGTGGTCATGACAGCCTCCGCGTGAAATGTCGAGGATCCTCGGCCGTATCTGACCTAGCGCAAAATCACGTTGGAAACCGTCATCGCCCCCGGGGGAGACGTATGTCGTGAGTATCGCACGTCCTGTCGAGACGAAACTGGCCACGGTGTTGCAGCCCCAGGTTCAGGCGCACCCGGGCCATTCCGGTGTCGTCATGCTCACCGATGGGCGGGACGCATTCGCGGCGCGCGTGCTGCTCGCCGATGCCGCGGAGCGGACGCTCGACCTGCAGTACTACATCTGGCATGCCGATCTCTCGGGCACGCTGCTCTTCGAGGCCGTGCACCGCGCCGCCGATCGCGGCGTGCGGGTGCGCCTGCTGCTCGACGACAACTCCACCGTGGGGCTCGACGCCACGCTTACCGCGCTCGACGCCCATCCCAACATCGAGATACGGCTGTTCAACGCATTCGTCCACCGGCGGTTTCGGGCGCTGGGCTATCTCACCGACTTCTCGCGTCTCAATCGGCGCATGCACAACAAGTCGTTCACCGTGGACAACGAGGTCACGATCGTTGGCGGGCGCAACGTGGGCGATGAATACTTCGGAGCCGATCAGGAGCTCTCGTTCATTGATCTCGATGTCCTTGCGGTGGGGCCGGTCGTGCAGGACGTGTCAGCGGACTTCGGTCGCTACTGGGAGTCCGCCTCGTCCGCTCCGGTTGCGCGCGTCATTCGCGCGGCACAGCCCGAATCGCTTGCGGCGCTGACGGCGTCATGCGAGCGCGCCGAGCGTGAGCCGGAGGCACAGGCATACATCGAGGCGGTGGCGCGGCGGCGATTCGTGCAGGAGCTGCTCGCCGGAGATCTGCCGCTCGAGTGGGTACCGGTGCACCTCGTGAGCGACGATCCGGCCAAGGGATTGGACCGCGTCTCCCGGAAGGAGCTGCTCGCGGTTCGGCTGCGACAGGTCATTGACACACCGGCGGAAGAGCTGGATCTGATCTCGGCGTACTTCGTGCCGGGACGGCATGCGACGGCATCCTTTGCCGGCCTGGCGCGCGGCGGAGTGCGCGTATCCGTGCTGACCAATTCGCTGGAAGCGACCGATGTCGCGGCGGTGCACGCGGGCTATGCGCGCCGGCGCAAGCCGCTGCTCGCCGCCGGCGTCACGCTCTTCGAACTGAAGCGCACCGGATCGGGGCGGAGCGGGAAGGATCACCGCTTCGGCGGCAGCTCCAGTTCCAGTCTGCATACGAAGACTTTTTCCGTGGATCGCCTGCGGCTCTTCGTCGGATCGTTCAACTTCGATCCGCGCTCCAGGCGGCTCAACACCGAGATGGGATTCATTATCGAGAGCAGCGCACTGGCCGGCGGAATCGCCGATGCGTTCATCAACAGCATTCCCGATCGCTCGTACACGGTTCGACTGAACCGATCCGGCGCCCTCGAATGGGTGGAGTGGTCCGATGGCCGTGAGATCGTGCACGCTCACGATCCGGGGACATCGATCTGGCTGCGTGCCGGGGTGAAGCTGCTCTCGCTGCTTCCCATCGAGTGGCTGCTGTGAAGCGTGCGGCAGCCGTGAATCCGGCGCGGCACTCCAGAGCCCGCCGCTTGACAGGCCACCCCCCACTTCGTATCTGACCATTCTCGCCGGTCCTCTGCACGGCAAAGCCCGACCCGCATCGCTCTGACCGGACGTTTCGCAGAGCGAATTCCCACTCTCAGGAGTCATCCCGTGGCGAAGAAGCGCCGCTCCCCGCACGTGCCGGAATCCGATCTGCAGCCGTCCCAGGTGTCCCGCCGTGACTTTCTCGTGCGCGCCGGCCAGGCCGGCTGGGCCGTGTCGCTGCTGGGCCCCTCCGCCATGCACCGGCTGCTGCCGGCCACGGAGCTCGCGCGCGATGTCGCTGCACCGATGCGGGCATACGCCGCGAACGCCGCGCCCGCGAGCTTTGCTCCGCTGTTTTCCGGACTGAGCTGGCGGCTGCTGGGGCCATTTCGGGGCGGTCGCACCGACGCCGTGTGTGGTGTGCCCGGCAAACCGAATGAGTTCTACTTCGGCTCGGTGAACGGCGGTGTCTGGAAGACGGTGGACGCGGGACGGGTGTGGGAGCCGGTGTTCGATGCACAGCCCGTTGCCTCGATCGGCGCCATCGCGGTTGCGCCCTCCGCGCCCTACGTCGTGTACGTGGGCAGCGGCGAATGTACGCTGCGCGACTCCACCGGCTACGGGAACGGCATGTACAAGTCGGTCGATGGCGGCGCCACGTGGACGCACATCGGGCTGGATGACACGCAGCACATCGGCAAGGTGGCGGTGCACCCGAAGGATCCGAACACCGTGTTCGTGGCCGCCATCGGACACTTCTACGGTCCGAGCGCGGAGCGCGGCGTGTTCCGCTCGACGGATGGCGGGCGCACCTGGAAGAAGGTGCTCTACCGCAACGAGAACGTGGGTGCGATTGACGTCGTGATCGATCCGACGGACCCGCGCGTGGTCTACGCCGGACTCTGGAACACGCGGCGACCGCCGTGGTTCGTCTACGCGCCGACGAATGGACCAGGTGGCGGACTGTTCAAGTCGACCGATGGCGGTGACACGTGGAAGGAATTGAAGAGCGGACTGCCGGCGAGCGGGATCGGCAAGAGCGGCATCGCCGTGTGTCCCAGCAATCCGCACCGCGTGTACGCGGTGATCGACGATCTGCTCCCGGATCCATCCGTCCCGGTCGACACCACGGCGGCGGCGCGCGCCGCCCGCCAGTTTGGCGAAGGACTCTCGGGGCTGGGCGGATTTTTCCGCTCGGACGACGCGGGCGAGAGCTGGACGCGGCTCTCGTCGGATCCGGCGTTGTGGGGGCGCGGCTGGTACTTCGAGCATGTCGCCGTGGATCCCACGGACGCTGACGTGGTGTACGTGTCGAACGTCTCCATGTCACGGTCCATGGATGGCGGTCATACGTGGGTCCCGGTGCGCGGATCACCCGGCGGCGACGACTATCATCAGCCGTGGGTGTCGAGCGACGATCCGAACACGGTGATCGTGGCCAGCGACCAGGGCACGATCATCACGCGCAACGCGAAGGCGGCCGATCCCAGGGCGATCACCTGGAGCTCGTGGCTCAACCAGCCCACCGCGCAGATGTATCACGTGTCCGTGGACTATCGCTTCCCGTACTGGGTGACGGGCGCGCAGCAGGATTCGGGTGCCGTGGCGGTGCGTTCGCGAGGCAAGTTCGGGGAGATTTCCATGCGCGACTGGGAGCCGGCGGGTGCCGGCGGCGAAAGCGGCTACACCGCCGGCGACCCGCTGCATCCGGGCGTGATCTACGGCGGCACCGGGACGCGATTCGATCTGGCCATCAACGCGCCGATTCCCGGCACATCGTCGCCGCCGGTGGAGAAGCCGGATGTGGCACGCACGGACTGGACGCAGCCGCTCGTGCTCTCGCGCGCCGATCCGCGGGCGCTCTACTATGCGAATCAGTATTTGTTCAAGTCGAGCGATGCGGCGCGGACGTGGACGCGCATCAGTCCCGATCTCACGCGTCCCGCGCCGGGCGTCCCCAAACTCATGGATGCGGCCGCGGCGGCCGATACGGGGACGAACGGTCAGCGTGGCGTGATCTACACCATCGCGCCCTCGCCGCTGCTCGTTCCCATGGTGTGGGTGGGGACGGACGATGGCGTCATTCAGGTCACCATCGACGACGGCAAGTCATGGAAGAACGTGACACCGCCGGCGCTCTCAGCGTGGAGCCGCGTGACGATGATCGAGGCGTCGCACTTCGATTTCAACACGGCGTACGCGACGGTGGATCGCCATCAGCTCGAGGATTTCGATCCATACATTTTTCGCACGCGTGACATGGGCAAGAGCTGGCAGCGCATCACCACCGGGCTGCCGGCCGGTGGCTACGTGCATTCGGTGAAGGAAGACCCCATGCGGCAGGGACTGCTCGTGGCCGGGACGGAGCACGGTGCCTGGGTGTCATTCACCGACGGCGACAGTTGGGAATCGCTCCAGCTCAACCTCCCGGTGACGTCGGTTCGCGATTTCGAGATCTACGACGGCGACCTGATCGTGGGGACGCACGGGCGCGGCATCTGGGTCATCGATGACATCAGTCCGCTCCGTCAGGCCGCGGCGACGCTCCTGGCGGGGGATGCGTATCTCTTCAAGCCGGCGGATGCGATCAACGTCATCCAGGGTGGTGACGAGGGCACGCCGCTGCAGAAGGACGAACCGCAGGCGCAGAATCCACCGGCCGGGGCAGTCATTGACTACTACCTCAAGGCGGACTCGGCCGGTGGGGCGCCGGTGACGCTCGAGATTCTGGACGCGAGCGGGAAGACGCTGCACACCTTTTCGAGTGCGGCAGAGTCGCAGGAACCCGGCCGGGGCCGTGGACGCAGCGGCGGCATTCCCAACACGACCGCACTCTGGCGGCGCGAGCCCGAAAAATTTCTGGCCACGGCCGGAATGCATCGGGTGTACTGGGTGCCGGTGGCCGACAGCGCGCGCGGGACGGGGCGGGGTGGCGGGGGTGGAGAAGGCTTTCGGCGCCGCCCGCCGCTGCTTACCGGCACGTTCACGGCCAAACTCACCGTGAACGGACACAGCTACACACAGCCGTTCACGGTGCGGTCCGACCCGAGGATGGAGTAGACGGGCCCCCGTGGCCCCCGTGGCCCGGAATTTTCTGAGCGCTTCGATGTTGAGGCGGGTTCGGACCTTCCGGGGTGGGGCCATGGGCGAGAGCGGGCGGCTGCGCGTAGCGGTGACGATCGCCACCCTCGCGGATGCGGCGAGACGCAGCGATCTCGACCGCGCCGTGACGAGTGTGCTTGAGCAGCGGGGGGTGGAGTGCCGCGCGATCGTAGTGGTGAACGGCGGGCGGAGCGATCCGGCGGTGATGGGGCGGCTTGCCGCACGTCCCGGCGTCACCTTGGTGCACCTGCCGGATGGCGATCTCGCCAGGGCGCGTGTCCTCGGTGTCGAGCAGGTTGAGGAAGACACGTTCTGCTTTCTGGACGACGACGACGAGCTGCTGCCCAATTCCGTGTCAAGCCGGTTGCAGCGGCTGCTCGAGCGGCCGGCGGTGGATATCGTCCTGGGGAATGGCGTGCGACGCGGCCCAATGGGTGATGTGCGCCGCTGGACCGCCACTCCGGCGCGGGCAGCCGAACTCGAACGGGATCCACTGGGTGGCCTGCTCACGGCGAACTGGATGGGATCATGCAGCGGGCTCTTCCGCCGCGCGTCCTTCCCTCCATCCTTCTTCGCCGATACCACCGCATACGAGTGGACGTACTGGGCGTTCCGGGTCGCGCTGTTCAGGACGCCGGCCTTCCTGCCCGAGGACACGTACGTGGTGCACGACACGCCGGAGTCGCTGTCGAAGTCATCGACATTTCTGCACGCTCGTCTGGACCTGCTGGAGAAGCTGCTTCCCCTGGGCCACTACGACCGGCGCGTGATCGAGTACGTGCGGTTGAACCGGGCGTCGGCGTATCACGAGCTGGCGGAGCATTACCGGGCGCGGCAGCGGCGAGACCAGGCCTGGCATTTTCATCTGGCGACGTTGTGTGCGCCGCGGGGATACCGGCATCTGAGCTTCACGCGGCACCTGCTGTTCGAGTCCGGGCTGCGGCGTCCGGGTTGAGGGCGGGTCTTGCGCGGTCCATCGGGGGCCCGTATACTGGCGACGTTTAGTATACAGAGTTGACACCTCCGCGCGCACACATCGTCGTACACTGCAACGCCGCCGCGTGCGCTCCGCCGCCTCGCCCCCGCTCCGCCCATGACCCTCCACACCACTGCCGCCGCCGTCCGCCGCCTCGCCCAGGCGGTCGCGCTCATCCTCGCCGTGACCCTGGCCGCCTCGCCAGCCGGCGCCCCCGCCCAGTCGCTCCCCGGCGGCGCTGCCGTCGCCACGCCGGCCACCGCGCCGCTCGCCCAGCGCATCGACGCCATCGTCAGCCGGCCCGAATTCCGCCACAGCATCTTCGGCATCGAGTTCTACGATCTGAGCAGCGGAAAGCCCATCTACTCCCGCAACGGCGACACCTTCTTCGTGCCCGGCTCCACCACCAAGCTGCTCACCATGGGCACCGCCCTCGAGCTGCTCGGCGCCGACTACCGCTTTCACACCCGCATCTATCGCACCGGTCCGGTCAGCTCCACGGGCACGCTCAACGGCGACCTCGTCCTCGTGGCCAGCGGCGACGCCAACCTCTCAGGGCGCATCCAGCCCGATGGCACGCTCGCCTTCGAGAACGAAGACCATACCTACGACGGCAGTCCGGACACGCGGGCCGTGCCCGGAGATCCGCTCCTCGTCATCCGCGAGCTTGCCGCCCAGGTGCGTGCGCATGGGATCACGAAGATCCGGGGGCGCGTGCTCGTCGATGCCACCCTCTTTCCCGAGGGTGAGCGTGAACTCGGCACCGGCGTCGTCATCTCGCCCATCGTCGTCAATGACAACCTGGTGGACGTGACCATCGCGCCGGGTCACTCGCCGGGGGATTCGGTCACGATGCACGTCTCGCCGGCCACGTCGTACGTCCGCTTCATCAATCACGCCACAACGGCGAGCGCGGATTCCACGCCGCACATCCGCTGGGCATCCGACGTCACGGGGCCGGATGGATCGCACACCGTGACCGTCACCGGCCACATGCCGGCGGGAAAGCCGGCCATCCTGTTCAGCTATGCCGTGCCCAGCCCGAGCCGCTTCGCGCAGGTCACGCTCGTGGAAGCCCTGCGCGCCAACGGCGTGACCGCGACGTTGCCGGCGCCTGGCGACACCGCCGGCTTCACGAGGCTCGCCGCCTCGTACACCGCGGCCAACGCCGTGGCCGACCATGTGTCGCCGCCCCTCAGCGAGGACGTCAAGGTCACGCTCAAGGTGAGCCAGAACCTGCACGCGAGCATGATGCCCTACGTGCTCGGCGCGATCCTCGGACACAAGGGCACCGCGCAGGCCGGCTTCGATCAGGAGCGTGGCTTTCTCCAGAAGGCCGGACTCGACCTCTCCGGCGCATCGCAGGGGGATGGTGCCGGCGGCTCCGCGCACTTCACGCCGGATTTCATGGTGCACTTTCTCGCCTACATGGCCGCGCGGCCCGATTTCCCGAAGTACCTGGCGTCGCTCCCCATCCTGGGACGGGACGGCACGCTCTGGAACATCGATGTCACCTCGCCGGCGGCGGGGCAGGTTCATGCCAAGACCGGCACATATGGGCGGGACGACCTGCTCAATCGGAGCATGATGGTCGATGGCAAGGGGCTGGCCGGCTATCTGACCACGGTTGATGGCCGCAAGCTCGCGTTCGCCATCTACGCCAACAACGTGCCGGTCTCACTCGCGCCTGACGCGATCACCGCGGTCGTGGGAGAGGCGCTGGGAGAGATCGCGGCCGCGGCGTACGACGCTCAGCCCTGACGCCGCTCGCCCGGTTACCCGGTACTGCGCCACGTCCGGCGCCGGAGCGCCAATCCGCAGTCCATTCCGCTGTTTCCCTTCACGTTCAACTCACCGCGCCCGCGGAGGCAGGTACCCCATGCAACATCGAATGTCCTGGTTTGCACGGCCCAGTCTTGGCACAGGGCCACAGCGCCATGGGCAGGCCGCGATGCACAGCGTCGCGGCGCTCGTCGCGCTGATCACGCTGCTCGTCGTTCCCGTGCACTCGGCGCTGGCGCAGTCCGGCGAGATCAGCGGCACCATCGTCAGCGAAAGCTCACAGCGCCCTATCGCTGGCGTGCAGGTCGTCGTGGAGGGACAGACCGGCACGGGGACCGTGACCGATGCATCGGGCCACTTTCACCTCTCCGGTGTCACCGGTGCACAGGTGACCCTCAACGCCCGAATGCTCGGCTTCCGGCCGGCATCGCAGACGGTGCGCGTGGGCGCGACCGACGTCCGCTTCGCGCTCGCGGACCGTCCGGTCGAGCTCAATCAGGTCGTGGTGACCGGGACGGCGGGCGGCCAGCAGCAACGCGCGCTCGGCAACTCCGTCGCCAAGGTCAATGCGGCGGAAGTGGTGGCTAACGCACCGATCCCCAGCGTGGAAAGTCTCATCAATGGCCGAGCTCCGGGCGTGACGGTGATGCCGGGTACCGGCATGATCGGCGCCGGCGCCAACATTCGCATTCGCGGCGTGTCCACCTTCTCGCTCTCTGGCGATCCGCTCATCTACGTGGACGGCGTTCGCGTGGACAATCAGACCGGCACGGGCATGGCCGTTCAGGCGTTCGGATCCGGCGTCGTGTCGCGACTCAACGATTTCGACCCGAACGACATTGAGAGCATCGAAATTCTCAAGGGACCCGCAGCGGCCACGCTGTACGGCACCGAGGCGGCGCGCGGCGTCATCAACATCATCACCAAGAAAGGCGCGGCGGAGGGGACGCAGTACAGCTTCACGATCCGCCAGGGCGCCAACTGGTTCATGAATCCCGAAGGCCGCGTGCCCACCAACTACTGGCGCGATCCCAGCGGGACCATCCAGTCCGTGAACGTCGTGCAGACCGAGGACGCGCGCGGCACGCCGATCTTCCGCACCGGGCAGATGCAGGACTGGGCCGCCAACGTGAGCGGCGGCGCCGGGACGCTGCGCTACTTCGTGTCGGCCGGCAAGGGGACGAATGACGGCGCCGAGCCCAACAACGGCCGCGATCAGTTCAACGCGCGCACCAATCTGCAGATCACGCCCAATGAGAAAATCGATCTGCAAACGAGCCTGGGCTACGTGCAGAGCCACACGACACTGAGCTGCGAGGGCGGCTGCGGCGGTGCGACGTGGGGCGCCTGGTTCTCCACTCCCGCCAATCTGCCGCAGAACTGCGCGCCCGACGCGCCGCCGCAGTGCTCGTGGGTGCGCGGCTTCCAGAGTTCGCCGCCCGAGTCGGACCGCGCGATGCAGGACTGGCAGGACATCAACCGCTTCACCGGTAGCTTCACCATGCGCTTCAAGCCGTTCAAGTGGATGACACACCGCCTGTCCGTCGGGACGGACTTCACGCAGACCAAGAACGAGGAGCTGCTGCCGTATCTCACCAACGACACCCTGCGCTACTTCTGGGGGTCCTACGCAGATGGCTGGAAGTACCAGGACCGGGATGAGGCGGTATTCAACACGTACGACTACAACGGCACGGTGCAGTTCGACGTCACGCCGAAAGTGAATTCGTCCACCAGCTTCGGCGTGCAGTACTACACGAAGTATTTCTCCAACATTACCGGCGAAGGGGACTTCTTCCCCGCGCCCGGTCTCGAGACCATTTCGTCGGCGGCTACGAAGCCGACCACGCTGGACGACTACTCCAACAACAACACGCTGGGCTTCTACGCGCAGGAGCAGTTCGGCTGGCAGAACCGGCTCTTCCTCACGGCTGCGCTGCGCGTGGACAACAACAGCGCGTTCGGCAAGGATGTGAAGTGGGTGACGTATCCGAAGGCGAGTCTGTCGTGGGTGCTGAACGAGGAGCCGATGTTCCGCGAGCACATGCCGGCCTTCGTGAACACGTTCAAGCTGCGCGCCGCGTATGGTGAATCCGGCCAGCAGCCCAGCACGTTCACCGCGCTGCGCACGTTTTCGCCGGTGCCGGGCCCGGGCGGCACCCCGGCGCTGACGCCGGCGTCCATCGGAAATCCCGCCCTGGGACCCGAGCGCGGCAAGGAAATCGAGCTGGGATTCGACGCGGGTCTGTTCAACGATCGCGCGGGACTCGAGTTCACGCTGTACGACACCCATACGCACAACGCCATCCTGCTCCGCGGTGTGGCGCCGTCGTCGGGGTTCGGCGCGCAGAGTCAGTATGTGAATGCCGGTGAGATCATGAACCGCGGCATCGAAGCGCTGCTCAAGGGGCAAATCTTCAACGGCAAGGACTACGGCTGGGACCTTGGCCTGAACTTCTCGGCCAATCAGGGACGGGTGATCAAGCTGTCGGGCTCCGACACGACCATCGTGAACGGCAGCATTCAGCAGCGCGTGGGCTATGCACCCGACTCCTGGTTCCGTGAAAAGGTGGTGAGTGCCCGCTTCGATCCCAACACGGGACAGGCCGTGGACGTCATGTGCGACGATGGGAATGGCGGTTCCACGCCCTGCTACGACGCCAACGGCAAGGTCATCGCGCCGCGCGTGTTCCTGGGGCGCGCCGTACCTGCCATTGAAGGCTCGCTGTCCTCGAACGTGCGCTTCCTCAAGCGCTTCCGCCTCACCACCATGGTGGACTTCAAGGCGCACTACAAGAAGTACAACAACGACGAGCGCGTGCGCTGCCAGGTCTTTCGCACCTGCATGGAGAACATGGAGCCGGAGAAGTACGATCCACGGGTCATCGCGCAGATGCAGAGCAGCGGGACGCTCGTGGACTTCGTGGTGGATGATGCAAAGTACGCCAAGCTGCGCGAAGTCACGCTGAGCTGGGACGCGCCAACGGAGTACGTCAGCCGCTTCGGCGCGAAGGCGATGACGCTGAGCCTCGCCATGCGGAATCTGCATACGTGGACCGACTACACCGGTCCGGACCCGGAGGACTTCTTCGTATCCGGTGGGTCGGGGAATGGCTCGACCTTCATCGACCAGTCCATGCTGCCGCAGCTCACCTCGTATGTCCTGACTGCACACCTGAGCTTCTGAGGAACGATCCAATGACCCGGATTGCCATGCGTGGCCGCGGCGTGCGCCGCGCCCGATCTCTGCGGAGCCGCTGGTTCGTCGTGGCCGCCGCATTCGCGGTGCTCGCCGCGTGCAACACCGATCAATTGCTCAACGCCAACGCCCCGGACCGCGTCCCGGCCTCGACGATCGATGACCCCAAGCAGGCTGCGCTCATGGTGAACAGTGCCGTGGGAGACTTCGACTGCGCGATCGGCTCGTACACGCTGGTGGAGGCGATCATTTCGGACGAATTCTCGGACGCGCAACTTGGCGCGGCGGGGTGGCCATATGATCGCCGGGATGCGGGCACACAGACCGGCGGGATTTACGGCACCAATCCGTGCACCAATAACCAGAATCCCGGCGTCTACACGCCGTTGTCCACGGCGCGCTGGTCGTCGGACAATGCGCTCACCAAGCTGCAAGGCTGGACCGATCAAGACGTCGGTTCCGCGCGCACGGACCTCATGGCGCAGGCTGCACTGTACGCCGGCTTCAGCTACACCCTGATGGGCATGTCCATGTGCGAGGCGGCCTTCGACCTGGGCGCGCCGGTGGATCAGATGGCCATGTTCGCGCTCGCGGAAGATCGCTTCGGTACGGCGATCACCGATGGCGGAACCTCGGGCGATCAGGACGTCGTGAACGCCGCGTACGTGGGGCGCGCCCGCGTGCGCCTCTATCAGGGCAATACCCAGGGTGCGGCCTCCGATGCGCAGCTGGTGCCAGCCGGATTCGAGCTCGATGCGAGCACCGGATCGGACGACAACCGGCGTTACAACCGCGTGTACGCCGCCACGGCGCAGTTTGGCGACTATAC
>Ga0157370_10004113_pt1 | contig 16859 bp, 15 predicted proteins | sample C35metaG_FD_113463 | JGI IMG/M metagenome (GOLD analysis project Ga0157370, IMG submission 113463) | Corn rhizosphere microbial communities from Kellogg Biological Station, Michigan, USA - C3-5 metaG | ecosystem: Host-associated > Plants > Roots > Rhizosphere > Soil | place: USA: Michigan...
CACCTCCGCCCAATCCAGAGCTGACGGCCAGAATCGAACTGGCAACCGCCTGATTACAAATCAGGTGCTCTGCCAATTGAGCTACGTCAGCAGACGGCCAATTTTGCGCGAGACTCGTAGGATAAGTGGAGTGAGAAAGAGTGTCAAGCCACGTTGGCAGCGATGCTTAGACACTCACCCTCCCGACCGGCCAAAATCCGTCAATGGTCTCGCTTCCACTTCGTCCCGGCCGGAGTATCCTCGATGACGATCCCGCGGCCGACGAGCTCCGCCCTGATTCGGTCGGCCTCGGCAAAATCACGCCCCGCCCGCGCCGCCCGCCGAGCCTCGATCCGCCCCTCGACCCACGACGCGAGCTCGGGGTCCTCGATCCGACGGTCGGGAACGATGTCCAGCACGCCGTCGATCCGCGCGAACACCTCACGGGCCCGCTCGAGCGCCGCCACATCGTTTCCACGACGGTCGAGCTCGGCATTTGCCCGCGTGATGAACGTGAACAGCCCCGCCAGCGCATTCGGCGCGTTCAAATCGTCGAACAACGCCCCCTGCACTTCGGCGAGCGCGACATCCGCCGCGTGCGCCAACTCCGGCGTGCCGCCGGTCGCGCCCGCCAGACGCTCGGCGAAATCGCCCACCCGCCGCACGGCATGCGTCGACGCGTCGAGCGCCTCCTCCGACAGATTGAGCTCCTTTCGGTAGTGCGTGTTGAACACGAAATGACGCACTGCCGCCGCCGACACCCGGGCCTCGCGCAGGCCCTGGACGGTCGTCACGTTGCCGACGCGCTTGGCCATCTTGGCCCCTTCGTTGAGCAGGAACGCCCCATGGCACCAGAAGCGGGAAAAGGTGTGCCCCGTCGCGGCCTCGGATTGCGCGATCTCATCCTCGTGGTGAGGAAAGATCAGGTCGACGCCACCGCAGTGAATGTCGAGCGTCTCCCCCAACAGGTCGATCGCCATGGCCGAGCACTCGAGGTGCCAGCCAGGACGGCCGCGTCCCCACGGAGAATCCCACGCCGAGCCCGCGGCCTCGTCTTCGGGTTTCGCCGCCTTCCACAAGGCAAAGTCCTGAGCGTTCTCCTTCGAGTAGTCGTCCTGCGCCACGCGTGCGCCGGCGCGCACCTCGCGCGTGTCGAGGCGCGAGAGCTTGCCATACGACGGAAAGCGATCGATGGCGAAATACACCGACTTGTCGTCCGCCTGATAGGCGACGCCGCGCTCCATGAGGCGCGCGACGAGGGCGATCATCTGCGGGATGTAGTCCGTCGCCTTCGGATACGCCTCGGCGGCCTCGATGCGAAGGTATTCGCGGTCCTGGTGGAAGATGGCCGTGACCGGTTCCGTCACCTCGCGAATGGTCCTTCCCTGCTCGTGTGCGCGGCGGATGATCTTGTCGTCGACGTCGGTCAGGTTCATGACCTGCCGCACGCCCCATCCGCGCAGCCGCAGGGTGCGCCGCAACAAATCGGTGAAGAGAAAGGTTCGAAAGTTGCCGAGGTGCGCCGGGTTGTAGACCGTCGGGCCACAACTATAAATGCGAACCGTATCGTCCACGGCCGGCGCGAACGGTTCGACGGAACGGGTCAGCGTGTTAAACAGCCGAAAGGGCGGCGAAGCGGTTGGCGCGGGCGGCGGCATCGACAGACGGTTGTGAGGAGAGTTGGTGAATGCTAGGCATCTCCGAATGACGGGTCAACAAAACGAGTCCGCCGCACGTGTTCGGCGACGCGCGACTGGACACGCGCTCGAGGGTACAGCCGGCCGCCACGCAGCACGATGACGCGCGACGCGAGGTGACGGGCAAGATCCTCGTCGCGGGTACTCACGATCACGGCGTCTCCCGCGTCGCAGCGCTGTTCGATCCAGTTGGCCATGCTCCGCCCTCGATCGACGCCGATCGAAAGGTCGACCAGGTGCACGGCGGCCTGCCCGGAGCAACGCGGCCGCAGTAAATCGGCGCGCGTGCAGTGATACGCCGCGCGGCGCGCCGCCGCGCCGCGGCCGGACTCGCCGAACCAGCGAACGTCTCCGCCCTCGTGCGAGAGCAGGCCGGCGGCGCAGAGCATGAGCGTCGACTTACCGGACCCGCTCGAGCCGACCACGGCCACAGATTCTCCGGCCGCGACGCTCAGACTCGCTCCGCGCAGCACGTCGGCGGACGCGACACACGTGCCGGCACCAGCGCTGAACCGCTTCACGACTTCGCACAGCTCGAGGGCGACGATCACCGCGATCGATACCACCTGGAGTCCTTGCAGTCAGCATCACATCGACGCGTGCGTCATCGAAAAACGGCGGAACGGGAGGATCCGACCGCCGCGCACATCCGCGACGTACGAGAGATTTGCGCCGACGCTGGCGGGGCGGGAATCGTTCGTCGCCACGTTGTTCCTCTCGCGTCGCGCACGACGACGGCTGGCTTCGTCCGACGAGCGCTCCAGCGGCGGCGGCCCCATCCGACTGGCAGACTGGCGCTCTGGTGGCCAACTTTGCGCACGTAGCGCGGCAACTATCTGCTCACCGACGGCCCACGCCCACTCCGGATCGTCGCCCGCCTGAAGATGTCACCCTCGACAACGACTCCGCGCGCACCGTGCTCCCCAGGGATCGAATGACTCGATGGGCCGGTTTCCCGAATGGCGAACGCAATTACGCCGGGCTGATGACGAACGGCGCCACGTGATGCCGTTGCGCGAGCAGCTGCAAAGCGCGCTCGGTTCGACGTTCACTCTCGAGCGCGAGCTCGGGGGCGGCGGCATGTCGCGCGTCTTTCTCGCCGAGGACACGCGGCTGGGTCGTCGCATCGTCGTCAAGCTGCTCTCGCCCGACCTCGCGTTCGGCGTGTCGGCGGAACGGTTCGAGCGTGAGATCAAGCTCGCGGCCCGCCTTCAGCATCCTCATATCGTGCCGCTCCTCGACGCCGGCGAGATCAACGGGCTGCCATACTACACGATGCCGTTCGTCGCGGGCGCGTCGCTTCGCGAGCGGTTGCAGTCGGGCCCGATGCCGACGCACGAGGCCCAAGGGATTCTCCGAGACGTCGCGAAGGCGTTGGCGTACGCGCATCGGCAAGGCATCGTCCACCGCGACATCAAGCCTGAAAACGTGCTGCTCAGCGAAGGCACGGCGATGGTCGCCGACTTCGGTGTCGCGCGCGCCATTCGCGCGGCGAGCACGCTCGCGGGCGAGGGGGCGATCACACAGACGGGAATGCAAATCGGGACCCCGGCATACATGGCGCCGGAGCAGGCCGCCGGCGATCCCGACGTCGATTTCCGCGCGGATCTCTACGCGTTCGGCGTGATGGCGTACGAGCTGCTCGCGGGCCAGCATCCGTTCGCCGATCGTCGCACGGCGCACGCGCTGGTGATTGCGCACATGACGGAGTCGCCGAAGCTGATCACGACACACACGACGAACGTCACGCCATCCACCGCGAGCATCATCATGCAGTGCCTCGGCAAAGATCCGGCCGAGCGTCCCGACGGTGCCTCCGCGATCGTCGCGGCGCTCGAGGCGGCGTCCGCGCCAGTGGGGATGCCGGTCACGCATGCGAAAACGCCCACGCCAAGCGCGACGATCGCCGTGCTGCCATTCGCCAACATGAGCGGCGATCCCGACAACGAGTACTTCAGCGACGGCATCACCGACGACATCATCAGCGCGCTGACGCCGGTTCGCGGACTGCGCGTGGCCGCGCGCGCATCAGCGTTCTCTTACAAAGGGAAGAACGAGAATCTCGCGACGATCGGGCGCACGCTCGGGGTGACGACGGTACTGCAGGGGAGCGTACGCCGCGCGGGGAACAAAGTTCGCGTCACCGCGCAGCTCATGAACGCGGACGATGGATTCCAGCTGTGGAGCGAGCGCTTCGACCGAGATTTGGACGACATCTTCGCGATCCAGGACGAGATCGCGCGCAGTATCGTCGAGCACCTCGAGCTCACGCTCGGCCTTCGAGAGGCGAAGCGGCTCGTCGCGCGGCCGACGGACGATTTGCAGGCCTACGAGCTCTTCCTGCGCGGCCGCGAAGCCGTGCTGCAGCGAACGCCCTCGTCGATGCGTCGCGGCCTCGAGTTCTTTGCCCAGGCCATCGCGCGCGACCCGGCGTTCGCGCGAGCACATCTCGGCGTGGCCGAGGCGTACATCGGTCTCGGGGTCTATCAGGCGATGGCGCCGGCGGACGCTCGCGAGAAAGCCGAAGCCGCGATCGCGAAGGCAGTGTCCATCAAGCCGGACGTGGCGGCGGTTCACATTCTGCGCGCACAACTCAAACTCTACCTCGACCCCGGCTGGCCCACCGCCGGCGGCGATCTCGCGAAGGCGCTCGAGCGCGATCCGAACGACGCCCTCGCGAACGTCTACATGGCCTATCTGTGCAGCCTGCTCGGCGATCACGCGGCGCGATTGAAGTGGGCGGCGCGCGGCATCGAGTGTGATCCCTTGTCGTCGTTCATCCGCGGCGTCGCCGGGATGGCGCACTACTGCAGCCGCGACTACGACCGGGCGGTGCGTGCCTACGAGGAGGGGTTGGCCCTCGATTCGAATTCCGTGATCTGCCTCTGGCAGTCAGGCATCGTGCTCGATCGGCTCGGCCGATTCGACGAAGCGCTGGAGCGCTTCACGCGGGCGGTCGACCTGAGCGGCCGCGGCGCGATGATGTTGGCGTTCCAACATCGCGGGTTCATCCGACTTGGAAGACTCGAGGACGCGTGCGCCGTGCTCGACGACCTGCGGATGCGCGCGACGAAGGATTACGTCGGCGAATGCGTTTGGCTCATGCCCGTCCTTCTGGATGGCAATGAGGAGGCGATCGAAACGATGCTGCGGCGAAACATCACGGCGGAGACGGGGCCGACGTCGTTGTCGATCGCGGTGGATCGCGAGCTGGAAGCCCTGTTGCCTCATCCGCGCCTCGGGCCGCTCGTGCGGCAGTTGTCGCTCTACGCGCAGCGCCCCGAGCAAGCAGGCATGGCATGACCGAATTTGCCCGCGACGCCGATCGCGTCGCGTCATCGCCGCCCCGGGTATTGCCGTCGTCGATGGGGTGGCTCCAAGTTCTACCGGCCATTCGGCCAGGTGACCGATACGGGCGCCTCAGCGCGATCGGCCAGTGTCCCGTACTCGGGTAGTCCGCCGTCATCAATCCATCAGGAGCCCCAGTGTCCGATCCGTCACCGCTCTTCGACGCGTACGACCGCGGCACGCTCACGCGCCGCCAACTCTTCCAGGCCCTTGGCCTCGCCGCCGTCGCGCTCCCGATCACGCGCGTGTTCGGGCAAGGCCAGTGCGCCGGTCGGGACCGCGATTCGACGGCGGCATGCAACAAGACACCGTTCAAGCCGCCGTTCGAGCCGACGGGATGGAAGACCGTGCTTCTCGATCATTTCAACATGCAGGTCACTGATCCCGAGCGAGAGGCGGCGTTCTACGCTGCGTTCCTGGGCTGGAAGGTTCGCAGCAACGACGGGAACGAGATCTCCATGGACATCGGGGACTGGGGCGGCGCCAAAATCCGCGGCGGCTACACGCCGCCGGCTCGCGGCGGTCGCGGGGGCGGAGGAGGTGGTCGCGGGGGTGTTGCCGGCGACACGACCGGCGGCCGGGGCGGGGGTCGGGGCGGCGGCGGCGGAAGCGGCCGTGGAGAGGACCCGAGCCACATGGCCGCGTGCCCGACGCAGCGTGTCCCGGGCGTGGACGGCGGCGGCGCACTGTGGGACGGCTTCGCGTGGGGCATCGAGCCGTGGGACACGAACAAGGTCGAGGCGGCCCTCAAGTCGCGAGGGCTCAACCCGGTCGCGGACCACAGCGGCGACGACTTCCGCAGCTTCCATGTGAAGGATCCGGACGGGATGAACGTCTGGGTCACGAACGGCAACAGGAAGAACCGGCGCCGCGGTCCGGCCAACGGAAAGCTCAACGTCGACCTTCCATTCGAGCCGACCGGATGGAAGACGGTCTATCTCGATCACATCTCGTACTCGTGCACGAGCTACAAGGAGACGGTGGCGTTCTACGAGGCGCTGCTCGGCTGGAAAGGACTGGGCGACGAGGGGAGCCAGAACGAGACGCAGATCTCGCCAGAGATCGGCGGACTGCTCATTCGCGGCGGCAATGCCAACGCGCCCAACTTCACGATGCCGCCGCAGCGTCGCGCCGTGATGAACCACGTCTCGTTCGGCATCACGCCGTTCGATCCCGACGTCGTGTGGGCCGAGATGTGCAAGCGCGGCCTCCAGGCGCGCGTCGACACGGGGGCGATCGCGTCGTCGCCACCGGCCGAGCACGACATTCACACGGCGACGTACAAGAGCTACCACACGCGCACGCCGAACAACTACGATCTGCAGTTCAGCGCCAAGATTTCGGCGTCGATGAAGACGGGGCCGGGGTGATCGGCCGCTCGGGGTCGCCGCCGATTCCCGGAGACGGGCTGTCTCGGCGGCGCGAACTGTTGCGCTGCCTCTAGACCGAAAGGGCGGGAGACGTGGGAAGGGTAATCGTGATGAATGCGGTGACGCTCGACGGCGTGATGCAGGCGCCCGGCCGCTCGGACGAGGACACGCGGGATGGGTTTGCGCACGGAGGCTGGGCGGTTCCGTACAGCGACGAGGCGATGGTCGCAAAGATGGGCGAACGGATGGGCAGCGATCGCGCGTTTCTGTTCGGGCGGCGCACCTACGAGCAACTGCTGTCCTCGTGGAACGCCCGCGGCGGCCCGTTCAAGGACGCGCTCAACGACGCTCGCAAGTACGTCGCCTCGAGCAACCCGGCGACGAGGCTCGACTGGCCGAACTCGACGCTGCTGCATGGGGACGTTCCGGCCGCCGTGGCGGACCTCAAGCAGAGCTCGCGCACGAACCTCGTTATCATGGGCAGCGGCGTGTTGATCGGCTCGCTGATGGCCGCCGATTTGATCGACGAGTACCTGCTGATGATTGCACCTCTGGTGCTAGGCACCGGACGGCGGCTGTTTGCCGACGGAAGGCAAGCATCGTTGCGGCTGGTGGACAGCCTCATCACGGGCACTGGGGTGCTGGTCGCGACGTATCAGCCCGCGCGCGGATTCAACTAGGCGCGGTCGGAGTGGAGACTCACGCTCGATCACAGCTTTCGCTTCGCTTTTTGCAAGCGGCAATCAGCTCTTCACGATGGTGTAGTGCGCCGCCTTCGCGCTGGCCACCCACTTGGTGCACGTGTAGCCAAGCGCCGGTAGATCCATGTCCGCCAACAGGTGCTCTCCGGCGCCGAGGAGGATCGGCGCGATGGCGACGTGCATCTCGTCGATGAGGCGGGCCTTCAAGTACTGGCGGATGGTGCTCGCGCCGCCACCGATTCGGATGTCCTTCACGCCGGCCGCGGCCCGCGCGCGCTCGAGCGCCGCTTCGATCCCATCGGTCACGAAGTGAAAAACCGTACCGCCTTCCATCTCCAGCGGCGGACGTTTGTGGTGCGTCAGAACGAACACCGGCGTGTGATAGGGCGGGTTTTTTCCCCACCAGCCGCGCCACGATTCGTCGGGCCATGGCCCCCGTATCGGGCCGAACATGTTGCGACCCATGATCCATGCCCCGAGGCCGGCCATGGCCTGGGCGGCGAACTCTTCGTCGATGTCGACGCCTGCAGGCTGGGTAGCAGGGCCGCCGCGCGTTCCCTTGAAGGTGGAAGTGTGCACGAGCCAGTCGTGCAGGCTTTCGCCGCCGACTCCGAGCGGTTCCTCACGCGACTGGCGCGGGCCGGCGCCGTATCCATCGAGTGAGATCGAGAAACCACGTACGAGTAGCCGCGGCATGTCGTTCTATGGATGCTGACGGAAAGATCGGCTCCGCTCAGCTGCCGGAACCGGCCGGTTCACTTCATACCGAAGCGCCACCATGCCGCTCTGGTATGCCTTGACCTCGAGCAGGTGCAGGGCAACGTCCCGGTCGAGGCTCTCGAAAAAGGTAATTCCGTCACCAATCAAGACGGGCAGGATGGAATAGCGAACTTCGTCGGCAATCCCGCGGCGAAGGCACTCGCCCGAGACGGCGCCACCGCCGACAAACCAGATGTTGCGGAAGTTGGGCTTCAGTTGCTCGTCCGCCAGACGCTGGAGATCGCCCGCGTAGAACTCGACGGTGCTTCTCGTCTTGCGCAGCTCGCGACGGGTGAGGACGAAGGTCGTCTTATCGCCGTAAGACCAACCCAGCCCCTTGGCCTCGAAATTCAACGCGGTCTCATACGTTCGCGAGCCCATGACGTAGCAGTCGATCGTTCGAAGGAACGCGGCGACGGACTCCGGCGCCATCACCTCGCCGCCCTCGAAGCGGTCGGACGTCTCCAGCCAGTCGACGCTGCCGTCCTTTCGGGCGATGAAGCCATCGAGGCTCGCCGCCATGTGTATCGTGATCCGGGAGTCACCGTTTGCCATCGTCTCGCTCTGAGGCGGAATGTGTCGGCCAGCAGCACTGCTCGGACCGTCTCAAGCGCTTTTCGTGCGGCCCGCGCGCTCGGCGACGGTGACGATGTCGACCGGCGGGCCGGGCGGCGTGAGCACTCCGCCGCCGGGAACGGGAACGCGCAACAACAAAGGGCGCTCACGCGTAGTGCGGCGGAACCCTTGCCCCTCATAGATCCTCGTAATGAGGATTCTTCGTACGATCACCATGAGGGCGGCCAGGGTTGGAAGCGCGACGATCAGGCCCAGTCCGCCGAGCAGTTGGCCGATCACGAGCACGGCCATGATCGTGAGCACCGGCGGGAGGTCGACCTTCCTCGACATCACGAGCGGCGAGACGATGTTCCCCTCGATCAGATGCACGACCACGCCGAGTCCGACGACGAGCAATGCGTGCCCGAGCGGACTGAAGCCGAAATAGCCCGTGCCGGTGAGGACGAAGAGCGCGGGCAGCGTCGTCGACAAGAGCGTGCCGAAGAACGGCACGATCGCCACCAAGCCGGTGAAGATCCCGAAGGGAAGCCAGAACGGCACGTTGAGCAGATACAGGCCGAGCGCCGTGATCGCGCCGAGGAACGTCATCGTCAGCAATTGGCCGACGATGTACGCACGGAGCGAATCGGCGAGGTCGGTCAGCACGTCGCGCACGAGATCGCGATGGACCGGCGGAAACAGCGCGATGAGCCACTCGCGGTAGAGCGCCGGGTGCAGGGACAGGTAAATCCCCATCACCCCGACGGCGAAGATGTTGATCGCCGCGTGCACCATCTCGAACAGCTTGGTCGGAATGCTGCCGAACACGCCGCTCAACTGGCCGTAGATCGCCGTGAGTGTGCGATGCTCCTTCTGAGGTCCCAGCATGTCCCCGAGGGCCGGGAACTTCTTCGCCAGGGTGTCGATGCCCGCTTCCCACGACGTCACGAAGGTCGGGAGCTGCTCGACGAGCTTACGAGTTTGCTCAATGACCGGCGGCGCCAGAATCCAGACGAGCAGCGCGAGCGCGGCGACCGAGCCAAGGATCGCGGCCGCTAACGCGAGGCGCTCCGGCGCTCGCGTTCGGCGCTCGATCCAGTCGGCAACCGCTCCCCAGAACAGCGAGATCAGCACGCCGAGCATGAGGAGCACGAAAACCTGAGCGACGGTCTTGAACAGCCAGAGGAGCAGGACTGTCAGGACCGTCGCCGTCAGTAGGGGCGCGAACTTGAACCGCGCCCGCGGAGCGTCAGAGCTCAATGGCCCGTCTCAATGACCCGTCTCAATGACTCTTCTTGTCGCCCGTTTCGTCGATCTCCGCGGGGACGGTTTCTTCATCCTGTCGACCCGCGCCCAACTGCTTGTTCTCGGCGCCGGCGGGAAGCATGCCCATCTTCTGCTTGAGCGCGAGCAATTGAACGTCGACGCTGCCGGCGGCGGCGCCCTTCTCCAACTGCTTGAAGTCCTGAACGAGCCGGTCGCCCGTGAACTCTTCCTCGATCTCCACCGACGCCTTGAGCTGGCGCTCGCTGTTCTCGATGCGCTCTTCCATGCGGGCGAACGCCTCGAACGCCGACTTCTCGGACAACGAGGACATCGTCTCGTGGATGCGCTTCTGCGCCTGGGCGCGGCGCTGGCGCGCGACGAGCAGGTTCTTCTTGCGCTTGGCCTCTTCGATCTTGTCGTTGAGGTCGCGCAGCGAGTTCTTGAGCTTCTCTGTCTCGGCGCGGTGCTGTTCCCACGTCTGCTCGAGCTGCTGGCCGGCGGACAGATGCTCGCCCTGACGCATGAGCGCCTGCTTGGCGAGGTCGTCGCGATTTTCCTTCACGGCGAGCATCGCCTTCTGCTCCCAGTCGTGCACCTGCCGGAACTCCGCGTCGGCCTGATCGCGCAGCCGCTTCTCGTCGGCGATCGCGGTCGCGACCTGCTGCTTGGCCTTGGCGAGCTGTCCTCGCATGTCGACGAGGATCTGGTTCAACATCTTCTCGGGATCTTCGGCCCGGGAGATCAGGTCGTTGATGTTCGACCGCAGCAGGCTCGAAAGCCTATCGAATATGCCCATGATTTAGTGTGCCTCGCGATACGAGCCGAGCTCACGCAGGTGCGACGCGAGCGCAACGGTGATGCTCTCGTACGCCGCCTGAAACTCTTCGTAGTCGAGGTGCGAGAGCTCGAGCGCCTCGGTCATGACGATCGAGTCGTTTTCGATACCGTACGATCCGTGCACGAGATCGGTCGCGTTGAGCTCCAGCAAGCGACGGCTCAGTGTCGCGAGCGCCCCCGTGTTGCTGGGGAGCGTCATGACTTTGACGCGGAGAAGCACGACCGGTGGGGAAAAATGCACGACGACGCTGAAATCGAGCTCGCCGCTGGGACGGAGAATCCAGAGGCCGGGCTCGACTTCGGAGTAACTGCCTCCCTCGTCGGCCGTGAGCCGATCGAGGAACCGTTCGATGTCTTCCTTGGTCACCATCGCGAATCCTTGCGTGGGGGTGCTGTAGATCGTACGAAGCGACGGCCTGGACGTTTCAAGCTACGCCGAGGTGCGGCGTTGGGCGAGGCTTGAACGGGTGCTGGGTGCTGGGTCACTGCCTCCCCTTCGCCCCAACGTTCTACCCCCGCTTGATCTGCACGAGCCGTTCTTTCGCCAGCTTCCGCCCGGTCGGGGTCGCGGCCAGCCCGCCGCCCGCGGTTTCGCGATACCGAACGTCCATCTCGCGGCCGATCTCGCCCATCGTATCGATCACCTCGTCGGCGGGAATCGCGAAACCGATGCCGGCCAGCGCCATCTCGATCGCCGCCAGGGCGATCGCGGCGCCCGTGGCATTCCTGAACACGCACGGCAACTCGACCAGTCCGCCGAGCGGGTCGCAGACGAGACCGAGCGTGCCTTGCTGCGCGAGCGCGACCGCGTGGGACACTTGCGTTGGCGATCCGCCGAGCATCTCGGTGCCCGCCCCCGCGGCCATTCCGGCGGCGGCGCCGGTCTCGGCCTGACACCCGCCCTCCGCGCCCGAGAGCGAGGCGCGCTCGGCGACCACCGCACCGATCAAACCCGCCGTCGCGAGCGCGTCGATCAGCGCGTCGTCCGACAGGCCGCGCGCGGCGGCGAGCCCCGTGAGCACGGCGGGCAGCACGCCGGCGCCGCCGGCCGTGGGTGCGGCGACGATGACGCCCATGGCCGCGTTCACTTCCTGCACGGCGAGCGCGCGGGCGAGAATATCGCGGAAGGGGGTGCCCGAGAGCGGCCCCGGCGGACCATTCACGAGCTTCGCCGCGTCGCCGCCGACCAACCCGGACGCCGATCGCAGATCGCCGGTCAAACCCCGCTCGACCGCACCCTGCATGACGTGGAGCGCGCGCGCGAGCACATCGCGAATCTCGCTGACAGGTCGGCCCTGATCCTCCGATTCCGTCTCGAGGGCCAGCTGTGAGAGCGTGATGCCGCGTGCGTCGGCGTCGCGGACGGCTGCGGCGAGGGAGCGATACATGTCGTCGAGAATCCTATGATCTACGCGGAAACCTTGTCGAGGCGGAACGCCCAGCGCACCCACGGCAGCGAGCGAATGTGGTCGCGGACAGCTTCGTCGGGATAGTCGTCGAGCTCGATGACCATGAACGCGTCGCCGCCGCGCTTCTGCCGCGTGAGGCGGAGCGTCGCGATGTTCAGCCCGTCGTCGGCCAGGAGCGAGGCGATCTTGGCGATCGACCCGCGCGTATCTTCGGCGACGAGCACGATCGTGTGATAGTTGCCGGACACTTCGACCGGAAAGCCGTCGATCTCCGTCACGAGCACGCGTCCCGCTCCGAGCGATGAACCGGTCATCACGGCCGAGCGGTCGCCGCGCTCGAGGGTGATCCGCACGCTGTTCGGATGAGCCTCTCCGTCGAGCGTCGTCTTCTCGAACGTGTAGTCGAGGCCCTCGTGTTCAGCGATCTCTAATGCGGTGCGAATTCGGTCGTCGTCGGGGCGAAAGCCCATGAGTCCCGCGACGATCGCCTTGTCGGTGCCGTGGCCTTCGCCCGTGCGCGCGAAGGAGCCGTGCAATTCGATGCGCGCGCGCTCGGGCGTTCCGCCGACGAGTCCGCGCGCGAGCAGTCCGAGCCGGCACGCGCCCGCCGTGTGCGACGACGACGGGCCGACCATGACGGGGCCGATGATGTCGAGAAGTGAGACCATTCAGGAAATGTAATCCTGCGGCAGGCCGCTACCGGAGCGGATACGCGCATCTCTGATATCGATCGACTCATCGACTTTCAGATTGGCGTAAGCCTGATTTCTTGTCACCGGCCTCGGCGTCAACCAACCTTCTTTTGACGAATTGCCGGAAGCATCGGACGCAGATACCGGCCCGTATGCGACGCCTCCACCCGCACGACGTCCTCCGGCGTGCCCGCGGCGACGACCAACCCGCCACGCTTCCCACCGTCCGGCCCGAGATCGATGATCCAATCCGCCGTCTTGATCACGTCGAGATTATGCTCGATCACGAGCACCGTGTTGCCACGATCGACCAGCCGATGCAACACGTCGAGCAGCACGCGCACGTCCTCGAAGTGGAGGCCGGTCGTCGGCTCATCCAAGATGTAGAACGTCCGGCCCGTGTCGCGCTTGGACAGCTCCGTCGCCAGCTTCACGCGCTGCGCCTCGCCGCCCGACAGCGTCGTCGCGCTCTGCCCCAAATGGATGTAGCCCAGCCCGACGTCGGCCAGCGTTTGCAGCTTTTGAAAGATGCGCGGCTGGTTCTGAAAGAACTCGACGCCGTCGTCGACCGTGAGTTCGAGCACCTCCGAAATGCTCAGGCCGCGGAAGCGGACCTCGAGCGTCTCACGATTGTAGCGCTTGCCCTTGCACACCTCGCACGGCACGTAGACGTCGGGAAGAAAGTGCATCTCGATCTTCACCAGGCCGTCGCCCTGACACGACTCGCACCGGCCGCCTTTCACGTTGAACGAGAAGCGGCCCGGCCCATAGCCGCGGATCTTCGCCTCGGGCAACTCGGCGAACAGCTCGCGGATGGGCGTGAACAACCCGGTGTACGTCGCCGGATTCGACCGCGGCGTGCGGCCGATCGGGCTCTGGTCGATGTCGATGACCTTGTCGATGTGCTCGAAGCCCGCGATGCGCGTGTGCGCGCCGGGAATGACACGCGCGCGGTAGAAGTGGCGCGCCAGCGCACGATGCAGGATGTCCTCGATCAGCGTGGATTTTCCCGAGCCCGAGACACCCGTGACGGCGACGAACAGTCCCAGCGGAATCTCGACGTCGATGTCGCGCAGGTTGTGCTCGCGCGCGCCGGTGATGCGGATCACCCGGTGCGGCTCGCGCGGACGACGCGTTGCCGGCGTCGGGATCTTCATCTCGCCGCTCAAGAACTTTCCCGTGATCGACGCCGGGTTTCGAATGATTTCCTCGATCGTTCCCTCGGCGATCACCTCGCCGCCGTGCTTCCCCGCTCCCGGCCCGAGATCGATCACGTGATCGGCGGCGCGCATCGTCTCCTCGTCGTGCTCGACGACGATGACGGTGTTGCCCAGATCGCGGAGCTGCTCGAGCGTCGCCAACAGCCGCGCGTTGTCGCGCTGATGCAAGCCGATCGACGGCTCGTCGAGGATGTACAGCACGCCGACGAGGCGCGAGCCGATCTGCGTCGCCAGCCGGATGCGCTGCGCCTCGCCGCCCGACAACGACTCCGCCGCGCGACCGAGCGTGAGGTACTCGAGCCCGACGTCGACGAGGAAGCGGAGACGCTCGCGCACTTCCTTGAGAATCGGACCGGCAATCTCCGGATCGAGTCCCGGCGTTCCCTCGCGGCGCACCGGCACGTTCTCGAAAAACGTGAGGGCCTCGGTGACGGCGAGCTCCACGACCTCGCCGATGTTGCGCTCGTGCACGGTGACGGCCAGCGATTCGCGCTTGAGCCGGCGCCCCTCGCACTCGCTGCACGGCACCTCGATCATGTACTCCTGCAGCTCGAGGCGCACGCTGTCCGATTCAGACTCCTCATACCGCCGCTCGATGTTGGCGAGCACGCCCTCCCATTCCGTTCCCTTCGCCGCGCGGCCCGCGGCCTTTCCTTCGCCGTAGAGGATCGCCTCGCGCACCGATTTTGGCAGCTCGCCCCACGGGCTGTTGAGATCGAACTTGAGCTGACGCGCCAGCGCCGGCAGCACCATTTTGCGCAGGTAGCCGCTCGGCTCGCCCCACGGCAGAATCACACCCTCCAGAATGGAGATCTGCGCGTCGCCCAAGATGAGCTGCTCGCTCACGCGCCGGCGCGTGCCGAGTCCGCCGCACATCGGACAGGCGCCGAAGGGCGAGTTGAACGAGAAGTGCCGCGGCTCGAGCTCGGGCAGAGAGATGCCGCACGACGGACACCCGTAGCGCTCCGAGAAGAGCTCGACCGCGCCCGAGTCGACCCGGTTCACCTCGACCACGCCGTCGGCCAGCTTGAGCGCGGTCTCGACCGAATCGGCGAGGCGGCCGCGATCGTCGGCGCGAACCGTGAGCCGGTCGACGATGACCGAGATGGTGTGGTTCTGTCGCCGGTTGAGCTTGGGCGGCGCCGCGACTTCGACCAGCTCGCCGTCGACGTAGGCGCGAATGAAGCCCTGCCGCCGCACGGACTCGAACAGGTCGCGGAACTCGCCCTTGCGTCCCTGGATGAGCGGCGCGCGCACCTCGATGCGCGTGTCGGGTGGCCACGACAGCACGATGTCGGCGATCTGCGCGGCACTCTGGCGCTGTACCGCGCGGCCGCACGTGGGGCAGTGTGGCGTTCCGGCGCGCGCCCAAAGCAGCCGGAGGTAGTCGTAGATCTCGGTCACCGTACCGACGGTGGACCGCGGATTGTGGCCGGCCGTCTTCTGCTCGATGGAGATCGCGGGCGACAACCCTTCGATCGAGTCGACGTCGGGCTTTTCCATGAGCCCGAGAAACTGCCGCGCGTAGGCCGACAACGACTCCACGTAGCGTCGCTGGCCTTCGGCGTAAATGGTATCGAAGGCGAGCGACGACTTGCCGGACCCGGACAGGCCGGTGATCACCGTGAGACGATCGCGGGGGATCGCGACGTCGATGTTGCGGAGATTGTGCTCCCGGGCACCGCGAATGATTAGAGCGTCTTCTGCCATAGCCTGGGAAAGCTGAGGCGCGGACCGAGTTCAGACAAGGCGCTATATTCGCTGGATGCCCCATACCGACGCGATCGTCGTGCTCACCACCGTCGCCTCGGACGAGGAGGCCGTGACGTTCGTGCGCGCCCTCCTCGACCGGCGTCTCATCGCTTGCGGCACCCTGCTGCCGGGCGCACGTTCGCTGTACCGCTGGCAGGGAAAAGTGGCCGACGAACGCGAGGTGTTCATCGTGCTCAAGACTCGGTCGGCACGCCTGGAATCCTTGCGTGCGGCGTTCTCCGAGTTGCATCCGTACAAGGTGCCGGAGCTTTTGGCGCTCCCCGTCGAGGCGGGACTGGAGAAATATCTCGACTGGATCAACGGCGAAACGACTCTTGCCCTCGCATAATCCAGTAACATTTGGGAAGTGGGAATCATGACGCTGAAGGCAGATGAAACCAACGCCGAGGCGCAGCTCGACCTCGGTATCGCCCTCTGCAGACGTGCGCGGTGGCGCGACGCCATCGAGCCGTTGCAACGCGCCGTCAACATCGATCCGACCAAAGCGGCGATTCATTATCAGCTCGGTGAGGCCTACAACCAGACCGACCGCTTGCCGGAAGCGCTCGAGGCCTACGAGGAGGCGGTGCGGCTCCAGCCCGACCACTGGCGCGCCATGAAGGGCATCGGCGTGATCCTCGATCGCATGGGCAGACCGGCCGAGGCGACCGCCGCCTACCAGCGCGCCCGCGAGGCACAAAGGCGCTGATGAGCCGGCGGGCGATGCTTGGCGGGACGATCATTGCCGCCTGGCTCGCCGGCCTCGCACTGCTCGTTCGTCGCGAGTATTTCCAACCGCAGCTCGAGCGCCTCGCCGAAGCCGGCCACCGCGTCGCCCCCGGCGTCGTCTACTACGGCGTCATGCAGGGCGAGCGGCTGATCGGCTTTGCATCGTCGAGCATCGACACGTCCGAGTCGTCGATCACGGTGAACGATTACTTCGTCGCCGACCTGCCGGTGGGCGGAAAGGCTCGGCGCGCTTCTGCGCGCACCAACGTCACGCTCTCGCGAGCCCTCCGGATGCGAACGTTCGACCTGTCGCTCCAAGCCGAAGGTCCGGCGATCGACGCGAGCGGCGAGGTCAGTGGCGATAGCGTGCTCGTGCTCACGATCACGTCGGGCAAGGCAAAACCGGAGACGCAGCGCATCGCGCTGACCGGCCCCATTCTCCTTCCCACGCTCGTGCCGATGGCGATCGCGCTCGGCGAGGGCCCCAAGGTCGGACGCCACTACGTGCTTCCCTTGTTCGATCCGTCGAGCATGACGCCGCGGGA
>Ga0157370_10004114_pt1 | contig 16858 bp, 14 predicted proteins | sample C35metaG_FD_113463 | JGI IMG/M metagenome (GOLD analysis project Ga0157370, IMG submission 113463) | Corn rhizosphere microbial communities from Kellogg Biological Station, Michigan, USA - C3-5 metaG | ecosystem: Host-associated > Plants > Roots > Rhizosphere > Soil | place: USA: Michigan...
ATCTATCGGTTCTTTTCGAATCTTACAATTCTATTACTCTTATTCTTTTGTTCTAACATCTCTGTTAAAACGGCTGTCAATTCAATATGTCTACGAACGTGTCTTCTTTATCATTCCGCCTGTGTTTCAAAGCGGGTGCAAAAGTAGGGAGTTTATCAGTATTTACAATACTTTTTAATGACTTTTTTTAAATATTTTTCATGTTTTTTCTCTAAGTTTTTGATAACATTAGACTTAAGTATTTAAATTTTTAAAATTATTCAGGTAATTTTTCTTACAATATCTATTTTTAAGCAAAAGAAAATATAAAAACACTTATATTATTCAGCTCACAAATGTATTTAAATACTTATGAAATGTAAAAATACAATATTCACAAAAGTCAAAACCTTATAAAAGTATATATTATAAGTTATTGTAGCAAAAATTCAATTACAGGATTTATCTGCCCTCAAGAATCTTTAACTCAAATAAATTATAATTTAAAATCCTGCAAAATTATTACAGTAACTCATTTATTAAAAAGACATCTTTAAAGTAGTCCTTTCATTTTATGTATTCCTTTGCTAATATAATGTTCACCATCTGGCAATAATGTCTGTCCTTTTGTAATCCATGAAATCCCGAAGGCTATTACAGCAATGGATTCAAAAATAAAAACAAAAGGAATCTTTTTAAATTTCCATCCCGCTATAAAATATATTCCCATAATCAGCAGAGAACCAATAATCACCCAGCCGCATATTTTATAGATAATATTACGCTTTCCTTTTTGAGTCAGGGAGCCATTAGATGATTTAATAGGGATATCTTCATTTTTCTTTACAAAAAACACTAAGGACATTATAGCAAGGCAGAATAGAAAAGTTGCAGCAAAGGCAAAATGCCACCATTTTCCAGTAATAAAATCAAATACTCCTCCGCTGCCAGTATGAACACTGTCCTGACAATCCAAACAGACTTTTGCAGTTGGCACAAATGCAACACCCATTCCGCAGATTCCTGCAATAAATGTTAAAAGCTGCTCTTTCCAGTTATAACCTTTATAAGTAATAAGCAATGTTCCTAAAACACACAAAACTACTACTAGTATATCACCACGGTCAGTATAGAAATAGTCGCTGATAGAGGGTTCAAAACCATAAAAATCAGATGGCCTTCTGGGAAACACTGATAAAATTACAGGAAGCAGTAATCCGCTGAAGCCTATAAGATTTCTTAAAGTGAGGTACGAGAATACCAATTCATTATTTTGTTCTTTGGAATTATCAGATTTATTTTCTAAAGTGAGCAATTTATCAGTTTGTTCCATAATTGTAAATGTTAAGTTTATAAAATATTTTAAATTCCAACCCTTAAAAGTATTACAATCCTTTCAATTATTTATACGTCAAAATACCTGATATAATTATTCCTTATTAATCTCCCGCCGAATTTAATCATTATGGTAATATGCCAGGATTAATCCATTTAAGTAGTTCTAGCTTCTCAGATGAGTGCTATGTGGAAAATCTGCTACTTCGAGAATACCCTTAACACATTGTAAATCATTGCAATCCTATAAAAATAGGATTTTATAATATAACAGGATTTTTTTTCCTGATAGTAACTTTGGCATAAACTAAAAAAATTAAAATCATGGAAGATAATGCAAACATAGGAAAAGTGGATGATGCTCATATCGATATTTCAGAACCGCAAGAAATTCAATATTGGTCCGAAAAATTAAATGTGCCTGAAGAGGTTTTGAAAAATGCTGTCAGAGCCGCTGGAACCAGTGTAGATGATTTTACTAAACATCTGACACAAAACATCTGATATTATGCCTTGGTATAACGGGGATTATCCCCCATCTTACAAGAATCAGCCGACCGAGCTTAGGGAAAAAGCAGTAGAAATAGCCAATGCCCTGCTTCTAGATGGTGCGGAAGAAGGAATTGCAATTGCTACAGGACTTAAACAGGCCAGGGAGCTCTTAAAAAATCACAAAGAGAAAACTGAAAAACCAGAAAATCATGGAAAGTAACAAGTATAAAGAAATTCATAATGAATCCGAAGATCAAGATGTACTAAGTGCTCCAAGCATTACGAATCAAGGATCTTCAGGAGAAAGTGCAGCAGAAACGGTGCATCTTAAAGACGGACCATGGCACGATAAGGAAAAAGAAAATAAAAATAATCCAGAAGGCAAGAGTATTAAAGAAGCTACCGATCCTTCAAAATTATTTAAATTTTAAAATAGTAAAGAACTAAATTATATAATTATGTCAAGAGAAAACTTCGATAATTACGATCAGGATGAACGTACCTATCACGCAGCAGATGATTCCATAAATTCAGAACTTATTGAGAAAAAAGATCCCGCCATCAACCAGCATAAAAATGATACCACGGGAATACATAGTGATGATTCAAAACATCCTAACCCCCGTCCAGATGAACGAGATCCTGATGCTAACAGAAGAACCTTAGATGAAGAGAAGGCAGTTGAAGATGACGAAGATAATTAACCCTCCTTCTAAAAAGTTGTCTCAATATAGCACAACAAAAAGATGTGAACATAAGATCCTGAAAAGAGTTTTGTACTTTAAACTACTGATTCTCTTCAGGATTTTTTATATGCTGTAAAAGCAATTATTTACCGTGATGATTCACATCAAATTAATTGCATAAATTTGTATGACAGACTTTTTGATCAGTCTGCTTAAAATAAAATAAATAGATCAAAAAAATTACCGTTTTAAAATGAATGACCCGATTCTAGATAATCTTAATCCTAACCAACTGCAGGCCGTTAAAACCACGGAAGGCTACGTACGCGTTATCGCTGGAGCAGGATCAGGAAAAACAAAGGCGCTGACTTCCCGATTTGCCTATATTGTAGACAGGCTGGGGATTAATTCTTCCAACATACTTTGCGTGACTTTTACCAATAAAGCCGCTCAGGAAATGAAAAAACGTGTCAAGGCTCTCATAGGAGATAACTATGATGTGAGTTTTATTACTACCTATCACGGTTTTTGCGTAAGATTCCTGCGCGAGGAAATCAACAAAATACATTATCCGAAGAATTTTATCATTTTGGATGCCGAAGATCAGAAAAGCATACTCAGGGATGTTTTCACGGAGCTTCAGATCAATTCGAAACACTTGACTTTTAAACAAGTTTTACGCTTTATATCTAAGCAGAAAAGCACTTCAAATTACCTTGGTTATATACTTGAAAACAAAAGCTTTGAGCCTGATGAGAGTGATTCGTTATCAAGCCGTGTTTTCCAAATATACCTTGACAAGCAAAAACGAAATTATGCATTGGATTTTGATGATCTCATACATTTCACGGCGTTCATTTTAGACAACAATCCTGATGTGCTTTTAAAGTGGCAGGAAAACCTGCACTATATTCAAGTTGATGAGGCACAGGACAGTTCTGAAAGCCAGTTTCATTTAGTTGAAATGCTCTCACGCGTACATCAGAACCTTTTTCTTGTTGGGGATCCAGATCAGACTATTTATGAATGGCGTGGAGCCAAACCTGAATATCTAGTGGAATTTGACACTATCTTTCCTGATACGCAGACCATCATTATGAATCGCAATTACCGCTCCACTCCTAATATCTTGAAGGTTGGTAATCATATCATCAAAAATAATACTATTAGGGTTGATAAGGATATGATCACCGATAAGCCCGAAGGCTTTGAAGTAGTGCATTTCCACGGAAAAAATGATTTTGAGGAGAGCCGCTGGATAGCTTCTGAAATAAAAGAAATATTGCAGTCCGAAGATGCTTCATACTCTGATATAACTATATTATACCGTTCCAACCACCTTTCCAGAAATATAGAGCAAGCGCTTATAAAAGACAATATTCCTTATACCATTTTTGGAGGAATCCGTTTCTTTGAGAGAAAAGAGATAAAAGACGTCCTTTCGATGTTACGCCTTATTGTTCAGGGGGATAATTTTTCTTTTCTGCGCATGCACAATCAGCCCACAAGGGGTCTTGGCAAGAAATTTCTAGAAAGGCTTAGTCTTTTAGCCGGAGAGCAAAATCTCTCTCTGCTCCAGGCATTGGAAAAAAACATAGCCGATAAAGAACTCGCTAAAAAAGGTGCCGTAGATTTTCTGGCACTAATTAATGAACTTCGTGAAACTGCTAAAACCAAATCTATATCTGATCTGGTAAAAATCATACTGGATAAGAGCGGACTCTCTGATCTTTACCGAAAAGATGGTGATGAGGACAGGCTTGAAAATATTAAAGAACTTGTAAATTCAATGCTGCTCCTAGAAAAGGAAAATAATGCTCCTGTGAACATTGTTGAGTATCTGCAGGAAATTGCCTTGTATACAGATTTGGATGCCGATACCCAGCAGCAGGATAAGGTAAGACTTATGACCATTCATATTTCTAAAGGTCTTGAATTTCCTTATGTCTTTTTATGCGGCTTTACTGAAGGAATACTGCCGAGTGCTCTTTCTATTAAAGAAAGAAGAAAACGTGCCATCGAGGAAGAACGAAGACTCATGTATGTGGCAGTTACACGCGCTGAGAAAAGATTTTATATGACTGATTCGGAGGGTTTTAATTTCACTACTGGCCTCAACAAATATCCTTCACGGTTTCTCTTTGAAATCAGTGAGGAGTTTTATGTACGAAAAGGAAAACTTTCGCCAGAGATTATTCAAAACAATGAAACAAAATCCAATGTTTTACAAAGTGATACCCAAACAACATTTAAGGAGGGTGATCTGGTTATGCATCCGGTCTGGAATAAGGGGAAAGTAAAAACTGTAGATGTTGAAAAAAACCAATATATTGTGGAATTTGCTGCAATAGCAAAAGAAAAACCAATAGATTTCAGCTTTAAACACTTAACATCTGTCGAAGATGCCGATACTGATGAAACTGCTGATTTTACTCCCCAAGATCTGCAACAACATTTAAAATCTGCTCCAAATCCCTTTGCAAAAACAGAATCTGAGCCGAAGAAAAACGTATTTGAAAAAACACAGGATTCCAGCTTAAATAAGGATAAGGATAGCGGCGAAGAAGAAAAAAAATGGTGGAAACCCTGGAGTTAGGATTTAGTAATAAACGTAAAGCATGATTTTAGAATCTGAACTTTCGATTACTTTTTCCAGTCTTTTAAAAAATACATCGCTTACCATTGGACAGCCGTGACTGTTTATAATATAGTATTCTTTCTCTTCATCAGGAACTTCTTTATAACGGTGCAATACTATTGCTCTTTTCATTGCATTGCTGTTGGTCTGATCCAGTCCGCTTAACCTGAAAGCCTTTCCGAATACACCATTATAAGGCTTCTCCACTCCGTAGCGTCCAAGCGATGTGCAATTAGAATTTGGCGTATTACTAAACTGCAATATATCTCCTTTAATTCCAGTCTCCGATCCAGATCCATGCGCAACAAGTCCTTGATCTAGTATTTTGTCATTTTGAAGGTCATATACAAAGAAACGATTTCTTCCTGATTTGATTTTCATATCCACAAGAAAAGCAATCTTATTGCTGTATCCACGGTTAGAAGCAGTAAAGGATTTGATTTCGCTTACGTGCTCAGTAAGTCTTACAAATTCTACTTCCGTTAATATTTCCTTAGTATCCGCTCTATTGTAGGTAGTGAAGGAACTTAAAGAAAAAAGCAGTGCCATTAAAAATATTCTCATATGCAGGCATTATATTAAGTTAAACAGCAGATTGGGGTACTATCAATCACTTTTGATGTTGCAAAATTATGATAAAATTTTACACTATTCCCATGTTTCTGATGTTAAATATATGATAAATATTTGAAATCATGCTAATTAGCTTTAATTTTTTTTCTTAAAATAAAAAATTATTAGGATAATCCAGAATTTCAGTATGTTTTTTGAAATTAAATCTCTTTAATTTAAGAGCATTCAAGTGCTGTCGGGGTATACATCTCTTTTATGATTTTTATTTTTCTTAGCAAATTAAACAAGGTCATATGGCAATTATATAAAGTTGTATAAAAACCTTATAATAAAAATAATAAGTGCTATTCTCAATTTTGATAAAATCAAATACTGCTAGCTTTTAATCATTAGTTATAATTAAAAAAGGAACTTAAATAATTCCCCTCCAATGATTATATCAAGAAATAAAATAAAAAAAAATCTACTGGTTTTGTACTTTGTACTTCCCTCATTAGGCTTTGGGCAGGTGCAGGAGTATAGTCCAAAGGTTGCACTAGCCGTGGAAACTTATGCTTTTTTAAAGGGCCGAAGCGCTGCACTTAAAAACATTGCCAAACAATTTCCTGCACTTAAAAGTGAAATTACAACAGCAACAAAGAGCACAGGAGTTTTGTTTGCGCGAGCAGAACAAAATATAGAGCAGTTTCTGTCCAATGAATTACCTGAGGAAAGCTTCAATTCTTTAAAAAATCAACTTAATGCTATGCTTACCGAGCAGACAGAAAGACCTATTGAAAAGGAGCAGCATGCACGTGATTTTCTTGAAAAAATCAGTAGTAAATCGAGCACATTAAATACGCTTCAGTCAAAAGGAATTATTTCATTTGCTTATCATGATGTACCACACCAAGAAATTACAGATGGACATTTAAAAATTTTTACTACAAAAGATCATCCCAAGGCTGCAGAAACCGATCTGGAAATACCTATCCCTGCAAGCTGGCAGGCACAAGAAGCAGAAATGACTCAAACTGTGCAGCAGTTTACGAGCTTTCACGGGAAAGGGATTGAAAAAATACTACTACTCATATATGATCTGCCTGCAGACCAAAATTTTAAATTGGATAAAAAATCAGTCTCAGAAATTATACCACCCCAGACTGAACTGATTCGTACAGAAGCAATTAAAATTGACGGCAGACCTGCAATAATGGTTGAAGTAGAAGAAAACATACCTCACGAAAAAATAAAAATACGCATGCTGCAGTTTATGTTTACCCAAGACCGAAAATTATACTGTATTCAAGGTAGTATCGGACCTGTAGAAAGCAATAAAAACCTTGACCTTCATATTAAAAAATATGAACCTCTCTTCCGCCTAATTGCCTCCAGAACACAAGTTGGAAAATAATTTACAATTTACAGCATAATTTAATTGTGCAAATGCCAATGGTGTAGCAACCTAAAATCAATGGAAATCTTACAAATAGCAGGAATTCAAATTTCAATCTAAAAGCAATTCCCTACATTACGTTATGACTCATCAGGTTTATAACTTCCTTCGTCTGGATATTTAATGCTTCCTTTTAATTCCTCAACGCGCGCGGGGTCAAATTCAGGCAGCTGAAGTTCATTATTATCTTTCCACTTTTTAACCTTTTGTAAAACTTCTGCTGTTTTTTCACTGGATAAAGCAGTATCCTTTGACATATATAATGTCTGAGAAGGATAAGCTAATGCAGTGCCGCTATTTTCGATTATATCCATCATACGCAGTAACAGATCTTCTTGAACTTCTTGTGATTTATCAAAATTAACAGCTTCTATATATGCTGTAATTTCTACTTTCAAAGCATCGGCTGTTATTCCTGTAAATCGTACTACAGGTGGCGAATTGAGTACTGCGGGATGTGCATATAACAATGAGCGGAGCTCTACCAGAAGATAGCGCATTTGGTCTGGAGCTGTATCCATCCTAAAATTAAAGATGGGATTAAAGATAAAGCGGTCACGGTGGGCAAAATTTTCTATTTTACTGGCCGATAATTGTCCATTGGGAATTGTTACTATGGTTCGCGCAGAAGTACGAAGTGTTGTGGAACGCATTCCAATTGATTCTACGGTGCCTTTAATATCATCTACTCGGCAGTAATCACCTACCCGCAGGGGCTGGTCGGCAATGAGACTGACACTTCCAACGAAATTCTCTATAGTTTTCTGAGCACCCAAGGCCAGGGCGATACCTCCTATTCCTAATGCCGCAAGTCCTGCTGTAACGTCAACGCCGATAATTCCCAGCAACGCAATTATACCTATGAAAACAATAGCAGCTTTGGTGGTACGGCTTAGAAATAATATGGCAGATACGGCAGAAATACGTCCTCGCCTATTCATTCTGCTGCGGGTATAAAGGCTTACGAAATCAGTCAGCCTCCAGAGCAGAATTAGAAAAGCGACAATTCCAATAGTGATTATAATAATGCTGAAGCGCTGGCGTACAATGATCGAAATTCCCATTCGCTGGGTTAAGGCTACAAATAAAATAACAGTGAGATACATCATAACCGGCAGCGAAAAAGCTTCTATAACAGCTTTTCCTTTTTCACTCGCTGCTTTCCGCCATACTTTTTGTATAATATAACCAGCTGCAAAAAGTAACAGTCTGGATAGCAGGTAAGATACAACAGTCATCACCACTACTACTGCCCAGTGCCCTATGGGAACATTACCAAGTTTTCGCTCTTTTAAAACCGACGGGAGCACGCGATCCAAAAAAGTCTTTTCGCCCGAGATATCGGCAGACATAATTGACTCTACAGTTTCAGCCGAAAAGAGCCATAAGGCAGGCTCACTGTCATCTGACTGGTTTTCTACGTACAACGGTATGGTTGTTTTGCCTGCTGCAATATTTCCAACAAGATCCACACCTGCTGCTAGATCATCATCTGTTCTTCCAGTTTCTTTATTGCTGACAATGGATGATGGAGAAAGATTACCTCCCTGATCCAGCAGCTGCTGAAAGGTCTTAGCTATTTTAATTCGATCAGCAGTTCTACGATACGAACGTTTACTTAAAACAAAATATTGACTGGCTCTTAGATAGTTCTGTTCGCCTATAGCTTTAATAAATCCATTAACCGTTCCCTGCGGCGTTCTTCTTCCCAGAGAATCTTCAGGTACTTTTACAGACTCTTCAACAGGAGTTTTAGCTGCACCTAACAACTGAGCCATTGTTGTATTTGGCAGCAGTAGTGCAAACAGCATACACAGCAGTAAACGCTTAATATCTAAAATCATATATTATTTCTTTTTCACCACTTTATCTACTAAAATTAGGAAATAATAAAAGAAAAATGAAATCCTTTAAAAAAAAAGAGAATTGCAAATCTGAATCATGCACCAAAAGAGTAGATCTTCATGCGCCATAATTATTTTTTAAAATATGCAGATTTATTATTTCTAGTTTCATGAAAAAAAAGAATTATCTAATTTTAATCTGCTTTATATTTATTATTACCATACAGCATTAGTATCAGTGTAACAATAATACACGAGGCACTTCCTTCAAATAATAGCGAAAGACAATAAGCAGGTACCGATGGATCACCACCAAACATAAATGCTTGAGATAAAGATATAACATATCCATCTCCTCCTTTGGCATAACTATAGATCACCAGCGCTGCAATGCTCAGCACTACACCCGTAAAAGCAGTCTGCATTGAAGACACTGCATTAAACATAAAATTATTGTTACCCTCTCTACGATTCATATTAAGGGTTCTATTAACACCATAAATAATAAAAAATATGTTTAGCAGACGCAGATAAAACAGGTGAGATAAATCTATAATTTCCAGCAGTATAAAAAATAAACCAATTGCCAGAAAAATATAAATCCCATTAATTATTTCGTGCGATAATTTCATATTCCTTCAACTTAAATTAAACATTGTTTAAAAAATAAAATTTAACATAATTACAAAAAAACAAAGTCGAACTGTTCTAGATTTCATATCGTAATATTATAAAATTTCCACATACAATCACCTGATAATAATACAATTAGAACTAAAAAACCTATAACTGATGCTGAAAATGTTTCTTTTAAATTTGATAGTATAATTTACCCACCTTTAATATTTAAATCAACATTATGAAACAATTATCAGATTATTTAGGACAAAAGATAAAAGGAAAAAGAATTGTAATAACTGGGGGCACAACTGGTATTGGAAAAGCAACAGCAGATTTATTAGCCGCACTCGGAGGGCATGTGCTAATCTTTGGAAGAGATCCTGAAGATTTTGAAAAAGCTGTTGCTGATATTAAACAACAGTTCCCTGATGCAGTACTATATGGCACTCCAGCAGATGTAACTAAAAAAGAGGATATTGACAAAATAATGGCTATTACGGATCAAAGCCTTGGAGGTATTGATATTTTAATAAACAATGCTGCCCTTGCTGCCCCTGGAGTTACCGAATGCTCATATGAAGATTTTAAGTATATCGTGGATGCCAATGTAATGGGATACATTGCTTTTGCTCAGGAAGCAGCCAAAAGAATGTCGGCTCAGAAATCAGGACATATTATTAACATAGGATCCATGAGCGCTGAAAGCCGCGAGAAAACCAGCACCGTGTATGTGGCTACCAAATCGGCTATACGAGGTTTCAGCACTTCCCTTAGAAAAGAACTTAATCCGTTGGGAATCAAAGTATCACTTATTGAACCTGGTGCAGTAACCAGCAACATGCAGCCTGGAAACAGGGAAGAACACGAGAAAAAAATTGAAAAACTGGAAATGCTGGAAGCCGAGGATATCGCAATGAGTATTCTTTTTTGTCTCTCCCAGCCTAAAAGATGTGATATTGTTAGCATGCAGATACGTCCGCATCAACAGTTTATTTAAAACATAGGGTTTGTTCCCTACTCCACTCCGGCATCTGTTCAAAGATGTAATGATATCTAATTTCAAAATGCTGAAATTATTCAAATAAAATAATAAATCTTGCCATATGATAGAGATACTAAAAACTACAGATACGGCTGTGGCATTCAAATCCACGGTAGAGTTAACGGCCGATGATTACAAAACTGTCATAGCACCAGCAGTAAAATCATTATCTGAGAAATTCAACGAGATCAACTTTTTGTTTTTTATAGACGGAGAATTTCCAGATTTTATTATGCCTGTTTGGGTGGAAGATGCTTTGATCGGACTGCGAAATTTCGGAAAATGGAACCGCACGGCGATTGTTACTAACTCACAAAAGGTTCAGTCTTTCGCCAGAAGTTTTAGTTTTATTGTGTCTGGTGAACTCCGAACCTATTCGAAAGATAGACTTAAAGAAGCCTTGCTCTGGGTTAGCGGTAATGAAATCCAATATTTTGACAACTCGCCATCTTACAGAGATGCTGATGACCTTGGTGAAAAAGATTTTTCTAATGGCTATACAGATTTAGATCTTAGGAAATTTGATTGAAAATGCAAAATATAGTAGAACTAACGAAGGATTAAAAACTGTCTATCCAAAACACTTGACAATATCAATAAAGAATTATTAAAAATAACAATCCCGCAAAACAATTGCGTTCTGCGGGATTATTTATTACAAACTGATACAGTTAAATTACATAGACAAAATTACAAACTCACTTCTTCTATTTAATAAATGTTCTGCTTCAGAGCATTTTACTCCATCTTTACACTTATTGATTAATTTGCTTTCTCCATAACCTTTTCCTCTCAGTCGAGTGGAATCAACACCATTTTTAACAAGCCACGATACAATTGATTTTGCTCTTTTGTCGGATAAAATTAAATTTGATTTAGCAGATGAGCGACTGTCTGTATGCGAACGTATATCGATTTTCATCTGCGGATATTCCTGCATTACTGCTAAAATTTTCTTTAATTCTATTTCAGCTGCATCTGTAATATTCCATTTTCCAAGATCAAAATAAATCATTGAAATATTTAGCGTTTTAGCTAAATCTGTTCCCACTTTAATAGTTTTTAGTTCCGGCATTTCTATGCCCGCTATGTTTACTTTTTCTAAAGTGAAATCCAATTTGTTATCCAGAACTGCAGAAATTAAGATCGTATTTTCTTTAACGGGATACATTTTTCGTTCTACCCTAACGGAATACTTTTGACCGCAGTTGACTTTAAAACTGTAAACTCCATCAGTTCCTGTGATGAATTCTTGCAGCAGCTTGTTGTTTTGATCATACAAAGTAACCTTAGCACCTTCAATTTTTTCACCTTGTCGGCTGTCGCGCACTGTTCCTGTTAAAGTTCTTTCGCAGACCAATTTTCTGGTTTCTGTAAATTTGTAGATATCATCACTTCCTGCTCCACCCTTCTTGTTTGAAGAAAAATAACCTTTACGGCTATTACTATCTATAATAAATGCAAAATCGTCAAATTTTGTATTAACAGGTTCCCCGATGTTCTGTACCTGATCGAAGGTGCCGTTTTCCAAAATTTTAGAAACGACAATATCAAGTCCACCAAGTCCAGGACGTCCGTCAGTGGCAAAATACAATTCGTTGTCTGCTGAAATGAAAGGAAAAGTTTCTCTACCTTCTGTATTAATTGATGGACCGAGATTCTCCGGCCTGCCATATGATCCGTCGGCGTTGATCAGTACGCTGAATAAATCTGACTGGCCGAATGTTCCCGGCATATCTGAGGCAAAATATAATCTCTTTTCATCTAAACTTAAAGCTGGATGTGCAGTGCTGTATCTATCGCTGTTAAAAGGAAGTTCGGTAATATTTACCCAATTCCCATCTATTAGATTTGCTTTGTATAATTTTAATAGCGTAATATTTTTATCATCTTTCCCGCGTTTCCCATCTAAATAGTTATTTCGGGTAAAATACATTGTCTTGCCGTCTTTTGTAAATACAGGCGTTGATTCATTGAATTTTGAATTAATCTCTTTGTTTAAAAGAACAGGATTGTAAACATTTCCGTCTGCATCTATTGGAGCAATGTATAAATTGGTGAAAGACTTATTGGTCCATTTAAATGTTTTCCCTTTTGCTTTACCAATTTTTCTAGCTGAACTGAAAACCAAATTATTGTTTAAAAAAGCACTTCCGAAATCTGAACTTTCAGAATTTACATTTACACTTGAAATTTCAAATCGGCCAGAATTTAATTTAATCTGTTCCAGATAGTTTTTGTTATTTTCAAACAAAATGCCACGGCTGTCTGTATTTGTTTTTTTATTGAAAACCTCCAGCATTTTATCTGCTTTTGCATAATCTCCAATTGATTTAAGGGACTGTGCATAACGGTATAAATACTCTGGTTCCTGCTGTGCATTTAAGGCAAAAAGCTTATCGTACCACGCGGCCGCTTTTGGCAGCTCGGCATTAAAATAATAGGCATTTCCTAGTCTCTGAAACATTTTTTCATCTTCATAGCCTTTAGCTGCAAGCTTTTCATAAATTTCAATAGCATCCGCGTAAGCGTAATTATTGTATTCTTTTTCAGCTTTGGCAAGAATTGATTTTTGTGCTACTGCATTTAAGAAAAAGAGAGACAAAAAAAATGTATATAATATTTTCTTCATTTTCATAATTAGAAAAATCTTGGTGATGTAATTCGGCTAAAACTATTCATAAATTCAAAACGCAGAAAGATTTCATGCGAACCCGAATTGTAATTATTTAATTTGGTTGTTTCTCGGTCGTAGGCATAACCAATGTACAAGCTTTTATTTAGCTGAAAACCAGCCATAGCACTCAAAGCTGCACTCCATCTGTAAGACACTCCTGCAGTAAATTTATCATTAAACATAAAATTGGCAGAAACATCGAACTGTAATGGTGACCCGTCGACTACTTTTACTAATGCTGCCGGTTTAAATTTTATCGTTTCATAACGGTCTAAATTGAATACATAACCTGCAATTAAATAATAATTAATAAGTTCTTTGTAGATCGCAGTATCGTTGTCATCATAACGTCTTGACTCTATAAAATTAGGAACTGACAATCCGATATACCCTTTATCTGAATGGTAATAAATACCTGCGCCGACATTTGGTGTAAACTTATTCTTGAAATCAGAAAACTGTGGATCTCCCTGATGTTCCATAGTCAGCTTGTTAGGATCAAGGTTAAAAAAATTACCAGATCCCTTAATCCCGAAAGACAGTTTGGCTGCAGCCGATGTTTGAATTGAATAGGATATATCTACCGAAAAATTATTCTCAGTTGTTGGACCTATTTTATCATTGATTAAGGAAAATCCCAATCCTATATTACTGTTACTTATAGGCGTATTTAATGATAAAGTACTTGTTTCTGGTGCGCCGTCAAGTCCGACCCACTGCGTGCGGTACAAACCAAAAACACTCATAACTCCTCTTGAACCAGCGTAAGCAGGGTTTATGTTTATGGTATTGTGCATATATTGTGTATACTGAGCATCCTGCTGTGCAAAACCAATGGCAGAACAAAACAATAAAACTAAAACTATTTTTTTCATTTACTTATTTTTAAGATAATGGCTTAACCTATGGCTAAGCCATTGTAATTGATTAGGAATATTATTTAGTCAGATATAAATATCCTGCCTCTTGTTTAGGGCTTGAATTATTATCCTTGTATCTTACTATGTAATAATAAGTTCCTTCCGGCAGTCCGTTTGATTCTTTAATTGTGGTTCTGCCTTCTGAGAAACCTTTAAACACAACATCGTTATTGTTATAATGATCTCTTTCGAAAACCAAAACTCCCCAGCGGTTAAATATCTGAACCGTATTGTCTGGGTAACATTCAATTCCTCTGATGTAAAATCTCTCGTTCATATCATCTCCGTTCAAAGAAACAGCATTATATATTTTTACTTGACAGCCGTTCACATCAATCTCTGTTGGAACATCTCCGTTATCATTGTTAGAATCTGATTTGTCTTCTACTTTTATACCGCTTAGAGTAGTTCCTGAAGCAGTTGCCTGATTCACTACTTTTCCAGCATTAATATCAGCCTGGGTTAGAGTATAAGTTCCTGTAAAAGTGTGAGAATCGCTTTCGCCTACTGCTAAACTTATTGGTCCTCCAGTGATTACAATTCCTGGTAAAAGATTGGAAATTGTAATATTTTGAAGAGGTACATTACCATTATTTATAATTGTATATGTGTAGGTTAAAGTTTCGCCAGCTTCTGCATTATCATTTTTATTTTGGTCGTTTAATTCCACTTTCATAACCAACGTGATTGACGGCACTTCCACAAAAATATTAACCGTTGCATCACTACAGTTTAATGGATTTGCTTTTTCACAAATTTGATAGGTTAATGTATGGCTTCCTCTTTTAGTTCCCGGAGCTACATCAATTGTTCCGTCACTGTTTAAAGTAATTCCTGCTGGAAAATTATTTGGTGTTAAAATAACATCTGCTGGATTTACTGGAGCACCGTTTAATTTATCATTGTCTAAAACATTAATTAATTCAGCTGAACCATTAATTCCGTCAGCAGTTATATTATCATTATCATTTTCTGCTTCAATTCCGAAATAAGGCCTTGCATTACAGCCAGAAGATGGTGCAGGATAATTTACTGTTACTGATTCTGTAGGATTTAATGTAAATTGCATTGTAACAGCTGGTCTTGTTAATTCAAAACCGTCATTAACTTCAATCCAATGTCCGTTAACCAATACCCATCCCGGCCAGTCAATTGGTTTATTATTGCTGTCAACCACAGCACCCGGCCATAATACGTTTCCGCTTAAAGGCATGTTGGTTTGAGTTGCTACAATATTATTAGCGCTGTCGATCCAGTTAATGGTCAATAAACCTTTTGGTGTGAAATTATCAGCTTTTACATTATATGAAACATAAGGCGTATTGTCTGAACAATAACTGTTGGCTGTAACTGTCATTTTAGGAGCTTCAACCGTAACTGAAACTATCGCTGAAGTACAGTTAGAAGGGTTTACTTTCTCACAGATTTCATAAGTTAAAGAGTAATTTCCTGCCGGAGCGTTTGGAATTAACTCAACTGTTCCGTCTGGTTTTAATGTTAGTACATTATTAGGATCTTTAACTAAAACATCTAATTTAACGTCTATAGGTAATAATGGATCGTTGTTTAAAGTATCGTTTGTTAAAACATTTACTATTTCCACTACTTCATTTATACCCACTACAGTACCTATTGGATCTGGTGTCGCTACTAATGTAGCCTTATCAACCGTAATTGTAATGGTTGCCGGAGTTGCATCAACTGCTCCATTATTATCTGTTGCAGTGAAAGTGAATGTATCATTTCCAGAAAATGCACCGCTTGGATCATAAGTTAACATGGCAGCCTCTGCAGGTGTTAAAGTTTGATTAACTGTAACAGGCACTCCCGATAAAGCTAATACTCCATGAGCTGGTAATGTAGTTACTATATAATTTATAATTGTTCCGTCAGTATCAGTTGCCGTCAACGCTTTAATTGCCGTCGCTCCTGCTCTAGAAGGAATGTTTGAATTGGTATTATCATGTGCTGCTGGTGCATTATTACCGATCGGAATTGTGATTGTTCCAGGTGTTACTGCGGTTAATCCTAAATCATCTGCTGCGGTAAAAGTAAACGTAACGTTTCCTGTAAATGTACCGCTTGGAGTATAGGTAATCATCGCTGCTTCTGCCGGTGTCAATATCTGGCCTACAGCAATCGGGGTTCCCATTAAACTTAATGCTCCATCTGGCGGCAAAGTTAAAATTGTATAATTAGCGATTGTTCCGTCAACATCTGATGCTGTTAAAGCATTGATGGTTGTTGCGCCTGCTGTTGATATAATTACATTATTTGTATCATCATTTGCTATTGGAGCATCATTTACTGCCGTGACAGTGATTTCTATATTCGCTGAAGCTGTAAGACTTCCATCGGTTACCACATAAGGGAAAATTACCGGTGCTGCCGAATTAAAGTCCGGTGATGGCGTAAAAGTAATTACTCCTGAAGCTGAGATATTGACTGTTCCGTCTGGAACGGTGATAATCTGAGCTGAACCTGTTAATGCAGTTCCGTTGATTGAAACAATAGAAAGTGCATCTCCGTCAGCATCTGTGTCGTTGATAAGCGGTGTTAAAGTAACTGTATTGTCCTCTGCAACTGTATATATATCTTTTACAGCTGACGGAGCAT
>Ga0157370_10004115_pt1 | contig 16858 bp, 16 predicted proteins | sample C35metaG_FD_113463 | JGI IMG/M metagenome (GOLD analysis project Ga0157370, IMG submission 113463) | Corn rhizosphere microbial communities from Kellogg Biological Station, Michigan, USA - C3-5 metaG | ecosystem: Host-associated > Plants > Roots > Rhizosphere > Soil | place: USA: Michigan...
CAGAAGATTTCTGGAACTGAAAGGCCTGGGAATAGAAGCCGATAAAGAGCAGGTAAAGCAAAACCTTATAGAGCGTGACAAGATCGACAGCGAACGTGAAATAGCCCCATTGAAGCAGGCTGAGGACGCTATCGTTATTGATAATTCTGAATTAACCAAAGAAGAAACCATAGAACTTATTTTATCTCACATCGAAAAGATTTAACAATTTTTAATAGGCTTTAGGCCTCCTTTGGTATACAAATTGTAAGTTTTATTACTGTAAAAACTAATCTATTATTAATTATTAAAAAACTTAAAATGTCTAGAAAAGGAAATAATACAGCAGGTATATTGGCAGGACTTCTTGCAGGTGCTGCGGCAGGTGTAATCTTAGGAATGTTATACGCACCGGAAGAAGGTAAAGAAACCAGAAAAAAAATTAAAACTAAAGCAAATGATCTTAAAGATCAGGCTAAAAATAAATACGGAGAGGTTTCTGAAAAAGTAAAAGACCAGTATGGCAATATTTCTTCTACTTTCAAAGAAACTGCAAACAGCGTAGCCCATACTGTGAAAGACGGATATGATAAATACAAGGATCAGATTGTTTCTAAAACTGCAGATTTGGCAAAAGATGTAGAAGCGGAACTAAATGATCTTAAAAAATAAGTAATTTATCTTTTTTAAGTAAATTACAGAAAGGAACTTTTGTGCGAAAGTTCCTTTTTTTGTAACTTTAAAAAAAAACAATGATAGAAACTATTAAAGAATACGCCTCCAAGAGAATAGATCTTCTGAAAATTGAAGCGACAGAAAAGTCGTCTCTCTCTGCCGGGCTCATTACTTACTTTGTAGTACTGCTTGTTGCTTTTGCTTTTTTTATTATCCTTTTCAATTTTGGAATCGCTTTTCTTATTGGAAAAGCACTGGATAATTATTCTTACGGATTCTTAATTGTTGCTGCATTTTATGCGCTGGTAATGGCGTTTGTAATTGCCTTCAAAAATAAGATTGTAAATACTGTTGCAGATCAGGTAATTAAATTTTTAAATCATTAAACTATGGGCAGAAAATACGAGAGCATAGAAGAATTAAGAAGAAAGAAAAAACTGCTTCAAGGTGAGATAAGTGATTTGGAGAACCTTCTTACCTTCAAAAACACGAAAGAAAGCCTAAGTGCTTTTACCAATGGCTTAAGTGACCAATACCTTCAGGAAAAGATAGATGAAGACGGTGATGAAAAAGTAGTGCTGAGAAAGGATGTCATTGCCAAACAGCTTACTTCTGAAGTAAAGGATTTACTGATCAGTAAAAATACAGCCGTAGGAATTGCAAACTCTGCTTTTAAAGGCGGAAATATTACAGACAGTCTTGTAAAGCTAGGCGTTACTGCTATCGTAGGAAACTACGCCAAAAAGAATATGAAAAGCTCCAACTGGAAGAAAAAACTGATTGGTGCCGCATTGATCTATCTTGCTCCGATTGCATTGAAATATGTAAGAAAAAAGATGGAAGTATATCAGAAAAACAAAAGTGTTTCAAGTTTGGAACAATTGATATAGAAATAAGATATTAGAAACTAGGTGCTAGATACTATTCAGTAATATTTTACAATAATTCTAACCTCTAGTTTCTAATTTTCTATTTTGAAAATAGCTGTCCTAAAATAATCCCTGCAGCCATTGATACATTCAGGCTTTCTGTAGACTGGGATTTTCCAAACCTCGGAATGCTGATACTTTTTTGTAGAAGCTTTTCAGTTTCAGGTCTCATTCCGTTTCCTTCGTTTCCTAAAATAAGATTAATTTTTTTTGGTTTCTCAAAGGTATAGATGTTCTCCCCTTCCATATCCGTTCCTATGTTTACATTTTCTGTTCCAGAAAGATATTCCACAAGATCAGTATAAACAAGATTCACTCTGGTAAAAGAACCCATTGTTGCCTGAATCACTTTCGGATTGTAGACATCTACAGTATCTTCGCTACAAATAATCTGTTCTATCCCGAACCAGTCTGCCAGTCGAATAATCGTTCCTAAATTCCCGGGATCCTGTATTCCATCCAAAACCAGCTGTATATTCTTATCTTCCCATTTTTCTTCCTCAGCAAGATAACATACCGCTATGGAATCTTTTGGAGTTTTAAGAAAACTAATTTTTTTTAATTCATTTTCAGAGATATGGGTAACAGGAATATCAGTACGGTCCAATTTTTGTGGATCGGTTGAGAATATTTCTTTAACTTTAATGTTAGAATTAGAAAGTTCACAAATGATTTTATTACCTTCAACCAAAAACAAATTGTATTTTTGTCTGAACTTCTTTTTATCTAAAGATTGTAAAACTTTTATTGTATGAGCTGTAAGCATTATAAGAATTCTCCTCAAAAATATTATAAAATTATCTCATTTGCAACATTTGTTGGTCTCCTTTATGCTTGTAGTACGACAAAAAAAGTTCCTGAAGGCGAATATCTCCTTACCAAGAACAGTTTAGGCTTCGAGGATAAGAGAGAATTTTTCGATGAAGAACTGAAAGATTACATTCAGCAAAAGCCCAATAAAAAGCAATTTCTTTTCATGCCATTAAGTTTACTTTTGTACAACATGGCTGATACGAAATACGATACGATACTTAATGAATATATGACTTATCCCGGTGAGATGAGAAATCAGAAACTGAGAGACTCTTTATTTCTTAAGTATAATATGAAAAGCAGTGTGGGAAAAAGCCTGCTCTTCGATCGTTTATTGCACAATTGGGGAACAGCTCCGGTAATTCTTGATCAGACAAGAAGTGAAAAAAGTGCTGAATCTATCAAGAAAAGGCTTACCTATAGAGGATACTGGGATGCGGATGTAACCTTCAAGCATAGTTTGGATTCAGCTTCAAAAAAAGCTTCTGTAAGCTATTCTATTAAGCATAACGAACCCACCCGCATCAAGGGGTATTTTTACAATATTCCGGATCAGGGGATCAAAGGATACTACAGCTCTTTTCTGAATAAAAGTCTGGTGAGATCTGGTCAGATTCTTGATCAAACTGTACTTGAAAGAGAGGTGACAAGAATTACGGAACAGATGAGAGAGTTTGGATTTTATAGATTCAATTCTTTAAATGATGAAGTGTATTTTGTTGCAGATTCTCTTAAAAGCAGAAAGCAGGTCCCTTTAACTCTTGAAATTCATAAAGATTCTCTGGATACACCTTATAAAATTGCCACTTTTGGAAATATTGACGTTGCCATTGTGGATGAACCTGGTGATTATCCTAAAAATACAAAGAAAGACAGCTTAAGGAGAATAAGATTCCATACGGTGAATGACAAGTATAAAATTTCATCCATATGGAGAGCGATTATTCCAGACAGCAAAAAAGTTTTTGACCAAACAAAACTAGACGTTACCAAGAGAAATCTCCTGGCAATGAACAACTTTAGTATTGTTAAGGCAAGAGATTCACTTAGACAAGGAGGAATGACTTCTCCTAATGACAGTATTGTGGATGTTTTATATGTATTAAAACCACTTCCGAAGTATGAGTTTAAACTGGGAACAGATATTAATTATTCTCAGGTTCTGAATCTCGGGATCTCTCCTTCCGTTGACCTTACTACCCGAAATGTTTTCAGAGGGGCAGAAAACCTTTCTACCAGCCTTTCAGGAACGTTTGGATCAATCAGAAGTACAAAAGATATTGATAAAAGAGTGGCCGCCTATGAAATATCAGCTCAGGCATCTTTGAATTTCCCAAGACTGCTGCTTCCTATTAATTATTATAAACTGATTCCTAAACGATATACTCCTACTTCATCTATCTTGCTGGGAGCATCGATACAGAACAATATTGGTTTGGGAAGAATTATTTTCAATACCGGATTAAACTATCAGGCCAGTGTAAATGACCAGGTATATCATAAGCTTACTTTATTTAATACTCAGGTCAGTCTTACTAAAAATAAAGATGCCTACTATGATTATTTTGTGAATGACGGAAGAGTAAAAGATGAGGTTTTCGGGAATTATTTTATGTTTAACCCGGAAACTCAACAAACCGGAAAAGATTATAGAGATGGAAAACTTACCGTAGATGAAGTTTCCAAAAAGATTATAGAGAACGACGCTTACCGTGGAAGTCTTAATCAACAGGGAACTGATCTTTTAACAGCATTCAGAGGAACTTTGGTTAATAAAGACAGACAGACACAGGATGTTCTTATTTCTTCAATGATTTACAACTTTGTTTACAGCGAGATTGGAAAAAAAGAATATCCAAATGCTTTTTACTTTAACGGAAAAGTTGAGCTTGCTGGTAATATTTTAAGCTTATTCAACAAAAAAGATAATGACGGAGGGGTTGTTACCAGTCCTCAAAAAACTATTTTTGGCCTACCTTATGCACAGTTTGTTAAGTTTGATATTGACGCCAGAAAATATTTCAGATTTAACGGAAACCAAACATTAGTGCTTCGTCAGTTTATCGGGGTTGGAATACCGTATGGAAATTCTCAAGATATGCCAATCATCAAGTCGTATTTCAATGGAGGCTCCAATGATATCAGAGCCTGGGTGGCATTTGGTGGGTTAGGTCCTGCAGATTCTCAGGTAGATGAAAGAGTACGTACTTATATGACAGACAATGTAAAGCTGACAACCAATATTGAATATAGAATTCCGTTCAACAAAACTTATGAAGGAGCCTTATTTACCGATATTGGAAATACATGGAGTCTTCGTAATTATAATGACGGGTATGGAGATGAGTTTAAATTCAATAAATTCCTGAAACAGGTGGGTATCGGAAGTGGATTCGGGTTAAGATTAAATATTGCCTATGTAACGGCCAGAATTGATCTTGCTTATAAGATTTACGACCCAAATAAACCTGAAGGTGACCGATGGAGAGTAAAATATATCCAGCCTTTTAAACCTACAGTGAATATTGCGTTCGGATATCCTTTCTAATCCGGAGAAACGCCCAGAATAAAATATACTACAGCAATCACACGGGCGAGGATTTCCCTCGTCTGGTTTCTGTAGAAACTTTCAGGCTTTGTGACATCTTGTGCATCAAATCCTAAAGCATTCATATCATTATTTCTTGCAAAAAAAAGAGCCCTCAGGTTGTGAAACCCTTGAGATACGATAATCACATTGTTCTTTTTATAAACATCTTTGCAGCGAAGAATACTTTTATAGGTATTGAATCCCTTCGGATCTTCCACAATAATATCTTCCGGAACTCCTTCCTGATTAATCAGATAGTTTTTCATGGCACCCGGTTCATTGTAACCTTTACTCTTCTCACCGCTTACTATAATTTTCTTGATCTTTCCATGATGGTAAAGAAGAGCCGCCGCATCCATTCTTTTGGTGAAATAAGGGTTAGATTTTCCGGATCTCATTTTTGGAGATGTTCCAAGAACTAATGCAATTTCCCTTGGTGGTATTTTTGAGATTTTGGTATAGGTTCTCCCGTTGGTAAGTCCGAAAACCCACACATTACAGAAGCATATCATCAGAATTCCCAATTCCAATGATATAAAACCCAGGTTAAATATGTTCCTAATGACTCTCAACTAAGATCAAAGTTAAGCTTTATTTTTTTACTTTTCACAATAGACATGCAAGCCAATATATGCCCCTGTTCTTCTTCTTTTTCGGTAAGATACTCATTCTCCAGCAATTCCACTTCACCTTCTTCTAAAGAACATTCACAGCTGCCACAGATCCCTGACTTACATGAATAAGGAACCGGAAATTTCTGAATAAGAAGCTGTTGAAGGATTTTATCCTTGTTATCAGCAAGATGAGTAGTATATTTTTTTCCAAGCATGGTAAACTCAACTTCAATATTTTCAATCAGAGGAAATTCTTTTTCTACAGGATAAATATCATCATTAAATTCTTCAAAAAGTTCAAAATGGATATTTTTTTTCGGAATTCCGTGGTGGTAGCAGGCATTAGCCAATACCTTGATCATTTCTCCTTTTCCACAGATTAATACTTCATCTACTGCATCCCAAATGGTAGACTCTTCGTCTGTATCATCCAAATGAAGGATCTGATTGATAATGAGAGCTAATTTCTTTTCATCCAGCCTGCCATAAAAAAACTGGTCTGCTGTTTCTTCCCTTGAAAAAAAATAAAATATCTGAAGTCTGTCACCACAGGTTCTGGCAAGATTATCCAACTGTTCGCGATAAACGAGATCTTCTGAACTTTTATTTCCAAAAAATAAAAACAAACGGGTTCTGGGTTCGTTGTGAAGAATATTTTTAAAATGGCTCAAAATAGGTGTAATCCCTATACCAGCAGCAAAAGCAACAATAGTCCTGAATTCGCTGGGTTTAGACACAATCGTAAATCTCCCTGCAGGTTCACTTACCCACAGCTCATCCCCTGCGTTATAATTCTGAAATAACTGCGAAGTCGCTCCATCAGGAGAATTAACCTTTATCCCCAAACATATTTTACCTTCATAGGGAGCAGATGTCATTGAATAATCATTAATAACCTCTTTCCCATGGGATTGAAATCGTATACTGACGAACTGCCCTGCTTCGAATCTGAAATTTTCCTTTAAATTCTCAGGAATATTAAACTCCAGAGAAAAAGTATTTTTGGTCAGCTCTTCCTTTTTCGCTATTTTTAACGGATGAAACTGTATCAGTTTCCCTTTATAGATTTGTTGTTCCATAACTTCAATTCAAAAATAGATAAAAAATAATTTATGAAGAAGATAATTTTATCCACGTTACTTCTTACTGCACTGTACAGCTGTAAAAAAGAAGGTCAGAAAACTGAAAACACAACAGCTGCAGACTCTGTCTCCGTATCTCAAACTACAGAAGCTGAAGGAAGTACAGTTCTTCCTAAAGAACTTTCTCCGGAAAATGTAAGCCAGCATCTAGCTAAAAATAATGATACTTTATATGTAACCAATTTTTTTGCAACCTGGTGTGGTCCTTGCATGAGAGAGATTCCGAGTTTTAAAAGTAAAATGGAGGAATTGAAGGGAAAACCTGTAAAATTCACTTTCATAAACCTTGATGACAAGGCTGAATGGGCTGGTGCTGTGAAAAATTTTGCTACAGAAAATAAACTGGGAGGAAGCATTATTTTACTGGACGGACAAAAATTAGATCAAAACTTCTTTCATAACAACTTCAAACAATGGGATGGAGGTTCTATACCTTTTACTTTCATGAGAAAAGGAAATAAAACCGATGAATATCTGGGAATGATGACGGAAGATGTTTTGAATTCAAAAATCGATTCTTTCTTAAAATAAAATAGACTGAACTCTTTCTGAATCATGTCAAAAAGATTTAAAATCCTGTGTTTATTATTCGTGATTGCAATTATTGCAAGCGCTTTCATTAATCTGAATACAGGATTTTTAAGTTTAAACTTCCAGGATTTCTTTCAAGATTCTGCTCATAGCCAAATTGCCGAGATCCGTATCAACCGTGTTTTGGTAATGATACTGGCCGGAATTTCAATTCCTACTTCAGGCTTTCTGATGCAGGAATATTTTCAAAATCCGCTGGCTGGCCCCGATATACTGGGAATCACTTCGGTCGCCAGTCTATCAGTTGCCTTTTATATTTTCTTTTCTCACAATATTTTACTGCCTGAATTTTTGCAAAACAGTTTCCTTAGCTTATCAGCTATTGGTGGAAGTTTGCTGCTAATGTTGATTCTTTTGTCAATGTCAAACAGATTTCAGGACAAATCCTATCTTATTATTTTTGGATTTCTGGTATCTGCTTTTGCCGGAGCAATTGTATCTCTGCTGCAATTTTATGCAGAAAATCAAAGTTTGAAAAACTATATTTTATGGTCTTTCGGAGCCAATAATATGGTAACAAGGAATCAGATTTATGTACTGTTCATCATAGTTTTAATAGGTATGTTTATTTGTTTCAGAGTGATAAAGCCACTTATTGGAAACTCACTGGGCAATTCCTATGCACAAAGTTTAGGAGTAAACCTGAAACAGCTGAAGCTTTTAATAATCGTAGCATCCTCTCTCCTATCAGCTTCTGTTACTGCATTTCTGGGACCTATTCTCTTTATAGGAATCATTGTCCCTCACTTTTGCAGATTGGTCTATAATCCTTCAAAATTATGGCAGCAGTGGATTCTTAATATGTTTCTGGGAATGCTGATCATGTTATTTTTCTCGGTGATTGCAGAAAAAACACAGATTCCATTGAATGTGATAAGCTCTGTATTTGGTATCCCTGTCATTCTGATGATGCTTTTGAAGCAGAATAAGGTCTGATTTTTTTGTTGGATAAACGCAAAGGCGCAATAAAAATGAATTTGAAATTGTTTTAAGACGCAAAGATTTTATCTCCGATAAAATTGAACACCACATATTCTAAACAAAAAATATCCCCAACCCCTTGCTGAAAATCTCACATTGAGCGAAGTCGAAATGTTCTTGTGCCTTCGCGTTTACCCAACATTTCGTATCAACAAACATACAAACAATACCTTCTAAGAGTAATTAATAAAAGTCATTGTAATTATTAAGCAACTATTCATATATTTAAACTTAACACAAACACCACAAATTACAGAAAATGAATTATCAAAAATAGTTTTTGAAACAAGTTTAAAGATTCATAAAAAACTTGGAGCAGGACTGTTTGAACACGTATATGAAGAATGTGTGTTCTATGAATTAACAAAATTGGGTATTCATGTAGAAAAGCAAAAATTACTTCCTATTATTTATGAATATTTGAGAATAGAAAATGCTTTCAGGCTTGATATGATGATTGAAAACAAAGTAATATTGGAAATAAAAGCAGTTGATTACATCAACCCAACTCATAAAGTACAACTCCTTACCTATTTAAAAATGTCAAACTGTAAATTAGACATGCTGCTCAACTTTCAATCTGATGTTTTCAAAAATGGAGTAACAAGAATTGTAAATAATTTATAGAATAAAAATGAAGCAAAGTCAAATCCCTTGCACTTTAAAACATTATTTTTGTAAAAGATTTTAATCTTTTGCAAATGCACCTACAGATCAAACAATCAGATATCGGTTACAATACAACACTAATCTCCAATGCCAATGCAGATTTGAAGCTTGGTGATGTATGCCTGCTGATTGGTAATAACGGTGTAGGAAAAACAACATTGATTAAATCTATCCTGCATCAGATTCCTTTACTGAATGGAGAAATTGCGATCAATGGGAAAAATGTAAAAAACCTTTCAGTAAAAGAAATTGCGGAGAATATTGCAATTGTCTTTTCAAAATCGGTTATACCGCAGCATTATACGGTTGAAGATCTTATTTCTTTGGGAAAATACATCTACTACCCTTTTTATTTTGAGTTAAAAAAAGAAGATCGTGAAGAAATTGTTCATATTATTGAAGAACTGGATCTGACCCAATACAGATATACTCTTTTGAAAAACCTGTCGGACGGGAACCTTCAAAAAGCATTTATCGGGCGCGCTATTACGCAAAATTCACCTATCATCATTTTGGATGAGCCTACTACCCATCTTGATGAAAAAAACAAGATCATTATTCTAAAAACCTTGAGAAGACTGGCTAAAGAACAGAACAAACTTATTCTGTTTTCTTCCCATGACTGGCGGTTGGCTAAAGAGTTTGCAGACAAAATTTGGTATGTAAAGGAAAAGCATCTGTATTCGGGGATTGTTGAGGACATTTTGATCCAGCATGAAGAACTTACCAATGCTTCATTATTTCAAATCAATGAGACTTTTATTCCCCCTTTTATCTCGGCACCGCAGTTTCACAAGGAAATGCTGTATTCTCTGCTTCAAAAAAACTTCCAAAAAGATCTGTCTGACCTTAATTTCAAGTTTCAGAACGATTTTTGGGTAATTACTAAAGATTCGGACACTTATCAATGTGAATCTTTTGAAAAAATCATCAATTTAGTTTCAAACATTCATTAATACTACATTTTATTTGATTAATTCACATACTATGCATGCATAGTATTATGCTAGTCATATAATTTAATCTGTTTATTTCCAGCCTATTAACAAAATTTAACGTTAATAAATACTATGCATGCATAATATTTACTAAATTTGGGTAAAACCATTGGCGCAAAAATGATGGATAATAATAAGGAAAAAATAGAAAACGTAGATTTAATTTTAAAGCAGACCTGGCTGGCTGTCTCTAAAATGTACACAGAATTAGCCCAGGAACATGATTCCACAGCGGTACAGGCACTCACTCTTCTTAAAATTGATCCCAAAGAAGGAACCCGGAGTACCAATCTTGGTCCAAAGATGGCTATTGAACCCACTTCACTAACGAGAATCATCAAGCTTCTGGAAGATAACGGATATATCTATAAAGAAAAGACAACCACTGATAAAAGAGAGGTTATCATTAAGCTTACAGATAAAGGATTGAACTCCAGAAACATGTCTAAGGAAGTCGTTGTGAACTTCAACAAGAAGGTAATGGAGAAAATAGCTCCGGAAAAGCTTGAGGCCTTCAAAGACGTGATGACCGAAATCATGAAAATAGCAAACGAATTATTAAACAACAGAAAATAAATTATGATGAGACCCTTGGGCTTTATCTAATCTTATAAAAATAAAAATTTACATATGAAAAGAAGAATCAAACATGTAACGGTTCTTGGTTCAGGAATTATGGGAAGCGGTATCGCGGCTCACTTCGCCAACATCGGCGTGGAAGTATCACTCTTGGATATTGTTCCTTTTGAACTTACAGAAGCTGAACAGAAAAAAGGTTTGACCAAAGATGATAAGGTAGTAAGAAACAGAATTGCTTCCGAAAACTTTGAAAAACTTAAAAAAGCAAGTCCTGCACTTCTTTATTCACCAAAGTTTGCAGACAGAATTAAAATCGGAAACTTCGATGATGATTTGCCGAAAATAAAAAATACAGACTGGATCATTGAAGTAGTAGTAGAAAGACTTGACATCAAGAAGTCTGTATACGAAAAGATTGAACAGTTCAGAAAACCGGGAACATTGATTTCTTCTAACACGTCCGGTATTCCTATCCACTTCCTTACAGAAGGAAGAAGCGAGGATTTCAAAAAATACTTCGCAGGAACACACTTCTTCAACCCTGTAAGATACCTTCCTCTTTTAGAGATTATCCCTACTAACGATACAGATCCTGAGATCATCGATTTCTATATGAATTATGGAGCGAAATTCTTAGGTAAAACAACCGTTTTAGCTAAAGATACTCCAGCATTCATCGCCAACAGAATCGGTGTTTTCTCTATGATGGATCTTCTTCACAATGTACAGAAATTAGGACTTACCGTTTCTGATGTTGATAAATTAACAGGTCCCGTAATAGGGCGCCCAAAATCTGCGACTTTCAGAACAGCTGATGTTGTAGGTCTTGATACTTTGGTAATGGTAGCCAACGGGGTTCGCCAAAGCGGTGCTGAAGCGAATGACTTCAATGATGTATTTGCCCTTCCGGCTTATATACAGAAAATGATGGATAATAAATGGTTAGGTTCAAAAACAGAACAAGGTTTCTACAAAAAAGTGAAAAACGCAGAAGGAAAATCTGAAATTCACGGATTAAACCTTGATACTTTAGAGTATGAACTGCAAGGAAAATCATCATTCCCTACTTTAGAATTAACAAAAGCTATAGACAAACCAATTGACAGATTCAAAGTTTTAATTGGTGGTAAAGATAAAGCGGGTGAATTATACAGAAAGTCTTTAGGAGCATTATTTGCTTACGTTTCGCACAAAGTACCTGAAATTTCTGATGAAGTTTATAAAATAGACAATGCCATGAGAGCCGGTTTTGGATGGGAAAATGGTCCATTTGAAATCTGGGATGCTGTAGGTGTTCAGAAAGGTATTGAACTGGCAAAAGATGCAGGATATGAAGTTTCGGACTGGGTAAAAAATGTAGAGACTTTCTATAAAGTTAATGACGAAGGACAAAGCATTTATGTTGACAAGAATTCAGGAGAATACAACAAAATTCCTGGTCAGGATGCATTCATCATCTTAGATAATATCAGAAAAAATAAAACGCTTTGGAGCAATTCCGGTGCTGCTATTGAAGATTTAGGAGATGGTATCATCAACTTCGAAATCCGTTCAAAAATGAACTCTCTTGGAGGCGAAGTCCTTGATGGGCTAAACAGAGCGATCGATTTAGCTGAAAAAGAATACGACGGATTAGTAGTTGGGAATCAGGGAGCAAACTTCTCTGTAGGTGCTAACCTAGCTATGATCCTTATGATGGCTATCGAGCAGGACTGGGATGATTTGAACATGGCGATCGCTTATTTCCAGAAATCAATGATGAGAGTACGTTACTCTTCAATTCCTGTAGTTGTGGCTCCTCACGGAATGACTTTAGGTGGAGGATGCGAAATGACAATGCATGCCGACAGAGTGGTTGCAGCAGCAGAAACATATATCGGGCTTGTAGAAACCGGAGTTGGGGTAATCCCTGGCGGTGGTGGTACTAAAGAATTAACTTTAAGAACTTCCAGAGAATTCCACAACGATGATGTTAAAAATAACAGACTTCGTGATGCATTCATGAATATTGCAATGGGTAAAGTAGCTACTTCCGCTTATGAAGCTTACGATATGGGAATTCTTGAAAAAGGTAAAGATATCGTTTCCGTAAGCAAAAACAGACAGATTGCTGAAGCTAAAAAAGTAGCGAAACTATTAGCAGAACAAGGATATACCCAGCCTATCGAGCAGAAAGTAAAAGTTCTTGGTAAAGATGCATTAGGAATGTTCTACGTAGGAACAGACCAGATGTTAACCGGAAACTTCATCTCTGCACACGATAAGAAAATTGCTGATAAACTGGCCAACGTAATGGTAGGTGGAAATCTATCTGAACCAACGGTTGTAACTGAACAATATCTATTGAATCTTGAAAGAGAAACCTTCCTTCAGCTTTGTGGAGAAAGAAAAACTCTGGAGAGAATTCAGTACATGTTGCAAAATGGGAAACCTTTGAGAAACTAATAATTTCAAAAATAATTAACGAACACTTTGTCATTCCGAAGGAATCCAAACATTGGATAGATGCTTCCAGCATGACAAACCGTATGGTTAATTTTTATAACAAATAACAATAAAACAATGTCAAAGACAGCATACATAGTAAAAGGTTTCAGAACTGCCGTTGGAAAAGCTCCAAAAGGAAGTTTAAGATTTACAAGACCTGATGTAATGGCAGCTACCGTTATTGAAAAATTAATGGCAGAGCTACCACAATTAGATAAAAACAGAATTGACGACCTTATCGTAGGAAATGCAATGCCGGAAGCTGAACAGGGGCTGAACGTTGCACGTCTGATCTCTTTGATGGGGTTAAATACTGATAAAGTTCCGGGAGTAACCGTAAACAGATACTGTGCTTCAGGAAGTGAAGCGATTGCTATTGCTTCTGCAAAAATTCAGGCTGGTATGGCAGACTGTATCATTGCAGGTGGTACGGAATCTATGTCATACATCCCTATGGGAGGTTACAAGCCGGTTCCTGAAACGGATATCGCAAAAACAAACCCTGATTATTATTGGGGAATGGGATATACTGCGGAAGAAGTTGCAAAACAATATAATATTACCAGAGAAGAACAGGATCAGTTTGCTTTTGAATCTCATATGAAGGCTTTAAAAGCTAATCAGGAAGGAAAATTTGCCAACCAGATTGTTTCGATTCCTGTAGAATATAATTTCCTGGATGAAAATCAAAAAATGCAGACTAAAAAGTTTGATTTTTCAGTAGACGAAGGGCCTAGAGCAGATACTTCTTTAGCTGGTTTAGCAAAATTAAGACCTGTATTTGCCAACGGAGGAAGCGTAACGGCCGGAAACTCTTCTCAAATGAGTGATGGAGCAGCTTTCGTAATGGTAATGAGTGAGGAAATGGTAAAAGAATTAGGACTGGAGCCTGAAGCAAGATTAGTAGCTTATGCAGCTGCCGGATTAGAGCCAAGAATCATGGGAATGGGTCCCATCTATGCTATTCCAAAAGCTTTGAAACAAGCAGGTCTTGAATTAAAAGACATCGACTTGATCGAGCTTAACGAAGCTTTTGCATCTCAATCAGTTGCTATTAAAAAAGAATTAGGTTTAAATCCTGACATCTTAAACGTAAACGGAGGGGCTATCGCTCTTGGACACCCGCTTGGATGTACAGGAACAAAACTTACCGTTCAACTTCTTGACGAAATGAGAAGACGTGGCAACAAGTACGGCATGGTTTCTATGTGCGTAGGAACCGGACAGGGAGCGGCTTCTATTTTTGAACTACTTTAGATAGATAAATAAGAGAAAAGACAAAGAGAGAATAGACAGATAGGAAATAGACCTCACTAATAATCTATCATCTATCCGTCTATTATCTAAATGTCTTAAAAATTTAAATAACAAAATAACATATGGCTACATTAAAAGGCGGGGAATTCCTAATCAAACAAATTCCTGCAAACGAAATTTTCAGTCTTGAAGAACTGAGTGAAGAACAAAAAATGCTTCGTGATTCTGCGAAAGAATTTATAGATAGAGAAGTAATTCCTCATCATGACCGTTTTGAGAAAAAAGACTATGAATTGACTGAAAAAACAATGCGTCAGTTAGGTGAAATGGGACTTTTGGGAATTACAGTTCCAGAAGAATATGGCGGCCTTGGAATGGGATTTGTGAGCACAATGCTGGCGTGTGATTATGTTTCAGGAGGAAATGGCTCATTAGCAACAGCTTATGGAGCACATACCGGAATCGGGACTCTTCCAACTCTTCTTTACGGAAGTGAAGAATTAAAAAAGAAATATCTTCCGGATTTAGCTACCGGAACAAAATTTGGAGCATATTGTTTGACTGAACCGGATGCCGGATCTGATGCCAATTCAGGAAAGACAAGAGCAAAATTGTCTGATGACGGAAAACATTACATCATCAACGGACAAAAAATGTGGATTTCCAATGCAGGTTTTGCTGATACTTTCACTTTATTTGCTAAAATTGATGATGATAAAAACATTACAGGTTTTGTCATCAACCGTTCAGAATTAGAAGATCCAAACAGCTTATCTTTTGGTGAAGAAGAACATAAATTAGGGATTCGCTCCTCTTCGACTCGTCAGGTTTTCTTTAATGATATGAAAGTTCCTGTCGAAAATATGTTAGGAGAAAGAAACAATGGTTTCAAAATCGCTTTGAATGCATTAAATGTCGGTAGAATTAAATTAGCTGCTGCAAATCTTGACGGACAAAGAAGAATTTTAAACCATTCTATTCAGTATGCAAACGAAAGAAAACAATTTGGAGTTTCAATTTCAACTTTTGGGGCTATCAGAAAGAAAATTGCTGAAATGTCTACCGGAGTTTTCGTAAGTGAAGCAGGTTCTTATCGTTTAGCAAAAAATGTAGAAGATAAAATTGCTGAATTGGTTGCCGGAGGAATGGATCATCAACAAGCTGAATTAAAAGGTGTTGAAGAATTTGCAGTTGAAGCTTCTATCCTAAAAGTTTTTGTGTCTGATCTTACTCAAAATACAGCTGATGAAGGAATTCAGATTTATGGAGGAATGGGATTCTCAGAAGATACTCCAATGGAGTCTGCTTGGAGAGATGCAAGAATTGGAAGAATTTATGAGGGTACCAACGAAATCAACAGACTTTTAGCTGTAGGAATGCTTATCAAAAGAGCAATGAAAGGTGAATTAGACCTTTTATCTCCTGCAATGGCAATCAGCAAAGAATTGATGGGCATCCCTTCATTTGAAGTTCCTGATTATTCAGAATTCATGAGTGAAGAAAAAGCAATTATCGCTAATCTTAAGAAAGTATTCTTAATGGTTTCCGGTGCTGCTCTTCAGAAATACATGATGGATATTGAAAAACAACAGCATTTATTATTGAATGCATCTGAAATCCTTAACCAGATCTATATGGCAGAATCTGCGGTATTAAGAGCAGAGAAACACTTCTCTCCTGAATCTGTAGAAGCAGCTATGGCCCAGTTGAACCTTTACAAAGCTGTTGAGAAAATCATCACTGCGGCTAAAGAAGGAATTGTTTCTTTCGCTGAAGGAGATGAGCAGAGAATGATGCTTTCAGGATTAAGAAGATTTACTAAATATGCCAATCACCCGAATGTAGTAGCGCTTACTGAAAAAGTAGCTGCTCACTATATCGAAAAAGGAGCTTATTAGTCTTAATAACATAAATTTGATTCAGCGTCTCAATCTTTGAGGCGCTTTTTGTTTTTCACCGTGTTTATTGCCATTATCGTTGAATTTACTGACATTCAATGGTTTTATTCAAAAAAAAATTATTATTTTTATTTAAAATTAAATAACACATGAAAATTATATTATTTCCCCTACTTCTTATATCGGCTGCTCTGACAGCACAAAAACGGGATAAATTAATCCCTTTTCCTAAAGCAGATACCGCAAAAATTCAGAATAAAGATTTGTTTAAAAATTTTGGACTGAATTCTACTCAGCAGCAGAAAGGACTGTATAAAATGCTGGTAAAAAAGCCTGGTGATACAATTGCATATCTTGCCTTAAAAGAACCTTCAAAGGACTATTCACAATACAAAATTTTAAATGCCATTACCCCAGACAAAATACTGGCGAACCCTAAAAAACCAATACCATCCAAATAATCACAACACCAAACTCAAAACTATTACCATGGGAAAATTTATTATCTCTAAAAGGATAAACGGAGACTTTCAGTTTAACCTTAAAGCAGGAAACGGACAGGTTATTTTAACCAGTCAGGGTTACAGTACAAAGCCATCCTGCGAAAACGGAATCGGATCTGTAAAAACCAATTCACAGGAAGATTCAAAATTTGA
>Ga0157370_10004117_pt1 | contig 16856 bp, 12 predicted proteins | sample C35metaG_FD_113463 | JGI IMG/M metagenome (GOLD analysis project Ga0157370, IMG submission 113463) | Corn rhizosphere microbial communities from Kellogg Biological Station, Michigan, USA - C3-5 metaG | ecosystem: Host-associated > Plants > Roots > Rhizosphere > Soil | place: USA: Michigan...
AAGATGGATATCTTCTATCAAAGCTTTTTTCAAATTTCTGCTTGAGGATGAATATCGAGAAGACAATCCTGCGGCGTTACTTGAAGGCCCAAAACTGGGATTATACCTACCTGATACTTTAAGCCTGCCTGATATCAACAAAATTATTGCTGCTATTGAGGTGAATACGGATCTCGGAAAAAGAAACCACTGCATCATAGAAGTACTTTATGGTTGTGGACTTCGTGTTTCTGAACTGATTGATCTGAAGATTTCCAATATCAACTTTAAAGAGCAATATATCAAGGTAAACGGAAAAGGAAATAAAACCCGTTTTGTTCCTTTGGCCGATTATACTGCGGATATGCTTGAAAGTTATATCAAAGAGGTACGCTCTAAAGGTAAGATCAATAAGAAATATGAAGATACTCTGTTTTTGAACAGCCGTGGGACATCTATGTCCAGAGTAATTGTATTTCTTATTATTAAAGAACTTACAGATAAAGCAGGGGTTAACAAGAAAATATCTCCACACACATTCAGACATTCTTTTGCCACGCATTTATTACAAAATGGGGCAGATTTACGTTATATTCAGGAAATGCTGGGGCATTCCAGTATTACCACAACGGAAATCTATACGCATCTGAAAACAGAAGAATTAAGGGATGTTATTTTGAGTTATCACCCGAGAAATATTAATATTGCTCAATGAAAATATTGAAATATTGCCCAAGCTGCGGCAAAGAGTCCTTACATTGGGATGGCGAAAAAAAATGGAGCTGTCCGGAATGTGGTTTTACCCTGTATAATAATGTAGCAGGCGCTGTAGCGGTTGTTATCAGATGTGGTGACGAAGTTTATCTTACCCGAAGAAACAGAGATCCTAAAAAAGGAAAACTCGATCTTGCAGGAGGATTTGTAGACCCTAAAGAAAGCGCAGAGGAAACCTGTAAAAGAGAACTTTTTGAAGAACTTCAGCTTGATATCAATATTTCTAACCTGAAATACCTTACCAGCCTTCCAAACATCTATCAATACAAAGAAATCGATTACAATACGATTGATCTCTTTTACGAGTATAATGTTTCGGAAAAGTTTGAGGTAAATCTTGAGATCTCAGAGATCTCAGAAGCAGTATGGATTCCTTTACAGGAACTCAATTTAGAGGACATTGCTTTTGATTCTCAGAAGAGATTTTTCGAGAGTTATTTAAAGAAATAATTTTTGTAATATATATTCTCCCGTAGATTTTATACATAGGCAGAACATTGTTTTTTAACAATCTGCTTGGTTTATAAAATCTGCGGGAGTTTTTTTATTATTATAGAAACTAGTAGGTTTTAGTCTTCAGCATATCTTCAAAATACTGAATCAACAATGCTCTTTCTGCATCTGAAAGATTGGCTTCTTTGTGATAAACAATATAGCCGGGCATTGGCATTGCCTTGCTTTGTATAGTCTGAATAGATTTCGAAAGCATATTCTGCTTCAGATCCTTATTATAAGTTTCCCAGATAGAAAAGTTAATATGCTCTCTGCCTTCATTCACATGACTTTTTACAGACCATGAAACGGGCGCGATAAAAGCATATTTAGGATAGACTGTTTCATTGGAATGACAATCATAGCATGCATTTTTAAGCAGTGTTGCAATCTTTTCGGGTGTTTTCCTGGCATCAACAAAGTTCTTGGCAGAATCAACAGGCATATTAGTCCTGTCAATAGGAAAGAATTGAATCAGAGCAAAGCCCACTAATATCCAGAATATGATTTTCTTAGCCATCTTCTTACTTTACCGGAGTTAAAACAGCATTACCGGATTTAAACTCTTTTTTCAACTGTGGTGGTTGTGATGCAGCAGGTACAGCAGGCTGTGGAGTTTCCGATCCTGAAGCAGGGGTAGAAGCCGCTGCCGGAGTTCCTGTTGCTGACTTAGGACTATCAAGTGTTCTGGTATCCTTCAGATCCCAGTCTTCTCTGGTTTCCCACAATCCTCTCACGATCACTTTTTTATAGAAAATATAGGCATCTTCAGCAAATATATCATTGGCGAAATCTGCTTCATCCCAATATTTATTTCCGTTGTTATCTACCAGTATTCTTACAATGTATTCGCCTGGTTTTAGAATATCAAACTTTACTTTATCTCCTTTTAAATATTTCTGATAAGCAATTTTATCGGAAGAATCTATCATCTGAATCCAGTAATTGGCAGTCGGAGCATTCAAAATAGAGAATTCTACACTTCCAAACTGATCTATTTTAGCAACATCGAAATCGAAACGTTTTGATTGGGTATTTTTTGCATAGAATGAAGATACGGTTTCCTTAGGAACAGTAAGCTCATAACTTTTTCCCATCACAAAATCTGACTGAACCTGAATCTGGTAAGGATTCGTTTCTGAGATCTTAGCTGTGAATGGTAATGTTGTTAAACTGTCTCCTTTAATCTTCAATGTCCATTTTGAAGGATCAATTTTATCAACAATATAGTTTGATGCAATTTTTAGATCTGCTTTTGGAGCGATTGACGTTCCATCATTATCACTAACCACATCCATTGCATTTTTTTTATTATATCGGTAAAATAAAGAAACGCTGTAGGCACTATCTTTTTTCGGGCCTTTATCATGAGTGAATACCAGCTTTTCATTCGCCGTTTGTCCTACATCATCTTTTACGGCATCAAACCAGATTCTCACAGAATCGGATTTCGGATTATGCGTTATTTTGATATCCTTCAGTTTCTCGTTCAATGACTGAACTTTTACTTCTTCAGGGTTTCCTTCGAATGACATTAAAATCCCTCCTGCAATTTCTTTCATTTCCGCATATTTCACAGGCTTTTTAGAAGGATATACTTTTAAATTCAGCCCTGAAATGGATTTATCAACATTGATCGGATCTTTCTGGAAACCTACTTTTTCTTTTCCCGGATCATACATAGAATTTCAGTTCTCATCATCAAAAGCAATGATTTTATATTTACCCGGTGTCAGATAGTTCAATTCATAGTAGCCATCCTCATCTACTTTAGTAATATAGTAAGGCTTTTTCTTGTAATTCATTGTATCTTTTACCTGATACAATCCAACCACAAGTTTATTTTCCGTTGTTGTTGCCTCTTTCTTTTTAGTACCCAGCGCATCTTTTACTTCACCGCTGATATAAAGATCGTCCAACTTATCTCCTGTAGAAAAAGCAAAATTGAAATACCTTAATATATTGGACTCGTTATTATCAACAATAGAGTTTCCGAAATTGAAATTATAAGTAGTATTAGCCTGAAGTGTATCTTTCCATTGGATCAATATGAACTTATTGGCAATATTGGACGGAAGAATCCTTGTTATACCTTTAATTGGAGGTGAAATAATCAGGTTTTTATTGACATCCTTCAATGTCACATATTCATCAAAATCCAGACGAAGTTCGTGAATATCTCTTTTGACATTAATTCTTGTTGTATCAATGTTTGAACTTAAAAACCTTGGCGCTAATGTATCTTTAGGCCCTCCGACAGGAGATCCTACCCTTGCACATGAGTGTACAAGAAAGCAGATAATGAATAATAAAAGAACCCTTTTCATGAAAATGTTTAAGCAAAAGTAAACATTATTCTCCAAAAACTTCCTGTCCGGAATTCAAACTATCTTTATTGTCATTCATTACCGTATGAAGCTTATCCTTTTGTAAAGGAAAATCTTCGAATAATCCGGATAAAGCAAGAGCTGTATATACTTTGTTTGAATATTTGTTTCCAATAGCAACAATGGTCACTTTAGATTTTAAAAGGTGTGCAAATACTGAGTTGGTCCCATGCCACCATCCGTTGTGGTAAGTCAGTTTCTCCCCGTTATCAAATATTTTCATTCTGAATCCTAAACCATAGTTATTCATTCCTGCTTTTTCATTGCTGTAAGGAGTGAAAACCATCTGCATCAATTCCGGTTTCAGGAAGTTCTTAGAAAACATTGCTTTTGAGAAATTGTATAAATCTCTTGGTGTAGTGTACACATTTTTGTCTCCATAAATAAGATCCAGTCTGTCTAAAGGATATAATTTGTTTCCTCCGTAATAGAAAGACTGTGACGCTGTAGGAATATCTTTTTCCTGGAAAATGTAAGTGTTATTCATTTTCAACGGAGTGAAAACCATTTCTTTCATCGCCTGAGGAAAAGGGGTTTTTGTTATTTTTTCGATCAGTAAAGCCAATAAAGCAAAGTTGGTATTACAATACATAAATCCTGTATCTGTGTCTCTTGCCAGCTCAGGTTTGTATTTGATAAGCATATTCAGCACATCCTCATTGGTAATAAACTGCTTGGAAAGCTCTGCTGGTGCAGGCTGTATTTTGGGAATAAAATATTCGTATTTTGGAAGGCCGCTTCTTTGATCCAGTAAAGTCTGAACGGTAACATTAGGATAAGGAAATCCTGGAAAAAACTGAGTAAGATGATCTGTAAGTTTGATCTTCCCGGCTTCAATCAGCTTCATCATTGCCATGGCCGTCAATGTCTTTGAAACTGAAGCAACATGCAGAGGGGTATTTTTATCAATCGGCATCTGGTTTCCTTCTCTTCCGAAACCTCTGTAATTTTCATAGAGAATTTCATCTCCTTTCGCTACAAGAATTCCACCACTAAGGTCTCCTGCTTCCCAGATTTTCTTATAATACTGATCAATATAACTTACGGTAGTCTGTCTGTTCAAAAGCTGTCCGTCACCTTTCGTGAAAATATCTCCAAAATCTACGGCTCCGTAGTTTGGAAGGTTAGTTGTATTTTCGGCAGAAGCTTCTTTGGTTTCAGACTTCTTTTTACAAGAAAATATTGATAAAAAAACAGTTAAGATAAGTACAAAATTACGCGTCGTCATGAGTTTCAAAATGAGCGGCAATTTAATAAAACTCGAAAATAAATAATAAATAAGAGAGGTATATTATGAATTATTTAACATAAATAAGAGGAAAAGTAAAATTTGGAGAGGCAAAATCATAAAAAAAGCGAATTCACATTTTGTAAATCCGCCTTTTTAGCTTTTCATTTCCTTCACCTAACAATGTGAAGCGACAATTTTATCTACAATAAACTGAGCCAGTTTTTCTTTACTTTGATGTGTCCAGCCGGCAATATGCGGTGTTACAATTGCTTTTTCAGAATCCAGAAGGTATTTTAAATCTTCATTTTCTACTTCAATATTTTCGAAAGAAGACTTTTCATATTCCAATACATCAAGGCAGGTACCTTTTATTTTTCCGGATTTCAACCCTTCTACTAAACTTTTAGTTTTTACATTCTTTCCTCTTGCTGTATTGACAAAATAAAAATCGTTTTTCATCTCTGCAATGAATGTTTCATCAATAAGATAATGGGTTTCAGAGGTCAAAGGAATATGTAAGCTTAAAACCTGCGCCTGTTCTTTCAATTCTTCTAATGAAACCTGTGTTGCATTTTCATCAGAAAGACCGGGAAGTATATCATGGAAGATCACCTTACATCCAAATCCTGAAAGTCTTTTAGCAGTTGCTTTTCCCATATTTCCATATCCGATTAAACCTACTGTTTTTCCCAACAGCTCGTCTCCTCTGTTTTCTTCACGCTTCCAGATCCCTTTTTTCACTTCCTGAGAAGCAATAAAAAGTCTATTCATGATAACAAGCAGCATTCCTACCACGTGTTCTGCTACAGAATCTCTGTTTCCTTCCGGAGAATTGATCAGCTGAATTCCCAGTTTTTCGGCAACAGGGATGTCAATGTTTTCCATTCCGGCACCTACTCTTGCAATGAACTTCAGATTCTTACCTTTTTCCAGAAAGTTTTTGTCTAACGGAATACGGCTTCTGATGATAATTCCGTCGTAATTCTCAATTTTATCACAAACCTCATCATAAGACGACGTAAAATCCTCTTCCAATATAAAATTTTGAGCCAAAAGCTGTTCAGTGATAAGAGGATGATTTTTATCTAAAAGAAGTATCTTCATTTTATTAATAATTTTAGAGATAGGAACAGATTCCTAAATGATTATAATTTTATTCTACCGCAAAGTTCGCAAATTTCTGAAAAAACAAATGCTTTTAAGCTCGCAAAGGCGTTAGCACTCAGCAAAGTTTAAAAGCATTTTTATTGATAAAGTATAAATACTATTTCTTGTCTTTCTTAGACTCCTGTGGCTCCTGGAATAGTTTTTTAAGCTCTACAGATTCCAAAGGCTTCATTCTTCCGGAAAGAATTAATGAAAGTTCTTTTCTACGGAATGCTGCAGCAAATCTTTCTTTTTCTTCATCTGTTTCAGGAATCATTTCCGGAATAGGAATCGGACGGTTGAATTCATCCACTGCAACGAAAGTATAAATACCGGCATTCGTGTGAATTTTCTTCTGATTGATCGGGTCATCCAGCCATACATCTACATACACTTCCATAGAAGTAGAGAATGCTCTGGAAACTTTAGATTCCAATACCACGACTCCGCCTTCCGGAATCGGGTGATTGAAAGATACATGGTTTACAGATGCTGTTACAACTCTTCTCTCACAGTGTCTTGCTGCAGAAATAGACGCACAACGGTCCATTTTTGCTAAAAGTTCACCACCAAAAAGGTTTCTTAAAGAGTTGGTTTCGTTCGGAAGAACGATATTAGTCATAATGGTCAGAGATTCTGACGCTTTTTTTATTTTTGCCATCTAGTCTTAGTGTTGTTTGGGACAGCCGGTGCAGATTGTGTTGCTTTGCCGGCAGGTTTTACAAGTGAATCTTTTTTCAAAGAATCTGAAACAGGGGTTTCCGGAGTGTGCACCATCACTTTGATTGTATCTTTTACGATTCTGTGGGTAGAGGTCTGTACAGAAACTTTATTGAAAGACTTCTTACCAAAAAGAAGTTCCTGCTGAGTAAATGCCAGATATAAAATTCCCAGAACCGGAATGATCAAAAGGAAAATCCAAAGAATTGTTTTTTTGAATTTAAAATCCTTTTCACGATTCACTGTGGTATTCACTTTTTCTCCGTTATTGATATCTGAAAATCTGATTTCTTCCAATCCATAGAAGTCCGGACCTCCCGATTCTATTCTTTTTCCCTTGAAATGGGCATGCCCTTCTTCAATGAAGACTGTTCCAAGGTTTTGAATTTCAAGAATCTGCTCGGCCTGAAGTTTTTTCTTCCAAAAATCGGTCTGGATCTTCAGATCACTTCTTGAAGCTTCTAAGGACATCTGTTTTTGCTGTGCAATAAAAGCAGTAAGATCTTCAGTCTTCACTTCGTAGTCTATTGTAAATTCAATCTGACTTGCCGGAGGTAAGATACTTCCGTTTTCGGAATTAATAATAGCCTTAGAATTCTTCAGTGAAAACACCCCAAAGCCTGGAACCGTGGCAGTTCCAAATTGTTTTAAATATTCTAAAATGTATGCTGAAATATTCATTTGGCAGCAAATTTATAACTTTTTCATGACTTTTTGTAATATTTAACGGATATAAAAAAGACTGCCGGAGCAGTCTTTTGATTATTCTGTATTAAAACAGGAATACGATTATTTAAATCTCTTTTTAAGAGCTTTACTTTTATTATTTGAAAGAAAAAACAGCTAAAAAGCAAAAGGACAAATTTGTACTTATGATTTTGCATTTCTATCTTCGTCAATTATTGAATTTTCCAGCTCACTCCAAACATAAAGTTTGTTCCTGCCTGTGAAAAATAATACGGCTGTCCTTCATATACCGATCCGTTGTTCACATATTTCTTGTTGAAAAGGTTATTCACCAACAGTTTTAATGCAATTTCATTATTGGCTATTTTAAACTGGTATTGAGCATTGAAATCCGTTAGGAAATAATCCTTAAGCTGCAGGTTTGCATCCTCTGTGTTATCCAGGTATTGTTTCCCAACATATTGGTTCATTAAAACAAACTGGAAATTCTTTGTAGGATTAAATTTCAAACTCAAATTAGCAATTACGTTCGGAGAAAATGAAATCTGTGTGTTTCCCAGACTCTTAGGAATATCTCCATTTTGAATATTAAAATCCTGGTTTCTGTTCTGGCTTAGTGTTACGTTTCCTGAAACCTCCCATTGTTTAGACAATTTTGCCAATGCTCCAACCTCAACACCTCTTCTGTAGCTCTTCCCAGAATTTGTTCTGATAAACGCTCCTACATTATTAAGTTCTCCGTTCAAAACCAGCTGATTGACGTAATACATATAGTAAACATTCGCAGTAAATGATACAATCCCAAATTGCTTTTCAAAACCAGCTTCAAAATCATGAAGTTTTTCAGCTTTTACATTGTTATTGGCCATCAAATCATCCCTGTTTGGCTCACGGTGTGCATGCGCGTATGACAAGAATACTTTTCCACCTTCAATTCTGTAGTTCACACCAGCTTTTGGATTAAAGAACAGCCAGTTTTTGCTTAAATCGGCTCCTTCACCATCACCTGCCGTCAGGATTTTAGTATTGTAGTTGATTTTTCTAAGCTGCAAATCACCAAAAAACTCAAAATTATCTACTCTCAGTAAAGCTTTTGCAAAGCCTGACATTTCATTCTTTACGGAACGGTTTCTGTAATATTCACTCTCATCAATCTGAGGCATAAATACACCGGTAACATTTCCATAATGTCTTCCATAATATTGATTGACTACAGCTCCAAAATTCAGATCCAGATTTTCAAACTTTCCGTAAAGCGTGGAAACTATTCCGTAGAAATCGTTATTCAGCCATTTTTTTCTGATAAAATCTGAAGATTTTATAATCTGTCCGCCTTCTGTTATATCTGGCAGATTATATCTTGAAAAAGGATCTCCCTGTTTGTAATTTTCGTAATACCCTCTTCCTTTCGTATAGTGAAATGTAGTTTCCAGATTCCAGCGGTCACTGAACTTCTGTTCCCAAAGCAACTGGTAATGATTTTGTCTGTAATTATCCGTTTCATTATCATAGAAACCTACGATTTTCTCCCAATTGGTGTCATAAATCGCTCCGGAAATATTAAATTTAGGATCAGTCTCCCAGGTTTTACGGTCAATCCCGTTCCATGCCTGATAGGTTTTTTCTTTTCCTCCAAAAGCCATTAAACGTATTTTCGTATTTCCTTCTTCGAACAGAGCTGTGAAATTATAGGAATGCAAATTGGATGAAGCTCTGTCTATATATCCATCAGAGTGAATATGCGTATATCGTCCCATTACAGAAAGTCGGTTTTTCCAGAATTTTCCGGAACCTATTTCAGCAGAATATTTATAGGTATTAAATGATCCGTAGCTGTCATCCGTTTTAAAATAAAACTTCTCATCCGGATCTTTAGAAAGTACATTAATACTTGCTCCGAAAGCAGAAACACCATTATTGGAGGTTCCCACCCCTCTTTGAATAACAATCTGTGACGCAGAGCTTGTTAAATCCGGAACGTTGACAAAAAATGTTCCCTGACTTTCAGAATCGTTGTACGGAACACCATTCATCATTACATTAATGGCAGATCCCGAAACTCCACGAATTCTAAAACCGGTATATCCTACTCCGTTTCCCGCATCTGATGTGGAGATCACAGAGGTTTGATTTTTTAAAAGAATAGGAAGATCCTGTCCTAAATTTTTCCCGTCTAAATCTTTCTGTACATTGATGATTTCCTTTGCTACCGGAAGTCTTTTGGTAAAGTTGACGGCTTCTATTTCCCTGATTTTCAGAGAATCCTTATTCTGAGCCTGGATAAAGGCCACAGAGCCTACGCTAAGCCCTAAAAAAAATAATCCTTTCATTCTATAAATCTTTGACATTTAATGAATAAAAGGGGTGATTATGAGATAATTGACTAAATGGTAAATGATAACTGATGGTTATCGATCATTTATCACGAATCATCTATCAATTATTTAAATGGTTCCCTAAACAGCATTACCTGTTCCAGGTTCATTGGGTATAATCTCAGCCTGTTAAAGCACCCCTTTATTTCAGTCGCGAAATTACAAAAAATATATGAATTAAAATTCGGGCTATGAGTTGCAGGATATTGGGTTACGGAATGAGGAAAATGCTACTAAAAATAGGAGTTATCAAATAAATCATTCATCATTCATCATTCATCATTCATCATTCATCATTTATAATTCTTTAGTAAGTCTTATTGTTTGAGTCAACATAATAGTAATTTGATCCATCTTTAGTCACTTCAAACATCTTACCCAGCTTCCAGCTGAAATTTCTTTTGATATTGGCATATTCGAATGGAATAATGATTTTATTGTTAACATCAATCACTCCAAATTTATCATTATTGGAAGCAACTATCATTGGACTGCCCACATCATCACCTTCCATGATATACAGATACTGGTACTGAGGGTAGATCTGAAACTGTCTGTAATCTGCAGCGTTGACAAATTTTGACTTTTCGATAATTCCGTAAAAGCCGTTCAAAGTGTAAGCCTGAAATAACTGCTGTTTATATTCTTCAAATTTACATTTACCAAAGTCTGCATCTTTGAATTGATACACTCTCTTTCCGGACTGATCTATGCGGTAAGAAATCATATCTTTTTCTACGGTAGCATAGTTTTTTGTTCCAAATTTTCTGACTTTTTCATTGGGTGAATTCAATAGATTGCAGTCTTCATAAAAAAACACGGCAATATGATATTCCGGCTGAATAATAAATTTTCCGTTCTGATTCACATACCCGAACTGATCTCCTTTCTTTTTAGGAATCAAAACCGGAAGATCTTTGTTGATTATCACCAGATCAGGGTTAGGCTTATTAGCTGCAGTCCCTTTTGGAATAGTGGTTTTCGCACCTTTCTTCATTGGAATTTTCTTAACAGATTTTGTCTGTGAAAAAGTGAAAAGCGAAGTAAAAATGCATAAAACTGTCAGTATATTTTTCATATTCACCATATGCTTGCAAAAGTACGACCAAAAATAGATATTATAAAATACATATTTATAAAGAATCTAAATAATTTCGTCTCCATAAAATAGTAAAATTTCGTAATTTTGGGAACATTTTGAATTGTTTGATAATTTTAAAAAACTTTTAAGAAAGTGTAGATTATGCTGACTTTATTCGGTTAATGTTGCGTCAAAATGCGAAAACTCAAAATGTCATTAACTGTTTTATACAGACCGGTAAAGACGAAGCAGGCCTACCTTTAATGTTGAAAGACCTTCTATTATGAATATTTATAAGGATTACATCAAAGAGATTGAAGAAAGAAAAACCCAGGGGCTTCATCCAAAGCCAATTGACGGGGCTGAATTACTAAGCGAAATCATTTTGCAAATAAAAGATTCAGGTAATGCTGACCGATCAGATTCTCTTAAGTTTTTCATTTACAACACACTGCCTGGTACTACAAGTGCTGCAGGTGTGAAAGCAAAATTTTTAAAAGAAATTATTCTAGGTGAATCCGTAGTAGAAGAAATTTCCCCTGTATATGCCTTCGAATTGTTATCTCACATGAAAGGCGGACCTTCTATTGAAGTATTGCTTGATCTTGCTTTAGGTAATGACACAGCTATTGCTAAAGAAGCGGCAAACGTTCTTAAAACACAGGTTTTCCTTTACGAAGCAGACACTACCCGTCTGAAAGAAGCTTTCGAAAGCGGAAACGCAATCGCAAAAGAAATTCTTGAAAGCTATGCAAAAGCAGAGTTTTTCACAAAACTTCCTGAAGTTGCTGAAGAAATTAAAGTAGTAACATTTATCGCTGGTGAAGGAGACATCTCCACAGATTTACTTTCTCCGGGTAATCAGGCACACTCAAGATCAGACCGTGAACTTCATGGTAAATGTATGATCACTCCTCAGGCTCAGGAAGAAATCAAAGCTTTACAGGCACAGCATCCTGACGCAAGTGTGATGCTTATCGCTGAAAAAGGAACAATGGGTGTAGGTTCATCAAGAATGTCCGGAGTAAACAACGTTGCTCTTTGGACAGGAAAACAGGCTAGCCCATATGTACCATTCGTAAACATCGCTCCAATTGTAGGAGGAACAAACGGTATTTCACCAATCTTCCTTACAACAGTAGACGTTACCGGAGGTATTGGTGTTGACCTTAAAAACTGGGTAAAGAAAGTTGACGAAAACGGCAACCCAATTCGTAACGAAAATGGAGACATCGTTCTTGAAGAAGCTTATTCAGTAGCTACAGGAACTGTTTTAACGATTAATACAAAAGAAAAGAAATTATATAACGGAGATAAGGAATTGATCGACCTTACTAAATCTTTCACTCCGCAAAAAATGGAGTTCATCAAAGCGGGAGGTTCTTATGCTATCGTATTTGGTAAAAAACTACAGACATTTGCAGCTCAGCTTTTAGGAGTTGAAGCTCCTGCTGTTTTTGCTCCATCAAAAGAAATTTCTCACGAAGGACAAGGACTTACAGCTGTAGAAAAAATATTCAACAGAAATGCTGTTGGAACTACACCAGGAAAAGTTTTACACGCAGGTTCTGACGTTCGTGTACAGGTAAACATCGTTGGATCTCAGGATACGACAGGTCTTATGACTTCTCAGGAGCTTGAATCCATGGCAGCAACGGTAATTTCTCCAATTGTTGACGGTGCTTACCAGTCAGGATGCCACACGGCTTCAGTTTGGGATAAAAAAGCTCAGGCTAACATTCCGAAACTGATGAAATTCATGAACGAGTTCGGTTTGATTACAGCCCGTGACCCGAAAGGTGAATACCACGCAATGACTGACGTTATCCACAAGGTTCTTAACGACATCACTGTAGATGAGTGGGCAATCATCATTGGAGGTGACTCTCACACAAGAATGTCTAAAGGAGTAGCTTTCGGAGCTGACTCAGGAACGGTTGCTCTTGCATTAGCTACTGGTGAAGCATCAATGCCAATTCCGGAATCTGTAAAAGTAACATTCAAAGGAAACATGAAAGAACACATGGATTTCCGTGATGTGGTTCATGCAACTCAGGCTCAGATGTTGAAGCAATTTGGAGGAGAAAACGTATTCCAGGGTAGAATTATTGAGGTTCACATTGGAACACTTCCTGCTGACCAGGCATTTACATTTACAGACTGGACTGCTGAGATGAAGGCAAAAGCTTCTATCAACATTTCTGAAGATAATACTTTGATTGAATCACTGAAAATTGCAAAAGGCAGAATCCAGATCATGATTGACAAAGGAATGGATAACCACAATAAAGTTCTTCAGGGATTAATTGACAAAGCAAACAAGAGAATTGCAGAGATCAGATCAGGTGAAAAACCAGGTTTGACTCCGGATGCTAACGCTAAATATTATGCTGAAGTAGTTGTAGATCTTGATGTAATCGTTGAACCAATGATTGCTGACCCGGATGTAAACAACGACGATGTATCAAAAAGATATACTCACGATACCATCAGAGATCTTTCTTACTATGGAGGTGAGAAAAAAGTAGACCTTGGTTTTGTAGGATCTTGTATGGTTCACAAAGGTGATCTTAAGATTGTTTCTCAAATGCTTAGAAATATTGAAAAACAACAAGGAAAAGTAGAATTTAGCGCTCCTCTTGTTGTAGCAGCACCTACTTATAACATCATTGATGAATTAAAGGCAGAAGGTGACTGGGAATTACTAGAAAAATATTCAGCTTTTGAATTTGATGACAATGCTCCAAAAGGAGAAGCTCGTGTTGAATACAAAAACGTAATGTACCTTGAGCGTCCTGGATGTAACCTCTGTATGGGTAACCAGGAAAAAGCAGCTAAAGGAGATACTGTTTTAGCTACTTCTACCCGCCTTTTCCAGGGAAGAGTAGTAGAAGATTCTGAACGTAAAAAAGGAGAATCTCTTCTTGCTTCAACTCCGGTTGTTGTTCTTTCTGCGATTATCGGAAGAATTCCTAACATTGATGAGTATAAAGCTGCAGTTGAAGGGATTGACCTTACTACTTTTGTTCCTTCTATTAAAGAATTGACAAGTACAAGCGCTCACTAAGAGATTAATAAATTAGTCGCAAGACTATTAGAAACTATATAATTGGAAGATTTTGATCCTTAAGGATTTAAAATCTTCCAATTTTTTGTTTAGAACGTTTCTATTTTAAGATAGTTACGTTTTTTTTTCGATAAAATCCGGAAAATAAATTCTAATTTTTCTTAAATTGAAAGTTATAAAATCTATTGATTTTGAAGTCAGAAACACCCCTGTTTATAGATTATAGGAACGTTTTTTGATATATAAAAAAGTGATTTTTCTTTTTCTATAGTAGAAAAAGAAGCCATAACGGAAAAAGAACAAAACTAAATTAAGATATGACTTTTGATATTGATATGATCAAAAAGGTGTATGAGCGTTACCCGGAAAGAATTGCTGCAGCAAGACAAATCGTGGGAAAACCTCTTACCCTTTCAGAAAAAATTCTTTACACCCACCTTTGGGAGGGAAATGCTACACAAGAATATGAAAGAGGAAACTCTTATGTAGACTTCGCACCAGACAGAGTTGCGATGCAGGATGCCACTGCACAGATGGCACTTTTACAATTCATGCAGGCAGGAAAAACTAAAGTAGCTGTTCCTTCCACTGCTCATGCTGACCACCTGATCCAGGCAAAAGTAGGTGCTGACAAAGACTTACAGGAAGGGATCAACAAAAACTCTGAGGTATTCAACTTCCTTAGCTCTGTATGTGATAAATACGGAATTGGATTCTGGAAGCCGGGAGCAGGTATCATTCACCAGGTTGTACTGGAAAATTATGCATTCCCTGGAGGAATGATGATCGGTACTGACTCTCATACGGTAAATGCAGGAGGACTGGGAATGGTAGCGATCGGTGTAGGAGGTGCAGATGCGGTAGATGTAATGGCAGGAATGGCGTGGGAGCTTAAAATGCCTAAACTTATCGGAGTAAAATTAACCGGTAAAATGAGCGGATGGACTTCTGCAAAAGATGTTATCTTAAAAGTGGCAGGAATCCTTACTGTAAAAGGAGGTACAGGATGCATCGTAGAATATTTCGGTGAAGGTGCTGAATCTCTATCTGCAACTGGTAAAGGTACAATCTGTAACATGGGTGCTGAAATCGGAGCTACAACTTCTACTTTCGGATACGATGATTCTATGAGAAGATATCTTTCCGCTACAGGAAGACAGGATGTAGTAGATGCCGCTGATAAAATCGCTGAGCACCTAACAGGTGATGCTGAAGTATATGCTAATCCAGAACAATATTTCGATCAATTAATAGAAATTAACCTTTCTGAACTGACTCCTCACTTAAACGGACCTTTCACTCCGGACTTAGCAACTCCGGTTGCTGAATTCAGAGCTAAAGCTGAAGCCAACGGGTGGCCTTTAGAAGTTGAGTGGGCTCTTATCGGTTCTTGTACCAACTCTTCTTATGAAGATTTATCAAGAGCAGCGTCAATTGTAGAAGATGCTGTATCTAAAGGGGTAAAACCTAAAGCAATTCTAGGAATCAATCCTGGTTCTGAACAAGTGAAATTCACAGCGGAAAGAGATGGTTTCTTAGATTCTTTCAGAAAATTTGAAAACGCAAGAATCTTTACTAATGCTTGTGGACCATGTATCGGACAATGGGACAGAGAAGGTGCTGAAAAAGGAGAGAAAAACTCTATTATTCACTCTTTCAACAGAAACTTCGCCAAAAGAGCTGACGGTAACCCAAATACCCACGCATTCGTAGCTTCTCCTGAAATGGTAGCTGCCGTGGCAATCTCAGGCAGATTAGACTTCAACCCGATTACTGATACATTAACTAATGAAGCTGGTGAGCAGGTAAAACTTGACGAGCCTAAAGGTTACGAACTTCCTTCAAAAGGATTTGCGGTAGACGACAACGGATATCAGGCTCCATCTGAAGATGGTTCAAGCGTTGTTGTGAACGTAAGCCCTACTTCAGACAGACTTCAGTTATTAGAGGAATTCCCGGCTTGGGACGGTAAAAACATTGAAGGAGCTAAAGTATTGATCAAAGCTTTCGGAAAATGTACCACCGACCATATTTCTATGGCTGGACCATGGTTGAAATACAGAGGTCACTTAGACAATATTTCAAATAACATGTTGATTGGAGCTGTAAATGCTTACAACATGGAAACCAATAAAGTTAAAAATGAATTAACCGGTGAATACGGTGAAGTTCCGGCTGTACAAAGAGCTTACAAGGCGGCAGGCGTTCCAACAATTGTTGTAGGAGATCAGAACTACGGTGAAGGTTCTTCAAGAGAGCACGCTGCAATGGAGCCTAGACACCTTGGTGTGAAAGCTGTATTGGTAAAATCATTTGCGAGAATCCACGAAACCAACCTTAAAAAACAAGGTATGCTTGGAATCACTTTCGCTAATGAGGCAGATTATGATAAAATCCAGGAAGATGACACGGTTAACTTCTTAGATCTTGACCAGTTTGCTCCAGGAAAACAACTTACTTTAGAATTCGTTCATGCAAACGGAACTAAAGACATCATTATGGCTAACCACACTTACAACGATCAGCAAATTGATTGGTTTAAAGCTGGTTCTGCCCTGAATCTGATCAAACAACAGGAAAAATAAGATTAATTGTTAGATTAATTATATAAAGGCGGCTTCATTGGAAGTCGTCTTTTTATTTTAATTTATCCAAAAGACCTGCTCTATAGCTTTCCCCAATAGGAATTTCATACTCGGGAAGAATTACTTTTTTAGCCCCGATACTTTTGATTTTATCCAAATTGACAATAAAAGATTTATGAATCCGGACAAACCTTTCAGAAAGCTGGCTTTCCATTGATTTAAGAGTATCCAGAACGATAAACTCATCATTTTCTGTCCGGATATTGACATAGTCTTTGATACTTTCTACATAGAGAATTTCATGAAAGCCAATACGATGCCTCTGCCCCGAG
>Ga0157370_10004118_pt1 | contig 16855 bp, 14 predicted proteins | sample C35metaG_FD_113463 | JGI IMG/M metagenome (GOLD analysis project Ga0157370, IMG submission 113463) | Corn rhizosphere microbial communities from Kellogg Biological Station, Michigan, USA - C3-5 metaG | ecosystem: Host-associated > Plants > Roots > Rhizosphere > Soil | place: USA: Michigan...
AACGGCCGCAGCAAGGAAGGCGCGGTGTGGATGACCGACGGCTATATGGACATCGCGCTGCTGCCGCGCCGCACCGAGCTCGCGCCGCAGGGCGTGCATCATTTCGGCATCACCATCGAGGCCGACGAGAAAGAGCACGTTTATCGCCGCATGAAGGATCGTGGCAATTTCATCATGAAGCCGCCGCCGGGGCGTCCTTATGTCGAAGACGCAGCCAAGGATGCCGACGGCAACAAATTCGACATCTCCATGTCGGCGGTGAAAGTGCGCGGCGCCACCGTCGAAATGAAAGACGAGGCGAAAGAAAAGGATCTCGTGAAAGCCTGATCCGGCTTCGCTCCGCCGCCTCCCCTTTCGCTCCCTACTTCGCCGCCGCCAGCGCCAGTGCGGCCGCCGCCGCGCCGGGCGCGAATTTGCGCTGATAGAGCCGCCCCAAGCCGATGCAGGCGAGGATCAGGACGAAATAGGGCAGGGCAAGGATATAGAGCACCTCCTGCAGCGGCAGCTTCCAGGTGAGAAGATAGCCGACGAAGATCGGTCCGATGATCGAGGCGATGCGCCCGAGCCCAGAGGCCCAGCCGACGCCGTTGCTGCGGATGCTCGTGGGATAGAACAGCCCGACCGTGCCGTTGAGCGAGGAATGCGTCGCGGAGCAGAAGGAATGGACGCCGATCGCCGCGACGACGATGAGCCAGGCGGGAATCCCCGGCGTGCCGAGGGTGATGATGGCGACGATCGCGATCAGCGCGGTGATGACGCTCGCCATCGGTCCGAAGCGGTCGAGCGGGCGCATCAGCAGCAGCGCGACGACGATGCCGCCCGCCGCCGCGTAGGAGAAGGTGAGCCGCGCTTCGGTCGGCGACAGGCCGGCGGTCTCGAGCACCACCGCGAGCCAGCTCGCGATGGTGATGTAGGTAAGGCCCTCGACGAAATAGGCGAGCCAGAGAAGCCCGGTGGCAAGCCGATGATGGGTGCTGAAGAGCTGGGCCAAGGCGACACCCTTGGTCTTCTCTTCCTGGGTCGCGGTATGAAATCGGGTCGCCGGGCCGATCTCGATGCCCGGCGCGAAATGCTTGAGGAGGCGGCGGAGCGCCGGTGCTTGCGGCTTCCGCAGCGCGAGGAATTGCACCGATTCCGGCAGCACCGCGGTGAGTAGGACAAGCAGCGCCAAGCCGGCGCTGCCCGCGGCGAAGAACACTGCGCTCCAGCCGTAGATCGGAATGAGCCAAGCGGCGACCAGCCCGATGCAGGTGGTGCCCGACGGAAATCCGAACAGCGCGATCATTGCAAAACTCGCGCGGAAGCGCTTGGGCGCGGTCTCGGCGAGAATCGCCAAGGTCGTCGGCATTACGCCGCCGAGGCCGATGCCGGTCAAAAACCGCAGATAGACCAGTTGATCGATCGAGGTCGCGAAGGGAATGATGAAGGCGGGAATGGTGTAAAGCAGGATCGAGCCGATCGAGCCGGCTTTGCGGCCCCAGCGGTCGCTCACATAGCCGAACACCCAGCAGCCGATCAGGATGCCGAAATAGCCGGCGCCGAAGGCGACGCCCATCGCCTTGCGCTCGACGTGAAAGGCGCGAAGGATCGCCGGAGCCGCGACATTGATCGAGCCGAGATCGAATGCGTCGATGAAGATCATCAGGAAGCCGAGCACCAGAATCCAGACGTGGAAGCGTCCCAGCTTCGCTTGGCCCACCACCTCGGCGATGTCGATGGTTTGCGTCTCGCTCACTTGCTTCCCCCTGTCATCGGCACGGATTTGGTGTCATGCTCGATGGAAAATCGCGCCGCGTCAATCGCGGCGTGGGCATTTCCGCGGTGGCTTGCGCCTGCTACACTTCGCATCGATCGCAAGGAGCCGTGCGCGAAGCCGGCTCGGGGAGGAAGGAATGGCGGATTCAGCGCGCGCTATTTATGACGGGCCGATCGCGCTCGGCATGGTGTTCGACTTCGAGCCGGGCAAGCGGCATCTCTATGAGCGCCTCACCGTCACGAAGATCGAAGGACCCAATATTTGGGCGCGCGGGCGCAGCGGCGAGACCTATTACGAGGAGCGGGATTTCCGCAGCGGCGTGGTCTTCGTCGCGGAGAGGCAGCCATCCACGCGGCGTGCGGCGCCAGCGCCGCTCGTCAAGCGGTATGACGGGCCGATCGCGGTCGGCATGATGTTCGATTTCGAGCCCGGCAAGAAGCATCTCTATGAGCGGCTAACCGTGTGGAAGATCGAGGGCGAGAATCTCTACGCCTTCGGCCGCAGCGGCATGACCTATTACGAGGAAGCGGATTTCCGCCAAAGCGTGGTTCCGGTCGCGCCGGACGGGGGTTGAGGGCCGGGTCTTCTCGCCCATTCGCGTGGTACGAAAAGCTATATGCCCGTCATTGCGAGGAGGCCGAAGGCCGACGCGGCAATCCAGAAAGCCGTAGGTTTGTCATTATTCTCTGGATCGCCACGGCCGCTTCGCGGCCTCGCGATGACGACCCATAGACGTCAATGGAGTTCTCTACCGCAGCACGAAGGGCGGCATGGTGAGGGCGCCGCGCGGCGCCAGCATCAGCGCGATCTGCTGCACGCTCGTGCCAAGAGCGCCCGCGACGCTCTCGGGCATCAGGCTGGCGGCGTCGCCGAGCCCGCCGCCCGAGAGCCGCGCGAGAATCTGATCGAAGGTGCTCTTGGGCGGCGGATAGAGCTTTAGGGTTACGTCCTCCTTGGCGGCAATGCCGGCCGCCTGCTTCGCCAATGCAAGCGCAGTGTCGAACCCGCCGAGCTCATCGACGAGGCCGTGCGCCTTGGCATCTTCGCCGCTCCACACCCGGCCCTTCGCCACCGCCTCGACCGCGCCGGCGTCGAGCTTGCGGCCCGCGGCGACGCGCTCCTTGAAGGTCGCGTAGATGCTGTCGAGCACCGCGTTGAGGCGCTCGCGCTCGCTCGGCGTGAAATCCTGCAACAGGCTGAACATGCCGGCATTCGCGCCGATCTGGACCGAGTCCGAATTGCCGCCGAGCTTTTTCAACAGCCCGCTGAAAGCGATCTTGCCGGCGACGACGCCGATCGAGCCGGTCAAAGTCGCGGGCTCAGCGACGATTTTCGTTGCGGGCGCGGCGATGTAATAGCCGCCCGACCCGGCGACGTCGCCCATGCTGACGATGACCGGCTTGCCCGACGCGCGGGTGCGCTCGACCGCCTTCCAGATCGTCTCGGCCGCGACCGCGGAGCCGCCCGGGCTGTCGATGCGGAAGAGAATCGCGCGCACGGATGTATCGTTCCGTGCCAAGCGGAAGGCGCGTGTCACGGCATCGGCCGACATGATGCTCGAGCCGATGAGCGAGTTATCGCCGCCGCCGCTCGCCATCAGCCCCGTCGCATAGATGAGCGCGATGGTCGGCCCCTCGCGGTTCGGCGCGCCGACCGCCTCGGAATAGCGGGCGAGCGAAAGCCGCGACGCGCCGGCGCCGAAGGAGGCGAGCGCGTCGTCGCGATAGCCGACATGATCGATCAGTTTCGCTTTCATCGCCTCATCGATCAACAGCGGCGCCCGGTCGACGAGCTGCTTCACAGTATCGGGGCTGAGCTTGCGGTCCTTGGCAATGCCGGCGACGATCTGGCCGTAGAGCGATTGCAGCAGCCCTTGCAGCTCGTCGCGCTCTGCGGCGGGCATCGCGGTTTCGGTCAGCGGGTTGGCCGCGTCCTTGTACTCCTCGCGATGCTCGAAATCGGCGACGATGCCGAGCTTGTCGAGCGTGCCGCGCAGATAGGGAAGCTCGGCGCGCAAGCCGACGAGGCCGACGGCACCGAGCGGCTGCAGCCAGATCTCGTTGAACGCCGAGGCGAGATAGTAGCTGCGCGTGCCCGAGGACAGCTCGCCGAAGGTGTCGGCATAGGCCACCGCGCGCTTGCCCTTGGCGCGAAACGCTGCGATCGCATCGCGCAGCTCCTGGATCTCGGCAAAGCCCATCCCGCCTTCGCCGATCCGGGCGACGAGGCCCGTGACGCGCGGATCATCGCTCGCTTTCGTGAGAGCGCCGAGCGTCTCGGCCAAGGACATGCCGCTCGGAAAGAGAATTTGCGACAAGCCCTGCGCGCTCGGTCCATCGGGCAGCGCGCCGGTCAGGTCGAGGGTGAGCACGGTGTTGCTCGCGACGCGCGTGCCGGGCTCGCGGCCGAGCCACAGGCCGAGCCCCACGCCGGCGAGGATCAGCAGAACGAAGATCGCGCCCATCACCGCGAAGAATCCGACGATGAAGCGCCGCACCGGCGAGGCTTTCTTCAGCCGCACTGCGCGCGGTGGCGCAGCAGATGGTCGGCAAGCACCACGGCCATCATCGCCTCGCCGACCGGCACGCCGCGGATGCCGACGCAGGGATCATGGCGGCCCTTGGTTGCGACCTCGACCTCCTTGCCGTGGCGATCGACGCTCTTCTTCGGGATGAGGATCGAGCTCGAAGGCTTGACCGCAAAGCGCAGCACGATGTCCTGGCCGGTCGAAATGCCGCCCAAAATGCCGCCCGCATTGTTCGACAGGAACTCGACCTTGCCGTCGCGCATGCGCATCTCGTCGGCGTTCTCCGCGCCCGAGAGCGCCGCCGCGGCAAAGCCGGCGCCGATCTCGACCGCCTTCACTGCATTGATGCCCATCATCGCCGCGGCGAGATCGGCGTCGAGCTTGCCGTAAATCGGATCGCCCCAGCCCGCCGGCACGCCCTCGGCGACGATCTCGATCACCGCGCCGGTGGAATTGCCGGCCTTGCGCACGCCGTCGAGAAAGCCTTCCCAGTGCTGCGCCATCTGCCGGTCGGGACACCAGAAGGGATTGTCCTCGACGGCGCTCCAATCCCAATTCGCGCGATCGACCTTGTGCGGTCCCATTTGCACCAGCGCGCCGCGAATTCGGATATCCGCGCCCAGGATCTTGCGCGCGATGGCGCCCGCGGCCACGCGCATCGCGGTCTCGCGCGCCGAGGCGCGGCCGCCGCCGCGATAGTCGCGGATGCCGTATTTCTCTTGATAGGTATAGTCGGCATGACCGGGGCGATAACTGTCCTTGATCGTCTCGTAGTCGCGCGAGCGCGCATCCTCGTTCTTGATGAAAAGCGAGATCGGGGTGCCGGTGGTCTTGCCTTCGAAGACGCCCGAAAGGATTTCGACCTGGTCGGGCTCGCGGCGCTGCGTCGTGAAGCGCGACTGGCCCGGCCGGCGCTTGTCGAGGAAGAGCTGGATGTCGGCTTCGCTCAGCGCGATGCCGGGCGGCGTGCCGTCGACGACGCAGCCGATCGCCGGGCCATGGCTCTCGCCCCAGGAGGTGAAGCGGAAAATTGTGCCGAAGCTGTTGCCTGCCACTGATTCTCCTAGACGACGGAGATATCGGGCGCGTCCACCGCCTTCATGCCGACGACATGGTAGCCGCTGTCGACGTGATGCACCTCGCCGGTGACGCCCGCGCTCAGATCGCTCAGGAGGTAAAGCCCCGCGCCGCCGACTTCCTCGATCGCGACATTGCGCTTCAGGGGCGAGTTGTACTGGTTCCATTTGAGTATGTAGCGGAAATCGCCGATGCCCGAGGCCGCGAGCGTCTTGATCGGCCCGGCCGAGATCGCATTGACGCGGATGTTCTGGCCGCCGAGATCGACCGCGAGATAGCGCACGCTAGCTTCGAGCGCGGCCTTGCACACGCCCATCACGTTGTAGTGCGGCGTGACGCGCTCGGCGCCGAGATAGCTCAGCGTGACGATGCTGCCCCCCGCGCTCATCAAGGGCGCGGCGCGGCGCACCGCGTCGGTGAAGGAAAAGCAGGAGATCTCCATGCTCTTCAGAAAGTTCGCGCGGCTCGTCTCGACATATTTGCCCTTCAGCTCGCTCGGGTCGGAATAGGCGATGGCGTGGACGAGGAAATCGAGCTTGCCCCAGCTTTCCTCGATCGCGGAGAAGACACTCGCCATGCTGGCTTCGTTGGAGACATCGCAATCGAGCACGATGCTGCTGCCGATGCTCTCGGCGAGCGGCCGCACGCGCTTGCCGAAGGCGTCGCCCTGATAGGTGAAGGCGAGTTCGGCGCCATGGGCCTGCACCGCCCGGGCGATGCCCCAGGCGATCGAGCGTTCATTGGCCACGCCCATGATCAGCCCCTTCTTGGCTGCCATGAGCGGCGTTGCTTCGGTCATGCATCCACCGCGACAAATTGAGCGGGGCCGCATCCTACACGCAACCGAGGGTCACGGGAAGGCGGGGTCAGTCCGTATCGAGCTTGCCGCGCACGTCGTAGCGTCGCCCGGCTTGCCAGCGCTCGAGGAAGCGCACGAGCTCGGGATCCGGCGGGTCGGGCAAGGCGACTCGCAACCTGACATATTGGTCGCCGCTCGCGGCCTTGCCGACGATGCCCTTGCCTTTCAAACGCAGAGTCGAGCCGCTGTTGGAGCCGGGCGGCACTTTGACCGCGACCGCGCCGTGGATCGTCGGCACGGTGATGGTGGCGCCCAGCACCGCCTCGACCAGCGTGACCGGCACCTCGATATGGATGTCGTTCTCCTTGCGCGTGAACAACACATGCGGCTCGATCTCGATCTCGAGATAGGTGTCGCCCTCGGGGCTTTTGAGGCGCAGGCGCTGGCCAGAGGCGATACCCGCAGGGATCGTCACCTCGAGCGCGCGGCCGTCGCCCAAGGTCACGCGGCGCTTGCCGCCGCGCGCCGCTTCGAGAAAGGCGATCTTGAGCGGCACGACCGCCGGCTCAGTCTCCGCCGTCGTGGTGTTGCGGCGGCCGCCGCGGTTGAGCAGCTCCGAGATAATGTCGTCGATCCCGGCAAAGCCGGGGCCGCCGCGCGCGCTGCTGCGCGTGCCGAATCCCGACCGGCCAAAACCCGGCCCGGCGCCATAGCGAAACCCGTGCATGCGCTCGGCGCCGTCGGCGCCGATCTCGCCGCGGTCGTAGCGCGCGCGCTTCTGCGGGTCGGACAGCAGCTCATAGGCCGCGGTCACCTCCTTGAATTGCTGCTCGACCGCGCTCTTGCCGGGGTTGAGATCGGGATGGAGCTTCTTGGCAAGCCGACGATAGGCGCGCTTCAGCTCGTCCTCCGAGGCCGCTCTCGTCAAGCCCAACACGGTATAAGGATCTCTCATCATTCGTATTATTGACCGGCGGGGTTGGCCCGGCAACCGGCGGGCCGCGCGCATTGAGGCAGGTTAGGGTAAAGAAACACCCAACGGGCGTTAAGGTTTCCAAGCTCCCGAGCGCGTTTGAATCGCGTGCTGCGCCGCACTATCGTCCCCGCCCATGACGCTCTGTCCTGCCGATGCGCCTTTTGTGCAATTCGAGCGCTGGTTCGCCGAAGCCAAGGCCAAGGAGCCTGCGCTGCCCGAGGCGATGTCGCTCGCGACGGCAAGCCGCGACGGCGCGCCGAGCACGCGGCTCGTTCTCATGAAAGGCGTCGATCGCCGCGGCTTCGTCTTCTATACGAATTTCGAAAGCCGCAAGGGCGAGGAGCTTGCCGCCAATCCGCGCGCCGCGTTGTGCTTTCACTGGAAGTCGCTGCTGCGCCAGGTGCGCATCGAAGGCGCGGTCGAAATCGTCAGCGCGGCCGAGGCCGACGCCTATTTCGCAACCCGCCCGCGCGGCGCGCAGATCGCCGCCTGGTCGTCGCCGCAATCGCAGCCCTATGGCGAGCGCACTGAGCTCGAGGCGCGGCTGAGGGATACCGAGTCGCGCTTTGGCGCGAGCGGTCCGGTGTCGCGGCCGCCCTTCTGGTCAGGCTACCGCGTGGTGCCCACACTTTTCGAGTTCTGGGAAGACCGGCCGTTTCGCCTGCATGACCGCTTGATCTATCGCCGCGAGGGCGAGGGCTGGCGCACGGAAAGGCTTTTCCCATGAGCGAGCGCAAGACGCTTCTCCTGACCGGCGCGAGCCGCGGCATCGGCCATGCGACGGTGCAGCGTTTTTCCGTCGCCGGCTGGCGTATCATCACCACCTCGCGCGAGGAGGTGCCGGCCGAGTGCAAGCGCGATCCGAATTGGACGCACCACCTCACCGCCGATCTCGCCGACCCGGCCGCGGTCGAGCGCTTTCTCGCCGAAGCCAAGGCGCTGATCGGCGAAGGCGCGCTCGATGCGCTCGTCAACAATGCCGGCGTCTCGCCGAAGACGCCGTTCCGCGAGCGGCTTGGCGTGCTCAATGGCGAGATCGACAGCTGGCGCGCGGTGTTCCAGCTCAATTTCTTCACGCCGGTGACGCTCGCGCGCGGGCTGGCGGCGCCGCTGGCGCGCGCCAAGGGCGCGATCGTCAACGTCACCTCGATCGCGGGCCACGCAGTTCATCCCTTCGCCGGCTCGGCCTATTCCACCTCGAAAGCCGCGCTCTCGGCTTTGACGCGCGAAATGGCGGTGGAGTTCGGGCAATTGGGCGTGCGCGTCAACGCGGTGGCGCCGGGCGAGATCGAAACCCAGATGCTCTCGCCCGAGACCGAAGTGCTGATCCCGCGCATTCCCTTGCAGCGTCTCGGCAAGTCCGAGGATGTCGCGGCGACGATCTTCTATCTCTGCTCGCCCGATTCGGCTTACGTCACGGGCAGCGAAATCTTCGTCACCGGCGGCCAGCACCTTCACTAGCGGGGGAAGCCGTCAGGCGAGCGGCGCGGCGGCGTGCTCGGCTTGCCCGGTCAGTGCGCCTCCGGCGGGCGCAAAGGGGCTCAGCGCGAACCAGGAGCGGAAGGCGGCGATGTCGCGACGCGATCCGTCGAGGCGCAGCCGCTCCTCGCGCAGCGCGCGGTCGAGCCCGAGATGGCCGAGCCAAATCTCGGTCAGGACGCGCAGCGCCGATTCGACGAACAGATCCACCTCGAATCCCGGGTCCTTGTAGCAAAGATCGATCTGGCCGGGCTCGAACACCAGCCAATAGCGGCGGCGATTGGCCGGCAAGCCCGGGAAGCGGAATTCGACCACGAAGCGGCGCTCGCCGGGCCGGACATGGTTGATCACCGTACGGCGGATGTCCCACATCAGCAGATTGGGATCGAGATTCTCGGTATCGACCAGCTTGTGGCGCAGCCAGCGCTGTGCCCAAAGCCCCATTTTCTCGACCACGGCGAAGAGCTCGCGGCCGGCGTCCGTGAGGTGGTACTCGAAGCCGCCGCCCGCGGCGCGCTGCCGCTCGATGATGCCGGAGAATTGCAGCTCCTTGAGGCGGCGGGCGAGGAGCGAGGAGGACATGCGCGGCACGCCGCGCTGCAACTCGTTGAAGCGCACGCTGCCGAGCAGCAGCTCGCGAATGACCAGCGGCGTCCAGCGCTCCGCCAACACCTCGGAGGCGAGCGCGATCGGGCAGAATTGCCCGTATCCTTTTCTCTCGCTCATGCCCGCAAGCCTAACACAGGCGGCGCAGCGGCAGCTTCACATTTTGCAGTTGTCGGCGCGGCCCGTCGGCGCAAACTGGTGTCGACGCTCGGATAGGGAGGTATCATCATGCCGCGACACATCGAACTCCAGACCCTCGCCACGACGCTCGGACCGCGCTTTGCCGAAGGCGCCGCTGAGCGCGATGCCAAGGATGCATTCGTCGCGGACCATTACAGCGTGCTCAAGGAGCACAAGGTCTTCTCCGCGCTGGTTCCCGCCGAGCTCGGCGGCGGCGGCGCGCGGCACAGCGAGATGTGCGCCTTTCTGCGCGACTTGGCCCGTTACTGCCCATCGACGGCGCTGGCGCTTTCGATGCATCAACATCTCGTCGCGGCGTCCGTGTTCAATCACCGCAACGGCAAGCCGGCGCGCAAGCTCCTGGAGCGCGTCGCCGCCGAGGAACTCGTGCTGATCTCGACCGGCGCCAATGACTGGATGGAATCGAGCGGCCTTGCCGAGCGGGTCGAGGGCGGCTTCCGCGTCAACGCGCGCAAGCCCTTCGGCAGCGGCTCGCCCAAGGGCAACGTGTTGGTGACCTCGGCGCCCTTCGAGGATCCGAAGGAGGGCTGGCAGGTGCTGCATTTCGCAATCCCCTTCAGCGCCGCCGGCCTGTCGCCGGCGGATGATTGGCAAAGCCTGGGCATGCGCGCCAGCGGCTCGCAAACCATCCATCTCGACAGGGTTTTCGTTCCCGACGAAGCGATCGCGCTGCGCCGGCCGCGCGGCCGCTATCACCCGGCTTGGAACGTGATCCTCACCGTGGCGCTGCCGCTGATCATGGCGGTCTATCGCGGCGCCGCCGAAGCCGCCGCGGCAATCGCGCGCGAAGAGGGCCTGAAGCGCCGCGGCGATCCCAGCACGCCTTATCTCCTCGGCGAGCTCGCCAATCACCTCGCCACCGCGCAGCTCGCGGCCGATGACATGGTCCGCATCGCCAATGATCTCGATGTCGAGGCGAGCCTCGAGACGGCGAACGCCATGCTGGTGCGCAAGACAATCGTTGCCGATGCGGTGCTGGCGACGGCGGAGAAGGCGCTCGAAGCGGCGGGCGGCGCCGGCTTCTACCGCAAGTCCGGGCTCGAGCGCTTCCTGCGCGACGCGCATGGCGCGCAGTTCCATCCGCTCGCCGCCAAGCCGCAACACCGCTTCACCGGCCGCATCGCCTTGGGTCTCGATCCGATCAGCGACGCCGCGTAGACGGTTTGAAGGGGCGGCTGCGGGTCAAACCGAGAAGTGCTATATCGGCCAACGTCCGGACACGGGCCCAATGGAAGCAAGAGCGGCGTAGCTGCTTTAACCGGGTAGGGGGATCGACGCAGATGAGAGTTGGGTGTGGTCGGGTGCGGAGACTTGGGATGGCCGTCGCCGCGCTCTCGTATTCCATTGTCGCCCTCGTTGTTTCCGCTGCTGCGGCGCCGCGATCGAATGATCCTGCCAACTTCCTCTGGCAAAGAGGAGCGATTGCCCATGCGCAGCTCATGCGGCGATTTTTCGATGCGGATCGAGGTCCACAGCCGACGCCCCGCGTCATCCCGCAACTCGAGATCGATCTCGATCCGTCGGGCCTCATTGCGACCTTTCAGCCGAATGGGCCGACGCAGACCGCGAACAATCCGTTTTTCCAAGACTTCGGAACCAATGGACGGACTTGCCTGACCTGTCATCAGCCGCAAAATGGCTGGAGCGTCAGCGCGGCGAGCGTGCGGGAGCGCTTTCACGCGAGTTTCGGGCGCGACCCCATCTTTCGCATCGTCGATGGCGCCACATGCCCGAGCGACGACGTCTCCAGCCTCGGGGCCAAGTCCAAAGCCTATCGACTTCTGTTGAGCAAAGGGCTCATCCGAATCGGCATGCCGGTGCCGGAATCGCCGCAATTCGCGATCGTCTCGGTTGATGATCCCTACCACTGCAATACTGACCCCGCGACCGGCCTGACCAGCTCGACCGCGGGCATCGTCTCGGTCTATCGCCGGCCGCTGCCGGCAACCAATCTAGGTTTCGGCAGCGCTGTCATGTGGGACGGGCGCGAGCCCGACCTCGCGAGCCAGGCGAAGGACGCGACGCTCGGCCACGCGCAAGCTTTGACCGCGCCGACCGATTTGCAGCTGCAGCAGATCGTCGAGTTCGAAAGCGGGACCTTCAACGCGCAGCTCTTCGATCGCGAGGCCGGGTATCTCGACAAGGCCGGCGCTTCCGGCGGCCCAATCGCGCTGTCGCAGCTTCTCGGCGGGTTCTTCATCGGCATCAACGATCCCTTCGGCTTGAACCCCCAACACACGGCCTTCACGTCGTTCATCTTTAATCTCTACGATTCATGGACGAGCCCTCCGGGACACGACGAAGTTGCCCGGGCCCGTGAAGCAGTGGCGCGCGGCCAGGCGATCTTCAACACGACGCCGATCGACATCAGCGGCGTCGCCGGCCTCAACGACGTGCTGGGTCAACCGACGTTTCACGGCTCCTGCGGCACCTGCCACGACACGCCCAATGTCGGCGATCATTCGATCAAGGCACCGCTTGATATCGGCGTCGGGGATGCAGGCATCAACAGTCCGCCTGGCCTCGATGTCTCGGACCTGCCCGTGTTCACCCTGCAATGCATGGCGGGTCCGCTCGCGGGAAGGACTTTCATGGTCACCGATCCTGGCCGAGCCTTGATCTCGGGTGATTGCGCCGATATCGGCAAGATCAAGGGACCGATGCTGCGCGGGCTCGCCGCGCGGGCTCCGTATTTTCACAACGGCTCGGCAGCGAACCTGATGGACGTCGTCAATTTCTACGACAAGCGCTTCGGCATCGGCTTCACCGAGCAGCAGAAGCGCGACCTCGTTGCGTTCCTCAAGACGCTGTAGCTTGGCGCGGCGCCCGCGCCGACGTCTCGACGTGGCTCAGTCCCGAGATCGTGGAATATCCGGATCCCGGCAAGATCGGCGTCTATGCGGAGTTCACGCATATTGCCGGCGGCCCGCTCAGGGCATGCGCTTACTCACCCATGCGGGCGCGAGCGTCGATTACTGGGAAGGGGCGCGAGCGCGGCCGTGCCTAGTGTTCGATGGCGGCGCGATGCGCTTCGAGCGCGGCGATGTCGCGATCGATCCAGTCGAGAAACAACGCTGGCGCCGCGCGATTGCGCCGCCGAATATCGGCAAGTCGGGCGAGCTCGCTGTCGATGTTCTCGGCGATGTGACGGAGCTGCGCGGCCTGCTCTGCCTCGGGCAGGAAAGCGAGAAACCGCAGCTTCAAGCGCAGCGCCAGCCGGTTGATGTCGCCTTGGCCTTGGCCGAGCCGCGCCTGGAGCAACTCTTGGAGCGCCTCGCGTCCCGCCGGCAGCAGGCGCATCACCGCATTGTCGGCCATGCCCTGGCCTTCGACCGGCTCGATCAGACCCTGGGTGCGAAGCAGCTCGATCGAGCTGCCCATCAAATCGAGCGAGGGTCCGACGATGCTGCTGGTGAAATAGCGGATCTCGCCGGCGAGATCGCCATAGGCGCGCGGCGCTTCCGCCAGCAAGCCCAGCGCCATCAAACGGACGGCTTCAGCCGGGACGAGCGAGCGGTCGCGGAACAGCGGCGCCTCCTTCAGGCGACGCGGCGGATCGGCAGGCGCGACCAGACCTCGGCGAGAGCGGCGACGAGGCGCTCGATGTCTTCATCGCTATGCTGGGGCGAGGGGGTCAGCCGCAGCCGCTCGGTGCCATAAGGCACGGTCGGGAAATTGATCGGCTGAACATAGATCGCGTGGCGGTCGAGCAATTCGTCCGAGGCCTCCTTGCAGAGGCGCGCATCGCCGACGAGCACCGGCACGACATGGCTCGGCGACGGCATGACCGGCAGATTTGCCTCCTTGAGGCGGCGCTTTAAAAGCGCGGCGCGGTTCTGGTGCCGCTCGCGCAGCTCCTGCGCTTGCTTGACGTGGCGGATGCTGGCGACCGCGCCGGCGCAGATCGAAGGCGGCAGGGAGGTCGTGAAGATGAAGCCCGGGGCGTAGCTGCGGAGGAAATCGATCATCGCCGCCGAGCCCGCGACATAGCCGCCGATGAGGCCGAAGGCCTTGGCAAGCGTGCCCTGGATCACATCGACGCGCTGGCTGACGCCGTCGCGCTCGGAAATGCCGCCGCCATGCGCGCCGTAAAGCCCGACCGCGTGCACCTCGTCGAGATAGGTCATGGCGCCGAAGCGCCGCGCCACGTCGCAAATCTCGCCGATCGGCGCGATGTCGCCGTCCATCGAATAGACCGATTCAAAGGCGACGAGCTTGGGCTTGGCGGGATCGGCGCCGCGCAGCAAACGCTCGAGATCGGCCGGATCATTGTGGTTGAAGATGTGCTTTTCGGCGCGGCCGTGGCGGATGCCCTGGATCATCGAGGCGTGGTTGAGCGCGTCGGAGAAGACGATGCAGCCGGGGAGATGCGCCTCGAGAGTGGCGAGCGCCGCATCATTCGCGACATAGCCCGAGGTGAAGACGAGCGCCGCCGGCTTGCCGTGGAGCGTCGCCAGCTCGTCCTCGAGCTCGACGTGATAATGCGTTGTGCCCGAGATGTTGCGTGTGCCGCCGGCGCCGGCGCCGGTCTTTTCGATCGCCTCGTGCATCGCCGCGCGCACCGTCGGGTGCTGGCCCATGCCGAGATAGTCGTTGGAGCACCAGACGGTGATTTCGCGCCCGGTATGGTGGTCGATCGCGCGCGGAAACGCCCCGGCCTTGCGCGACAGATCGGCGAAGACGCGATAGCGCCCTTCTGCCCGCAACGCATCGAGCCGCGTCTTGAAGAAAGCCTCGTAATCCATGGCCGAACCGTCCCCGCCCAATGCCGTCAATTATAGAACCAAACGCCCCCGCCGCCAGCCCCGCAATGGGACCCGATGTCGCGGCGGCAGGGCGACCCTGGGCGTCTGGACAGGAAAGGGGTGATCGGCGAGACGGCTTGGCGGTATGCTGACCGAAATCAAAGGTGGGAGGAGGAAATGGCGTCTGTTCTCTTCACCAATGTCGCCGTGTTCGACGGCACCGGCAAAACGCCCGAGCGCGGCGAGGTCCGGGTCGAAGGCCGGCGTATCGCTGCCGTGGCGAGGGGCGGCGCGGCGCTCGACCGCAGGGGCGCCGCGATCGTCGACGGTAAGGGCGCGACCCTGATGCCGGGCCTGGTCGAGGCGCATGCGCATCTCTCCTGGCCGTCCTCGGTCGATCGCGTCATCAACGCCATGACCATGGCGCCCGAGGAGCATCTCCTGGTTACCGCGCGCAACGCGCGCGTCACGCTTGATCACGGCTTCACCAGCGCCTATTCGGCCGGCTCCCTCGGCGTGCGCTTTGAGGTCGCGCTGCGCGACGAGATCGATGGCGGCTGGCTTCCGGGCCCGCGCCTGAAAGCATCTTCGATCGAGCGCGCGCCCGGCAACATCTTCGGCGTGCCGCAGGCGCATGGCGAGGGCCATGGGCGCGGCCCCGATGCGATGCGCGCCTACATCAAGTCCTGCGCCGAGATGAGGCTCGATTCAATCAAGCTGCTCCTGTCGGGCGACGACAATTTCACGCCCAACGGCTCGCAGGAACTGGCTTACGAGGAAGCCGAGGTCGAAGCCGCCGGTGCGCAAGCCCGTGCATCCGGCATCTGGCTCGCCTGCCACGCCCAAGCCGCGGCCGCGGTGAAGCTCGGCGTGCGCTACGGCTTTCGCGTGCTCTATCATTGCAGCTACGCGGATGACGAAGCGCTCGACATGCTCGAGGCCAAGAAATCCGAGATTTTCGTCGCGCCTGCGGCTGGGCTTGCGCAGGCGGCGATCGAGGCCGATCCGTCCTTCAACCTGCCCGCGGCTTTGGTCGAGCGCGGCCATCGCATCTTGGCGCTCCAGATGCAGCTCGTGCCCGAGTTGCGCCGGCGCGGCATTCGCGTGCTGCCGGGCGGCGATTACGGCTTCCCGCACAACCCGATCGGGCGTAATGCGCGCGACCTCGAGCTCTTCGTAACGAAGCTCGGCTTCACCCCGGAAGAAGCCTTGATGTCGGCCACGAAATGGGGCGGCGAGATCATGGGGATGGGCGACGAACTGGGCCTGATCGAGCCGGGCTATCTCGCCGATCTTCTCCTCGTCGATGGCGACCCGGTCAAAGACATTTCCATTCTGCAGGATCGCGCCAAGCTGCTCATGATCATGAAGGACGGCGCCTATCACAAAGCGCCGCCGGAGCATCGCATTATGCAGGCCTGAGCCGCGCCGCGGCCTGATCGAGCGCCGCCTCGACGCGGTCCCAAATCTCCTCGATCTCCGCCTCGGTCGCGATCAAAGGCGGACAGAGCGCGATCACATCGCCCGCCATGGCGCGCACGATAAGGCCGTTCTCCTGGCAGATGGCAGCGACCAGCGCGCCCACGCCTTGCGCCGGGGCGAAGGAGGCTTTCGTCGCCTTATCGCGGACAAGCTCGATCGCGCCGATGAGGCCGACGCCGCGCGCCTCCCCAACCAGGGGATGGGCGGCGAGGCGCTTCAGCCGCGTCTGGAACCCGGGCGCCGTGCGCCGGACCTGGCCCAAGATATCGCGCTCTTCGTAAATCTTGAGCGCTTCGAGCGCGACCGCGCAGCACACCGGGTGGCCGGAATAGGTGAAGCCATGCGCGAAGAGGCCGAGCTTGTCGCTTTGCTTGACCAGGGCGGCAAAGATCTCGTCCGAGACGATCGTTGCCGAGAGCGGCAGATAGGCGGAGGTCACGGCCTTGGCGAGGGTGAGGATATCCGGCTTCAGCCCATAGGTTTCGGAGCCGAACATCTTGCCGGTGCGGCCAAAGCCGCAAATCACCTCGTCGGCGATCAGCAGCACGTCGTGCTTTTTCAAGACCACCTGGATTTTCTCGAAATAGGTCCGGGGCGGGAGGATGACGCCGCCCGCGCCCATCACCGGCTCGGCGATGAAGGCGGCGACCGTCTCGGGATCCTCGCGCTGGATTTGCAGATCGAGGCTTTCGGCGAGGCGGCTGGCGAAATCTTCCTCGCTCTCGCCGGGCTTGGCAAAGCGGTAGTGGTGCGGGCAATCGGCGTGGCGGATCGGCCCGAGCGGCAGATCGAAATCGCGGTGATTGGGCGCGAGGCCCGTCAAGCTCGCGGTCGCGATGGTGACGCCGTGATAGGCCTTCATGCGCGAGATGATCTTCTTCTTGCGCGGCCGGCCCAGCGCGTTGTTGTAATACCAGACGATCTTCAGCGCGGTGTCATTGGCTTCCGAGCCCGAATTGTTGAAGAACGCCTTCGACATCTTCACGGGCATTATCGCGACGAGCTTTTCGGCGAGCTCGGCCACGGCCTCGTGCGATTTGTTGGTGAATCCGTGATAGAAGGGGAGGCGCCGCATCTGCTTCGCCGCGGCCTCGACGAGGCGCTCCTCGCTGAAGCCCAGCGCCGCACACCAGAGGCCCGACATCGCCTCGATATACTCCTTGCCGGTCTCGTCTTTGACGCGGATGCCTTTCCCTTCGACGATGAC
>Ga0157370_10004119_pt1 | contig 16851 bp, 10 predicted proteins | sample C35metaG_FD_113463 | JGI IMG/M metagenome (GOLD analysis project Ga0157370, IMG submission 113463) | Corn rhizosphere microbial communities from Kellogg Biological Station, Michigan, USA - C3-5 metaG | ecosystem: Host-associated > Plants > Roots > Rhizosphere > Soil | place: USA: Michigan...
AAATCAGCAATGCCATTATGATGAAACACACTTCGGTGTTGGAAAGTGTAAAAGGAATCGGCAGAAAAACCGCTGAAAGGCTTGTGCTGGAATTAAAGGATAAAGTATCAAAATTATCTACCGCTCCTGCCGGAAATTCATCGGCCGGCAATACTTTTGAGCAGGATGCGTTAAATGCATTAGTAGCGCTCGGAATAGCAAGGCCGGCAGCAGAACAGGCTATAAAGAAAATTGTAATTTCGGAACCATCAATAAATTCCCTGGAAACTTTAATAAAAAAAGCACTAAAATCCATTTGATAGAAATCTACCCTAAATAATTTGCCGGATGTTGTTTAAAAAGAAGTTAGCGCCAAATTATATGGGGTTGATATTGGGTTGTGTTTTTTCAATAGGGCTATCTATTGTAGGGCCTTTGCATGCAGTAGCTCAGGATTCTGCTTTTCTTCAAAAAAATGATAGTCTTCCCTTTCCCATTCATGATACAAGAGGCGATTTTATTTCGGCCACACCAAATGTTTATGATTTACAAAATCCGCCAAATATTACCGATTCAGTAGCGTATGATCCGGTTACAAAAACTTATACTGTTTATGAAAAAATTGGTGACCGCTTTTACAGAACACCTACTACTTATACGGCAGAAGAATTCAGAGCGTTAGAGGCGAAAAAGGCAGAAATCAGTTATTTTAAAAAAAGAGCCAATACGCTGAGTATTTTAAATCGCGGGCAGGTAAAACCAAAGCTGAGCTTGTATGATAATTTATTCAACCGGCTTTTTGGAAATGGGAAAATAGATATTCAGCCACAGGGAAATGTGGATATTACTGCCGGTTATCAGGGTCAAAATGTAAAAAACCCCACCTTGCCCGAAAGAGCCAGGAAAAATGGCGGTTTTGATTTTAATATGGCGGCCCAGGTGAATGTAAATGCCAACATTGGAGATAAAATGAAATTCCCTATCAGCTATAATACGCTCTCTAATTTTGGTTTTGCCAATCAATTAAAATTAGATTATACCGGAACACAGGATGAAATTTTAAAACGTTTTGAAGCGGGAAATGTTTCTTTTCCTTTATCGAGCTCTTTAATCCCCGGAGCTCAATCACTTTTTGGGGTAAAAGCACAATTGCAGTTTGGAAAATTATTTATTACAGGAATTTTGGCAAATCAAACTTCTCAAAGGCAATCTGTGAACTTGCAAGGTGGAAATGCGGCAACTCATTTTCAAATAAAAGGGGATGATTATGAAGAGAACCGCCACTTTTTATTATCCCAATATTTTAAGGATAATTACAATAAAGTAATGAGCAATGCACCGGCAATTATTACCCCGGTTCAGATATTGAGATTAGAAGTTTGGGTTACCAACAAAAACGGAACGACAACTGATGCACGGGAAATCGTTGGACTAATGGATCTTGGCGAAGCAAAGCCATTTCATCCTTTTACCGTTACCGGTAGTTTGCCTGATAATAATACGAATAGTGAATATTCTTCCATTATCAGCAATCCCAGCAGCAGAAATTCGACCCTTATCAACAATCAATTAATGGGAATGGGATTAAGCCCGGTGCAGGATTTTGAAAAAACATTTGCCAGAAAATTAGATTCTTCCCAATATATTTATAACAAAAGAGCCGGTTTTATTTCTCTGAGTCAGCCTCTTCAGGCAGATGAAGTTTTAGCAGTTGCTTTTCAATATTCTTACAACGGAAAAATATATCAGGTAGGGGAATTTTCACAAGATGTGCCGCCTGATTCCACATCAAGTAATCAGAAAATTTTATTTTTAAAATTATTAAAAGCTACTTCACAGCGTCCGAATCTTCCTATCTGGCAACTGATGATGAAAAACGTGTACAGCGTGGGTTATGGCACTTTAGACCGCCAGGATTTTGATTTGAATGTATTGTATCAGCAACCAGGTCTTGGCGCAAAAAGATACCTTCCTTATGGAGATTTGAACAAAGGAACGCCGATTCTGACGCTTGTAAATTTAGACAGGCTGAATAGTCAGAATGACCCACAGCCGGACGGCGTATTTGATTATATTGAAGGTTATACGGTTTTATCGCAATATAGCAGGATTATTTTCCCGGTTTTACAACCTTTTGGAAGGGATATTGCATCGAAAGTATTTACCAATGCAGCAATAGCAGCAGATAGTTTGTATTATCCTCTCTATGATTCAATAAAAGCAATTGCGCAGCAACAATTTCCAAATCTCGACCGCTTTATTTTGCAGGGAACGGCAAAAACGACGGGGTCGGCAGATATCAGTATCGGTTATAATATTCCGCCAGGTTCTGTAACAGTCACTGCCGGAGGAAGAAAACTATTAGAAAATATCGACTATACAATTAACTACGACCTGGGAACGATAAAAGTAATCAACCAGGCGATTATTAATGCCGGCATCCCCGTTCAGGTAAATTATGAAAACAATGCTACGTTTGGATTGCAGCAAAAAAGTTATATGGGATTGCGGCTGGATTATATGCTGAAAAATACGGCTAAAGAACAACTTTCTTTGGGCGGAACAATGGTGAGATTGAGTGAACGTCCATTTTTCACAAAAGTGGACTACGGCGAAGATCCCATTCGAAATACTATGTATGGACTGGATGGAAGCTACCGTAGAGATATGCCGCGACTTACGAAAATTTTAAACAAACTTCCTTTTTTCAATTCTACTGCTCCTTCATCTATTAATGCGTACGGGGAAGCAGCTTTCCTGAAACCCGGTCATGCGCCACAAATTGGAAAAGGAAATAACGGGGTAATTTATATTGATAACTTCGAAGGAAGCAAAAGTGATATTGACCTTCGCTTTCCTCCGATAAGCTGGGCCCTGGCTTCTACTCCGCATGGAGCTACAGATAAAAATGGAAAACTTCTTTTTCCGGAAGCAGATTCAAGCAATAGTCTCGCTTATGGTAAAAACCGTGCACAAATTGCATGGTACCAGATTGAACCAACTTTGCAGGATCCAAAAAACATCAATAATCCATTGAAAGGAAATACTAAATTCCTTTCTGATCCACGGACCCGTGCTGTATCGCAAACAGAGATTTTTCCACAAAGAACCACCGATTTTGGTCAAAACCAATTGATTACTTTTGATCTTTCATTTTATCCAAAAGATCGGGGGCCATATAATTATGACGCTTCAAGGACGGACATAAATTCAAATGGCAAATTTTTATTTCCCAAAAATAAATGGGGCGGATTGATGCGAAGCCTGGATCAGACGGATTTTGAAACCGCTAATATTGAATATATTGAATGCTGGGTGCAGGATCCTTTTATTTTGAACCCTACCAGCAGCGGAGGGCAGTTTTATATTAACCTGGGAAACGTTTCTGAAGATGTTTTAAAAGATTCCAGAAGGTTTTATGAAAATGGATTACCTACTCCAAACTTACCTGCACAGGTGGATACTTCCATCTGGGGTGTAGTGCCACGAAATCCAATCCAGGTTACCAATGCATTTAGCAACGACCCGCGCGACCGGCCTTACCAGGATGTTGGCTTTGATGGATTAACAGACAGCGCTGAAACTGCTTTCCGCAGAAGAGATTATCTCGATGTGTTGGCAGTTAATTTTGGTGCAAATTCAAAAGTTTACCAGGATGCATTGAAAGATCCTTCTTCGGATAATTATCAATATTATCGTGGAGCAAATCTGGATGCAGAAAATGCGGATATTCTTTCCAGATATAAAAAGTTTAATAATCCCCAGGGCAATTCCCCGATAGCTGATAATAATTCTCAATTTTCATCCGCCGCTACTATGTATCCGGATCAGGAAGATCTGAATCATGACAACACACTCAATGAAACGGAAGAATATTTTCAATATACCGTGGACCTGAAGCCGCCCACAGATCCGGAAATGACCATTGGAAGCAATTATATTGTTGACAAAAAAGTAGTGGGTGTAAGATTGGTAGATGGAAGTACAAGAAATGAAACCTGGTACCAGTTAAGGATTCCAATCGATTCTTATAATAAAAAAGTAGGAAACATTCCGGATTTTAAATCAATCCGTTTTATGAGAATGTTCCTTACAGGTTTTGACGACAGTGTTACGGTTCGGTTCGGTGCTCTTAGCCTTGTAAGAAATACCTGGAGAAAATTCCAATACAAATTAGATTCTACCGGAAATTACACTAAAACATCTGATAATGATTTTAATGTAGGCGCTGTGAATATTGAGGAAAATGATAAGCGCCAGCCTTTGCCATACCGCACTCCGCGAGATATTGTGCGTGTACAAACCTTAAGTAATAATGGCGTAAATCTTTTGGAAAATGAACAATCGCTCACCCTGCAGTTTTCTAATCTTGCAAAAAATGATGGCAAAGCTGTTTTTCAAACTTATGCCAACCGGGATCTGAGGCAGTTTAAAAAGTTGCAACTGTATATTCATGCAGAAAGAAATGAAGCATCAACTTTAAACAATAATGACCTCACAGCAGTAATCAGGATAGGAAGTGATTTTGTAAACAATTATTATGAAGTAAGGATTCCTTTAAAATTAACACCGCTCAATACCGGGCTTGATCCAAACAGTGATGCATACAATGATACCTTATGGATAAAGAGCAACAATCTCGATCTTGATCTCAGAGATCTGACGAACCTGAAAACAAAGAGAAATCTTTCCAATACGGCCCTGAACGTTTTGTATTCTCAATTACAATCGAATGGCCAAACGTATGCCATCATGGGAAATCCTAACCTGGGGCAAGTGACAGGAATTTTGATGGGTGTAGAAAATACCCATGCAGTTTCTGCTACCGGTGAACTGTGGTTTAATGAATTGCGGTTGTCATCGATGGATGAAAAAGGCGGTTGGGCTTCGCTTGGCCGCGTTGATGCAAACCTTGCCGACCTCGGAACAATTTCTGTATCAGCCAATACACACAGCAATGGCTTTGGAACTCTTGAACAGGGAATTAACGACCGGTTTAAAGATAATTTTGTGCAATTTGACGCTGCTGCTACATTAGAGCTGGGAAAACTTTTGCCAAAGAAAGCCCTTCTGTCTATTCCCTTTTTTGCAAGTATAACCAATAGCATCAGCACGCCTCAATACGATCCCTTTGATATGGATCTGACACTGAAACAAAAATTAAATGCCGCTACTTCGCAAAGTCAGAAGGATTCTATCCGGAATAATGCCATAGATTTTGCTTCAATAAAAACGATCAGTTTTACCAATGTGCATAAAAACCGGGCAAATGATAAAAAACCGCAATTATGGGATATTGAAAACTGGGATGTAAGTTATACCTACACAAAAACGGAGGCACATAATCCATTGATAGAATATAATGATGTAACAAAGCAACAGGGAAGCCTCGGTTATAATTTTATGCCGCAGCCAAAATTTATTTCTCCGTTTAAAAAGCTTTTTAAAAAATCGAAAACACATTGGTTTGACCTGATAAAAGATTTCAACATAAACCCAATACCATCACAGCTTACATTCAAAGCGGATGTATTCAGGCAGTTTGGAGTTTTAAAACCGCGAAGCATCGGTGGCGATCAATACCAGACACCGGAAACTTATGATAAGTATTTTACTTTCAACAGGAACTATATCATGCGATGGGAACTCACTCATTCGCTGACACTTGATTATTCCGCATTGAATAATGCGGTAATTGATGAGCCTTATGGCCGTCTGAATACGCAGGCGAAAAGAGATACTGTAAGCAATAACTTTTTTTCAGGGGGCAGAAATGTAGTATTTAATCAAACTGTAAATCTTTCTTACAATGTACCTCTAAATAAGCTTCCGCTTACCGATTGGATGAATCTTCATTTTGATTATACGGCTACCTATAATTGGATCGGCGCTTCGAGGCTTGCCGTGAACCTTGGTAATTTTTTAGAAAACGGGCAGCAGGAAAATGCAACATTGCAGATGGATTTTTTACGGTTGTATAATAAATCAAAATGGTTGCGCGCAATTGATCAACCACGGCAACCAAGACAGGAAACTGATTCTTCCAAAAATAAAAAACCGAATATTTCTCCCCCGGCTTTAGGTAAAAATGCATTACCTGAAGTAAATGGCTTTGCAAGGGTATTTGGAAAGTTGTTGACCAGCATCAAATCTGTGAATGCCACTGTTTCTCAAATCAGCAACACCAGGTTGCCCGGCTATAGCGACAGCACAAAAATGTTAGGCGAAGATTTTAAAAGTATGGCTCCCGGGTTTGGATTTATTTTGGGCAAACAACCGGACAGCAACTGGCTGAATAACGCTGCCAAACGTGGTTTGATAACGAAAGATTCATTATTCAATGATCTCTTTGTACAAAGCTTTAATCAGAAAATAGCGATTTCAGCTCAATTAGAGCCGGTTCGCGATTTCACCATAGATGTGAATATCGGTAAAACTTTTACCAAAAATTACTCTGAAACTTTTAAAGATACCACTGGAACCGGCAATCATTTTTCTCATCTCAGCCCTTACATCAATGGTGGTTTTAACGTAACTTATATTGCTTTCAATACTTTATTTGGAAAATATGATCCAAACAGGATATCCGCTACTTTTTTAAAATTTGAGGATTACCGGAAAATTTTATCTCAAAGACTTGGTGCACAAAATACTTATAACAAACAAGTTGGAAACCCAACCGGAGCAGATGGTTACGCATTGGGCTATGGCAGATATTCGGTAGATGTTTTAGTACCCGCATTCATCGCCGCTTATACGGGACAGGATCCCACAAAAGTCTCGCTCATCAAACAGCAAAATTCAAATATTAAATCAAATCCATTTAGCGGAATTATTCCAAAACCAAATTGGCGTATAGCTTACAACGGATTGAGCCGCATTCCGGGACTGGATAAAATATTTACGAATTTTTCTTTAACGCATGCCTACAATGCGAGCGTCGGAATGAATAGTTTCACTTCTGCATTAAATTACCAGGATGTCTCCAGATATGGCTATCCATCATTTATTGATACTACTGGTGGCAGTCATAATTATGTTCCGTTTTTCTTAGTACCCAATATTACTATCCAGGAGCAGTTTGCACCACTGATTGGGTTTGATATGACTTTCACCAATCAACTCAGTTTGAAATTTGATTATACTAAACAACGGCAACTGAGTATGAGCCTGATAGATTATCAGCTAAGCGAAGTCCGTTCTACAGAAATTACTTTTGGAGGAGGCTTCCGCAAACGTGGATTAAAGCTTCCATTTAAAATCCCTTTTTCAAAAAAGGATACAAAAAAACTTGATAATGAACTTAGCTTTAATTTGACTTTTTCGATCCGGAACAATGTTTCTTCAAACAGCATTTTGGATCAAAACAGCGCCTTTGCTACCAACGGAAGTAAGGAAATTTCTATTCATCCAACCCTGGATTATTATTTGAATAACCGGATAAAATTGACTCTTTATTTTGATCAACGAAGGGTAAATCCATACATTTCATCTTCAGCTCCAACTATAGATACACGCGCAGGAATGCAAATACGGATTTCTTTAGCACCGTAAGAATGCCTGATGTATGATATCTGATGCGGCTGAATGCGGATTGGTTGGATAGAATCTCTTTCTTTTTTTTGAAATGCCAACCTTTTTATTTTTTAGACAAAAAAGATATTTGAAATAATGTAACCCAGGAAACCAACAATTAAAGTGAATTTGTATTTTCAAAAAAAGCAAAACTAAGTGAGGCTAATACCTGACACCTGAAACCTGATACCTGACACCTAATACCTGATACCCTGAAAGCCCGACATTACATTGCTGCCAACTGCACTTTTTGCTGAAGTTCGATTACGCTTTCTTTGAATAGAATATCTGTATCCATCAGGTCTTTCACCGTTTGACAACTGTGAATTACAGTGGTATGATCACGACCGCCGAAATGTTCTCCAATTGTTTTTAAAGAGTTTTTGGTAAATGCTTTTGCAAGAAACATCGTGATTTGACGTGCCTGCACAATTTCACGCTTCCTTGTTTTTTGCAATAATTTTTCATATGGCACATCAAAATAATCGCACACCATTTTCTGAATCGTGTCTATAGTTATTTCTTTTGACGAGGACTTGATGAAATTTCTTAAAACTTTTTTGGCAAGGTCTAAATCAATTTCCCTTTTGTTTAATGAAGATTGGGCCAGCAGAGAAATTAAAGCGCCTTCGAGTTCGCGGATATTATTTTGAATATTATAAGCAATATATTTTACCACTTCCTTTGGCATTTCCAAACCATCATTCTTCATCTTTCTTTCCAGGATTTCAATCTTGGTTTCATAATCGGGAATCTGAAGATCAGCGCTCAATCCCCAGCGAAACCGGCTGAGCAATCTTTCCTGAACACCTTCCAAATCTTTCGGTGGTTTATCTGTGGTTAATATTAATTGTTTACCACTTTGATGCAGGTGATTAAATATGGCAAAAAATGCGTCTTGTGATTTTTCTGCACGGTTAAAAAACTGGACATCATCAATAATTAATACATCAATTAATTGATAAAAATGTATAAAATCATTGATGGCATTATTTCTTCCGTGATCTACAAACTGATTAATAAATTTTTCGGAACTTACATATAAAACCACCTTATTATTATGAAGATTTTTTACTTCATTTCCAATCGCCTGTGCGAGATGTGTTTTCCCTAAACCCACACCACCATATATGACCAGCGGATTGAAAGAAGTGGTTCCCGGTTTTTCAGCAACGGTTTTTCCAGCGCGGCGCGCCACACGGTTGCAGTTTCCTTCTATGTATGAATCAAAAGTATAAGATGGATTTAGCTGCGGATCAATCTGCATCTTTTTAAGTCCCGGAATTACAAACGGGTTCTTAACAGGATTCGTTATGACTAAAGGAAAATCCATTTCATTATTTGAATACGATTTGTAACCATGCCCCGGCACATCCATCATCACCGGTTTATTTTTGCTGTTTCCGCTGTCCACCATTATACGGTATTCAAGCATCGCATTTTTACCCAATTCTCTTTTCAATGTTTTTGCCAGCAGGTTTACATAATGTTCCTCAATATACTCATAAAAAAACTGGCTGGGTACTTGTATCGTTAAAACATTTTCTTTGAGTAAAACAGGTTTGATTGGCTCGAACCATGTTTTGTAATGTTGCCACTCAACTATATCCTTTATAATATTGAGACAATTATTCCAAACTGTTTCGCAAGCATTATCCATTATTTTCCGTAAGCCGTTTTATTAAATTTAGAAAATGTGTTTTTTCTGTGGGATTCATCAAAAATTTAAACAAAACTGTTTGTAAAAATTTTATCAACAACAAGGCGAATATCAATAGAATTTGTTGAAAAAAAAATTTTTTATTCTCTGATTTTTTACAATAAAAATTTATTTAAGCATGCCAAAAATGAAATCAGATTTATTTTCAAATTGCTCCCGATTTTAAAAGGTGCACCTGCATTGATTTCAAAGGGGAGAAGCCGGTTTTTCAAAATATTTTTAAAAAATATTTACTTGATTTTTTTGGTAAAAAATATTTTCAATCTTTTGTTATAAATGTGTAAAAGATTTTTTGAGATTATCATTCAATACGTCATCTTTACCGTCATTCGATTTACCTTTAAAAAAATATTGAATTATTATGAGCTACGAATTAACCGGAAAATTATTAATAAAATTTGATACCACACAACGTACTGAAACTTTTAAAACACGCGAATTTGTGGTAGAAAAATCAGAAGATATCAATGGGAAATTAATTACCAATCTTATCAAGTTTCAATGTGTGCAGGAACGTACAGGAATTGTAGATCGTGTAAATCCGGGCGATGAAATAAAAGTGCATTTCAACATACGCGGTACTAAGTGGGAAAAAGATGGCAAGGTTTCTTATTTCAATAATCTCGATGCATGGCGTATAGAGCAAATCCTGCAAACCAATAAGGACACGGCTTCCGACAATGATCACCTGGAACCGCTGGACACTTTTACATCTTCCTCTGATGAAGCGATAGACGATCTTCCGTTTTAAAAGATTTTCCTAAAAGTTTTTTCTCTTTTCATTTGAAAAGATGAAAAGTTTTGAAAAGTTTTCAGTTTTCAGTTTTCAGGATAACCACCTGGCACTAAATATTATGCAACAAAAAATTTCTCTCAAACTTCTTCCGCCAGATGCGACTGATGATACTGCAATAATTGAAAATATTGCACGTGTTACCGCTAAAAAAATTCCGGAAATTTCCGGTTATCATTTATTAAAAAGATCTATTGATGCAAGAGGGAAAATTGTATGGATAAATCTGACCATTAATGCATTTATCAACGAACCTTTTCATCAAAGAACCTTACAGCAATTTGATTTTAAAGAAGTAAATAATTCAGCAAAAAAAGTTATCATTATTGGCGGCGGTCCGGCAGGAATTTTTGCCGCTTTGCAACTGATTGAACATGGAGTAAAACCAATCATTCTTGAAAGAGGAAAAGAAGTAAGAGCACGAAGAAGAGACCTTGCTGCTTTGAATAAAGAAGGGATCATTAATCCTGAAAGTAATTATTGTTTTGGCGAAGGCGGTGCAGGTACTTACAGCGATGGAAAATTATATACCCGAAGCACGAAGCGCGGCGACATCAACCGCATCTTAAATCTTTTTGTTCATTTTGGCGCCGATGAAAATATTTTATACGATGCACATCCACATATCGGAACGAACAAACTTCCGGCCATTATAACGGCCATGCGTACACGAATTTTAGATTGTGGCGGCGAATTTCATTTTAAAAAAAAAGTAACAGACTTTATTATTATAAAAGATAAAATAAAATCTGTTAAAACAGATGATGGCGATCTTTTATCTGCCGATTCTTTTATCCTTGCCACAGGGCATTCTGCGAGAGATATTTTTCTTTTGTTACATAAAAAAAATATAGAAATAATCGCAAAAGGTTTTGCACTGGGTGTAAGAACCGAACATCCGCAGGAACTGATCAATACGATTCAATATGGCAGCCACATTGCAGAAGAAAATTTGTTGCCGCCTGCTTCTTACAGCCTTGTGGAACAAGTGGAAGGAAGAGGTGTTTTTTCATTTTGCATGTGTCCCGGAGGCATTATTGCACCCGCATCTACCAGCGAAAAAGAACTGGTAATAAATGGCTGGAGTCCGTCAAAAAGAAACAATCCTTTTGCAAATAGCGGCATGGTGGTTCAGGTAGAAATTGAAGATGTAATAAAATATAATACAACAAAAAAAAATACCTCAGAAAGCGATTTTCAATCACCTTTATTAATGATGAATTTTCAAAAAGAGGTGAGCAAAAAGCTTTTGAAACCGGAGGTGGTAAATTTATTGCACCCGCACAAAGAATGATTGATTTTACAGAAGACAAATTTTCTGCATCGTTGCCAAAATGCTCTTATTTACCGGGAATAGAATCCGCATTATTGAAAGATGTTTTGCCGCCATTTATTAATCGAAGATTAAAAACGGCTTTAAAATTATTTTCAAAAAAAATGCCTGCAAAAAATAAGCATCATGGATATTTTACTAATGAAGCAGTTTTGTTAGCAACAGAAAGCCGGACTTCATCTCCGGTAAGGATTCCAAGAGATGAAAAATCATTACATCATCCGCAAATAAAAAATTTATTTCCTTGTGGTGAAGGCGCTGGTTACGCCGGCGGTATTGTAAGCGCTGCGATGGATGGAGAAAGAGTGGCAAAACAATTAGTTAATTTACTGATTTGCTAACATTGTTAACTATGCATATCACCATAAAAAACAGATGAGCCACCAGCGGTAAACATTAAATCAATTTCCAAAGAAACCAATCCTCCAGAAACAAATAACCGGCTTTTTCCTTTTCAATCCCGGAAAGATCATGAGAAAAATATTCTTATTTATATTCAAACTCCATTCTTTTTTTATTTACGAATGAAAACATGAAATTTGTAAGATGCAATTTGATAGAAAAGATTTAACAGACATCACGCTTACAGAACTTTACAAAGAGCTGCTTCTTCCGAGAATGATTGAAGAAAAAATGCTTTTGCTGCTGCGGCAGGGAAAGGTTTCCAAATGGTTTAGCGGCATTGGACAGGAAGCAATTGCAGTAGGCGCTACTTTTGCGCTTCGGCCAGACGAATGGATTATGCCACTGCATAGAAACCTGGGTGTTTTTACAACAAGAAAAATGCCTTTAAAGGATTTAATAAAACAATGGCAGGGGGCGCTGGACGGATACTCTAAAGGAAGAGAACGTAGTTTTCATTTTGGAAATAAAGAACATTTTATTTGCGGAATGATTTCGCATCTGGGTTCACAGCTTTCTGTTGCTGATGGCGCAGCACTTGCTTATAAATTGAAAAATGAAGAAAAGATTTCCCTTGCTTTTACAGGTGAGGGCGGTACCAGCGAAGGTGAATTTCATGAAGCGCTGAATGTAGCTGCAGTGTGGGATTTGCCGGTAATATTCATCATTGAAAATAATGGCTATGGACTGAGCACGCCGGTAAGTGAACAATATCGTTGTCAAAATTTAGTGGACCGTGCAAAGGGTTATGGAATGGAAGGTGTACAAATTGACGGCAATAATATTCTCACGGTTTATGAAACTGTAAAGGGCGTTCGTGGGTATTGCATCAAAAACCAAAAGCCATATTTGATAGAATGTATGACCTTCAGAATGCGCGGCCACGAAGAAGCAAGTGGCGTAAAATATGTTCCAAAAGAAATGTTTGAAAAATGGGTTGAAAAGGATCCAATAAAAAATTATGAGCATTTTTTGGTTGAAGAAAATGTACTTACAAATCTTCAGATTGCAGAAATAAAAGATGAGACAAAAGAATTTATTGAAAAAAGTTATGCCACAGCTGAAGAAGAAATAAACGGTTTTTCTATTCCGGCTTTTGCGATAAATAAGGAACAAATTGAAGATGTCTATGCAAAGAAAACTTCACCGGCAAAAACACTTTCAGTTCCTTCTAACTCAACAGGAGCAAGAGGTGCACGATTTATTGATGCAATTAAAGAAGGGCTTTATCAATCCATGAAAGTGCATTCAAATTTAGTTTTAATGGGTCAGGATATCGCAGAGTATGGTGGCGCTTTTAAAATAACAGAAGGTTTGATTAATGAGTTTGGAAAAGAAAGAGTGCGCAATACACCTTTGTGCGAAAGCGCGATTGTCGGAACTGCATTGGGTTTAAGCCTTGAAGGTTTTAAAAGTGTAATGGAAATGCAGTTTGCAGATTTTGTTTCAGTCGGATTTAACCAGATAATAAATAATCTGGCAAAAATAAATTATCGCTGGAGTGAAAATGCTGATGTGGTAATCCGGATGCCAACCGGCGCAGGAGTAGGCGCAGGCCCATTTCACAGCCAGAGTAACGAGGCATGGTTTGTACATACCCCTGGCTTAAAAGTTGTTTATCCTTCCACTCCTGAAGATGCAAAAGGTTTATTAATTGCTGCCATAAACGATCCGAATCCAATATTGTTTTTTGAACATAAAGCTTTATACCGAAGCATCAGCTCCGAATTTCCGGAGGAATATTATGAAACAGAAATTGGCAAAGCGCGTGAAGTGCAGGCTGGTATGGACGTTAGTATCATTACTTATGGGATGGGTGTCATCTGGGCAACAGAATATGCACATAAACATCCCGAAATTTCAATTGAAATACTCGATCTGAGGACATTGCTGCCATTGGATTACAAAGCGATCAGGACTTGTGTAAATAAAACCGGAAAAGTTCTGGTATTGCATGAAGACACACTCACAGGCGGCATTGGTGGAGAGGTAGCGGCATGGATTGCACAAAATTGTTTTGAATTTTTAGATGCGCCCGTGATGCGTTGCGCATCGCTTGACACGCCGGTTCCTTTTAATATGGATTTAGAAAAAAACTTTTTAGCAAAATCAAGATTGGATGAAATGGTGCAAAAATTAATTCATTATTGATGCCAACACTTTACATTTTAGCAGCCCGAATAGCGTGGGAAAAACAACCGCGACATACAATCTTTTGCCAGATGTTTTCAAAGACAGTAGAGTTTGTAAATGCTTAGAATATTTTATTTATTAAAGAGAAAAAAAGCTTTGCTTTTGAAACTACATTGTCCGGCTTTCCGATTTAAGATTTATACAGGTGGCAAAAATGTCGGGATTTGAAATAACTTTCTTTTTTGTGTGGATTGATAGTTTTGAACTTGCAAAAAACAGGGTGGCATTAAGTGTTAGAAAAGGTGGACATAATATATCAGACGATGTTATTAAAAGAAGATATTGGAAGGGAATTGCAAACTTTTCAAAATATGCACAAGAGGCAGACAACTGGTATCTTTGCGATAATTCAGGCTCAGAATATGTTCTGGTGGCAAAATGTATTGAAAGTGAAAGGCAAATATTTAACTTTGAAATATTCAATAAAATTACAGAAATATGAATTCTGTTCAAAAAAGTGAAGATCTAAGCAATAAAATAAAAGTTGCGTTGGATAAAGCAATTCAAAAACTTATCGCAGAAGAAAAAACGCGACATGGCTACCTGGTAATTTCCGACAAAAAAGGCCATGTAAAAAAAGTACCTGCTAAAGACTTGCAATACTAAATCATTTTGTAGCAGAAACCAATCCATTTTTAATTGATCTTTAAAAGAAATCAGTAAACGAATAAATAAACGGAATTTCTGATTTCTTTTTTCAAAAAAAATGCTTGTATCAATTAAACCTCTTCATTTAAATTTTTGAATTTCTCTTATATAAAAAATTTTCTTCCCATTGAGTAATGCTTTAGAAATTTTAAAAAAATATTGGGGTTATGATTCTTTCAGGCCGCTTCAGCAGGAAATAATTGATTCTGTTCTCACAGAAAATGATACACTAGCCATCATGCCCACAGGCGGCGGAAAATCAATCTGCTTCCAGGTTCCATCTATATCAAAGGAAGGTTTGTGCCTTGTGATTAGCCCCTTGATCGCATTGATGAAAGACCAGGTTTTGAATTTGAAAAACAAAGGAATTCCGGCGCTTTCCATTTATTCGGGTATGAGTTTTATAGAAGTGAAAAAAACATTGCAAAATGCTGCGTACGGAAATTTTAAATTCTTATATGTATCACCGGAGAGATTAGAGACAGATTTATTTTTAGAATTTCTTCCAATTTTAAAAATCAATCTGATTGCAGTTGATGAAGCACATTGTATCTCGCAGTGGGGCTATGATTTCAGGCCTCCATATCTCCGCATCGCTGCAATCCGTGAATATTTTCCAAAAGTTCCAATCCTGGCTCTGACTGCTTCGGCCACTTTGGAAGTTCAAAAAGATATTTGTGATAAATTACTTTTTAAAAAAAATCACCTATCATTTCAACAATCATTTGAACGCGCAAACCTTTCTTACAGCGCATTTGAACTTTCATCCAAACAAAACAAACTACTAACCGTATTAAAAAAAGTACCGGGCACAGGAATTGTTTATTGCAAAACCAGGAAACGAACAAAAGAAATTACCGAAATACTAAACCTGAATGGTATCAGCGCCGATTATTATCATGCAGGGCTGAGCAATGAAGAACGCAATAAAAAACAAGAAGACTGGATCAACAATAAAACGCGGATCATCGCTTGTACCAACGCTTTCGGAATGGGAATTGATAAACCGGATGTGAGAACCGTGGTACATTATGATGTGCCTGACGCATTGGAAAATTATTACCAGGAAGCGGGACGTGCGGGACGCGATGGTAAAAAATCTTATGCGATTTTGCTTTATAACGAAGCCGAATTAAATCAATTAAAAAAACAGGCTGATATAAAATTTCCTTCCAAAGAAATTATCAGGAAAATATACGGCGCATTATGTAATTTCTTTCAGCTTCCATCTGGCAGCGGCGAGGGAAAATCTTATGATTTTGACATAAATACTTTTGCAAAAAACTTTAAACTGGATGCTTACACAATCAATAGTGTTTTAAAAATCCTGGAACAGGAAGAATTAATTACTTATAGCGAGCAATTCTTTTCGCCCCCAACAGTGGAATTTACGGTTGATAAAAATGCGCTTAATCTTTTTGAACAAAGCCTTCCGAAATATGATGAAGTTATCAAAGGCCTTTTGCGTTCCTATGATGGTATTTTTGATTTCCCATGTGCTATCAATGAAGATCAACTTTCAAAATTTATTCCGGTAAAAAGAGATCAGTTATCACTCATGTTGCACGAATTGAAGGCCTATAACATAATAGATTACACACCTCAAAAAGAAAAACCACAGATCTATTTTATACAAAACCGGGTGAAAGCAGAAGATCTTTTCATTAATATAAAAAATATTTTAAAAAGAAAAGAAGCTTATCAAAAAAGGCTGAACTCGATGATTGATTTTTGTACAGATCAAAACGAATGCAGAAGCAAAAGGATTGGCATTTATTTTAATGATCATAATTTACATTCCTGTGGTGTTTGTGATAATTGCCTGAGAAATAAAAACCTGAGTATGTCTGATGAAGAATTTAATTCCATATCTTTTGAAATAAAAAAAATCAGTGCCGGAATACCAATCTCATCTGCGCAACTTTTGGAAAAGCTTTCATGCTTTAAAGAAAATAAAATAAGAAAAGTTTTGATTTTTTTGCGGGAAGAAAATATGATTACAGTAAATAAAGACGGATTAATAAAAACTTTATGAAACAACTTTCATCAATATATCATATAAATGAAAATCTAAATAATTGGGGTTTTTTAAACAGTTCTAATAGGTTTTTAATTTTATATATTTCAAAGAATAAAAACAGATATAAAAAAAAAGGGGACCCAGATAGACATCTAGTCCCGCTTTAAAATCCAATATCCTATGAAAAA
>Ga0157370_10004122_pt1 | contig 16846 bp, 14 predicted proteins | sample C35metaG_FD_113463 | JGI IMG/M metagenome (GOLD analysis project Ga0157370, IMG submission 113463) | Corn rhizosphere microbial communities from Kellogg Biological Station, Michigan, USA - C3-5 metaG | ecosystem: Host-associated > Plants > Roots > Rhizosphere > Soil | place: USA: Michigan...
ACCGACCAGTACCCCGCGTCCGATCCGCTGTCCTCGTGGCAGGTGCGCAGCAAGGGCAAGACCATGAAGGCCCTGATGGCCTCCCGCAGCAGCTACGCCGGCGACCACGTGGAACTGTCCGACGACGGCGATGACTTCGCTTCCACGGTCGGCATCGGCGCGGTGGTCTCCTCCAAGTTCACCTGGCCGAAGGACACCGAGCATCCCGCCGAACCCCTGCCGCCGGGCGGCCTCGTGCTTACCGGGAAGAAGGAGGCGCTGTGGCGCAAATGGGTGGCGCTGTACAAGCAGCACATGCTGCCCAAGGGCGACTACCTGGGCACGCTGTACGACATCGGCTTCGACAAGCCCGAGGCGCACGCCATCGCCAAGGATGGGGCGGTGTACTACGCCTTCTACGCCGAGAACTTCAACGGACCGGTGCAACTGCGCGGCCTGGGCGCCGGCCGCCACCGCGTGCGCGACCTGTTCAACGAGGTCGCCCTGGGCGAGGTGGATTCGGGCGACGCGACGATACGGGTGGCGTTCAAGCGCTTCATGCTGCTGCAGGCCACCCCGCTGGCGAAACGCGCATGAGCGCGTCGGTGATCGCTGCCGGCGCCACGCCGCGGCGCCGTCCGTGGCTGGGCTACGCGGTGGCGACCGTCCTGCTGTGGGGCGTGTGGGGCGCGTTGTCGCCGCTGTCGTCCGAGCACGGCTTCCCCGAGACGCTGGTGTACTGCGTGTGGGCGCTGACCATGATTCCGCCGGCGCTGTACATCCTCTGGCGCAGCGGCTGGGTGCTGGAACGTTCGCCGCGCGCGCTGATCTACGGACTGACCATCGGCCTGCTCGGTGCCGGCGGGCAGATGCTGCTGTTCCATACCCTGACCATCGGGCCGGCCTACTTCGTGTTCCCGATCATCTCGCTGTCGCCGGTGGTCACCATCGCGCTGTCGTTCGTGTTCCTGCGCGAGCGCACCGGCTGGACCGGCGCGCTCGGCATCGTGCTGGCGCTGCTGGCGCTGCCGATGCTGGATCTGTCGTTCGGCCACGGCGCGACCGGCGGGATGGGCTGGTTCCTGCAGTCGATGCTGATCATGCTGGCCTGGGGCGTGCAGGCCTACTTCATGCGGTTGGCCAACCATACGGTGCGCGCCGAGAGCATCTTCTTCTACATGATGCTGGGCGGGCTGCTGCTGGCGCCGGTGGCGCTGGCCATGACCGACTGGTCGCAACCGGTCAACACCGGCCTCGACGGGCCGTGGATGACCGCGGCGATCCAGCTGCTCAACGCCGTCGGCGCGCTGACCCTGGTCTACGCCTTCCGTTACGGCAAGGCGATCGTCGTCGCGCCATTGACCAATGCCGGCGCACCGCTGGTGACTGCCGTGCTGGCATTGCTGTTCGCCAGCGTCGTGCCGGGACCGCTGAAAATGCTTGGCCTGGTGCTGGCCCTGATTGCCTCGCTGCTGCTGGTGCTCGAACCCGAGCCCGAGCGCGATCCAACCGCTCCCCTTTCCTGACCGGACGCTGTTTCCATGCATGTTCTGCTGGATCTCATCGCGCGACACAAGCAGGGACACGCCAGCGGCGTGACCTCGATCTGCTCGGCGCATCCCATCGTCATCGAAGCCAGCCTGCGCCACGCGCAACGCAGCGGGCAGGCGTTCGTGCTGTTCGAGGCGACCTGCAACCAGGTCAACCAGGACGGCGGCTATACCGGCATGACGCCCGTCGACTTCGTCGACTTCGTCCACGCCATTGCCGATCGGGTCGGCTTCGAGCGCGCACGCATTGCGCTGGGCGGCGACCACCTGGGTCCCAACCCATGGACGTCGCTGGACGCAGCCGCGGCGATGGACAAGGCCGAGGTGATGGTGGCCGCCTATGTGGCCGCCGGCTTTCGCAAGATCCACCTGGACTGCTCGATGGCCGGCAGCGGCGACCCCGAGCCGTTGCCGGAAGCGGAGATCGTGCGCCGTGCAGTACGCCTGTGCCGCGCGGCGGAAGCCGCCCATGCCCGGGCCGACGGCGAGGCGCCGGTGTACGTGATCGGTACCGAAGTGCCGGTGCCGGGCGGCGCCACCGAGTCCATCGACGGCCTGGCCGTGACCACGCCGCAGGCCGCGCTGGCCACGATCGAGGCGCATCGCCAGGCCTTCATCGCCGCGGGGCTGGAACCGGCCTGGCAGCGGGTGATCGCCTCGGTGGTGCAGCCTGGCGTGGAGTTCGACCACCACAACGTGGTGGACTACCAGCCGCAGAAAGCGCGCGAACTGAGCCGCGCCATCACCGGCGTGCCGGGCATGGTGTTCGAGGCGCACTCGACCGACTACCAGACCCGCGATGCCCTGGACGCGCTGGTGCGCGACCACTTCGCCATCCTCAAGGTCGGCCCCGGCCTGACCTTCGCCCTGCGCGAGGCGTTGTGGGCGCTGGATGCGATCGAGCAGGAATGGATCGAGGATGCGCGCCGCGCGCGCCTGCGCGAGGTGGTGCTGACGCGCATGCGCGAGCAGCCCGGTTACTGGCAGCGCTACTACCACAGCCAAGGCCATGCACTGACCGTGGACCTTCAGTACAGCCTCAGCGATCGCATCCGCTACTACTGGCCCGACCCGGCGATCGAACAGGCCCGCCGACGCCTGTTCGACAACCTGCGCGCGAGCCCGCCGCCAATTTCACTGATCAGCCAGTTCCTGCCGCGCGCGCTGCACGCCCTGCGCACCGGCATCGCCACGCGCGATCCGCTATCCCTGACCATGGCACACATCCGTGCCGCACTCGACGACTACCACCATGCATGCCATGACCACGATACCCACTGAGTACCTCGGCGTAACCGAGCCCGACCTGATCGCCACCGGCGCCATCTGGACCGCGCGCGAAATCGAACAGCAACCGCAAATGCTGCAGCAGACCCATGCCCTGGTGGCCGGGCTGCACGCGAAGATCCGGGCCTTCGCCGCGCCCCTGATCGACAACCCCGTCGCACGGGTGATCCTGACCGGCGCCGGCAGTTCCTCCTATATCGGCCAGTGCGTGGCGCCGCTGCTGAACCGCCGGCTGGCCGCACGCGTGGATGCGGTGCCGACCACCGACATCGTGTGCGCCCCGCAGCTGTACCTGGATCCGGAGCAACCGCTGCTGCTGGTCTCCTTCGGCCGTTCCGGCAACAGCCCCGAAAGCCTGGCCGCGGTGGAACTCGCCGAATCCCTGGTGCACGAGGTGCGTCATCTGGTGGTGATCTGCAATGCCGACGGGGCGCTGGGTAGCGCGCCGCTCGCCGAGGCCATGACCTTGCTCATGCCGGCGGCGACCCACGACGCCGGTTTCGCCATGACCTCCAGCTTCAGCTGCATGATGTACGCCGTCATGGCCGCACTGCTGCCGGCCGGCACCATGGATGGCCGCATCGACGCCATCGTCGGCGCCACCGGGCGGGTGATCGAAGAATCGCTGCCGGTGCTGCACAAGCTGGCGCTGGGCCGGTACGACCGCGTCGTCTATCTGGGCAGCGGCATCTTGCAGGGTTTGGCCCGCGAGGCATCGCTGAAACTGGGTGAACTGACCAACGGCGCGGTGGCGACCTGTTTCGAGTCGCCGCTGGGCTTTCGCCATGGCCCCAAGACCTTCATCACCGGGCGCACCCTGGTCATGGTTTTCGTGTCCAACGACGCACTTACCCGCCGCTACGATCTGGACCTGGTGGACGAGCTGCGACGCGACGGGTGCGCGGCACGCATCATCGAGGTGAGCGCACAGCCGCGCGTGGCCCTGGACACCGACGGCATCACCGTGCCGGCGATGGCCGACGCGATCGATGCGGATCTGCTGTGGCCCTACCTTGCCATCGCGCAGATCCATGCCTTCCTGCGCGCACGCGCCATGGGCGTGAACCCCGACAACCCCAACCCCGCAGGCGTGGTGAACCGCGTCGTCCAGGGCGTGCGCCTGTACGCGCCGAGCACATGAAACCGGTGGCTTACCTCGGCGTGGACGGCGGCGGAACGAAGACGCGCTTCGCCCTGATCGATGGCGACGGCCGCCTGCTGGGCGAGGCCGAACTCGGCACCACCTACCATCCGCACGTTGGCCTTGACGGCGTGCGCGCCATCCTGGCCCAGGGCGTGGCCGACGTGCTCGGCGCCGCCCGCCTGGCGCTGGCCGACATCGACTATGCCTTTTTCGGACTGCCCGCCTACGGCGAGGACAGCCGCGCCACGGCATTGCTGCAAGCCTGTCCAGCCACGGTCCTTGGCCATCACCGCTACGCCTGCGACAACGACATGGTCTGCGGCTGGGCCGGCTCGCTGGCTTGCGCCGACGGCATCAACATCGTGGCGGGTACCGGCTCGATCGGCTATGGCCAGCGCCGCGGCGTCGCGGCGCGCGTCGGCGGCTGGGGCGAGGCGTTTTCCGACGAAGGCTCGGCCTACTGGATCGCCATACGCGGACTCAACGCCTACTCGCGCATGAGCGATGGACGCCTGCCCAGGGGTCCGCTGCATGCCATTTTCAACGCGCACTTCCAGCTCGACAACGACCTGGACATCTGCGCCCATGTTTACGGCGGCAAGGCTTACGCCCGTGGCGAACTGGCCCAGCTGTCGTGCCAGGTGGCCGAGGCCGCGCGGGCCGGCGACGCCGTGGCCGCGGAAATTTTCCGCGATGCCGGTCAGGAACTGGCCCGTATCTGCGCCACGCTGCGACTGGCGCTGCGATTCGAAGCGGATGAACCCGTGCCGGTTTCCTGGTCCGGCGGCGCTTTCAACGCCGGCGAACTGCTGCTGGCACCGCTGCGTGATGCGCTTTCCGCCACCAGCCCGCACTTCGACATGCGGCTCCCGCGGCACGTACCTCATTATGGTGCCGCGCTCTATGCCGCCATGCTCGGGCACCATCCGGTGCACGGAGCGCACATGGCCGGCGAGTTCAAACCCCCGATGCCGCGCGGCTGATCATTGCGGGGTTCCGACCGGCCCTTGACCGAAGTCGCCCCGTTCATCGCAGAGCCGCGGCGGAGCGGGCCAGCCGACGTGGCTCCACGCCGACGAAGCGGTCGTCGGGAGTTACAACCCCTTCGCCGCCTGCGCCACCGCACGGAACAGTGCGCGACCCTTGCTCATGGTCTCCTCCCACTCGGCCGCGGGATCGGAGTCGTAGACGATGCCGGCGCCGGCCTGCACGTGCAGGCGGCCGTGCTGGATCACCGCGGTACGGATCGCGATGGCGGTGTCGGCGTCGCCCCACCAGCCGATCCAGCCGATCGCGCCGGCGTAGATGTTGCGCTTGTACGGCTCGAGTTCCTGGATGATCTCCAGCGCGCGGATCTTCGGTGCGCCGCTCAGGGTGCCGGCGGGGAATGTGGCTTTCAGCACGTCCATGTAGCTGAGTCCCGCACGCGCCGTGCCTTGCACCTGCGACACGATATGCATCACGTGCGAGTAGCGTTCGATCGCGAACGAGTCGCTGACTTCCACCGTGCCGGTCTCGCTGATCCGGCCGATGTCGTTGCGGCCCAGGTCGATCAGCATCACGTGCTCGGCGCGCTCCTTCGGATCGGCCAGCAGCTCGGCTTCCAGCGCCCGGTCTTCTTCTTCCGTCGCACCGCGCCGACGTGTGCCGGCCAGCGGACGCACCACCACCTTGCCGTCCTTCAGGCGCGCCAGGATCTCCGGCGAAGAGCCGACGATCTGGGTATCGCCGAGATCGACGAAGTACATGTACGGCGACGGGTTCAGCGCGCGCAGCGCACGGTACACGTCGACCGGCCGCGCGTTGAAGCCCACGCTGAGCCGCTGCGACGGCACCACTTGGAAGATGTCGCCGGCGCGGATGTATTCCTTCGCGCGCTCGACCATCGCCTCGAATTCCTCGCGGGTGAACGAGGATTTGAAATCTGCCTCGTCCAGCGCAACCGATTGCGTGAGTTGCGGATACGAAGCGCCACCCTGGCGGAGCCGGTAGACCAGCGCATCCAGCCGGCGCTGCGCGGCGGCATAGGCCTGCGGCTGCGAAGGATCGGCATGCACGATCAGGTACAGCCGGCCCTTGAGGTTGTCGAATACCGCGACTTCCTCGGCCAGCATCAACAGCACATCGGGCGTGCCCAGCTCGTCGGCACGATCCCACTGCGCCAGCCGCGGCTCGATGTAGCCGATCGTCTCGAAACCGAAGTAGCCAACCAGTCCGCCGCTGAATGCGGGCAGCTGCGGCAGGCGCGGCACGTCGTACTGCTGGCGCAACTTCTCGATCTCGGCCAGCGGATCGTCGAGGTGGCGCCGCTCGACGACTTCTCCGGCGTCTTCCACTTCCAGCTCGTGCCCGCGCAGGCGATACACCCGTCTCGCCGGCAGACCGATGATCGAATAGCGCCCCCAGGTGGCGCCACCCTCGACCGACTCGAACAGGAAGGTATACGGGCCATCGGCAAGCTTGAGATACACCGACAGCGGCGTGTCGAGGTCGGAAAACACCTCGCGCACCAGCGGGATGCGCGTATGCCCCCGGGCAACCAGCGCGTCGAATTCGTCTCGGGAGATCACGTGGGCGTTCCGATGGCCGAACGGAAAGCAGCCATTGTAGGCGAAGCGCGCGCCGGTCACGCGCCGTCTCCTTGATACGCTGCCCGTGCCGGTCTACCCTCGGCGATCGGGCAACAGGGGACAATTCGTGGATCAGTACTGCGTCGTAGTGTGCGGCCTGCAGGCGGGGACGTCGGACGATGCTTCCGCGTGGCGGCCGGTGGCGACCGCACTGAAACTCGATCAGTACGATTTCGCGCGACGCGTGGTCGCCGCGCTGCCGCGGATCGTGCGGCGCGAGCTGGACCAGGCCACCGCCGACCGCGTCGTGCAGCTGTTGCAGGCCATGCACGTCGATGCACGCGCCCTGCCCGACGACCGGCAACTGGCTTACATCGACCGCGCCGGAACGACGCGCGGACCACTGCCGCAATCCTCGCTGGGCGAATTCATCCTGCCGGGCGAATCGTACCGGCTGCATGACGGCACGGCGTGGTTGCCGTGGCCGGCGCCGGTCGACCGCGCGGCAGCGGGAACCACGCCCACCATCGACCCTGAAGGCATCGACGAAACGACACCATCGTCCACGCCGGGCGAGGGGGACATCAGCGACGCGCCGACGCGGATGCCCGCGGACTCCATCCATGGCGACGGCAGGCCCGCTCCGGACGAACTGCCCGACGGTGCCGACGGCGAGCCGCCCCATGCCACGACCGCTTCACGGTCCCCCGGTACATGGAACGACCTCGACAACACCGCGGAGGAGCCACTCGAGGCTGTCACCGGCGGCGAAGCACGCCACGCGATGCCGCTACCCGTGCCCACGCCGCCTGACGACCCGGAAACCACGGCGCCCGCCTTGCCCGGCGAAGAGTCCGGGCATGACGACTCGCTCATCAATCCGCCGCAGGAACCCCCCGCATCGAACGATCCGGAGTCCTTCATTCCGATGGCGCCCGACGCCGTGGCGGCCGAAGCGCCGACGCCCTCGCGTACCGGTCGTCTTGTCGTGCTGCTGGTGCTCGTCGGACTGGCCGCGTGGGCGTATTTCCGCTGGACCGCAGACACGCGCGTGAGCGGATCGCCCGCGGTGCCCGCAACCATCCGGCCGTCGAAGAGCAGCAGCGGACACCCAGCGATATCGATGCCCGCTGCCTCGGTGGCGAAGGCGGCATCGACCACCCATCCGGCGTCCACGGCGTCGGCAGTCGTCGCCCCGGCGGCCACCACCGCAGCCCCGCCAGCGGCGGCACCGGTGCCAGCACCGGCCACCACCAAGGTGGAAACCGCCGTCGCGGCACCATCGTCCAGCGCGACGCCAGCTGCCGCCGGCACCAGCACGATCGTTCCTGCCCTGCCATCACCTGCCGCCACGACATCGAGCGCGACGCCAACGCACTGAGCGGCGTCGAAGCTGGGCGTTCCTGCCGGGTCCGGATACGCCGAGCCCGGCACATGACGTGCCTGGCCATGCTTGTCCGACAGCCACCAGCGCACTAATCTCGCTGCCGGGGGATCGGAACACAATCCGGGGATACGGTTGCTCTTGACGGCTTGCAGTTCGCCAGAGACCTGGCCGGGCCGGCGTGCGCGAGGCAGCTTTCCAGGCCAACCGTCTTGCAGACGAAGCACCTTCATGACTGAGCGGATGCCGGCTTCGAGGCCGGCGCCGCGTGGTACATCGGGTGACCAACAGGGAGTTCGACGTGAGCAACAACGAGCAGATATGGATCGGCCAGAATGGTGAGAAATACGGCCCGTACAGCGAAGCAAATGTTCGCCAGTGGCTGCGGGAGGGCAAGCTCGCCGCGGATGCGCTGGGCTGGCGCCAGGGCATGGCCGGATGGGTCCCGCTGGCCGAACTGTTTGCCGACGCGGCAACCGCTGGCGGGGCGATGCCTCCGCCACTGGCCAGCGCGCAGGTACCGCCGCCGGGAGCCGGCGCAGGGGCAGCAGCAACATGGCCCGAATCGTTTTCCGCAAGACGCGACCAGTCCCTTGATGCCGCGTCGGCCGACCGCGCCGCGCTGCCTGCGCCGCCGTCACTGCATTGGGGATTGGTGTGGCTGTTCACCGTGCTTTCGCTCGGGATTTTCGGCCTGGTGTGGCCGTTCATCCAGGCCAGCTGGGTGCGCAAGATCGATCGGCAAAGCCATGCCACCTTGCTGCTCGGCCTGGCCACGGCCTGCTTCGTCGTCGGCTATCCGCTCTATTTCGCGGGTCTCGCGTCCATGCCCCGCGACGGTACCGGCCTGGTCGGCCTGGCCGCACTGCTGCTGCTCGCGTGCTGGGTGCTCTATCTCGTCGCCTATTTCTCGATGGCCGGCTCGATGCGCGACAAGCTCGCCAGCCGGGCACTGCCGCTGGACATTGGCGGCGTCACGCTGTTCTTCTTCACCATGTACTACCTGCAGGCCCAGCTGAGCTGGCTGGGACGCTGGAAGCGCACGGGCCAGACCACGCCACGCGCCTCCAAGGGCGTGTTCTGGGCGATCCTTCTCATCGTGCCGTTCGTGATCTCGATCCTCGCCGCCATCAGCATTCCCGCCTATCAGGATTACCTGATCCGTACGCAGGTTGCCGAAGGCACCGTGCTGGCCGAAGGCGCCAGGACGGCCGTGGCGGAATACTACGCGAACCGGCACGCCCTGCCCGCCGACAATGCCGCCGCGGGCCTGGCCCAGAGCAGTTCGATCGCCGGCAGGTATGTCTCCGGCGTGCAGGTGTCCGATGGCACGATCACGGTGAGCTTCGGCACGCTCCAGGCGAACCGGGTCATCCGCAACGACGTGCTGGTGCTGAGCCCTTCACCAGACAGCAGCGGACAGCTTCGCTGGCGTTGCGGCGGCATGGAAACCACGGTGCCGCAGAGATACCTGCCGACTTCCTGCCGCGAGCCCTGATCGGAGCAGGCATGGATGCGCTTGCGCGCGCATCCATGCCGAAGCGCGGAGTGCACCGCGTCAACCACCCAGCCGTTGTCGCGGCATGCCGCGCAGGCGCAGCGAGAACGCCACACCACTGCCATCGTCGAGGTTGCGTGCGCTGGCGATGCCGCCATGCCGCTCGGCGACCAGCCGCACCACGTACAGGCCCAGGCCCAGATGCGGCACATCGCCGGGCGTGGCCTTGTCGCGCAGGCTGACCAGCGAGTCGAACAGCCGGCCCTGCATGGCCGCCGGTAGCGTCGGGCCCTGATTCGCCAGTTCGATCTCGGCGCCATCCGTCGCGGCGCTCAGGCTCAGCCGCAACCAGCCGTCGGGCGGCGTGAACGACAAGGCGTTGTCGAGCAGCTTGTCCAGCGCCTGCGCGATCAGCTCGGGGGCGCCATGCAGGTAGAGGGCAGTGGCGGGCAATTCGCAGGTGAGTCGCCGCGTCCCGATCAGCGGTCGATAGGCCTCGGCGCAACCGCGCACCACGTCGCGCAGATCGACATCCTCCGGCTCGGCCGCCTCGATCGACCGCTCCATCCGGCTGGATTCGCTCATCGCGCGAACCAGCGCGCCCAGCCGCGCCACGCCATCGCGGGCGCGCGCCAGGTAAGGCACGGCCTGGTCCGGCAGCGCCGCACGCTCCTGCAGGGCATGTTCGAGGTTGTCCAGCGACGACTTGACGATCGCCAGTGGCGTGTTGAGTTCGTGCGACAGCTTCGAGGCCAGGGTGCGCAGGTAGTCGGTGTAGCCGCCGACCGCGACGAACAGCTCCTCGAAGCTGCGCGCGAGGTCGCCGATCTCGTCCGGCGCATCGGTCATCGGGAAACGACCCGGCCCCAATTGGCCGTCCAGACGTCCATCGCTTAGCTTGGCACGCTCGGCCGCGTTGCGCAGCCGCGCCAGTCGCAGGCTGAGCCGGGTCGCGAATGCCAGCAGGATGCCGCCGGCCACCAGCAGCACGCCGAAGCTGGTCAGCAGCAACCCGAACAGGGCGCGGTTGGCCAGCAAGGGTACCGTGCGGCTGGCCTGCTCCAGCAGCAGCATCCCCTCGACCTTGCCGGATTGTTCGATCGGCACCGTGGCCGCCAGCACCACGCTGCCGCGTTCCTCGCCATGGCGCCACACGGTGACGGCCTTGCCGGCGCGCGCCTGCCTGACTTCGGCCGTATCCAGCCGCGGCACATCCTGCGACCACAGTTCGGCATCCTCCAGTCGGGTGGCCAGCAACGAGCGATATACCAGCGAGGCGAACCAGCCCGGCTGGCCATCGGCACCGGGCGCACTGTCGAGCTTGCCGCTGCGCGCCAGCAACCAGCCCGACGGCGACAACACGCGCGCCTGCACCCGATCGGGCACGAGTTGGGTCAGCTCACTCGACAACGCGGCGGAATAGCGGCTGAGCGGGCGCGTGTCCGATGCCATGCGGTCGCCATCGGCGTTCGCGTCGTATGCACCCACGCCCAGCGTGAGCAAATCCATGTGGCGCGGCAGGCGCAGTTCGACCTGGTAGCCGCTGCCGTCCTCCTGCCAACGCGCGTTGAGCTGATCCGGCAGGCCGGCCACCGCCGGATCGAGCGGCAGCGCGGCCAACGGTCCCGGTGCCGCGCTGGCCAGCAGGTAACGCCGCTGGCCGGCGGCATTGCCGAGGGTGAGGATCAGATGATCGGCCAGCAGGGCGTTCGGGTCCTCCGCATCGGCGCGCGTGCGACGCGCATCGGCCACCCGTGCATACAGGTAAAGGCCATCGTCGTCCTCGGCCAGCAGCAACTGGCCACGCCGTGCAAACGGCTGGCTCCATGGCGTCAGCGGCGCCCAGTCGTCGCCATAACCGTCCACCGTGATCGGCCCCGGCGCCGACTGCACATACCAGCTCGGACCCGTGGCTGGCGGCACCGCGCGGGTCACCGCCAGGCTACGCGCCACCACCTGCGCCGAAGCCTGCAAGGCCTGCGCCTGGCCGTCGCGCAGCAACGCCTCCATCTGCCGCACATCGAACCAGCCCGCCACCGGCAGCGCCAGCGTGCACAGCGCCACCAGCAACAGTTTCCGGCGCAAGGTCATGCGGTCGCCCGTGACAGATCAGCCGGCATGGGCCGACGCCACCGGGTAAGGCTGGTAGCGCGACGCCACCACGACCCGCATGAACGCGTCGAGCAGCGCACGCCGGGACGGATCGTTGTCATCAAAGCTCATCGACCAGCTCAGCCGGATGCCACTGGCCTGGCCCGGGTCGCAGAACACCAGCACGTCGTCGACGTGATCACCACCTTCGTAGACACTGGCCTCGCATGGCATGTCCGGATTGCGCACGCTGAAGCTCGCCACCTTTCCGGCCGGATCGAGCTGCAGGTAGTGCTTGCGATCCGCCTGCACCTCCGCCGCCAGGCTGGGCAGTTTGCGCGGCCACACGTTGAGCACCATCACGCGCTGCGGCTTGCCGCTCCATTCGCCCTGGTACAACACCGCGTCGACCCCGATCGCCCGCGCATACGTGCAGCAGTCGCGCGTCCAGTCCGCCGGCGTCGTGACGGCAATCGCCCATGCCGGCGCCGCGCCATCACGGGCGCCATGCGCCAGCACATCGTTGGCCGGCGAGGCGCGCGCCAGCGCGGCGACAAGCAGCAGCATCACGAACCAGATCGCGCGTCCCGTCACGGCTTCCATCGGTAACCCACGCCATGCACGGTCTCGATCGCGTCGAACTCGGGCGCCACCGCGATGAACTTCTTGCGGATGCGCTTGATGTGCGAGGTGATGGTGGCATCGTCGACGACGAGTTCGGCCTCGCGCATCAGCTGGTCACGGTTCTTCACGTGGCCGGGGAAACGGATCAGCGTGTGCACCATCCAGAACTCGGTGACGGTGAGCGGGATCTCCTCGCCGTTCCAGCTGATCCGCATGCGCTCGGATTCCAGCTTCAGCGGGCCGTGTTCGATCACCGTCTCGCTGGAGGCCGGTGCCTTCAGCGACTCGATCCGGCGGAACAGCGCGGCGATGCGCGCGGCCAGCTGGTGCAGGCTGGTGTCCTTGCTGAGGTAATCGTCGGCGCCCAGGCGCAGGCCGGAGATCACGTCGAAGTCCGAATCGCGCGCGGTGAGGAAGATCAACGGCAGCGTGGACGACTTCGCCCGCAGCTCGCGGCAGAGATCGAACCCGCCTTCGGGCTCGTCGCCCAGGCCGATGTCGATGATCACCAGCTCGGGCAGCTTCATCGCGAAGGCGCTGGAGGCCGCCTGGCGCGAGCCATAGCCGCGGGCGTCGTAGCCGAAGCGGTTCAGCGCCTCGACGTAGTTGGCGCGGATCAACGGTTCGTCTTCGACGATGGCAATGCTGCGGCCCATGGCGTGCTCCCTGATGGATGATCGCAGCGTGCTATGCGCGCCGCGCCGGCGCAAGTCGTCCAGCGCAACTGCCAGCGTTTCGCCACATGCCAGCGGCAAATCGCCCGGGTTGCGTCGTGCCTTGCGCCGCAACCGGCGGTTTGATGTGGCCGAAGGTTAGCCACCGCGAGGACAGCCATGAAAACCGACTCCCCCCAACACGACCCGAATGCCGAATTGCGCAGCTTCGAACCGCTGCGCATCAGCCTGGCGCTGGGCGCCCTGCTGCTTGGCCTGCTGCTCGGCATCCACTGAGGAGATCGTCATGTCCAGATTCATGCATGGTCCATCGAGTCTCAACCCGTTTGCCGTGGAAGGCGTCCGCACGCCCGGCGCGAAGGGAATCGCGCCGGGCGCGGGCCAGCAGGAGCCCGACCCCGACTGGCAGCCACTGTAACCCCCGTCCCGTCCGACATGGTGGTTCCTTTCCCCTCGCTTGCGAGGGGATTTTTTTGGTGTCGCCAGCGCCGTCCCGGTCGCCCGCGTTTCGCCACGAATGCGCCGCGTCGCGACGCCGGCGCGCCGCTGTCCCGGCCGCTGCGCGTGCGGCAATGCAGTCGTGCCACCGGCACTCAACAGAGGGAATCACCATGCATGCATCACCCCGATTCATGCCCGCGCTGCGCCACCTGCTGGTGCTGGGCGGGTTGCTGTTCGGTCTGGCCGCGCACGCCACCGCGCCCGGCAGCGGCGAGCTGCGTCTGCACGACCGCGCCGGTCACGATCACAGCCTGGCCAGCCTCGATACCGACGTCGATTACCGCATCAGCGGGCTGGTCGCCGAGGTGCAGGTGCGCCAGCAATTCCGCAACGCCGGCAAGGACTGGCTGGAAGGCGACTACCTGCTGCCGCTGCCACCCGGCGCGGCGGTGTATTCGATGTCGCTGGACATCGGCGAGCGCCGCATCGTGGCCGAGATCCAGCGCAAGGAGGCAGCGCAGAAGGTGTTCGCGCAGGCGCGTGCCGACGGCCGGCAGGCGGCGCTGGTGGAGGCCGACGACGGCAACCTGTTCCGCACCGCGGTGACCAATGTGGCGCCCGGCGAGACGGTGACGATCGAGCTGCATTACTGGCAGCGCATCGACTACCGCGCCGGCGAATTCTCGCTGCGCTTTCCGCTCACCTTCACCCCGCGCTACCACATGCGCGAGGGTGCGCAGCCGGGCGACGCCGGCATCCGCACGGCGCAGGTGTTCGCCGACGACGATGCCCGGGCGCCGTTGCGCACGCATATCGCCGTGCAACTGGATGCCGGCGTGCCGCTGGCCGCGGTGGACAGCCCCAGCCACGCGATCGTCAGCACGCAACATGGAAAACGCTGGGAGATCCGCCTGCGCGACGCCAGCGTGCTGCCCGATCGCGACTTCGTGCTGCGCTGGCAGCCCAGGCCACAGGCACAGCCCAACGTCGCCAGCTTCAGCGAGGACATCGACGGCGCGCACTACGCGATGCTGATGCTGCTGCCGCCGCAGCAACAGGCGCAACGCCTGCCGCGCGAACTGATCCTGATCATCGACACCTCCGGCTCGATGGGCGGCGAGTCGATCCGCCAGGCGCGCGCGGCGCTGGACCTCGCGCTGGGCCAGTTGCAACCCGGCGATCGTTTCAACGTGGCGGAGTTCAACTCCATCCTCAACCCGTGGCGCCCCGCGGCGGTCGCCGCCACGCCCGCCGCGGTGCAGCAGGCCCAGGCCTGGATCGACCAGTTGCAGGCGCGCGGCGGTACCGAGATGGCGCCGGCGCTGAGTTTTGCGCTGGCCGGTCATGCGCCGCCCGGGTACGTGCGCCAGGTGCTGTTCGCCACCGATGGCGCGGTCGACGATCCGAACGGGTTGATGCAGCTGATCGACCGGCAACTGGGCGACTCGCGGCTGTTCCCGATCGGCATCGGCAGCGCGCCGAATGCCGATTTCCTGCAGGCCGCGGCGCGTCACGGCCGCGGCAGCGAAACCCTGATCGCCGATCGCGCCGTGCTCGATGCGAAGGTGCATGAGCTGCTGCAGAAACTCGATCACCCGGCGATGCGCGAGCTTCATGTGGACTGGCCCGCGGGTACGCAAGCCTACCCGCGCAAGCTGCCCGATCTCTACCTGGGCGAACCGCTGCTGATCACCGCGAAACTGGCGCAGCCGGTCGCGCGGGTGCAGGTGCGTGGCCAGCTGGCCGACCGGGCCTGGACGGTGCCGGCCGATCTGTCCGGGCCCACCACCGCCGAGGGACTGGATCGGTTGTGGGCACAGGCGCGCATTGCCGACCTGATGGACCAGCTGGCCCGCGGTGGCGAATCGGCGGCGCTGGTCAAGGAGGTCACCGATACCGCGCTGGCCGCCCACCTGGTCAGCCGCTACACCAGCCTGGTGGCCGTCGATCGCACGCCGGCGCGCGCGGCCGACGCTACGCTCAGACACGAGCAGATCCCGAACGTGATGCCCTCCGGCACCCACTTCGCGCAGACCGCCACCCCGGCCGAGCTGGAACTGTGGCTGGCGCTGTGTGCGCTGTTGCTGGCGGTGATCGCGTGGTGGCTGCAGCGGGTGCGGCGATGAAACGGCGACGGGGTTGGCGCTGGTTGATGTTCGCTGCGCTGATGCTGGCCGCGGGGCTGGGCCTGGATGGCATCTGGATCCACGCCAAGGCGGCGCTGGCGCAACTGCTGCTGGGACGTGCCTGGGCACGATCCGATCACGGGCGCGAAGTTCGACGTCCGTGGCCATGGGCCGACATCGCGCCGGTCGCCCGGCTCAGCGTGCCGCGATTGCATCGGGATCTGATCGTGCTCGACGGCGACAACGGCCAGGCACTGGCGTTCGGGCCCGGCTGGACACCCGGCAGCGTCGCGCCCGGCGCCCACGGGCTGAGCGTGATCAGTGCGCATCGCGACACCCAGTTCCGCTTTCTGCAGATGCTGTGGCCGGGCGACCGGCTGCACCTGGATGGCCCGCACGGTGGCAGCGACTACCAGGTCAGCGGCCACCGCATCCTCGACAGCCGGCACGAACGCCTACCCGCCGCCGACAGCACGGATGGGCTGTGGCTGGTCACCTGCTATCCGTTCGATGCGATCGTCCCCGGCGGCCCGCTGCGCTATGTGGTTCAGGCACGTCGCATGAACCTGAACAATGCCGTCACCGGATCATCGCCAGGGTCGGGAACCATTGCCGATCGACCCGGTCAGAACCTGTGATTGGCTGCCGTTCCTCTTTGCCGTGGAACATGCCGATGCGGTCGTTGACCCTCCCTCTGCAACGGTCGCATCGGCACAAGCCAATCGATGGTGTTTCCTCTCACGTCTCCGACGACGTTTATCCCGGCGCAGTGCGCCGGGATTTTTATGCGGAAATCCGTTCGTGCAGGCAGATCAGCCGATCGCCTTGCACATGGCGGCGGCCTTCCTCATCCGATCGCCTTGCGCATGGCGGCGATCTCGGCACGATAGTCCTTCGCATGGAAGATCGCCGAGCCGGCGACGAAAGTGTCCGCGCCGGCAGCGGCGATCGCACCAATGTTTTCCGCGGTGACGCCGCCGTCCACTTCCAGCCGGATCGCGCGGCCGCTGGCCTCGATCCGCGCGCGCGCCTGGCGCAGTTTCTCCAGCGTGCCGGGAATGAACCGCTGGCCGCCGAAGCCGGGGTTCACCGACATGATCAGGATCAGGTCGAGCTTGTCCATCACGTAGTCGAGGTAATCCAGCGGCGTGGCGGGATTGAACACCAGCCCCGCATGGCAACCGGATTCCTGGATCAGGCCGAGCGTGCGGTCGATGTGTTCGCTCGCTTCGGGATGGAAGCTGATCAGGCTGGCGCCGGCCTTGGCGAAGTCCGGCACGATGCGGTCCACCGGCTTGACCATCAGGTGCACGTCGATCGGTGCGGTGATGCCGTAGTCGCGCAGCGATTTCAGTACCATCGGACCGATCGTGAGGTTCGGCACGTAATGGTTGTCCATCACGTCGAAATGCACCCAGTCGGCACCCGCGGCGAGCGCGGCGGCGGTGTCTTCACCGAGCCGGGCAAAATCGGCGGCG
>Ga0157370_10004124_pt1 | contig 16845 bp, 15 predicted proteins | sample C35metaG_FD_113463 | JGI IMG/M metagenome (GOLD analysis project Ga0157370, IMG submission 113463) | Corn rhizosphere microbial communities from Kellogg Biological Station, Michigan, USA - C3-5 metaG | ecosystem: Host-associated > Plants > Roots > Rhizosphere > Soil | place: USA: Michigan...
CGGCGGGCTTGAGGCGAGCGGCGTCAAGGGCAGCCTGACGAACAGCGGCTACGTGATGAACATCGCCATCGACCTGCGCCTGGTGGACACCCAGTCGCAGGAGGTAGTCGCCACGGCCTCCTATCAGAAGCAACTCGTCGGGCGGGAGATTCGCGTCGGGGTGTTCGATTTCCTCAACGGCAACATCTTCGATCTTTCCGCCGGGACCGCCGGCATGGAGCCGATCCAGTTCGCCGTCCGCACCGCCGTCGAACGGGGGCTCTACGACTTCGTCGCCGATCTGTACGCCGTGCCGCGCGGCCGTTGCCTGCCCGACGCCGAGGCGCCGGGGCATGGCGAAAGCCTGTTGGCGCGTCGCACAGCCGCGGCCCTGGTCCAAGCGGCCCAGCCGGCTCCGGCTGCGCCTGTCGCCCAGGGGGCAGCTTCGGCAGCGGCGGCCCCGCGTCCGCCCGTGGGTCCGCCCGCGCGCTGGGTGCTGGATCCGTCGAATTGGCGAGCCGCGCCGGCTTCGGCCGTTCGCGGCACGACCTCTGGCGGCTGACCAAAGGCGTCATCGACGCCCTCGGCCGCGACGGCCTGGAAGTGAGAAAGCCCGCCGTGATCGTCACGGCGGACTTTTCCGTCTTGAAGAGGATGGCGCGGGACTGCGTCGAAGTCCCGCGCTTTGTCTCGGATCACAAACCGTTCGTCACACGAGTGATGGTGGCCGAGTTGCCGATCGCGGCCGCCGTCAGAGACGCCGAATCGACGTTGCGAACCGTCACATTGGCCACGGCCTGGGTCAGGGCCGTGTTGTTCTGGACCGAGGTGGCCGCCAGCATGGTGTTCGCGCCGGTGTTGACGGTCAGCGAGTTGGAGATCGCCGCGGCCGTCCCCGACACCGCGTCGTCGACGTTCGACACCGTGGCGTTCAGGGTCGCCGTGGGGTCATAGCCCGACATTTGCGTGTTGGAGACCGTACCCTTGCCGGCCTGCTGCAGGTCGATGGTCGCCGAGTTGGCCAAGGCCGCCGACGTCAGGTTGACCTTGTCCGACACGTCGCGCACCGCTGCATTCAGGACAGCCCGGGAGTCGCCGTTGAAATACTGGGCGTTCGACACGTTGAACGCGCCTTCGCCGCTCGTGGTGAAGGAGTTGGCGATGGCCGCCGCCGTGCCGGTGACGGCGCCGTCGATGTCGGTCGCCTTCAGGTCGTTGGAGGCCAGGAACTGCCCGCGGTGGGTGTACTGAGTGTTCGCGACCTTGGAGACGACATTGCCGTCCAGCGTCACGGTGGCCGAGTTGCCCAGGGCGGCCGCCGTGGCGGCGACGTCGCCGTTCACTTGACCCACGGTGCTGGACAAGGCGGCGCTGGTCGAGCCCCAGCTGTCTTGGACGTTGCGGACGTTGACGGGTCCGCCGCCGCCGATCGTCGCCGAGTTGCTGATCGCCGCTGCGGTTTGCGAGACGTTGCCGTTCACATCGCCGACGACGGCGTTCAGCTGGGCGCGGACGTTGGCCGTATTTTTCTGGTTGGATGTCGCACTGGATTGGGCCGAAGCGGCCGACGCCAGCAGGCCGAGGATGGCGGCGGTCACATAGCCGACCGCGTGGTTTCTGTAGGTCATAGGAGGTGAGCCCCGAAAAGCGACCGTCATGAGCGACGGACAGGCTCGAAGGTGCAAGAATGGCCCCGTTTGAAGCGACCCGAGGCCTTAACCTTGCGCGTCACGAAAGCGACGGTCGCAGTTGAGGATTGTCTCGCAAATCCAGACAGGCGTTAACCTCTCTTGGATTGAATGGCTCAGCTTGCGACAACTAATGGCGCGTCTGCATCGGATTGGGACGCTGAAGGGGAGGGGCGGAGCCGGCTTCAGCCGCCTTGCGATCTGCGGTCCAAACTTGATCGTCTAGCAGCGGATTGTCTCGTAGCTGACGTCGATGCCGCGCTGGGCCATGAGCTCTTCAACGAGTGCTGTCAGGTTTAACTGTCACCGGCGAAAACTTGGCCAATCTATCCCAATCTCACGCCACGGCGGCCGCCCAAGCCGCATCGGCACCGGCGCGAAAGCGGCGGAGGGTAGGGCGGCTGACGAGGTGACGTTGAGTGTTGAAGGGGTTGTAGATCGCTGCGTGGGTGGTGAGGAAGCGCTGGGCTGAGGCCCAGGATTTGAACAACTGCTGCTGCCGTCCCCGTCGCCGGATTGGCAGGTGCGAGTTCTCTGCTCGATTGTTCTCACGGAGCCGGCCTGGTGAATGCAGGTGACGTAAGCCCAACCGGGATAGGGCCGCTGGATACGAGCCTAAGCCGTCAGTGACGATACGCTCGGGTTTGCCAGGCTGGTTTCGGAGCAGCCGCCTCAGCAGCTTCAGCGCAGCCTCGGTGTCTCGCCGTCGTTGAACGACGAGGTCTAGGACCTCACCCTCATCATCGACCGCGCGCCACAAGAACATGCGCTTCCCGCCAATTGAGCAGACCACGTCATCCAGATGCCAGCGGGGAGAAGGGGAGGGGCGCAGCTTCCTCAACCGCCGTGCGATCTGCGGTCCAAACTTAATCGTCCAGCAGCGGATCGTCTCGTAGCTGACGTCGATCCCGCGGGCGGCCATTAGCTCCTCAATGTCACGAAGGCTGAGGCTGAAGCGGAAGTAAAGCCACACGGGCTGGCGGATCACCGTCACTGGAAAACGGTGGCGCTTGAACGATAACGGCTTCACGAATTGCGATCTCCAATCAGACCTTCGGCGGCCCTGAAGTGGAGACAAGTTAGCGTTAGACTGACAGCACCCCGCACCCCGCCCGACATCAAACGCCTCGTACCAGGCGTCGAGATTACGAATGACGCCGTTGACCCGGTATCGCGGCGGCGAGTGATAGCTGTTCTGAGACTGACGGCGCAGGGCGTCTTCGGTCGTCTGCGTAAGCCAGATTTGCGGGATTACGGTCACGCCAGTCATGCGGTGGTTCGACCGCAGCCAGGGTCGCAATCCCGATGCGGATGCGGATGCGGTGAAGAGCGAGGCTTCAGGACGAGGCGCATCAGCATGAAGCTCTGGCACCGGATGTCTGCCGATCCGGCGACCACCTTGCTGCGGTGACAGGCTCTGGCCCTCAGGTCGCAAAGGGTCCAAGGCCGTCTCCGGCTATCGGCTGAGTGTCGGCTTTCAGGCAATCAATGACCGATTGTGCACCCCCGTGATGTCTACGAAATCGCCGGTGGCGCCGCTTCCAGACCAGAGGGTCAGCGTCGCTGGAGCAGGCGGGGAACGTCGTAGCGCGTGCCGTCGAATGAGAGGCGGATCGTGCGAGGGGCGACCGCCTGGTCGGTCGTGCTGCACTCGCCACTCTTGGCTTCCTTCGATGTGCTTTGAGTGATGCGCTCCAGCACAGAAATATCTTGTCCCTTCGGGCCCGGAATCATTCGAAGGAGTCGCTCGGTCACAACCGTGTGGCCGGCGCAGGACAGATCCCATTCCCCTAGACTGCGCTGGACGATCAGATCGTTCAAGACCGACGCGAGGGCCGCGCCCCGTACCTCGTAGAGGGACAGGGTGGTTTCCCTGAACGGGTTCGGGCGCGAGCTGCCGGCCCAGTCTCGTCTCACGCCAAACGCCAGGCGATCTGGCCCGAGACGGTATGGGGCAGTGTCGAAAGAAATCGCGGAAATCCGGATGGCGTCGTCGTCCATGGCGTGGGAGATGCGGAGTCTTTGGCGCGGCATGCCGGTTGGCTCGTCGACGACAAGCACATCAAGATCACCAAGCGTCGAGTCCACGCCAACCTCGGCGATCAGCGGGATAGCGACCAGAAGGCGTCCGGGGCTTCCACGCCAGCGACGACAGACAATGGCGTGAGGGTTTATCGACGAGGGCGAGGGGAGGGTGAGCGTGCGATGTCCAGTTCTCATAGTGCGCTCGCCGTCCGCGACCGCATCGGGATAGGCCTGACGCACGATCGCCCCGATGTCCCCGCATTCCTGATCCTGTGCGCGCGCGAGCGCCGGCACGCACAGCGCCAACGCTAGCGTCCCCAGACCCCATCCGCCGATCGTTCGCATGATGTCTCCCTTTGCGGCTTTCGACAGTCGCTTCACTATGTCCTCTACCGACAGATATTGAGCACCCTCTCGCCATGAAAGTTCCTGGCCAATGAAACTCTCCCCAGCCGGTTGATCGCCGCGATGGCCACGAATGCGATGGCTTCCCCCTGCGTTGTCGGCTGCCTGCGCCCACACGCTGCCTTCGACCGGCGCAGACCCCCGTTGAGCCGACCATTTCCTTTGCCGCCCCGGCGCCGTCCCTGTGGGGACTTTTGCGGACCATGGTCGCTCGGGCGCGCGGAAGCGGCACGGAACATTGCCGTAAACCAAGGCTGAAACCCAAGATTTCTGCGAATGCCGCGTGTCGTAGGCCTTTGGATTTCCGGTGCGTGCGCAAACCCGTCCTGCGACGACCTTCGTCCTCCACGAGTCGCACCGGTCGCAAGGCTAATCCCGTGCGATCTCATGTCGCATACCCGACTCCTGGGTGTGCATTGAACCTCGTGGGGTTGTTTGCATTATCAGCCGAGAGAGTTGGTTTGTTGGCCCAAACTGATGGATGGGGCGGTACAGATGAGGAGCTTCATCGCGGTCCTCCGCGGGCCAGACCACGTCTTTGAGTTCGTCAACAGTGCGCATCGCGATGCCTTTGGCGATCGGGATCTTATCGGCAAGGCCCGAGCGGATGTCTTTTCGGAGCTCAATGACCAGGGGTTTGCTGAAGCGCCGCGGAAGGCTTTTCGCACGGGCGAGCTGGTTTTCATGCGCGACAAGTCCGCCAAGTTTGACTGGTCGCCCGCCGGTCAGCCCCTGCAACGCCGCTTGGATGTTTCCTACGAACCGATGAGGGACGCCCGCGGAAAGGTTTGCGGCCTGTTTGTTCAAGGCCGTGATGTGACGACAATCGGCGCGCACGCCCTTGAACAGCGCGCCCTCACACAAGGCCTCGACCTCCTCACGGACGCCGAACTGCTCACCCTTTTCCTTTATCATGGCACTCTTGATACGGATTCCGCGGATCGCGCCGAACATCTTCTGAGGCGTTTCGGATCGCTTGGCGGCGTCTTGTCGGCCTCGATACCCAGCTTGCAGCAGGTCGTTCCTGTCATGCAGTCAACGGCTTCGCAAAGTGTACCCACCTCCGCCGCCCTTCACCTCAAGCTTGCGCGCGAAATGGGGCGCCGCGTGCTTTTCAAAAAGATCAGCGCCAAGCCTGTTCTCGCAAGTTCAAGCGCGGTGCGAACCTATTTGCGCGGGCTTCTGGCGGCCGAGCCCAGGGAGAAATTCCTGGTGCTGTTCCTTGATTGCTCGCACCGGCTGATCGCTCTGGAGACCTTGGCCGAAGGCACGATCGGACACGCCGCCGTCTATAGTCGCGAAGTGGTCCGCAGGGCGGTCGAGCTATCAGCGAGCGGATTGATTCTGGTTCATAACCATCCGTCCGGCAGTGAGACGATCTCCAGAGCTGACGTGAACGTCACGACCCAGATTGCGCGTGCAGCCGCTGTCCTCGACATCAATCTGATCGACCACCTTGTCGTCGCCGGAGCAACGGTCATCGGGTTTGTTGAACGCGGCCTGTTGCCGTTCTCGTCACGCCGCCAATAGACTGGCGCCCAACGCTGGTCGGCAGGCTTTAGCCGTCAGAACCCATCGCTCGGACAACGGCGAGAATAGCGCGCCGCTGATCTTCGCGCAGCAGGGAATAGGCCTTGATCAGTGGCTGTGACTCCGGCGCGATCTCATCCTGACCGCAGAGGGCCGCGACCGACGTGTCGAGGGCGACAGCACATTTCATCAAGGTGGAGGCCGAGACACGGTTGTAACCGCGTTCGTACTTCTGCACCTGCTGGAAGGTGACCCCTATCGCGCGGCCAAGCTCGGTTTGAGTCATGCCGAGCGACATTCGCGTCGCCTTGAGTCGGCGGGCGATCTCAACGTCGAACGGGTCGGGTGCGGCGGTCATTGTTACACAATATCAGATCAATGCCGACCGTCTATTGCCGCGCATGGGCTTAAAGCCGCGTTAAGCACTATGTTGGCAACTTAAGACTGCGCCCGATCACGGCGTGCATCTTATGGCTGTTCTTCAGGAGGGGCGAATGGTGGCCAGGGTTCAAATGATCGAAGCCGCTTTTGCAGCAAGACAAACGGCGGTCGAGGGCGATGACGGTGACCATTTTGATCGCCTTGAGAAGATCATACTCAAACATCGACCGCTTGGTCCGGAAGACGCCGGCATGGTGCTGGCGACGGCTTTGGAGAACCTTCGCTATGGGGGACGGTCTGACGAGCTCGACGTCCGGGCCGTCGAGCGCGTGATCCAATGGATCGAAAGCCAGGATGTCGCTCCCCTGCGTCTGGTGGGGTGACATGTCTGTCAGGATCCTTGAAGCCCACGCGTTCAGCCTGATCGCGGCCTACGCCCGGATACACGGCATTCCGCTTCGCGGCGGTCAGACGCCCGACTCCTTCGTGCGTGGACTTCATGTGGCCAATGTCAAAGCCATGCTCGAGCGGTATCCAGCCCTATCGGCCTCGGACATTCCGGCATTGCCGCCCCTGCCGATCCTGAACGAAGCGGACGGGGTCGACGTCACCGACGCGATCGAGATGCTCTTCTATAATGCGGAGCCGCACTTGGCGCCTGAAGCCGCCGGGGACCTCGTGGCGATCATTCGCCATATCGAGATTGACGATGGAAGCTCGCCGCTTTCGGACACGCTGCACTGACGTCGGTGTGTTTATTTATGGGTTGAAAGAGAGAGGAACTGAAGCGGGAGGGGCGCAACTATAACGAGTAACCACTCGTTATGCGCGTATGTGCGATGATCCTGGCGTGTTGGAGGACATGGCGATGGCTCAAGCTGCAAGGCGTCAATCTCGAGAAGGGGCGATCGCGGTCGAGTTCGCCCTGATCGCGCCGCTCTTCATCGGTCTTTTGATTGCGATCGTCGTCTACGGCTTCTGGTTCCTGAGCGCCCAGTCGGTCCAGTCGCTCGCGGCGGAAGGCGCGCGAGCGGGCATAGCGGGCCTTGATGCCGCAGAGCGCGCACGGCTGGCCCGGGACGTCGTTGAAGCGCGCGGACGAGACATGGGATTGCAGTCAGACAGACTGTCGTCGGAGGTCCGCGTCGATCAGACGGCCCTTCGCGTGGTGGTGGCCTACGACCTCAGCGATCATCCGCTGCTTCTGATCGGCGGTTTTCTTCCCCAGCCGCCGAAGACGATCGCTCGCTCGGCAGCCATCGAAATCGGGGCGTACTGACATGCCCCATCGTTCCTTTGGTCCCGACAAGAACGGAGGCGTGGCAGTCATCAGCGCCGTCGGCGCCGCCCTGGCCTGTATCGCTGCGGCGATCGCGGTCGATCTTGGCGCCCTCGCCCTGCATGCCCGCAAGGTCCAGGGCGCCGCCGATCTCGGAGCGCTCGCCGCTGCAGGACGGCTGGATCGCGCCAAAGCCGCTGCGGCCTCGACGATCGCGCTCAATCTCGTAAGCGTCCGCTCCGTCGAAACGGAAACGGGCCGCTATCGGCCAGACCCGGCGAGAACGCCTGATCAGCGGTTTGAGCCCGGCGCTGGGGATGTGGACGCGGCGCGTGTAACTGTCACAGCCAAGGCGCCGGTCTATTTCAGCCGCTGGCTTTTGGGTCGCGATGAAGTGCTCGTTACGCGCACGGCGACAGCGTCCGCGCCTCAGACGCCGAAGGCGATGATCAGTCTGGGGTCGCGATTGGCGCAGCTCGACGGCGGTATCGCCAACCAAATCCTCACCGGTCTGCTCGACAGCCAGGTGTCGTTGAGCGTCATGGACTACCGCGCGCTGGCCGACCTGAAGATCAATCTCCTCCATTTCTCTGACGCACTTGCGACCAAGGCGAACGTGACCGTGGGCGACTATGAGCGTTTGCTGGCGACGGAGGTGGACGCCGGCGACGCTCTGGGGGTGATCGAGGCGCTCGCTGGAGGGCGTGACGGCGGCGCCCTGGGACGGTTGAGCGGAGCCGCCACAGGCATGGAGCTGAAGGTGGATCGACTGATCGGGGCCGAGGCCGGCGCCCGGCAGGGCTTGCGGGAAGGTCTGAACGCCGATGTCAGCGCGATGGACCTCGTCATGGCGATCGCCGAGATCGCGGGCGGGACCAGACAGATCGACCTCAAGCTCGGCGCACAGGCCGGCATCGCCGATCTGAAGGCGAGCCTGGCGATCGGCGAGCGTCCGAACACGTCGCCCTGGATCGCCGTCACCGCACGCGGCGAACCGGTTCTAAGAACCGCTCAGGCGCGCCTCCATCTTCGCGCAAGAACGGCGCAGTCGCTCTCGGGTGTGGCCCAGGTCGATCTGCCGATCCTCGTCGAACTGGCTCCCGCCGAAGCGCGCCTCGACCGGTTGAGCTGTGCGCCCTCCCGATCCGTGCGGGTCGCCGCAAGACCAGGGGCGGCGCGCGCCATGATCGGCGCGGCGGACGACTCCAGGCTGGCGGATTTCAAGGCGCCGCTAGAGCCGAGCAAGGCGACGCTCGCCGCTGTCTTGGGACTCTTGACGGTCAAGGCCAGGGCGGATGTCGAGGCGGCCGACCCTGGGGCTCAGACGCTCGTGTTCGGCTCTGACGACATCGAAGCCCGTCGCATCAAGACGGTGAAAAGCCGAAGCCTGACGACGGGACTGATCACCAGCCTGCTGCAGCGTCTCGAGCTGGATGTCGCCGGCTTGCCGCTCGGCGGGGTGGCGTCAGCGCTTAGCCAGTTGCTGTCGCCGCTCGGTCCGGTTCTGGATGCCGCGATCAATCCGGTTCTGGATGTCCTGGGGCTCAAACTCGGAGAGGCTGACGTCGCGGTGCTCGGTCTGTCTTGTCCGAAAACGGGCAGGGCGCCTCCTCGCCTCGTGGGCTAGGCGCCGGACGGCGGCGTCTCGCGCTCGGCGAGCTGACGCGCCATGTTCAGCACCAGCTTGCGGGCGCTGGCGGGCAGATCGTGCTCCAGCGTCATGAGTTCCCGAGCCCAAGGCGTGACAGGGCGTTCCTCGCGCGGGGCGCCTGTCTCTGTCGTCAAGCCGTCCAGGAAATAGGTCGTCGGGACGTTCAGGGCCTCAGCGATCCGCCAGAGGCGGGAGACCGAAACGCGGTTGCTGCCACGCTCATACTTCTGAAGCTGCTGAAAGCTCACGCCGATCAAGGTCGCCAGATCGGTCTGCGTCATTCCCTTGCGCAGCCTCAGGCTGGTGATCCGGGCGCCCACGGTGACGTCGATCGGATGGGGCGGGGTGTCGAGAGCGGTGGACATGATGGGTGGCCTCGAATGCTAAAGCTTTCTACAATCCGAAGGTGTGTCCCGCAACATCACTGTTGCGGACGTTGACCTTCTGGACTGGAAGTGCTCGCGCTCGGCGTCAGTTAGGGTCTGGAGTCGCCAGATGCTTCCGACCGAGAGGCGGGCGTTCCCAAGTCCAGAGGGCATCGCTCAAGGTCGCGTTTTTGGCGGTCAGGGCATGTCCGCTTCTGGCGCGTTGCCGACGTTAGAAGGCAGGGCGCTTTGCGCCTAAGCGGCATTTAGCGAACCTCCACACAGTTCAATTGCGGAGAACGCACCCAGGCTGCCGACCTTGTGGAAGGCGGCAATAGGATGGGACTGAATCGGTAGGCCTTAAGCTGGCCGGTCGCGTTTTAGAAAGGCGTCGAGCAGGTTTTCCCAAGCGGGCGGGCCAGATTGGACCGGGTCGTTCAGGCCATGCCCTCCCCTTTCGAACATATGCAATTCGGCGGGCAGTTTTTTTGCGCGCAGGGCCTGCCACAGCATCAGGCTGTTCTCGACCGGCACCACACGGTCGTCCGTCGCCGAGGCGATGAAGGTCGGAGGCATATCGGCGGGGACATGGCGTTCGATGGACCAGGCGTCGCGCGCGGCGTCTGTCGGATCGCTGCCCACTAAGGCGCGGGCGGAGGGCCCGTGAGCGTAGGGCTGGGTCAGGGTGACGACGGGGAACATCAGCCCGGCGAAGTCGGGCCGGGTCGGAAGACGGTCGATGGCGTCGACGGGAGCGTAGGCGTCCAAAGCGAAGCGCGTCGCCAGCATGCCCGCGACATGGCCCCCGGCCGAGAAGCCGGCGACCGCGACGCGGTTCGGGTCGAAGCCCAGTTCGGTCGCGCGTGAGCGCACGATGCGGATGGCGCGCTGGGCGTCCTGCAACGCGACGGCGGGACCGGCGGCCCAGCCGTCGCCGGGCAGGCGGTAATCCATGACGAAGACGGTGTAGCCCATCTCGGCCAAGCGCGCGTCGATGGCGCCGCCCGCCTTGCTGACGGCGACGCGCTGATAGCCGCCGCCGGGAATCATCAGGATGGCCGCGCCATTGGGGCGCGCCGGGCGACGCAGCATGATCCAGGGATCGCGCACATGCACGAAGGCTGTGTCGTTGGGATCGCCGTTCGGGTTGCGCAGGACGACCTGCTCCTGAACCGTCACCGCCTCGCCGCCCGGCGCGGCGCCGGGCCAGAGTGGGAGGACCTCGAAGGGCGCGGAGACGGAAGGGGCGACCAAAGGCGCCGTTTGCGCGCGGGCTACGGCGGGCGCAATGACTGCGCCCGCGCCTAACGCCAACAGGGCCCGACGCGGCAGGCGGGGTGCGGTCATCGCCGCCCCCCTTCCGTCGTGGTCTGAACCCCGCCGCGCACATTGCGCTGGGTGATCAGGCGAACGTCCTCAAGCACATTGCCGGGCGCCCCGTCGGTCGAGACGGCCAGGGCGATGCTGTTGTGGCCGCGCGCGTTCAGTATGCCTTCCGGCAGGGTGAAGACCCGTTGCGGCCCGACGTTGGCGATGAACTGACCCATGTGCCAGCCATTGACGAAGATCAGCACGCGATAGGCGGTGTCCGAACGCGGCTTGTCGATGTCGCCGAACGCCAGGGCGATGGAGGCGTCCTGGCCCTGGGGCACATTTAGGTCGAAGCCGGTGCGATACCAGGTCACGCCCGGTTGCAGGGGCTGGCCGACCGAGGCGGCGCTCCACCGCGTATCGTCGAACTGCGGCAGGTGCCAGCCGTTGCGCTCGCCGAACAGGCCGCCGTTGTTGGCGACCCCGCGCACGGTGTCGGTGAAATCCTCGCCGCCCTGACGGCCCTGGATCTTCCAGGCGACAGGCACCGAGAAGCCCGGCCCGCTGCGTGGTCCGACCGAGGCCGAGACCAGGCCGCGCGCCTCCTTGTGGAAGTCGTTGGCGTCCAGATTCCAGTTGTGGCCGTTGTTTCGCACCATGACCGACAGCACGTGCGGGCCCGCCGTCCGGGCGGCGGCGGGCAGGGCGAAGCGCGCCAGTCCCGTAGTGATCGGGCGCGGCATGCCGGTGGGCAGTTCGTCCTGACCGACCAGTTCGCCATCCAGGAACAATTGCAGCATCCCGGCGCCGCCCGCGCCGTAGAACAGATCGATCGTCTCGGCGTCCGGACCGCCCTCGAACCGGCCGCGATACCAGACGTCGCCTTCATGGAAGCCATAGGCGTCCATCAGCATATTGGGCTGACCATCGGGGCGCAGGGTGTTGCTGGCGTAGGCGCGGTTGTCGATGGTTTGCCAGTCGCGGTCGTCGAAGTCCGGCCTGGCCTCGGGCGATCCGGGCGCCGCGCGCCAGTTCGTCAGGGCGGGCAGGGCGAAATCGGCCGGACCGGGCAGGAGAGACCGGGCTTCCAGTCCCTCGGAAGCCGTGGCGCGGGCGGCGACGGTCGCGCCGTTCCAGCGCACGGACCGCACGGGCCGGGACGTCCAGACCTCCAGCGGCGTCGCCTCGCGGGTGTCGCCGGTCAGCAGCAACTGGCCGCGCTCGATGCGGGCGTGACGCAGCAAGGCGGGGCCACGGACCAGGACATCACCCTGACGCCAGAAGCGGGCGGCTTCCTTTTCTTCGCCGATCAGCAGCAGGAGGTCGGGACGACCGCCGCCGCTGATCTTCACGCGGGCCAGGCCCTGATGGGCGTAGTCCAGCTTCAGATCGCCGGTCGCCGGATTGAAGGCCGATCGGACCTGGCCTTCCAGCACTGTCACGGTCGGGGCGGAAGCGAAGCGCAGCACCGTCTGGCCCGGCTCGTCCTTGCGGCCGTACATCAGCACGACCGGCTGCCGCGCCGACGGCAGGACCGCTTGGACCTCCGACGTCGAATAGACCAGCCGCTGACCGGCCAGATCGACCCCGGCGACAAGCCATTTGGCGTCGAAGCCGTTCAGGGTCATCGGCACGACATAGCGGCCGTCGGGCAGGTTCGCGGTGACGGTGAAGTCGTCGTTCGTCTGGCCGTTCGACGGCTTGTGCGTGACCAGCAGGAAGCGGGCGTCCGTCTCCGGGCTGTGGTTATGATAGACTTGGATGTTCGGGGACGAGATCTCGACCGGCCCGGCGGGAATCATGCCGGCCAAATCTGGCACCGACTCCAGCAGGCCCGCCAGCTGCTTCATCTCCTCGGCCTTGGGCCGTATCTCGCGCGCCTCCGAAATGGCTGCGCCATAGTCGTAGCTGGTAAAGACCACCGGCGCCGCCAGCCAGCCCCAGCTGGTGCCGCCAAAGCCGACATAGATGCTCTGCAGCGTGATGCCGTTGGCCAGGTTCACGCCGTAGAAGACGCGCTGGAACCGCTCGCCCCGCTGGCGGGCGTTGCATTCATAGCCGCCGTTGGAGCCCCAATAGTCGAACCAGCCGCCGCCGATCTCGGCCATGAAGCCGGGTGTCGAGGGCGAGGCCGAGGCGCCGCCCTTGGCTCCGCCCGGACCATAGAAGCCCCAGTCGGGGGCCGCCGCGCCGCGCGTGACCTGGCCGCCCACGGTGCAGGTCCCGCCAGGATAGCCGTCGAAGGCGTAGAGATCGACAGGGCCATGCACCACCTTGTCGACGGACGAGCTCTCGGGCGCCCAATAGCCGTTGCGGCCCTGGTCGTTATGGAAGATCGGCACGTTGATGCCGTCCGCCCGCGCCTTGGCGTAGAGGTGATCCATGTAGCGGCGGTGCGCCGGGGTGGTGACCGCCAGCTCGTTCTCGATCTGATAAAGGATGACCGAGCCCTGATTGCCCTTGCCGTCGCCGTTGATCTGATGGCGGGCGATGATGGCGTTGACCTGAGTCAGCCATTCGTCGGCGGCGGCCAGATAATCGGGCGAATCCGTGCGTGACGGCGCGCGCTGGTTGACCAGCCAGCCAGGGAAGCCGCCGCGTGTCAGTTCGGCGTTGGCGTAGGGACCGGGCCGGACGATGACGTACAGGCCCTCTTCCTCGGACATCTTCAGCAGCCGATCCAGGTCACGGATGCCGGTGAAGTCGTAAACCCCCTGTTTGGGGCTGTGGTAGCCCCAGTCGAAATAGAAGGCGACGGTGTTGAACCCGCTGGCCTTCATCTTCTGCAGCACATCACGCCACAGCTCAGGGCTGGGCAGGCGGAAGGGGTGCATCTCGCTGGACCAGATGACCAGGCGTTTGCCGTCGATCATCAGGGACCGGGCGTCATAGGAGACGCGGCCGAAGGTTTGGGCGGGGGCGGTGAAGTCGGCGGTGGCCTGGGCCGTCTGGGCGACGGCGGTCGAGGCCTGAACCAGAGGGGCGGCGGCGACAGCGGCCGCGAGGAGAAGCGCGCGCATCAGGCTTGATGGAACATCAGTTGCAGGGGCCATTCGCGCGGCTTGTCGCCCGGCTCGACCTCCATCAGGGGCGCCATATGCGTCCACCATTTGCGCATCAGCGGGTGGTTGGGCAGGTCGTCCAGGGTATGGTTCTCGGCACGCCGCAGGACGGCGAACAGGGACAGGGTCTCTTCGTCCAGGAAGATCGAATAGTCGCTGACGCCGCTGGCCTTCAGCAGTTCGGCCAGTTGCGGCCAGATCGCGTCATGCCGCGCCTTGTACTCGGCGACGGCGCCGGGCTTGAGCTGCATGCGAAAGGCGTGAAGCGCGCTCATGATTCCTCCAGTTCCGATTATTCGGTATTCTGTTTCATCATTTGGTAGATTGTCCGGGGCGGCGCGTCAAACTTCCTGCTGCGCGATCAATCGCCGCGTGGGCGCTCGGGGCTGGCCATCAGGCTGGGCGCGATGTCGGTCTCGGCCATCGGCGGGGCGTCCGGCGTGAAGGTGCGGAAGCTGGGCGCGATATGGGCCGCCAGATCGGGAGCCTTTTCGGCAAGCTGGACGGCGACCGCGCGGGCCAGAAGCCAGGCGCCTGCATTGTCGTGGTGGGTGCGGTCGGCCCCGCCGTCGTTGAACAGGGCCGCAGCTCGATCCTCACCCAGCGCCTCGTAGATGCGGCGGGCGGCGTCGTTTAGGTCGATCAGAGGCACGTCTTCCTCGCGCGCGACTCGGCGTGCGGCCTCGGCATAGGCGCCTAGGGTGTCCTGGATGCGTCCGTCGCGGAAGTTGCGACGCTCGGGCGAGGTGACAAGGACCGGATGGGCGCCGCGTCGCTTCGCCTCGGCGATGAAGACCTTCAGATAGGCCGGATAGGTCGTGTCGGGAGCCGCGTAGGTCTGGGGCCATTGGACCTTCTGATCGTTGTGGCCGAACTGGATCAGCAACCAGTCCCCGGTCTTCAGCGTGGTCAGGATCTTGGCCAGTCTCAGTTCGCTGATGAATGACTTTAGCGTCTCGCCCGACTGGGCGTAGTTGGCTACGGCGATGTCAGGTGTCAGCAGGGCGGGCAGCATCTGGCCCCAGCTGGCGGCCGGTTCGGACGGTTGGTCGGTGACGGTGGAATCCCCCGCCAGATAGATCACGGGCGCCTCGACCGGCGCGATGTCGATGGTGGAGACCTGTGGATGGCCCAGAAACTCCAACGTCAGCCGGTCGTCCCAGGTGCACGACGCCAACTCCTGCGGCGTCAGCGCCACCGCCGACCCGCCCGGCGCATTGGCGGGCGGCGGGGGCAGGGCGGGGCCGCGCACATGAACGAGGAAGCTGCGGGTCTGATAGGCGCCGGGTGTGGTGACGACGTCGCGCGCCATCAGCCGCCGGGCCTCGGCCTTGACTGTGGTGCGTCCGGCCTCGGCCCCGCCGAAGCGGACGGTCACGCGATAGAGGCCCTCGGGCACGGCCGCCGAGAAGATGTAACCGTACGGCGTCGCCTGTGGCTCGAAGCCATAGCCCCCCGGCTGATAGTATTGGCCGGGCTGGACCGCGATCCGGTCCGGCGCGGTCGAGTGAGGTCCCAGGTCGAAACGCCAGGTCGATATCGTCGCCGCCATCAGGATCGCCGTCAGCATCGGAGTGTCTCTTTAAATGAGGGGACAGCCTATCGCCGGATGTCGAACCCGCCGTTGGCCATGGCGGCGCGAACTTCGCCGGCGGTGAACAGGTTAAAGTCGCCTGGCACCGAATGTTTCAGGCCGGCGGCGGCCAGACCGAAGTCCAGCGATTCCTGATCCGCCCAACCGCTAAACAGGCCGAACAGGACGCCGGAGGCGAAGGCGTCGCCGCCGCCGACGCGGTCGATGACGCCGGTCAGGTGAATGGCTTCGGCGCGGGTCTCGATCACCTCGTCGCCTTCGCGGGTCAGCATGACCGCCGACAGGGCCTGATCGACTACGCTGTCCTGAACCCGCAGGGTGCAGGCGATGCGCTCAAGACGGGGGAAGGCTTTGAAGGCGGCCTTGGCGGCCTGACGGCGCCGCTCGGCCGGATCGACGCTGTCGAATGTCGTCTTCAGCACAAGGGCGAAGTCGCGGTCGTCGGCGAAGGCGAGTGTGGCGCCCGCCAGCATCCGGCCAAGGGTCGCGGGCGGATCGCCGGCCCACTGCTCCCACAGCTTGCCGCGGTAGTTGCCGTCATAGCTGACCTTCACGCCCTTACGGACGGCGGCCTCGATAATGGCGATGGCGGCGGCCGAGCCGTTGGGGCCGGTCGCGGGCGTGACGCCCGAGGCGTGCAGCCACTCGACGCCGTCCAGCAGCCGGTCCCAGTCGAAGGCCGTGTGCACCTGCTCGACGAAGGCCGAACCCGCGCGGTCATACAGGACTTCGGACGGACGGCGCACAGCGCCGGGCGTCAGGAAATAAAGGCCCATCCGTCCGGGGGTGAGAACGATGGGGGTGGTGTCGACGCCATGCTTTCGCACCTCGTCGCGGGCGGCGCGGCCCAGGGCGTTGTCCGGCAGGACCGTCGCCATGCGCGTCTGCGCGCCGAAGCGGGCCAGGGACACGGCGACATTCGCCTCGGCCCCGCCCGGACGCACGGTCAAGACGGGGGATTGCATCAGCAGTTCGTTCTGATTGGGCGACAGCCGCAGCAGCATCTCGCCGAAGCAGAGGATGGCGCCGTGGTGAGCAGCCGAGGCGGTGTTGGTCATGGTCGCAACGCTAGCCCTGGATCAGCGCGCCTGCCAGCCGCCGTCGACCGGCAGGATGGCGCCCTGGACGTAGTCGGAGGCCCGGCTGGCCAGGAAGACGGCCGCGCCGCCCAGGTCCGCCGGTTCGCCCCAGCGACCGGCCGGGATGCGCCCCAGAATTTCGGCCGAGCGGACCGGGTCATCGCGCAGGGCCTGGGTGTTGGCGGTGGCGAAATAGCCGGGGGCGATGGCGTTGGCGGTGATGCGGTGCGGCGCCCATTCGTTGGCCATCAGCTTGGTTAGGCCGGCGACGCCCGACTTGGACGCCGTGTAGGAGGGCACGCGGATGCCGCCCTGGAAAGACAGCATGGAGGCGATGTTGATGATCTTGCCGCCGTCGCCCTGTTTGATGAACAGACGCGCGACCGCCTGGCTCATGAAGAAGACCGTCTTCAGGTTGATGTTCATCCCCAGGTCCCAGTCGGCCTCGTTGAAGTCCACGGCGTAGGCGCCACGGATCCGGCCGGCGTTGTTCACG
>Ga0157370_10004129_pt1 | contig 16826 bp, 12 predicted proteins | sample C35metaG_FD_113463 | JGI IMG/M metagenome (GOLD analysis project Ga0157370, IMG submission 113463) | Corn rhizosphere microbial communities from Kellogg Biological Station, Michigan, USA - C3-5 metaG | ecosystem: Host-associated > Plants > Roots > Rhizosphere > Soil | place: USA: Michigan...
TGAGCTGAGCCCCCGTACAGTAAAATTACCCTGGCTATTGGTAGTCCTATCGATCACAAGTCCGCTGGTAACTGCTTCCAGCCGGGAGAGTACTGAGGTACTTACCTGGGTATTCAGCTGCTTTTCTGCTATCAATGTAAAAGATCCTGTGGCGCGTTCCCTGCTCAGGCGCTGATAGCCTGTTGAAACGGTTACTTCGTCTAGCTGCTGCTCAAGTGGTACTAGCCTAACCTGCATGGATAAGGAAGCTGGAAGTTTTAATAGCTGATAAGAAATGTGGCTAAAAATAAGCGTATCCCCCACAGCGCAGCTGATGGTAAAACTGCCATCAGCTGCTGTAAGGGAAACACCAGGTGAAGCGCCTGCAATCCTGACGCGTACAGCGGCAACACCATCACCATTAGGGCCAGACACTTTACCGGAAATTCGCTGCTGGGCGACACAAATGCTGGGGCTACCCATAAAAAAAATAGACAGGCAAGGCAGCAGGATATATATCAGGGACGATATTTGATATTTTAAATTCATAAATGCATCTTTTTAGTTTTTGCTGTTAATTCTATTGCGGATGACAAACCACTGCACTTCCCGCTCCTCTTCCTTCAGCTCCAAACCCAAAGAGGATAGCACTGCTTCCAAAGCAGATCTGTCAAGTGGTCCATAACTGCCCACTCCTGTTGTCTCGCCACCAGTCTCATCAACTAGTGGCATGGAAACCCCGCCCTGCCCGTTTTGCGTACGCACAAAGGTTACCAGGTTCCCCTTAGCATTAGAGCGTGGAATAGGCAATTTGTCTTTAAAGGGCTTCGCGGCCTTAGCCTTGGTTATCACCAGGCACCTAGTTACCTTTTTTTCTAAAGCGCCACTATAACCCGAATACCGGTTCAGGTCATCGAGCATAATGGAATAGAGCTCGGCGGACCTTTCAGTAGGCATCCAGAGTTCATAGGTAGCGCAATATTTGCGGCAGGTTTCCTCCCCGAGAGATAAAGAAAGTTTTAAAATAACGGAATCAGGTGAATCTACTAGGCAGCGGATGATATCGGGGTATAACTGCTTAGCTGCATAGCTGTAAAGGTTAAATAACGGTCTATTGGAATACCTGATTCCCCGAAGGTCTTTCCCAGAATAATAAAGATGTGGTCCCCCGGTTCCTGCTATCTTTCCCCAGTAAAAGGAAGAACTGAAGGATAGTAGATTAAGCGGTCTAAGGTCAGATGAAAAGATGGGCCGGGATAAGTCCTGGTAAACATTTGGCGCCGGGTTAAACCGCTTATCTCCAGAATATGCAGCGCGTATATTCTCCGCTTTAAGCTCAAAAGTAGTGGTGGTGGTAATGAGCTTGCCCCCAGGCGATATCCAGACGAAATGCGGATTGCCCTGATGAGGGAAATAAGATGAAAGGTTATTTTTTCCAATTAGGGTGGTTAGCTTATCAGCCCAGGAAGCGGAAGTTTTGCGATTAAGCAGAGCAAGAGCCCCTTCCTCTTTTTCATCAGAGACAGGAATTAAAGCAAGACTGTCTGGAAACTGTTGCTCCAGCGCATGCCCCTTAGGAAAAGAAGCGATACAGGTCGAGCACCAACTAGCCCAAAAATCCAAGATGATCAGCTTTCCCCGGTATTTGGAGAGCGAAACTTGCTCAAACTTACCAGAAGGAAGGCGCAATTTCAGCGGTTCATTCCACAGTGCGTCTGGGATAGCCTGACCAATGTTAATCTCTTTGGGAGGTACCTGCCCATAGGACGGACATTGAAAAAGTACAATAAACAGTAAGCTAAAGCATAAAACGGTATTTTTCAATCCTAAAGAGGATGAAAAGTTTGGGCATGGGAATTCCCTTACGGAAAATTCCGTTATTTTTTTGAAAGGCATAAAACTCAAGGTTAGTTAGGCCATCGCTGATTGAATACAATAGCAAGAGCCAAGTGGTTAGTTGACAGAAATAAACAAAAAGGGCAGGAACATCATTAAAGAACCTATTTCTACTGGCCATAAAGGCCATTCCTGCCCTTTCACATCATCAGGTGGGATTTTTGGGCTTTAATGCATAAAGCCGGTCAAATGAACTAAAGTTATTCTGGCTCATGTCTGCAAATTATTTTAATATATTGATAAGAAAGCAGATAAAAAACCAGCCCTCCCGCATTTAAATATATAGATGCGGGAAACTGTATTTGTTATTAGGAAAAAGATACCTACCTTGGTATTGCGAAAAACCATAGTAATGTACCTTGCCTAATTAGCAATTAAGGGCTGGTACCAAGTTAAATTAACCCACAGGGACTTTGTGCGCTCTCTTCGCATGAGCCTCTGCTCTTTTGGGCTATATTTTTTACTTGGAAATTCTAGTCCACGTTACGACGGAGAACAAATAACGTTCTTTATTAGAAGTTTAAGGGAATAACAATCCAATACCTCTTGAAGGTACTTGTAAATCACGGAGCTTAATTTTTTCGTTTTCATAAACAGTAATTTTATGTAAAACGATGTATACCCAACAAAAGCAGAAGGAAACCAGATTGATAAGAAACCAAAAGGGCGAACCTCAATGCTTTTGAAACTGGTACCGTCAAGAACCACTCAAGCAATAGCTTGAGCCTCGCAAAAGACCAACATGAAGTCCGCCCTACTGAATATAAGATATCACGAAGATAACAAAATTCAATAGATACGGCGAACTCACGATCAGCTCATGCGAAGATTGACGGTTTCGTTTCATGAGAGACATCGTAAAAAGCTAGGTGCCCCCAACTCTATTTGTCGCTATAAATAACTGATAACAAATATAGTGAAGTTGATATTAAATATCAACATTATTTTAAAATATTTATGATCAATAGAATTGGTGAGGTTTTAAAAGAAAAAAAAGCTGGTAATAAAGACTTAGTAGATTTCTTAAAAATCGAGAAAGAAACTGTGTCAAGATGGGTAAATAATAAACATCAACCGACTGTCACAACCTTAAATAAAATAGCTGAATTTTTAAGGGTTGATATTAGGGAGCTGCTGTGTCCTAGCGACTGGAGTAATAGTCAAATTGAAGGATTCAAAGCAAAAAAATAATACACGATGTATATACATTAACAAATACTTTAAGCTTTCGCTCAACGGAAATATCTGTCCAGGACCATATAATGGATATTGGGCTTACGAATATTGAAAACAAGAACCATTAAAAAAAACCGTAAATTAGCAGTCAAGCTCAAGATTTGCAGGGTCGGGACGCGTTAAACTTTGAGATAATAATAAAAAGCCCAGCATCAATTGTCAAGCTATTTTTGTCAAAAAAACTTCCACTAAACATTAAGCTGTTTAAATCTGAAATATTAATTCCGTTATTACGTTTGCTGTATAATTACAGAATATTTTATTTGCAGAAATCAAACTCTTTTCTAACTTTATACATTGTTATAACCTAACGACAGTTTAACCTCTCAAAGAATGACAGAAAGCAATCACTTTTTATCACCAAAACTTACTGGTAAAAGGTTCGATAAGCACACCGTGCCAGTTGAAGTCTTGCAAGACTTTTCTGCGCTTCAAGAATTAATAGTTGACCTGGCTAAAAAAATATACCTAGACGAAAATCAAGCAAGAAAGCGTGTTCCGAAAGGATTCACAGACGGAATTACCCTTAGTCTTATAGAAGTGGGTGAAGGTAGTGCTATTTTAAACTTTGTTCTTGGTACTGCCATGGCAGCCACCCCTATTCTAGGCAATGATTCTAATACATATACTTATTTTGAAAAAGCAAAAGATAAAGTCATTGAAGCAATTTCTGTAGCTGAAAATGGTGGAAATGTGCGTAATGTTCTAAACATTAAGCACATAACTTATTTTAACAGAATTGGCAGAAACTTAAAGGAGGATGAAGTAATTGCGTTCAATCCCGATACACCAAAGGTCGCGAACCTTAACAAACTAACTAGACATAGAATTGTACAATCGTTATCTGAGGATGCCTCATATAGCGATAATTTTGATTTGGTTGCACCAATAGCTGGTATTGATCAGATTGATAAGTTATTTTTTATTATGGTTAATGGTCAGAAGCTACCAGCAAAACTCGATCAGAATAATTACAAAATTATTTCAGCAACTTTTACTGACTTACATTCCCAAAAGTTTGTGTCAATTAAGGGTGAAGGAGTTTATGACAGAAATAGTCGATTAACGAAGATTAATTCAATCACCAATCTTGATATCCTAGACCCTCTGGATGTTTCCCTTCGAATAACCGAATTATCTGAATTAAAGGAAGGCTGGTACAATAATCAGGGTCAAGCACCCGATGCAGCAAGCCTTTTGAAATTTGAACAGCTTTTTAAAGATAATTTCGGAAGCAATCTCCCTTTACCGACTATATTCCCTACATTAGAAGGAAACATTCAGTTAGAATGGACAATAGGCTCAAAAGAAGTGTCATTAGAAATTAACCTAAGTACTTTTATTTCTGAACTTGTTTCTGTCGATACAGACAATCAAAATGTAGAAGAAATCTATTTCGATCTCAATACATCCGAAAAATGGAATAATCTGAATACTCATCTTAATCGCTACGCTCAAAATTAATGCAAAACTCGACAAAGTTACATAGACAGGTTCACCCAAAAATGATACAGGACAATAAAATCTCTGTACAGGTTTTTGAGGTAGACCCAACCCCGGTACAAAATATATTTTCAGCTGTTCTAGCACCAAAGCCTAGTGACAATGCCAAGCTTTCGGTCTATAATGGTGATAAATACACAGCAGAAGAATCATTTAACCATTATACTCAAAAGCTTGAAGCGATTGGGGTGGTGACTGTCACTGTTGAAGAATGTCAAAATATATCACTTCCAGCTAAGGAAGACAACGACCCTTTTGACGGTCATTCTCATATTAATTTTGAAGGATTAAGTAAAAACCAAGTTAAAGCAAAAGCCCAACTATTAAAGGCAGCTGCTGTTAGGCGTAACTGGACATTCAAAAGATAGTTTAACATGAAATTGGTATTCTCGTAAAGGATTTCGAAGGTTTGAGTAAAAACTGTGCATATATTTCTCTGTTTCCTGAAGACTACTTTGTCTGGATACATATTAAAATCGCCGTACAGCTTTCACACCAACTTTAATTGGCTATTATTTTTCATTTGTTGACATCTGCCTCAGAATTTAAGCGAAAGGAGATAGACATAAGCTTTAAAAAGTTTTGGTTTAGGAGTCGGGGGGGCGCGATTTGGCAATGTGTATGGATGCCAAGGGTCAGCTTCTTTAAATCAGATAATTTTTTCAAACAAGTATGATTGGGGCTTTGAAACCCATTCTTGATTATAGTCAAAATACGAAACTGGGTCACATATTATCATAGGATTGTAATCACAATCATAAATTTTATCTATATCAATTAAATATAGACAGTAATTTTTAGACTTTATTTTTGCAATTTGAATTTCATTTGCTGACCAATAAAAATGAGGCTTTCCATCATACGATTTCACTTCAATAAAACGGTCAATTACATTTGAATTTACATCATTAAATGAAACAATATCATAACCCGCTGTTACATCTAAAATCGATATTCGTCTTATTTTTGATATATCTTTCTTGTTGTGGAGTCTTCGTTTCTCATAGTCAAGAACAAATAATTCACCTTTTTCACCCTGTATCCGCTGCTCTTCAAGCTTTTTTAACAATGACTCTTCCGTAAGCTTTAGTTTTCGTGAATTTTGCTTCGCTAGTAAATCAGATAGTATTTCATTAATATAGTAATTACCATCTGCACACTTCTCTAAAATTTCAAGTGCTATTAATAGATTCCTGTAGCAGGCATATTTGTAACTTATATTATGACGAGGTAAAACATATTTACCAATTTCATTTTCGTATTTAATATCGTCTAGTGAAACTATATTTTCTTCTATTATAAAATCTAAGAGGATTCTGGAAAACCAAGCATGGTAGCTATCAATATCCATAGAACTCTTGCTAATATTGTACAAAGAAATCTCGTCATCATTTAATTTAACTAATTCTAATTGCTCAAATAGTAAAATCGCATAGTCAACGTTTAGGTTTAACTTACCTTGGTAATGAAGTCTTAACTCTGTTAAAGAGTGAATTGAAATAACGCCTTGCAACAAATTACTCCAAACAAAATATAGACCATCTAAATCAGCTATCTCACTACAAGCTTCTATTTTTTCGTTTAACATAATCTAATATTATTGCTTTAATATCTTCATTACCTTCATCACCAATATTATCAAATAATGGAATTGGTGATGATTCAATAAGTGCAAGCATTCTTTCTTCTTTTATTTTTAAACGAATATCAATTACTTCATCAACAGTGTTCTCCGAAAGCAAGTAATAATAGTTTGTTATTGCATTTTCAGGTAAACCATACCTATGAATTCTATCTTTGGATTGAATAAAGTGAGCACAATTGAAAGAGCGTTCGATATAGATAGCATTATGACAAACTTTATGTAAGGATATTGATTCAGCAACAGCAAAAGGATTAGCAATAATAACATTATAACTACACTCTGGATTATGAAACTCGCTTATAATTGCTTCTCTAGTAAATTCGTAATTTTCATCCTCTGGAGTCATTCCATCTGTTGCAACGGGAGTTGCTCCATATAAAGTGCGACTTTCTATCCCAATTGAATCAAGATAACTCTTTAATAATTCAATGGTTTTTATGAATATTGCCCAAATAACAACTTTACCATTTTCCTTAATTATTTGATTGATTATATCAGCGCACTTTATAAACTTCGCGGGCGTTTCATCAGAGTAATATCTCATTACATCCTGCATTATCAATGAATCTTCCTTTTCTACAGCAGTAAAGTCATCACCATTTTCTTCGGCAAACCTATTCAATGACTCCCTAAGCAAAGCGGGATTTGAGGCAACTTGCTGCAACCTAATCAGTTTTGCTTTAACCAAAGATGAGTGCAAGCTCTCATTAGAAGTATTCACTTCATCAACAAAGCGCTGTTCAATAAAATCATACACTCTTTGTTGAGATTCACTCATTGGTATTAAAATGGGTGCATTCTCTACAGGCTCTGTTATATTTAAGTCTTGTTTTTTAATTCTAATAAAGTAAGGATCAATATTGTTCATCAAGTGATTAACTCTACTGTCATTCATAGAATTACTCATGTCACGTAGTTGTCCAACATTGTATTTTGTTACATTCCTTTTAGGCCAGATAAAATTGAAGAGATTGTATAAATCTTCGTAGCCATTAGGGACAGGTGTACCTGTAAGAATAACTCTAGATGAGCAAAAATTAGCAAGTTCTAAAATTGATGTTGATATAACACCTCCACTTGTATTTTTTATCTTATGAGCTTCATCTAATACAACCATTACTTTGTGATTTGATAGAAAATATTGTATTGACTCTTTTATTGATACTACTGAAGCATAGCTTATCAATATAAGTTCTGCAGTTTCTCCGTAGAAGTATTGTTTTTTATCTTCAGCTGAAAGATGTCCATTTATCCTTTTGCAATTTGCTTTCTTACCAAAACATTCTTCAAATTCAAGTTCCCAAGGGCCAAAGGCACTAAGAGGGCCTATGATAATAATTTTGTCAACATACTTCGGATTATCTGATAATAAATTACTTAAATAGGTATAAGCACCATAAACAATACTTGTTTTGCCTGCACCTGGTACAGAAAAATTACAACCATTTTGAGAAAATGCCAAATGATATGCTGATAATAACTGAAGCGGATACAGTCTACGTTCAGTCATATTTTGGGCTAAAATGGTTGTAAAAATTTCAAAATCCTCCTTGATACAATTGTTGGCTTTTATATTATTCGCTTTCCCGCTAAATTCTTCAAACTGCTGCTCTTGTTCTCGAAAAAGTTTAATGTCTGAGTTGATTTGAGTATCAAAATTTACAACTGCATCAATATACTTTGCAGCAAGATTCAATAACTCCGCAACTCGCTCTATTGAGTCCGTAGAATTTATAATAATACTATCATCTTGAATTTCATATGAAAGCTTGGCGCGCAAAAGCATTTTAGACCGCCGATTACGGAGAAGTTCAGAAACAGCGCCAGTTACTAAATATTTAGATTTTTCATTTACAGATATATTTAGTTGCATAATAACTAGTTTAATACTTTATTAATTTCCTCAGTAAGCTTCTTTAAAATATTTAATTTTTCTATTAAAGCCAACTTGTTGGGAGCTTTTCCTATTGTATTTAAGTCTATCTCAGAAAGAGCATTTGTAGCCTTTTTAAGCAATGCTTCAGGTTTGTCTTTCGCTTTTTTGTTGTCAATAGTATTCTTACTATCACTAAATGTTTCCATTAGGCCTTCACCCATTTCCTGTTTCCACTTACTATCACGCTGATTAAGTAACCTCATAATATCCTGTTCATTTCCAGCTTTCTTAATTAAAGAATCAATATCCTCTTCTTCATAATTTTGAATTAGTTCGTTATAACTTTTTGAAAAATCAAGCCATATTTTTTCATCATTGAGAAAGTTGTTATTAGCGGTCGAAGCAATAGCTCTAAAATCGAAATCACCTTTCTCTTCAAGTCGAATAAAATCAAAGCTAATATTTCTTAAATCGACTTCTACTTCATCAAGTAAATTTTCTGGAATCCATTTGATTTTACCACTTTGAATCTTTTTAATTGCTGAATTTAGCTTCAAGAAATCATCTTCACAGCCTCGGGGTAAACGTGTATAAAACCCTTCGTAACCATATGTGCTTAAATATGCATCTATCAACTCCATTACCTCAAGGTTCATACTAACTTCTTTAACAGAGCTAAAACCCATGTATTCTGCGATTTGCTCTAATGTGAACCTTTTTTCTTTCATGTCACGAGCATGAAGATATTTTTCAATAGGATTATAGTCTACTTTGCTATCTGCCCCCATCTGAAAGGATGTTTCTAACCTTAAAATTTCCCTTTCATCAGCATCTTCTGGAAGAATCCTCGCCAAAAAATAAGAGCATTTATCTTTAGTGCTCTGGTTATATTTTGGATTTTTTGATATTTCTCTGAGTAATGAAGCCCGTCGATTACCATCAACAATAATACCATCCATTGTAATAATGCCAGGCTCCAACTGCCCATTTTTCGCTAAATCTTCAAGCGTTTTCTTGTTCCGTTGTTCATTTGAATTATATAAAAACTGAGCAATTTTGTTGGAATCATTTTCATTATCAACATTTAAACCTCCGTGTTCTCTTTTATATGATTTTACCAAACTGCTAATACGGCCATTTTCAACGTTGTAAGCAAGAAAATCAATTGGAATTTTATAAACATCAAATTTTTTAATTTCTCCTTGATATAAAAGTTTTGTACCTGTAGCTACTGGAGTACCTCCTTTTATCTCTTTTATTTTAATTTTTCTTTCTTGTGAGTTCATGTTAGCTTAGATTAAAGAATTCTCTTATTATACTATTTAGTTTATCTATTGTTTTTAGATTTAAAAAGTAGTCACAATCTCTATAAATCTTTTGAAAATCAGAATTACGAGCAATCCAACCGGCACCATCTAGAATGTTTAAAACCCTGGTATTTGGGTAAGCTTGAGAATTTTTAACTATAGGTTGAATTATTTTCCTGTAATATTCAGTTTGTTTCGAGCTTGTTGTAAGATAAAAACTTGAATTTACTATTATATGTTTGTTATCTAAAGAAACTGTATTTAGCTGTTTGCTAGTAAAATTCGGTATGTCTATGCAACTATAGGTTAGCCCATATTCATCTGCAATTTGTCTAATTTTTACATTAAGTTCGTTGACATATAAATCATGATATCTTAAGTTATATGACGTAGTAATTTTATCTTTAACTAGACTTCTTATATAATCATCATTTTTTAGCCTTTCAATAGTATTGTTATCAATTCGAAAATCATGTAAAATAAATTTCGGAATTATCGCAGAGAATTTTGGACTAACATAACCAGAAGAAAAAAGCTCACAATATTCTTCCATCAAACTCGGTTTAGAAACTAATTCAGAACGTAATTTTTTAGTTGACCACTCTGATTCGAAAGTATAACCTTTTGTTAGTCTAATCCATGAAGCTACTCTTTTAAACTTTTCACCACTTATTCCTAACAGAGTGATTATCTTATCAATTGAATCATTGTCACTCCTTATAAAGGATTTAAGCCCATCCTGAGTTCCTATACTTGAAAGGCTTTCCTTTAAAATTTTTATCTCTGTATTAAGGTAATTTTCATAATAGGCTTCAATTTTACTGTCACATAAAAACATTGTAGTTGCTTTAAGAGCCTCTTTGTATGCTAACTTTTCCATATGATTATTTGAAAATTTTCATTAGTAATCTTAATGCAACATCTTTTACAACTGGTACGCACACAGAATTACCTAGTAAATCATATCCAAACCTTATTGATTTATTATTATTTTGAAATTCTTCAAGAGTGTACGATTTTGGGTATCCAAATAAACCCAAACCTTCTTTAAGCGACAGATGTCTCAACCCTTCACCATCAATAATACCAATCGCGTTCATATCCATAGCCACCATTGTCGGTGCTTTGCTCTCAGAATCTAATATATGGCTGATAGGGAATGATAACTTTCCTGTAACTATGTTGTAACCTTTGGGTAATGTTAAATCTGCAATTCTTTCAGTATAAGAGTTCCCATCCATCTCAGTAATTACTTTCTTTTTTGGATGTTCTAGAACGAGGTACTTCTTTGCAACAAGGTCATCGAGTATAGATTGTAAGTCTTTATGAGGAAAGAAGGTTTCTATTTGTTCTTTTGTGAGTGGCATTCCATCCATCCAATCAATGCCAATCTCTTTTGCCCAAGCCTTTCGTCGTCGTTGTTTGAAAAGTAAATCTAAAAGCTCTTTTTGATTGGACGATACTGAGCCTTTAAATTCAAAATCCCAACTATGTATATTCAGCTTCCCACCTCTTTTATCCTTCAAGAATTTACCATTCAAATCTTTAGGCTTGTAATGGCTTAACAGCTTTTGTGTAAATTCATTGTTTAGAGTTGACTGGTTATAAACTAAAATGTCTTTAACAATTGACTTTGGTTTAGGCACAAAATTCATATCGATTTTACCATATTTCTTTTTACACCCAACTATAAATACTCTTTTACGAGTTTGTGCAACTCCAAAATCAGACGAATCTAGCATGGCATATTCAACATTGAAACCTAGCTTATCTATGAGAATATTAAGAATTACTGTTAGTGTCCTACCGATTTTATCAGTACGTTTTTCTTTATCATGTACAATTAAACCTTCTACGTTCTCAAGAATAAAACCATCTACATTTTTAAAATGGAATGCTAATATACGTTCTATTTCAAAGAAAAGAGTTCCTCTAGTATCTGTAAATCCCCTTTGCTTGCCAGCATAACTAAAAGCTTGACAAGGAAAGCCTCCTAGTAATATATTAAATGATGGTATTTCTTTGGCATCAACCTTTGTTATGTCCTTAGCGATTATGTTCTCATCCGGAAAATTAATATTTAGAGCTTTAATAGCACTTTCCTTAATTTCGGAAGTAAACACACATTTCGTTGTCAGGCCTAACTCATTAGCTGCTTGCTGCATTCCAAGCCTTATTCCTCCAAGTCCTGCAAATAAATCAATAAATTTAATATCTATTTTATCTTCCATTATTATTTTTTAGTTGAGACAATTAAATCTTTTACATCGACATCTAAAATTTTAGCAATATCGTTAAAAATTTCAAGTCGGGGTTGTTGTCGGTTTTGCACGTATGCATTTACCATATTATAACTTTTACCCAACTTGTCAGCTAGCCAAGTCTGCTTTATACCTTTCTCATCAAGTACCTCTTTTATTCTATTCATTTTTGAAATACATTTTTCAGTCGGCTAAAATAATTATTTTGATTTAATATCTCATTTCTTAAGATATAATCTTCCAGCATATTGGTATCTTGCGTCGGCACAAGTGTGCTTTGGTAAACTTTGGTTTGAGCATTGGCCCGTTGGACTTGACAATGTGTGCAATGTGCGATGGCTTTCTATTTTATTAGGGCCTGTAAAACAAAAAACTATCAAACTTCACTTCGTTTCATTTTTTCAGCATTACCCTTAAATATGTTATACCAGCCATATACATTCTCCAATGCAACTTAGATGTAGGTGAATTGAAGCCATAAATGTGCTGGTTTTGCATTGCTTATATATTAAATTATAAATCATCAAAAAGACTTTAATGGAGATTTCGGCTTCATAGACTAAGTGATTCCGTAGCGGATTTACCAGTCCAAGAAAATACCTAAGTCATTTTTGATATATCAAATATCAGTTTATTGGACTGGTCAGTCTAGACCGAAACAGACTTACCTTAACTTCCGAAATGAGTTGATCACTCCTGCCGAAATCTCCATCTAGCGGTTGCTCCCGAGAATTGTTGAATCTCGGGAGTTAATTTATTATCCATGCTCAGCAGTTTGCAAGCGACTATCATTGAGCTGTTTTAAGCCATTTAACAAATTCATAAAAAGATAGGGAGGCTTGCATACCGTTTAACGGATTGATTCCCGCTCTCCAAATATCTGACTTAACCTGATATCGAGTACTGCCATCTTCTATATTTAGTTTCACATCTGCTTTTTCCATGGTCACTTCATTCTTTTTTTGCTTGTAGCCTGTAAAATCATTAAACCGATTTAAAAGAGGCTTGGCGATATCGACAACAAAGCGGCTGTGGAGCACTACGTTTTGCTGATTTATTTCATAGCCCTCAAGCGGCAGTACAGCAAGTACATATCTATTTATATTTTTACTGGCAGTTTCCGCCTGTTTCTCAGTCATTTCGGCAAATAATTTACCGGTAGCTTTAAGTTCTATTAGTATATCTTTTATCTGAAATAAGACCTCATTTCCATTTTCGTCAATGATGTCTTCTTCGTAAATAATTCCATAATCGCTCCCTAAAGGAACTCTTTTGATGCTAAATCCATCATCTTTGTAGGCTTCCTGAGAAAAGATTTCACTAAAGGCTTTCTCGAAGTCAGAACCGATTCCCTGGTTTCTTGAAATATTTTCCTTTTGTCTCTTGCGTGCCAGATACTGTTCCTGTAAATTAGGGTCCGCAAGCATTTCAACAGCTAGATCGGGCCTGATATTTCCATTACCAATCAGTTCGGAAAATGCCATATCCCAGTTCAATTTATCTTCATCATTTGTGAGCGAGTTTCTTCTGATATCGGCAATACTGATACCGATCTGATTAAAGAACTGACCAGCTTCCCGTCGCTTTAGTTTTGCCAATAACTCTGCATCATCTTTTAGTAGCTGAGTGATGTTGGCAACGGATGGACGCTCACTAAGGGTTTTCTCTTCCGCCAATGGTCTGAATGGAACCCATGATATATCACGCAGGCGTGCAATCCAAAGGCATTGTCCTACAGGTACGTTCGTTTGTCCGGTGTCGATGATGCTAGTGCTGTTAAAGAGCTTATCTTGAATTATCACCTGAGATAAAAGAAAGTTGAATAAAGCTTTCGCGTTTTTTACCCCCTCAGCAGTTTTGGCCAGGACATTCTCATCAGTCTTATTTAAGTAGATGATGTCTGAATATTCGAGGTCATTTTCAACGATTTCTTCTTTATCGTTTAGAAGGCTTAAATATCCTTCTGTATTGCCGGCTAGTAGTTTCAGGTCATTTTTACCTGGTTTTCTTCGCTGCTGTAGGGGGCTCAAATAAATAAGGTCCAGGGCACATAGATACTCCAATTGTTCCAAGTTCAGTAAATCAGCGACTTCGGTAATCATAATGTATTTCTTTGGAAGAATCTCTGCATACAAGGAAAATGAAGGCCAAATGGAAGTGGGAGCGATAAGCTTATCGGAAGCAGAGGAGAAAAGTCTTCTTTTGGCATAGTTGACTTCGCCTGCTTCCCTTCCCTTTTCAATGATAACATATGATTCCTTTATTAGATCATTTTTTTTATTGTCTATTAGCCAGCCAAGAAAAGAAATAAGCCCTGTTCGTTTTTGTTTTTCATTAAGATCATCCTCCGTGATTGAATGACACTTTGAGGTTAATATTGTGAGTACTTTGTCCAAGGTTGAACTTTGGAATACCTCGGTGCAAGGGATGATACCCTGGAAAATCAATGTTGATTTGATTTCAAACTTTAGGCCTTCAGCAACAGTTTTTATGGTTTCATTTCCAATTTCGTCCAGGAACAGTGAACCCACCTCGCGCGAAACCAGCTTTCGATATTGGTTGGGCATAAAAGCATAAGCGGAAGTGAGCTGCTCGGTTTGATCTTTACTAAGCATAGCAAGAAAACGATTGAACCAGGCAACTACATCATCATCTTCCGAATCGGTTTGGGTTTCCTGGCCGGCAGTAGAAGTATCAGAGACCAACATCGAGCTGACATTATCAAGGGTTGAAGCTTTTTGTAGAATTTTGCACAGCTTATGTTCATCAATGATAAATGAGTAATCTCCAGTTTCTCTGTCTTGCACTGAGGCATACCCAAATGCTACTTCTATCCATTCATGGTTGTCCTGTTTTTTCGGAATAAACCCGGGCTTGATATCCAGTATGAGATTATAAAATGAATCAATGTTTAGAGCGGAAGACCAAGGTACCAAAATGGTATTTAAGCTTAACTTGTCATCCTTGGCATAGGGTAAACAGACTAACTCCAATGCCGTATCAATTAGCTTACTACTGAGTCCATTAAGCCAGTCTAGATACAGCCAACTATATTCAAAGGCTTTTTTAACCTTAAAAAGATTAAACAAATCATTGTAATTTGATTGAGTAGTGTAGGCAATTAAGAATTCAAGGCAATCGAATGCTGAAGTAATGATTTTCTTGTTATTGATAATGGTATGTTTATTTTTATCATCTTCCAAAAGATAAACCCCGTCTCTTTCTTTTTTTAGGTCGAAACAATTGGAATTTATTACTGCAGGAATACCAAGTTTTTCTGTACCAAAGAGCGGGAAGTCAAAAAATAATTTGGGATATGCATCATCGATGTCAACAACAGAGAAACTCTCGTCATCATTTTTAATTAATAAAACCCCGATATCGAAGCTATCATCCTTTATAAAAACAACCTTATTCTCTGTTTTATTGTAGGAAATACCTTGTTCAAAAACTTTCTTGCCTTTAAATTCTGTGGATTTATCTTCTGACCTTTCAATAACGGAAAATTTCCCGTTGTTATCAACCTCAATCTGTTCGATTTTGGGATTAAAAGCCATTACAAAGGGCAGGATTTTTTCGAGCTGATCGAGGCCATCGGTTGCTATATATAAATTATCGGGAGGCAAAACATAGGTAAATACAGTATCAAATATTCCATCGGAATAGGTATTTAATCTATAAGACGATTTGAATCGCTCGTATGATTCTTCGAGATGTGTATATTGTTCCCCGATTGTCTTTCCTGTCCTATCCAGCTTAAAATCGAAGTAGTTGCCATTTTCAAGTTTTCCGGTGATTTGAACTATCCTGGAAAGTAAATGTGTGGACATAAATCCAGTTCCGAATCGTCCAGTTTTATTCTCCAAACTTTTTTTGGATGAACCGTGATATATTAGGTGCAAGACGTCATGTCTTTTAAAAGGATCTCCAGTATGGGAAAAGGTAAGTGTATGGCCATCAAGTTTTACTTTAACTGATACTAGCTGATCATCATCGACGGCATCCTTAGCATTTTGAAGTAATTCCCAAAACCAGCGTTTTGCATAAACCGGGCTATCTTTTTCGAGATCATTTAAATGATCGAAGATGGTTTGGACATTATTGCCGACCAAAACTTCAATCTTGTCCTGGTCTTCCGTGTTGTCAATCATTGTTGGAGCGTTTAATAATTTTAGAATAATTCAAAGATTCACAAAAGATGGGAATTCATTTTCAAAAACTAAAGAATTAATCTAAAAAAAATTACTAATTGAAAATAAGAAAAAGACCAGGCTTTCACTAAGCTTTAAATACATAGGATCGATATTTGATTAACATCCCACCTCGCCCGTTAACCGGCAACAACTCATACAGGCATGAAAAAAGCAAGTCCGTCACAGGCCAAATCGCTAAACCTCTGAGATCCAAACGTGAAAACCAGGTCTTTAAAAACCCTAAGGGTTTACCCTTAAAATAAGATATAAGGGATTACCCTTAAGGATGTGTCAAACAACTATCAAGCCTGTTACAAAAAGCACCAGAAAAAAACATAAAATGAAGAAATTCACAACAGATAGATACATTCATATCTCTGAAAACGAAGAAAGCGGCCGTTTAGGCCGCTTTCGCTTTATCAATCAAGCATCACCAATTTTATGAGTTCATATGCCTGTTATTTTCTTGTCCAGATTTAGCTAATTACCTAATAATCCGACTCCCTGTTTTCGATATAGGCCAAAAGGCGTTCAACAAGTACATAAACACGGGTATGCGGGCAGGAATCCGCCATTTTTTTTCCATCATGGAGTGCTTCAAGTTCTTCAGCCCATTTCATGGCCTGCTTTACATTCCCTTTGGTATGGATAAATTCCGCAATCTTTTTTACGTTCTTTTCGTACTTATACCCCAGCACTTTACTCAGCATTTTGATATAATCGGTTCTGTGCAAGTTGCTCTGTAGAAACTGGAAATGAAGCACAACAGAGAAATACTTGCTATGGAAATAGATTATTCACTTCCATCATTGAGGGTTACCAGGGCATTGGATGAACTCAAACAATATAGAGGGCTACCAAAGATGATAAGAATGGATAATGGGCCAGAATTCATCTCACACAAGCTGGATGAATGGGCGAAGGAAAACA
>Ga0157370_10004131_pt1 | contig 16822 bp, 17 predicted proteins | sample C35metaG_FD_113463 | JGI IMG/M metagenome (GOLD analysis project Ga0157370, IMG submission 113463) | Corn rhizosphere microbial communities from Kellogg Biological Station, Michigan, USA - C3-5 metaG | ecosystem: Host-associated > Plants > Roots > Rhizosphere > Soil | place: USA: Michigan...
ACCTGCTCGACGACGAACTCGAGCTCGCGCCTCTTTCCTTCGGGCAGATCGTCGATGCTGCTGTTCATGACCGTCTCAACCTCGCGACAGATATGGCAGGACACAAGCGAATTCCTCCACTTTCGAAAAGCGGGGCGCCCGGCCGACGGGCCGGAGCCCGCCCGATCTGCGGCAATCGCCGCCCGATATCGAACGGCTCGACCGCTATTGCGGAACGGAAGCGAGCCGCGCCGAGCGCTTCGGATTGAGGCCGAGCGGGCCGCGCCGGTCGACCACCGCGACGCCCCGCGCCTTGGCGTCGATGACCAGCCGCTCGAGCACTCCATTGCCCGGGAAGGCGACGAGAAAGCGCGGCTTCAGGGCGAGCATCTGCTCGTTGCGCTTGAACCCGGCGCGCGCTCCGAGCCGCCGGTCGAGCGAGAAGACCAGCTGGGGAACCTTGCGCCGCTCGGCCCAGGAAGCGGCGATCCGGTCGGCGCCCTTCATGTCCCCGCCATGGACGAGAATCAGGTCGGCAACCCGCTCGCGCGCCTTGTCGAGCGTGTCCCAGACATTGCCGGCGAAGCGCTTGGCCTCGTCGGCGGTCGGGAAGGACAGCCGACCACCCGCGAAGATCACCGGGGTCCCCTGGGGGGTGCGCGCATCGCGCCGCGCCTCGGAGCGCGCCCGGAGGAAGTCGCGGGCATCGACCACCGCCGAGGTCAACGTCCGCGAATGGTTGAGCCTGGACCCGCCCGCGGGCCTCCAGGAAGAGCCGGTCTCGTGCAGGTAGAGCGCGGCGGCGGCCTCGCGGAGCGCCTCGAGGCCGATCATCGCCGCTTCGGCCGAGCGCGCCCGCTCGACCTGCTTTTCAAGCTCGGCGGCATGGACTTCGGAACCGTCCGCCGACGCGATCAGCGCCCGGATCTCGTCGGTCGCCCGGTCGATCTCGGCGCCGCGCCTGGTCGCCGCGCGATGGAAAATGTTGACGAACCCCCAGGCGAGCTCCTCGCCATCGCGCTCCAGCGCCGTATCCGGGAACAGAGCGAAGAGGTCGCTCCAGACGCCCGCGAGAGTCTGGGCCACGGCTTCGTCGTCGGGAAGATCGCGCGTGGGCGGCGGATCCAGGCGCTCGATGTTGAGATGGCCGAGCTCGAGCAAGGCAAGCTGGGCGGCAAAGCTGGTGTGCATTGATGGTCTCCTCTCCGCGCGCCGGCGGATGCCGGTGGCGGGCCCGACAGGACCGGCCAGCGCGGGCGGCCCGCACCGAGCGCGGCGCGAGGGGAACCCCCGGCCAAGGCGGGCGCGGGCAGCGCCGCATGAGCGGCGCAACACGGGCCGAAGGCCGGCGGGTTGCGGGCCAGCTCGCCGCCGGGCCAGGGCCCCGCCGGCACCGGAATCGCCGGCCGGACGAGATGGACGATCGGCGCCACGCCAATAGTGGCGCAAAGCGGAGCCGAGCATTAGTGCCGAAGGATGCTTACGATAGCCCTCCTGATCGTCTCCAACATCTTCATGACGCTGGCCTGGTATGGTCAGCTGCGCTTCCCGCACTGGACGGTCGGAACGGCCATCCTGGTCGGCTGGGGCATCGCCTTGCTCGAATATTGTTTCGCCGTCCCGGCCAACCGGATCGGCTACGCGCATGGCTTCTCCGGCGGCCAGCTGAAGATTATCCAGGAAGTGGTGACGCTCTGCGTGTTCGCAGTCTTTGCGACCGTGGTGTTGAAGGAGCCGATCGGCTGGCGTTATCTCGGCGCATTCGCGTGCATCGCCGGCGCGGCCTGCTTCATGTTCGCGGGACGGGCATGAGGGCGGTCATCGATCGGCAAAAACCGGCCGGCCGAAGCTCGCCCCGTGAATAGAGCTCAGTCGAGGATTACCGCCGGTCGCTGAGCTCCAGAGCGCGGTCGAGCCGCTCGATGGCGCGTGCAAGGTGACGCTCGACCCGGCGCACCGGGATTCGGAGCCGCCTCGCGATCTCGCCATTGGAACGCCGGTCTCCAGCGCTCAGCAACAGGATCTCGCGCTGTATCGGGCGAAGGCTCGCGAAGGCGCGAGCAAGCCTTTCGATGTCGTGGTGTTCGAGGTCGTCGTGGCCGTCGGTGCTTTCCATTGGGACTGCGTTCCTCGAGGGGCGCAGGTCGGGGGCGGCCGGGAAACCGGGCGGCAATCCGTTCCGGCTCGAGGCCGGCTGCAATTGCGGCGGATAGTGGGGAGTGCCTGCATCATCCCTTTGGGCAGTCCCTGTGGCCACTTGTCACTAGGTCCGGTCGCCGCCCCCGGCCTTCGCCGAGAGACGAAATGGGCGGCCGCCCGCGAGGACGGCCGCCCGGAAGAAGGGCCTCAAGGAGACGTCAGGCCGCTTCTTCCAGCTCGCGGGATTCGGTCGTCTGGGACAGCGCTTCCCCTTCGCCTTCCGGGTCGGCATCGGGCTCTTTCGAAGCCTCGCCGGCGCCGTCCGGGGTGGGCTCGGGCTCAAGGGCTGCGAAGCGCATCGCCTCGGGAACCCAGCCGAGCGCCGCCTGCTTGACCTCCGCGTCGGCAATGAAGTCGCCGCCGAAGATCCGCTCGCATGCCTGGGCGAGCTCGGCTTTCTTTGCCTTGGAATAAGGGCCTGCAAGCGCCGGACCGCCGACCTCGGTCAGCGCAGCGAGCGAGACGCTCTTCGGAACCCGGTCGAAATAATTGGCGCCGGTAGGCCTCCACCAGGCCGCGACATCGATTCCGAGGCGTTGCCCGAGATGGTCGTGGAACCCGCAGGCCCGACCCGGAAGGAGAGCGCTCGCCTCCAGGGTTCGAGCGACGGCGTGGCCGAGCCAGGCGAGGCGCGCCGATTCATCGAGCGCCCGGAACGCGTCGAAACGCTCGCCCCGAGTCCGGCCGCCGGTCCAGCTTCGATCGAGCGCTTCGGCCGCTCCGACCCCGGCCAAAGTCGCGCGGGCCTCGGGCGACTTGAAACCGAAGACCGGGTCCGAAGGCCGATTGGCGCTGAGCGTCGAGCCATCCTTTTCCGACGAATGGGTCTCGGCCCGGTCGTTCATCAGGAAGATCGCAAGGTCGAGCGCGAAGCGGGGTTCCGCGGCGACATGGACCGCGAGAATGTCGCGGCGCTGGATCGCAAGCTCGTCCACCAGCTGGCGCGGGAGCCCGGCAGGTTTCGCCGTCACCGCAGGGGCAAGCGGTTCGTCGGACTCGCCGGAATCGGCATGTTCCAGGACCTCCTCATCGGCGGAAATTTCCGTGTAGAAGCCCGAATCCAGCCTCGGCCGCCCTTCATGGTCAAGCGTCAGGAAGGTGCCGACCTTCGCCTTGAGCTCGTCGTCGATCAGCGGCGGCGTGTCGCTGATCTTATCGATTTCCTCGTCGAGAACCCGGATCTTCGCCTCGGCGTCGGCGCGTTGGGAATCGTCGGTCTCTTCATCCTCGAGAAGCCCGACCAACTCGCCGATCTGCTCCTCCAGGGCGTGGATCCGCGCCAATTCCTCGTCGCTGAGCGGCGCCGTCTCGACCGGAACGCGCCGAAGCCCGTCGGTCGCCGGATAGCCGATCCAGCTGTCGAGCGTCGGTCGGACGAACGCCAGCCCGTGCTCGGCGGCCGCGGCCGCCGCGAGCGCTTCGATCTTTTCGAATGCGAGCCGCTCGAGCAGCGCAACGTCGAGCCAGCGTGACTCTGCGGCGTCGGCGAACAGGTCGCTCTCGATACGGCCTCCCGCCGCGAGATAGGCCTCCTCGCCGACGAACAAGGCGCGGCGATCCGACGCACTGACGCTGGCCTGGGTCATCATTCGCCGGATGCTGTCGGGATAGGCCGCGCCATAGCCCCTGCTCATCTGCTCGAACACATAGGACTGGCGCTCGCGGTCGCCGCTCGCGGCATAGGCCTTGGCCACGTCGAGGCTGATCTCGCCGGCCCCGAGCGCCGCGAAGATTTCGGGCGCGAGAGACGCGAGGCGGAGCCGGCCCTCGACGAAGCGGATCGTCAGACCGAACCGGCGGGCGATGCCCTCGATGTCGGCGCCTTCATCGACGAGCCGCTGGAAAGCGACGCATTCGTCCGCCGGATTCATGCTCAACCGCTGGAAATTCTCGGCGAGGCTCGCTTCGCCGGCAATGTCGGAGCTGTCGAGCACCAGGCAGGGTATTTCATGGTTTGCCGGGAGCTTGCCCGAGGCAGCGAGCTCCTGGAGCGCACCAAGGCGCCGCCCGCCCGCTTCAACGGCGAAGCTTCCGCGCGGTTTGGCGCAGGCGGTGACCACGAGATTCTGGAGGAGGCCACGAGCCTCGATGTCGGCCTTGAGCTGCCGGTCCGAGCTTTCATCGCTCGAGCGCCGGACGTTCCGCGGCGAGAGCGCGAGCTTGTTGAGCGGGATGGTCTTGATCATTGCTGGTCTCCGGATTGTGAGCGCTTGCGGCCTATTCCGCATGCTTCGCTCATCCCGAGACCGCTCCCCTCCTCCTCTCATGCTTCGTCGCGAAGACCGTCCTCCGTCCGCCGTCGCTCGCGCTGTGCCCATGCTCGTGCTCGTGCTCGTGCTCGTGCTCGTGCTCGAATGATTGAGCGATCGGCGTTCTGCTGATCGAATGATCGTTCGCGCGTGCAGGAGACGCACTCGACCGCGACCGGAATCGAATAGCGGCCCGGCACCCCCGATCGGTGCCGGGCCGCTATCCTTGCGGGCTTCCCTTTGCGCCGCCCTTGGAACGCGAACCAAGAAAACGGCTCGAACGGCGCGGGTTCCCGCGACGGTGGCTCAGGTTAAGGAGAGCCCCGAACGGATTGCCTTGAAGAATTCGTTCATCCTGGCCTCGCCCTCGTCCGAAAGGGTGACCCAGATCCGGCGGCCGTCGAGCGGATCCCCGGACCTTTCAATCAGTCCGAGATCGTCGAGCTTGGCGATCCACCGAAGCCCCGTGGTCTGCGGGACCGCCGATGCGAGGGTCAGTTCGGAGACGGTGACCCTGCATTGGGTGAGGGAGGCCGCGTAGAGATAAAGGAGGATGTCCCAGGCGGGATCGGCGAACAATTCGCCACCGATGACCTCTTCGCGAGTTCGGCGCGCAGCAAGAACTGCCCTTACCTCGGCTTCGGTCGCGGTCCGCTGAGCGGAGTCCTGAATCCTGGATTCGGCGATCCGCTGCTTCAGCGCATCGACCCGTTGCTCGAGGCTTGCGATCTCGCGGTCAACCTCCGCTTCGATCCACAGGGCGGGCTTGTTCATCACTCTGGTCCTTTTGCCGTGCGTCTTTCCTCCGAATTGGCCGGCAACCAATTTAAAGTTAATAAAATCAATATCCAAAGCGGACGCAATTGCCGCTCGCCACGGAGCGAACAGCAATGGCAAGACGAACATCGGACCAATCGTGCACCGCTACCGCTTCATCATCTTCGACGACCATAAGCTCATCGCCGAAAGCCGGAATTTTCCGGCCTCGAACGACGACATCGCGGTGAGGCTTGCCGACGGCTGGCGCGATTTTCGCGGCGGTCAATTATGGCGCGGCGCGAGCCTTCTTCGCCACTGGCGGCGGGGAACTTCGGCTCGGAGCGCCCTCGACAGATAAAGTGCGGTCCACGGCCCGGGCACAAAGTCGGACGCAAGGGGCGAACCCGAGAGCAAGCGTTCCATCCCGCGCGCAAAGCGCGAACGGGGGCAAAATCGTCTCCATTTTGGTTTAGTCTCACCCCTCGCGCTGAAAGGATTAATTAACCAATTCGGACCAATTTCGGCGTGCTCGGTCATGTCATTGCAAGGATTTGGAAAAATGCGGGAGCAATGCGCGACAAGGGATGAGCCGATCCTGTTCGGCGAGTTTCCGGACGCCGGCTCAAAGCCAGCCGCGAGCGCCCGGACCGCGATCGAGTTCGGCCATCTCGCAAGAGCCATCATCAAGGCGCGTTCGGTCCGGCGGCAATTGTTCGACGAGCATCTTTTCGCCGATCCCGCTTGGGACATGCTACTCGAACTTTATGCCTTGAGCGCCGAAGGTCACCGGGTCTCGGTCTCCAAATTGAGCCTCGCCGCCGGAGTTCCCGGAACCACCGGCTTGCGGTGGATCGACAAGCTCGACGAGGAAGGCCTGATCTACAGGATCGCCGATCACCTCGACGGCCGAAGGGTCTGGATCGAGCTGTCCCACAAGGGCGTCTCGACCATGAGCGATTATCTCGAGCAAATCCCGGTGCGCCAGGCGGGCGCTTAGCCCCGGCGCGCGTCAGGCGCTCAGTCAGGCGCGATCAGGAGAAGGAACGCACGGGTACGCGCGGCGGACTCGTCGGCCGCGGCGGCCGCGCGCCTCACGGCGAGGCCACCCGCCCGGGTTTGCGCCTCGCATGATTCCCTCGATTGAGCGGCGAGCCCTGACAGGCCGGTTCCGATGGCGGCGGGAACCATCCGGGACACGCCTGCCGCGTCGGTCCATTCGAGCTCATAAGCATTGAGAGATAAGCCGCGATCGCCCGCGCGCCACTCCGGGCTTGCGTCGGAAGCGGTCACACTGAAAGTCCCAACGGGTGCGTTGGACCAGATGCACAACGGCCGGTCGGCGCCTTGCCCTTCAACTCCTCCGCCCTCGGCAAGCGCCGGCTCGGCGCCGCCGCGCGGCGCGACGCTGAGGCTGATTCGGATGCTGCCGGTTGAGACCGGGCCCATTTCTCCACCGCCCGAAGCCGATTTTGCCCGAAGCGCTCCGGGCGTTGAAATCGCAATCGAGGCCAAAGCCAGGAATGCAAGCGACCGGGTCGATGAAAAGCCCGCCATATCCGCTCCCGCCAACGTGAGCCGCCCAAATGGATGGATTTGGGTTGGCGGGTTCATAAACTTCGCTCCAGATTGGAGCCGATTCCGCTCAACCCGCGTTCCAGCCCGTCCAAATGGATTTCGACGAAACCCGGGCCGCCAGGCGACGCGAAAGGGACCAGCGCGGCGGCCGGGCTTCACCTTCCACCTTAGCAATATCGTAAACTGTGCGTTAGACTAAAAGCACTTTCCGGCTAACAGCCGGCCTAAATCAATCAGCCCGGAGAACGAATGGCGACGGAAACTCTCCCAATCGGCCACGACATGCTTCGCGAGGCGCTGTCCTACATGGAATCCGCCCTCGAACTGCTCGATCGAGCTCAGGTTTCGGCTCATATCGGAGCTCATCTGGATCTCGCTATCTGCGAGCTTCAAAGCGCGATGGGCCTCAGCACTCCCGTTCCCGACCGGAACGCGATCGGCGGGCGTCCTCACTGAGGGACTGTCGTTTGCTACCGGACCCGGCCGTGAAGAGGCGGGTATCGTAAATGGCGGGTGCACCGAGCCGCACCCGCCTGGTCGATTCGGCTCGCCAACAACCAAACGGTCGCCGATCAAATCCTATTGTTCAAGGGGCGGGCGGCGACCGGGTGAATATTTGCGATCATTCGTGCTCGATGAGGCGCAAACGAGTGACCCTACCATCGGCTTCACGGACCAGCACTTCCCGCTTCTGTCCCCCAGCCGGCCGCGACCAGTCCTTGCTCGAGGCCGTGGTGGAATGCAGAATGCGGACCGTCGCACTCGCGCTCGCCGCGACCGCCGCCGAAGGAGACGGGCGGCCGGGATCCGGCGCCGCTTGGGGCGCCGCCACGGCGGCGAGGGCGAGCAGAAGGATCATTTCGCCCGATGTGGCCGAACCGAACCTAACCGCTACCTGCGCATAGGTCCGGTTCGGTTCATTCAAATAGGCGGTGGCGCTGCCGGAAGCGGCTCCTCCGCTCGTCGCCGGTTACGGCTTCCCGCGCGATAACCACTCCTCTTCAAGAGCGCCGCGTTGACCGGATGTTAACCCGCCGCGCGTTAAATCCATTTCGGACCAATTTATTCGGTCGCCAGGTGGGACGTGGACAATGACCAACATTTTTCTTCGTGGAGCGGCAATGGCTGCGGCCTTGCTAACCCTCGCGGCGGGATCGGCGGCGAATGCCGCCACCCAGGGCAGCCTCGGGACGACCTCGACCGGAACGGTCGGAGTGAGCGTGTCGGTTCCGAACCGGGTTCAGATCTCGGGACTGACCGACGTCGCCTTCACCAACCAGGATCCGAGCGTCGCCGCCTCCAACGCGCAGAACGTCTGCGTGTGGAGCAACACCAGCACGCGCGGCTATAATGTGACCGCGAGCGGAAGCGGTACCGCGGGCGCGTTCACGCTCGCCAACGCTTCGCTGACGGTTCCTTATTCGGTGGAATGGGCGGGAAGCTCGGGCGCAAGCTCGGGCACAGCCCTCGCGTCGGGGACGGCGCTTACCGGGCTGACCTCGACGGCGACCAACGCGACCTGCAGCGCGGGAGCGGCGAGCACGGCGAGCCTGATCGTCAAGATCGCTTCGAGCAATCTCCAGTCGATGCAGGCCTCGACCAGCTATACCGGGACCCTGACGCTCGTCGTCGCGCCCGAATAAGGGGCGCATCGGTGGCAGGGGGTCGATCGGCGGGCTCCGGCGGGATCGAGAGCAAGCACAGGAAAGCCGGTTGGGGCACGGCCTGGCGGCCAGGTTTCGCGCGCATCGCGAAGGGCGCCTTTCCTGCCCTCCTGCTCCTTTGCGCAGTTCCGGCCGGCGCGGCGAGCAACAAGGTCCGGATCACGAACCTCGGCGACGTCGCGTTCGGCTCGGTCGCCAATCTCTCGACGGACGCGGTGCAAAGCCAGAGCCTCTGCCTTTACGCCGACACGGCGACCAACGGCTATAATGTGCGCGCAAGCGGCTCGGGCGCAGGGGGCGCCTTTACCTTGGCTTCGGGAGGTAACAATCTTCCGTTCGACGTTCAGTGGAGCAGCGCTTCCGGCCAAAGCAGTGGCACCCAGCTCACCGCCAACGTCGCTTTGTCTGGCCAGGTCAGCAATGCGGCGCAGCAGACGTGCAACAACGGCCCAGCCACCACGGCAAGCCTGATCGTGATCCTTCGGTCCGCGGCGCTGTCGAGCGCCGCTGCCGGCCCCTATAACGGCTCCCTGACCCTCATCGTCGGCGCTGAATGAGCGGGCACGGCAATGCTCCGCAAAGTGACCTTGCTGGCCATGCTGGTCGCCGGCTCCCTCCTCGCGGAGTCGGCCGCAGGCGCTAGTTCGGCAAGCCTGATCCAGTCCGCGGCACCGCCGGCCGGGTTCGACGAGCTGACCCGCCCCCGCGAAATGCTTCTCGATGTCTATTATGGCGACCGCAAGGTCGGCGAAGCCAGGGCCGTGGTCGCGCCCGGGACCGTCCGGTTCATCGACCCCGCCACCCTCATCGCGCTCGTCCCGGACGTCATTCCCTCGCCCGCGCTCACTGCCGAGCTGTCCAGTGAGCTTCCAAGCCATCCCGAGCTGGTCTGCTCGCCCGGCAATTCCGGTCAATGCGGCGAGCTCGCTCCCGAAAGCGTCGGAGTGATCCTCGACGAAGACCATTTCCGGGCAAGCCTGTTCTTCGCCCCGAAGCTATTGAGGACCAGCCCGGCGGTCGGCGATCTCTATCTCAAATCCTCGACCGGCCCGTTGTCGCTGACAAGCAATGTCGGGCTCGCCTTGTCCGGCTCGACCGGGACCTCGGCCATTTACAATATCCAGGACCGGACGATCCTCTCTCTCGGAAACGCCCGGATCCGTTCGGATTTTTCCTACGCGTCCAGGCTCGGACTCACTGTCGACAATCTCGTGGGCGAAATCGAGCGCCGCGACCTTCGCTATTCGGCCGGGCTGTTTTGGGCGCCGGGCCTCGACCTCACCGGACAGCGGCGGATCGCCGGGATCGGGGCCGGAACCCAGTTCGACACCCGCGCCGACCGCGAGCTCATCGAAGGGACGCCCCTCGTCCTGTTCCTGCAGCAGCCTTCGCGGGTGGAGATGATCGTCGAGGGCCGCCTCGTCACCTCGCGCTCTTATGGCGCGGGCAACAACGTCCTCGATACGTCGGCGCTTCCCGACGGCTCCTATCCGGTCATGCTGCGGATCCGGCAGGAGAATGGGGGAGTCCGCGAGGAACAGCGCTTCTTCGTCAAGAACGCGCAGATCGCGCCCGCCGGCCAGACCCTGCTGCTCGCTTATGCGGGAATGCTCGCGAATACCGAGCCGCATCATCCGATCAGCATTTCGGACAATTTCTATTACCAGCTCGGCGCCGCCCGGCGCCTCAGCCGATCGATCGCGGTCGATCTGTCGGCGGTCGGCGCAGCCGGCAAGAATATGATCGAAGCCGGCGGCTGGCTGGTCACGAGGCACGGCAAGGTCCGGGTCGCGGGGCTGGTTTCGACCAAGGGCGACAAAGGCGCCCTGGTCCAGTTCGGCTCGAGCGGCCAGGGGCCGCTCAACTTCAACCTAGACGTCCGCCGCGTGTGGAGCAGCGACGGCCGGCCGCTCATCCCGCTCCCCGCCTTCATCGACAGTTTCGGGACGACTCCGCCGACGGGCGCGCAGGTCGGGCAAAGCTCCTACACCCAAGTCAGCGGAAGCCTCGGCTACAGCCTCGGCCGGGCCTATTTGTCGGTGATCGGCTCGCTTCGCCACGACCGGGGCTTTCGAACCGACTATACGGTTGGCCCAAACCTCAACTGGCCGATCTTCTCGAAAGACGGAATGGAGATCGTGCTCCAGGCCGACGCCCAGCGGACGAGGACGACCACGGCCGCCTTCGCCGGCCTTCGATTCCAGCTCAATTCGAACCGCCTGTCGTTCCTCGCAACCGCGGGCGAGGCCGTTCGCCACACCGACGGCGGCTCGGATTCGGACGTAAGCCGGGCGGTCGGAAGCCTCAGCGCCGAATATTTCCACGAAAGCGCCGACCGGACCCAGGTCTCGGCCAATGCAGGCTTCGAGAGGAGCCTCGACACCAGCGACATTCATGCCGGGGCCGCAATCTATTCGCGGCTCGGAAGCGCCCGGGGCGATCTCCTCCACCCGCTCGAGGGCCGCGGCGGTCTCCAATATGGGTTGACCCTGCAGTCGGGCGCGGCGCTCGACCGCCATGAGCTGGCGCTCGGCGGCCGCGACATCCAGGAAAGCGCCTTGGTCGTGTCGCTCGACGGCGACCGCGGCCGGACAGCGTTCGACGTGCTGGTGGACGACCAGCCCCGGGGACGGCTGGTCGCCGGCCAGTCCGTCCCGATCTTCCTCCAGCCCTATCGCTCGTACCAGGTCCGGATCCGGCCCGCCGGGCCGACCTCGGTCGACTATGACACCGGGACGCGTTCGGTCGTCCTTTACCCCGGCAATGTCGCCCATGTCCGCTGGGCCGCGCGCTCCTTGTTCACCGTGTTCGGTCAGGCGGTCGGCCCGGACGGCCGCCCGATCGCTAACGCGATGGTCCGCTCCGAACGCGGGATCGGCGAGACCAACGACGAGGGTTATTTCCAGATTGACGTGGCGGGCGGAGACACGCTTTCCTTCACCAGGGGGCAGTCCTTGACCTGCCATTCGAAACTCGGAACGTTCAAGGAGGGCCGCGACCTCGTGCCGCTCGGGAAGGTGACCTGCGAATGAGCCGGACGAAGATGATTTCCGGCGCGCTTTTGGCGCTTGCCGCTTTCGCATTGCCCGCTGGCGGCGCGCGCGCCGACATCGTTCTCAGCGAACTGATCGTCGAGCTTCATCCCGGCGACCATGCGCGCGAGGACGTCGAAATCTGGAACCGCGACAAGGAGCGGGCCTATGTGGCGGTCGAGCCAGCGGAGATCGTCGATCCGGGGCGTCCCGACCAGAGCCGGCGCGAGGACCCCGACCCCGAGAAGCTCGGGCTCCTCGTCGCCCCCGCCCGGATGATCCTCGAGCCCGGCCAGCGCAAGCTGGTCCGGATCGCGACGCTCGGGGCGGATACGAGCCGCGAGCATGTCTACCGGGTCACCGTGAAGCCCGTCGCCGGCCCGCTCCAATCCGACGCTTCGGGCCTCAAAGTGCTGGTCGGCTATGATTTGCTGGTGCTTGTCCGACCCGCCGTCGCTCATCCGGCAGTCACCGGAACAAGGAACGGAAACAGCCTCACGCTTCGCAATGACGGCAATGCCAGCGTCGAGCTGACGCACGGACGCCAATGCGATTCCACCGGCCAGAAATGCGCCGAGCTTCCCGGAAAGAGGCTTTATGCCGGCGCCGACTGGACCGAGACCCTGCCCGGGGCCGGAACCGTCGAATATTCGGTCAAATCGCCGGCCGGCGCGATTTCGATGAAATTCTAAAGCCTAGCCGACCCTGACCCGCTTCGACGGGAGGTTGACCGGGCGGTACTCCGGAACTTCGGCAACGCGGTCGAACACCGAGCCATGGACCAGCGCGCCATCAGGAATCACCCTCGGTTCGGCCATTGGCAGATACAGCCCGAGGAACGACCATCGCCGGGGCCATTCGCGAAACTTCCTGAGCTTCGGAATGACTTCCAGGATCCACCAGAATCCCTTGAGTGACCGGTGGACCTGGGCCTTCGGATCGGGAGCGGCGTAGACCCGGGCGCTGTCCTTCCGCTCCTTCCCGAGCACGAGGTAATTGATCATCGAAGTGCTCGTCTTCAGACCCGCCGCCTTCGCCTGGTTGATCATCCACAGCAAAGGAAATTTCGATAATCCGGACTGAACTTCGGGATATCCGGCGCCGACGTCCGAGTGAACGCCCGCGAACCACACCTGGCGAATGTCCTGCGGTTTCCAGTTCTTGTCGTTGAACGGATTGGTCTTGAAGGTCTGCGGCTCGTTCCACGGATGAAGCCGGAACATGCGCCGCCGCTCGTCGATCGAAATTGCCTGCCGGAAGATCTCGACGCCGGGATTGGTCCGAGTGAAGCGCAGGGACTGAAGGTCGAGCAACAGCCGGTCGGGCCGCGGAACGATCACCGATGCAACCGTATCCCAAACCCCGATGAACTTGATCGTGACCGGCCTCGATCCGGCGACCCTTCGGAACTCCCAGGCCGCCGGGAGACCCGTGGCGATCTCGGCTTCCGACGCCGCGGCTCGAAGCGCGTCCTCATCGGCGATCTTCCTGCCCTTGCGGCTGTCGTGGCTGGCCTTCTTGTAGGCGGTGAATGCGTAATCGGCGAGGTTGAGCTGGTCGGGCCTCAATAGACCGATGACATAGACGAACGCCGCGAGCACTCGGACGGTATAAGCGCCCCGGCTGAACCCGAAGAGCGAGATTGCATCGCCCTCGGCATATTGTGTGCAGAGGAAACGATAGGCGTCGAGCACATTCTCATCGAGGCCGTAGCCCGTCGCGAGGCCCAGGAATTCGCGGACCCGCAGCTTGACGATCTGCCAGCTGTCATAGTCGCCCACCGTTCCGACGCCCGGGTTGTAATAAACCAGCTGGTCGTCGCTTTTCCGGAGGACTCGGTAGAGCTTCAGAACGTTCGACAATTGGTCGTTGATCTGATTGCCCGTGCCGTCGCAGCAAATGACGATATTCTTCGCCACTTCGGAACTCCTACGGCATCAGCACTAGCGGCAAGCCGCCGCTTTCCTGGTCGATGGCCAGATCGAATTGAGCAGCGCCGCCAGCCTTGCGCCGCCCTTGATCAACTGTTGCGCCTGAACCCGCTTCACCGCCTTATTGTAGGCGGCGCTGTCGGCGAACTGGATGTCCCACTCGGCGGGCTCCGTATCCGGCGTGAAGCTCATCCCCGAATAAGCGATCCTCGCCGCGGCGACGCTTTCCGAGGCCCAGGTCTTGACCGGCTCGGGGGTCGGATTGGGAAGCGGCGCGATGAGGCAGGCCTGGGCGATCGCCTGGGTAGTCGGGGTCGCGCTGGAAACCGTGTCCCATTTGTGGTGCAGATTGTCGGTGCTCCCCGGAGTCAGAAGGAGGGCGTTCCCGCCGATCGTCTCCAGTCCGCTGTCGCCGGTTTCCTGCGAATTGTTGGGATCGAGATAGACCGCCCCGACATGGAGCGGCTGGTGAAGATCGCCGACGAAATGAGCGAGCAGGATGAGCGCGTCGCGCCTGGACTCGATGTCGCCGGGGAATGGGGACAGGTCGCAAGCTTCCGCGTCATCGCATTTCAGCTTCGTCACCAGCGCCTCGATCGCATGCACGACGTCGTAATGCTGCGCGCCGAAATAGCTCGCGTCATAATCGGCGTGCTCATGCACGTTCACGTCGGCGAAATGGAACGCCTTGTGACAGTTGGTCGCCTTGTGCGCATATTCGCAATTGCTCCAGTTCTTGCGCGTGTAGCTCCACATTTCCTGACGCTCGGCAGCCGAGAATTGATTGCAGACCGCGGCCAGGTTTCGCGGGTTCAGCTTGTAGTTGGGCGGCCCGGAAACATTCTTCGCGCAGTCCGCCCAGACGGCGGCCAGTGACAGGTCGAGGCCCGGTCCGAGCAAGGCTTTGACGTGCCTGCGCGCATTGGGATTGAGAAGCCTGAAGGCGACCGCGCCGACATACTCATGCCCCTGCCAGCCCCATGCGGAAGCTGGCGGCGTCGAAGCAAAGTTGAAGCACGCCGCGCCGATCAGAAGCAGCGAACGCGAAAACTTCATATCGAGTCTCCCCCTGACTCGATCCGGCACGGACGAATTCTACGCTCGTGCAATTTCCTCCGCAACTTGGGCGGGCGTGCTGCCGGAGCGCCGATTCCAGCTTTGCCCAGCTTTGCCGTGATGGAAAGCCCAGCCGCAGTTCCCACTTGCCCAACAGCGTGCCGCAAGCACTTTCAGATATCCTCTTTCAGCATCGACAAGCGCGACTGGAGCCTGAAAGGCTTTGCGCCTTCACCGAGCCTTAGCGCCACCCGCCGACTCCAATGAAGAACATAAATAGAACAAAGGCCGCGAGATTCGACCCTGATGCTTCGCCTCGATGACCCTACCGACAACCGCGGCCTAGGCTGGACGCGGCTGACCGAACCGCAGGTCATCGACCTCCTCTACATTGGATTGAAGCTCTCCAGGCCAAGCCACCGGCGCAGCCTCACCGACCGGAACGCGACCAAGGCCGACGCAGCCGCCAAAGCCATCGCGGCCTCACTCGCGGCGCGGTTGCGCCATTATCCGATTTTCGGGCCGGCGCGGCCGTTCAGCGGCGCCCCTTGCGGCGCCGGCCAGGGACCGGTTCCCGATCAAGGTTTTCGCATCCGTGACGGCGGCGGTTGAGCCTTCGGCCCCGCTATTTCGGTCCGAACCAGGCGGCGATCGCGGAGAAAGCGAAGACGAACAAAGCACCGACGGTCACCGCCGGAGTGAAGGGCAAGAAGTTGATCCCGATGATGTAAGCCGCGACCACGAGCACGCCCCACAAGGTCGCGCCTGCGAGCCTCCTTGCGGCGCCCTTGTTGGGATCCGGCTTGATGAGGAGGTTGGCGCCGCCGCCGAGCAGCCCGCCGAGGATCGACGCGAGGACCGTCAGCCACGGTAATGTGTAGTTGACCGTCGCGGTCACCGGCGCAAGTCCGGGAGAGGTCGCCCGGATTTGCGCGGACCCGACCGAGCCGGAGCGAAGCTCGGCCATCGCCGTCCCATTGGCGTCCAGGATGAGCCTGCTGTTGTCGAGATAGCCCGACGGCTGGACGTGGAGGGTGACGACCCTGCCCGCCGCGTTGCCGGCATTGTTGAGCGACACCATGACCTTCGTCGTCTCGATTCCGAGCCCGGCAATGTTGCCGTTGCCCGTATCCACGTCGAGCTCGGTTGCGACCGGAAGCTCCACTTGTGTCCCCTGATGATCGAAAACCGACACGACAAGGAGCTTGGCGACCGCACCCTGCACCGCGCTCAGCCATACTTCGACGGTCCTGAACGGCGGACTTGTCGAATCGACAAGGACCCGCGCCGGCTCGCTCTTGGCCGCCCCGACGACCTGGAACAGCAAGGGCGTCGGCAAGCTCTTCGTGCTTCCAGTGTCGGCGATCTCGCTGACCCCGATCAGCAGCTCGCCCTTGAACAGCCCGCTCGAATCCCGTTGCAGAGGCTGGTTGACGAAAATGAACGGCTTCAGCTGGAGCGTGGGCGCCCCTTCAGCGCTCACCCGGACGACTCCCGGAAGCGTGATCAGGCTGCTCGCCGGGTTCGACAAAGCGGCGCGAATCCGGTCGTTGCCCGCGATCGCGCCGGTGAGCAATTTCTCCTCGGCCGCCGAGGTCTTGATCACCTGGAGCTCCGCAGGCGCCTTCGAAGTCACCACCGGGCTCGCGACCGGCGCCGCCGGAACGAGCTGCGCTCCGTTGAGCTTGACCGGAGCTGCCTGGGGGCCCGCCGCGGCCGCCACCTTGCCGGGATCGAGATTGAGGGTCGCCGCAGCCGGCCGCTGGGCGATCGCCTTCGACAGTTCGTGCGCCTGCGCATCGGAGATGGCCTGCCTCGCGGCAGTCAGCCCCGAAATCGGGGTCCGGACCTGGGCCGAGGCCGAAGCGCACGACAGCACCAGCAGGCCGCCGAGAAGTGAACGATGGAAGGTCATGACCGCATTCTCCTCACGTTCCGCGGGTGGCGGCGCACAGCGTCTGGGCGCCCTGGAGGAAGATCTGCCCGGTCGTGACCAAAGTCGCTCCGTCGGGAACGTCGGGCTTTCCATCGACCTGCCTAGCGACGATTGCGATCGCTGCCGGCGAAGGCGAGGTCGCGTCGAACTTCAGCAAGGTCATGTCATTGTCGATCTTCATCGCGACCAGCGGCCCGATATTCTCCTCGTACCGCTTCACGCTTGCATTGACCGCCGCGAGGTCGGCCGAAGCCGGGATGTGGGCGCTCATGAAAATGGCGTCTGCGGGCGCATTCACTGCTGCTTCTCCTCATAGGGCTTGAGGACGCCGTCGACCCGGTCGAGGAAGGCGCCCTGCTCCTCCGGCGCCATGGTCGTCACGCGCGCCATCTCGATCCGGATGAGCGCGCTCAATTGCCTGGCGCTCGCGCCGGGCGGCGGA
>Ga0157370_10004132_pt1 | contig 16819 bp, 10 predicted proteins | sample C35metaG_FD_113463 | JGI IMG/M metagenome (GOLD analysis project Ga0157370, IMG submission 113463) | Corn rhizosphere microbial communities from Kellogg Biological Station, Michigan, USA - C3-5 metaG | ecosystem: Host-associated > Plants > Roots > Rhizosphere > Soil | place: USA: Michigan...
ATCTGGAGAAATCAAGTTATTTGTGGCTTCCGATTCATATAATTAATGATAAAATAGAAATTTATAATAACAATAAACGATAATTGAGGAGCTGGTTTATATCTGGCCAGGCATTTAGAAATATAGTTGTGGTAAGAATATAACAGCAGTTATAACTCGGGGCGGGAATCGAACCCGCACACCTTTGAAAGCATCCCGACTTATGTCGGTACGTGTCCGCCGGTTCCACTATCAACCATTCGCCTTTCGATCTATAAAGAAAAATGACCATAAACAACAAAACCCTTCATTTCTGAAAGGTTTTCATTCGATTTTTTTTTGAGTGTACAGAGGACGGGAGATTCTTTGAACACCTTTTTGCCTTCGTAAACAATATAGAATGCATTTTTCGATAAAGAATTTGTATGAAAAATTCAGAAACTTAATGGATAGATGATTTCTCTATAGGGTACGGGAATCGAACACCCTTTGGTTCTTGTTATTTTGGTTATATAGCTTTTTTATTTTTGAAATTTTGCTTGAAAACAGTGGATGAAAATGCACACGAAATTTACTTAGTACTAATTCGCAAATCTCTTTCGCTTTGTCATACTTAGATATCCTGATTAAAACCTCGGTTAATTGGTACAAACCCGTAGCCGCGTTCTGTCTTGCGCTGGGGGAAATTTTAGACTGATCAACCTTTTTAAGGAAATCAAAGTATAGATGGCCCAGATAATTCCATATCTGGGTGAACTCATTCTTGATTTCAGTGCTTTGCACATCAACAGCACTGACAAATATAATTATTGTTTAATGCCAGTTTGATCATAATCCTATGAGGTATTATGCACAAAACCGTTTGATTATTAGATGTCATAAAAGGGCTTAAAATCGGCTATAGCCTTAATGCTTGGGCACTCTGCTTCGAAAGTGCTCTCAAAAACAGACTTGATGATCGCTTTTTTCTGATCTTCCAAATCGTTAGGTACCTGAAAAAGTGCCGCATCGTGCATCGGGATGAGAAATTCAATTTCCTTATCTCTATTGTTGAGTTCGATAATTGCTTTTTTTAAGACTAGAGAAGCTGTTCCTTGTATTCTCTGGCTTATTGCCCAGGAAGACCGCTGTTCGTTGTCAAATTGATAACGATAATTTCCGTTGCGTGTTCCTATCTTTTTCTTCAAAGCAAGTTCTGCACCGATTTTAGAGCGATATTCGTTTAATTTTGAATAGGCTGCAAATGCAGCGACAATCTTTGTTGATAATTCACTTGAGTGCTGATGTATATTGAAGTCTTTTAGTATCTGAATATTTTGATTAATATCCATTCCGTATGAGAACTTGTAAAATAAACTCTTACAAAATTTTTTCTGGTCCTCTACATCTGGGAGAAACCTGCTAATTTCTATTCGCTTGCCTACCTCGTCATAAATATATTTAGAATTATACTCCTCTATTAGCAACGGGTCGTTCGAATCATCGGCGAGAATTCCCGCTTCGAATTGTGCATAATCGATGTAAACTAAAACTTTTCCTTCCTCTGCAGTGATGATCGTCCTATACTTTCTGCTCAGATTCTGTAAATTAGGTGTGGTAATTTTTGTTCTTGCCGTTATTGTTCCAAAGGAATCATAAACCGGAATTATAAGTTTGTGCTGTGGCCTAAGGGCGCCTATTGCAAGAAGTGCATTTAAGTCAGTACTGCTTTTTTTTTCTTCATACAGTAGTTTTATCAGTGGATGTCTATTTTGGGCGTCCTTCAGAAAAAAATAGTAACCTTTCTCTTCAATGATATAATGTGCATCAATAATCCTGGCCTTATCTTCTATTTTTCCCATAACTGTTTTCCAATCGGCGGGGGAAATTACTCCATGCTTTAACTGTAGTTCATTGCGTAGCCCATATACCCTATGGCTAATTTCCTCAATCCAATCTTCAACATTTTTTGTATCCACCACTATCCCTTTGTAGGTACGTTCGAGATTTATTTCACGAATGCGCCTTTCTACATGTTTAAAACGGTCATATTCTTGAAGCTCTTTGAGTTTAGATATTTGGGTAACGAAGGCCTCGTGCATAGCTTTAAGCAAACGAAAATAAAGTTGGCTCCGCTCTAAATCGTTAACCGTATCCAGTCCTTGGTAAACCCTCTGAGTTTTCACAAAGACCTCGTTCTCCTCAGGTTTGTAAAAATCGGAAACTATTGTCCACAAGGACCAGGGCAATGCTTCACCGACTAGATTTTTATGTCCATAAGTTTGCTTTGCAATTTGTTCCATATCAACCAATTTTGTAGGTAAGGGTTCAGCGCGCATACTAAGCCAAGTCACCAGATTGTCCCAGTCAAAAGAGATCAGAACCGCATCATCTTTTATCACGTTGGAAAAAGCATCGTGTTCGTTTAGGTTTGTACCATCATAAACGTAGAACTTCGCTGGAGAATTTCCTGAAGCATTTGTTAGCTGGCTGATGAGGAAAATTTTACGGGTAATCATAAGGAAATAATTTGAGGCAAATCTCGGGATATACTATTGATTTTCAATTTTGGAAAGCCAGCGACAATCGGAGCAATTACACCCTTTTCGACGTATTTTTCATATGCCTGTTTGTGAATCTGCGCCATTGTGCTATCAATAGGAAATCCAACAAGTTGAGATGGCGCAATGGATTGAAGTGAAATCATAGCACAGCGATTCGCTAACTGGCCCATAAAGTGCTTTCTTAGGAGTGCAGATTTGATGGTACCAATAGCATTATTATCTGTAGTACTCAAATAAAGGCATGCACCTGCAACTATCGGAGATTTGTCTGGCCCATGCGGTTGGGATACCATATTATTGGCATAACCTTTTAATTCGTTATTCTCAATTTTGTGGTAAGCCATAAGCTTGAATATTTGATAGGCCTGCCAGGGATAGATATTTTTTTCTTCATTAGTGACTAAGGGAACAATAAGTGCAATTACTTTATCGGTAATATAGTCGGATTCAACAGTCATCAAAAACCTTGTATAGATTTCAGTATACCAAGGATTATCCTCGAAACGCTCCGTAATAGCCTGGACGATATCTGTGAAATTAATGAGTTCAGATAAAACTGGTGTTCTTGCAAATCGCTGTAAACGCTCTATAGCAAACTTGAACTTTTTGCGGTGTTCCAGGTCTTGTGGCTTTTTGATGCTTTCATGGAACATCTCGTTGACCATCATTACCGAGATTTGAACTTCCCTAGCCTTGCCTGAATCCATAAGACTACATATCTGCTCAATCTGCTTGTCCAGAGCAGGAGTATATTCAAATATTTTCAGCTTATCCTCCTCATCATTTTTATTCAGAATTTTTGTTTTCTGAGCATTCAAGTTAAGTCCGATCTCATTTAATTTATCAATCAATATCATTAATGCTTTTCTGGCCTCAAACTTATTTTTACAAAGAATCCTAATGTCGTCCATGTATCTGTAATAATGAGGAAAATAATTGCTCATATGATTATCCACTTTGGCAAGGAAAACGTTGGCTAAAAAGGCGGACGGTTCTCTGTTTTGTGGTATTCCGTAACCAGGTGTACTTGTGTCATTTTGCCATTTCCTTATTTGGTCAATTACAAGACTTGTTGCGGCTTCAAATTCTGTTTTATTGCTCGCCTGAAAACCAAATTCTGTCAAAATTGTTGATAGGGAATCACTAGAAATGTGGTCATAAAAACTGGTGATGTCTGTTGCTACGAGATAAGGCATCTCATCACTTAGGGTGGCATAAATCTGATATTGAAACTTTCGCCATTGTTCTACAGAGTGGTAAAAGAAGTAATCATTGTTGTTTGTTTGATTATAATTGTACCTCACTGAATAAATATTGTTACGGATGATTTTCTTATCGAGCTCCTTAGCAATATAATCAACAGCGGCTTGATAAATTACCCTATCGACAATACAGGTCTGGACGGCTTTTCTGGTAGTGAAACCCTCTTTAGGAATGTTAAATAGTTCCGCCCCAGATGCATAATAGCGACCTCCTACAAGGTTAGATTGTATGATTTTGTAAAGATTTTCAGAAGTGAAAAAATCCCGCATGCGCTGAGGATCTAAAAACCAGTCGTCAGCTTGGTCTTTTTTAACATTGCCTACAGCTTTCCATAAATTCAGGTGAACACCATTGATGGGGACCTGGCTTAGGTCAACTATCTCACCATTTTCCTCGTTTAGGATGTGATTGGCATGAGAAGTATACACTATCAATTCATTATGTGTGTCGTTGGTACGAAGCAGGTTATTAATATTGACAAAGCTTAAATCTCTTACATGTACGTTGTTCCCAAAAGCAGACTCATCATTAAGTTTAGTTATAAGACCGATTAACACTGACCCTTTCTGCATAAATAAGCCGCTGCCAGAATAGCCCCCGATCAATTCTCTTGCATTGTCATTTTGTATGCCATCTTCTGCGTTAACGTTTAAAATCCCATCTGGCGAAATCTGGGGATTATGGAAGAATAAGAATGTCAGATTATTCCGGTTAGCTGTAGTAAAACCAGCAGATCTGAACTTACCTTCTGAACGTTTATTTTGATGCACTACCAGACGTGGAAAATTAGGTATTTGTGCTACTAGCGACTTTTTTACCTTCAATATGCAAAAGTCATTTACCTTATCTATAATAGCGTTGATTGGATCGATCGATTCAACGTTGAATTGTATGGCATCTAGTTTTGGATTATGTCCAACATCTATAGATTCCAGGTCTGACAGCTCGTATTTATATATATTATTGCCTGCCGTGTCTTTGATACGCGGTCCCAAGATACAATGTAGAGCTGTGAAAACATACATAGTTTCATTATCCTGTGAAGTAAAATAGATTACCCCACTTCCTTGAATAGCTTGTATTCTACCGGTTTCTTTTTTTAACTTTGTCTCTATTCTAACTGCTGTATAATGCAGCAGATGTTCTGGTGATTTTGTGTTCAAGGCTTTATAGGTAAGGTTAGACAATATCCGTGTTCAAAATTTGCATCAGCACATGAAAAATTAAGATCCTTTTTCTCTTGGTCTGTAAATTTTAGCAACTTAGAAAAATCCGGGTAATTGAAGTGGAACTTTATGTGATCATCAATGTTTCTATGAGGATGGCAGAGGATTTTGGCAAAAGTTGCCTTATTGGGCAACCGTGCTTTCTTTCCGTTGGCGCAAATGACGAAATTTTTACAGTCAATTAGCTTTAGCAATTTGAAACTTAAGCTTTTTCTACTCGCATGATGCGAAAGCTTGACTACGTCTAATGTTAACCGCTCCAGGTTCCTTTTGTTAAGTAGCTCTTCTATTGCTGAGTCCACTACAGCTGGTATTCCATCGCCTAAGTAGAGGATCGAATTTTTTTTATGTTCTAACAGAAATGCGATACTTGTTGCATTCTCGAGCTTATCATCAAGGTCTTCATCATTATTTTTTAAACGTACTTTTTCGGCTGTATAGAGTGTCTCAAGAGAATGGTCATAATCATTGGAATAAGATCCTATATCGTTTGGATTGTAAGTTTCATTAAATTGAGTTAAGACATTGGTATTCGGTGATAAAACAGAAAGGATTGCTCCGTTTATATTTTTAACCCAGGGAGATTCAATTTTGTCTTTTATATCCCATTTGACATCAGGCTGTTTGTGAAGAAATTCTTCAAGTTCCTTCATTTCTGCAGCACTAACATCAAATTGCTCAGGAGATACCTGATATATTTTTTCGTTTAGAGCAGAATTGAACCAATATTTAACAATATCCTTTGGCTGGATGGTGGATTCGGATTTTTTTAAATCTCGAGTCAAGTAGACAATACCCTTAATATGATCTTGATCGATGTGTGTTATAACAACCAGGTCCAGTTTTTGACCGTTTCGTACAACTTGCTCCAGAACTGGTTGGATGTGCTCTTTGTAGTTTGCTATTCCATTTCCCCCGTCAATAAGGATGTTGCTTGTTCCCTCTGTTTGATTTCTAAAGGAGATTAGAACACAATCCCCATTTCCCGCTATGAGGTTTTTTATGCAAAGAGTGGGATTTGGTATAATTGAGATCATTAATTGCTTTAAAGTTGCAAGTTAAAAATATGTCTGATTGTTTTTTACATGTAAAAGAAAGAAATTCCAACTAGCATTTATCTTTGGGGGGATTTTATTTCAACAGGCCACATAATTCCATTTTTAATGAAATATTAATCCGCTTCCGTAAAAGTGTCAATATTTGGATTTTTTGGGAAGCGCATTACTCTACCTTCATAATTAAGTTTATATTCCTCAAGGAGATCAAAAAAAAGATGTAGGTCAATTTTTTGCTCTAGGGCATACTTGATTGAGTCCCGGGAATAGTCAACAGAGCTAACAAACATAGCGGTGTCAGCTTTGGCTCCCATACGTGCTCCTTCTAATTGTTGTACCTCCTGTCGAGCAATCTTCTTGCCTTCACCTTTCATCTTGGTCTGGACTATTGTTTCAACAGGTCGGGTAAATGGGCTAAACATTTTCAGCCTAATGTCGACACCATTGTCACGTGTGGCTCCAGTCAATATAGTTTCGTATCCGGCTCTTACCAATATTTCTGCAGTTAATTCCTCAAATTTTCTTGAGGTATTCATATAAAGTTGAGTACGGCCCGAATGGATGCTATCAAGCAATGCGACATTGGTTCGACTCAAATAGAGTGCATCATCGTCTTGGCCAACAATCCATTCATAATCGTCAATATAAGCTTTAATCCGATTGTAATTATCGTATAGTTTCATTTCTTCAGCAATATTGCTTTCAATGATACGGGTTGATGTCTGGTCTAGCAAATCCTTAATATCGTTCGAAATTTTCTTGTTAATTTCTTGGTAGCCGTTTTCCTTGCCGTGTATTGCTAATCTAGATTTTACAACATCTCCCATGTAAAGAAGCACTTTGTCAGTACTGTCATTTATAGATACTAACGCATCATGAGCATTACCTATGTTAGCTACCTCTTCACCATCCGGCCATTTGGCGACAACTATAAACTTCTTTCTTTTTAATCGGAGAGTTTCTGCGAACAAAGGAGCCATGGCACTAAATGTTCCTCCTCCTAATGCGCCTGTAATTATAAAAAGATGATCATCATTTGATATTTTGTCCAGATAGTCCTTTCCATCCTCATATGCAACTTTCCCCAAGCTAGGTGTTGCAAACGTACCCTTTCCATTTAAAAGATTTCTCCCCAGAAGGTGGCGTCCAGAAATACCATGTCCATCAATTTCTGTCTTGTCTGTGTCAAACAGATGCAGCCGAGATGTCGGGAGATTAAGTTTGCTAAGCATTCTCAGTATTTGTGCTCCTGCACCCCCAAATGCTATCACTGTATATTGAACATGGGATATGAACTTTTTCATCAAAGAAATATAGAAATTTAAGTTGAATGAAAATGTAAAAATTTACAGTTATGGTCTAATATATTTCGCATTATCGGGTCAATATAGTTATGGAGCTGCTATCTTAATTACCGTTAAAATGGTAACCCGTCATCAACACTAGAAGAAGGTGGAGGATAAACTCCCTGTGGTAAAGGAATATTATTTACAATAAACAGATTCAATATGTCTTCCCGCTCTAAAAACATTATTTGGCTACGTTTCGAGGCATCAAGTTTTGCTGCTAACCAATTCCGAGCTTGCTTTGTAATTTCACCTCCGGCAACGATAAACGCATGATCAACTAATACTCGCCTACTGGCTTCTGGATCAAATATTTCATAGCCTAACATCATGGTTATCTGATTTAATATTTCGGCGACATTGGCATTGCCTGTTTTTGTCATTCCTGAGGAATCGAGTTTGTCTTTTTTTACCTGAATCCCAAAGTAGAGGATGTTTTGGGTAGGAAGGACATATTTCATCCAAATGTCCTTACCATATTCTAACGCTTTATCTTTATGACCTGCTATAGTTATTCTTTGGAAGCCAAGATGCCTAAAAAGAGGCATTAATACTTCGCCAATCAAGTCGTCTTCAGAAATTTTGTTTAGGTATCCGGTCAGGAGTTCTTTTCGTTCAACTTCTGCGGCGGAAAGGGGACGGTGGGGATTATCTTCAGGGATTATAGCACCAGCTTTGGGAACTATAGAAACTTGGTTGTAAATTTCTGAATCAGAAAGTCTCATTGTTTCCGAAAACCGGTCTAATAATTCTTTTTCTATTTCAGTAAGGTTTTTCTTCACAGATACATAAGTTCTGACATCCACTGTCAAAAAGATGGTAAAATAGTATGTTCCATTGTTCCAATTGTCATAATGGGTTTGTTCAACTGTTACTTCAGAGTGCTCTAAGAGTTTAACTATGTGATCTGCGTTTTCCTCTCGCGCTATCTCCAAAGCGGTTTGCAACATCGATCTTGTAAAATCTAAATTATCGTTCATTTTGTTTTTATATTCGATAAAGTTATCAATTTGGTTGAATGCCAGTGCCCAGTTATACCGGCTACTGGCCTTGATAGAAGCTCATTATAACGGATTTAGAGCCGATATGTTTTCGATTTTCGAACCCGTTGTACGTAAGGGCGAAGTTGAAGCATTCTATCTGTTAACTCATGTTTCTTACCTTTTGAATGAATCTTCAACCCATCAATTTTAAGGTTAATCTCGCAGTCCGTTTTTTTTACTTGCAAGAAGTTTTTAAAACCAGATTCAACTATTCTTCGATTGGTATCGTCATTCTCTTTTATGAGATACCCCACTTCAGATCGTGTCTGATTTGCTCTTCGATATTTTTTAGACTGAACCTCAATGGAACGTATATAGGCCTCTGTAGCTTTCTCATTAAAAAAAACAGTTTCAATGCAATTCAAGAATTGAAGAATATTTAGTTCGTCGATATTTTTTACATCAGTAATAATTTGGTGTTGCTTTTTTTTATCACCCAGTTTATATATATCCTTATCAAAAAATACAAGCATGAGTTCGGCACACAAAGGAATAAATATTTGTAAACCGACTGATCCAATTCCACTCTTGGAGTGAGGCCAATTCTTACTTTCAAGAAACTGGTTGTATTTTACAACAGGGAAATCTGAGGTTATGAATGGTGTTGATGTGTTATTAATTAGGATTTTGTACTCTAGGTCTAGAATCAATGTACTCATTTCCACTGCGTGGGAAAGAGAAATCTTTACCATATCATCGTGTGACACTACAGGGACGATTTTTTCGGCGTCAGCGCCTGGATCTAATTCAAGCAGTCGCCGCCTCATTTCCGCCAAGTTCGTTTGCATTCCGTCAATTCGCGAAGGATTGCGTAAATCCGTCAAAATTGCAAAAAAAAGAAGGTTGAAATGTTGGCCACTGTTTTTTAAGGGCAGATTCCTAGTTTGTATTATTTCTCTAATTATCGTTGCAAAATTACCTTCTATATTTGATAAGTCGTCCTCAATAACTCCATCCTGACCATAGAAAAAATTTCTTGACCCTTGTGTTTTTAATTTTGCCTTTGGCACAAACAACTGGTTATTTATGTTATAAACTCCGATTTGTTTTTTATTACTATTACAGGAAAAATTTCTTAAATAAAATTTTGGAACATAATGTTGGTTTTTCTTGTCTGTTGTCATAAGAGGGCAGCAATTTTATTCCACGAATTTGATACTTTGAGCGGAAAGTAAGTTTGAGTTACTCAAAAAGATTAATTTATACTTGGATAACTAGTATGGGTAAAATGATTGTTTTGGTTTCCAAATTTCTGATCTAAAGCTGTCCAGAAACGAGAAGGGGGATACGGAAATGTTCTTTGGCCCCATTGTGTGTTAACAGTAAACTGTTCCGATCTGACCAGAATACAACTCTTCTTTGCTCTGCTAACGCAGACGTAGCAAAGCCTCTGGGCCTCAGCTAAAAGTATAGGATTTCTGACGTCTAAATAAAATGGGAAATGCCCCTCTTCCATTCCCAGTAGAATAACAGCTTCAAATTCTAACCCTTTTGCACTATGCCTCGTAGTGATCGTCACCTCATTATCTGGAACCCCTAGACGGGCAAACCGATCCAGTTGCATATCTTTTAAGTTGTGAATTTCCGCTTCATTTACTAAAAGATTTAGATTTTTGATTTCATCAGGATACATATCCGAATGTTCCAAAACGCCTGCGAGATCAAGATCATTTATCGTTAGCTTCAGCCAATCCAATACAATTTCTTTCTTCTTACTCTTTCTTAAGGTTTTAAGAAAATCAACTTTTAGATCGATAGTATTAATGAATTTACGGGGATCATCATGGTTAATTAGCAAACTTTTCCAAAATTCAAAAATTTCATCAAATGACTGCTGTTCAGGATTGATGCACCAGTTTGCACAATCCTGAAGCCAAGTTACAACGGCACTCTTTTCAAAGTCCCATTTTGAAATATAGAATGGAATATTATTCCTTCTCAGCGCAAGTGCCATCAACCTGACATCAGTATTCGACCTGGTAATTATACCTATCTCATTTAATGGAGTGTTGTTTTGAATTAATAACGGTACTACTTTGTTTGCAACAACATCATATTGTTGGTCCATTTGGTGGTTACAGGTTACGAAAGTGAAATCAGCATTCTCCTCCAACCTCCTTTTGGCAAAATAAGCCAAAGGAGCCGGTGGTTCCAGTGTTTCCAACGATGCCGTAATAATATGTTGGTTACTTCTGTAGTTGTTTGCTAGCTGTACTGGATAGATATCGTCCCGCCGCATGAGTTCCATGAGAAAGTCAGGATAGCCACCATTAAAGCCATAAATCGATTGATTCATGTCTCCCACCGCAAAAAGCTTTATGTCTGCATTAAAGACAAGTTCTAGTACCATTTCATGCAACGCTTTACCTAAATCCTGGTATTCATCGACTAACAACCATGGAAAACGGCTCCGAAGTGCCAATCTGACAAATTCCTGTTCATGAATGATTTGCGCGGAAATATTGATTATACTAACAAAGTCCAGATATTCGGTTTCTAAGAGTTTCGTTTCATAGAGTTTTGCTGCACTTTCTATCAGATCAGTTGAATCAAATATAACCTGACTAGATCCCACTACTGAAAGGCTTCTTTGTCTATTGATCTCAATCAATTTCACCTGTTCGGGGGTAGCATTCAGGTCTGCAAGTACATTGTTGTATATTTTTATTTCGTCTTCTTTTTTTATTATCCTTATAGGATATTTAACACCATAGTGTGGGTACAGATGACCAAAAGGTTGAAGGACATGCAAAAGGGTGAAACTATGCACAGTGCCGATATAATCCTTGCTTGTGGGTTTATATCCATATTCCTTGAGTCGTTTTTTTATCTCCCTTACAGTTTCCCGACTATAACTAATGCAGGCGATACCACACGGCTTCTTAATGGAGCCTTGTGCTAAACTGGCTGCTTTTAAAGAAAGAACTCTTGTCTTTCCGCTGCCGGGTCCTGCAATTACCACTGTATTCCTCTGGGAATTGTATGCGTCGATCTGACTTTGGTCTCCTTTTATCAACTCAAGGTCTTCAAAAAAATTACTGTTCATAATCTTCTTTTACTTCTTCCAGAAAATTTTGGATACCTTCTTTTACATATTCGGGAATCAGTTCAGGAATTAAATTTCCGGCTAGACGTTGCGCAAATCTTCCTTTGCTTATGTTGGATTCAATTTTTTTAAGCGCTGACCAAAATTCACCCGAATCTAACGCATCGTCAAAATTTTTCTGCATTTTTTCGCCTCCTAAAATCAGCTCAGAATAAACCTTTTTAATTATATTTATTCCGGCTGCAGTTGTTTCCTTCATCATATCCACCTCCAGAGTATGCTGGCCAATATGAGCACCGACTTCCTTAAAAATATCTCTGACATCCTCTTGTGATTCGGGAATATCTGCTGCTTCCAAGATTTGTAAATCTAACAGAACGGCATTTACATTTTCAATACCTTTATATTTATAGGGACGGCCGGTAACGCCGTCCATTATATGATAAAATCTCTCTACTGATTCCGTACCATCCGGGTTTTGGGTGGTAACCGTTTCATAGTAGTCTCCATCCGTGATAAGATGCCAGGGAATATTCAAAGCTTGTAACAGTTGGATATATGGTTTAAAATTCGTTGAATCAATATTGCAAATTACGATACCATAGTCGTCTAAAGGAGCATTGAGAACATCGGCGGCAGCAGGAATAATATATTCCTCTGTGATTCCTTCAACAAGGATAATTCCCTTGCCAAAATAAAGTTCACCTCTTTTGGCATCAACATACCTTTCTATATCTTTTCGTTCGCGTTCATTAATGGCCAGTCCTGCGGTTGAATATACGCCGCTGGAAACTCCAATGTTTCTTACGTGTACTATTGAAGATAATGGAGCAACCGAGCCAATAAAGGTAGAGTGTGTAGTAAAGATAACAGAGGTGTTACTTTTATGTAAAACTTCCCTAAATATCAGTCTTTGAAGGATTGGACTTAAATGCGCTTCTGGTTCTTCAACAGCAAGGATGGTAAATGCCTGCTGTGCTCCATTGTATTCATCCATCCAAGAATATAACTTTACAATATCTGCATCAGCAATGTCCGATTTTAATACATACTTTGATTGTTCACTTATCTCATAAAAACTGGCAATGATTTTGGTGCCGTCTAGTTCTAATAATTCCTGGAATTTATCCGCTTTAATAATTGGAGGGATTGTTCTGTCTTTCAGTAAAATAAGCATCAACGAGATGTACAGTATATTGCCCAGCCCTAAACTGAGTTCTCCCACCGGCCTTTCACTTATACCGAAATAAACCTGAAGCGTGTAAAGCAACCTTTCTGTATCGATATCGAAAGTGCTTAGGTTAATTTCATTATCACTTTGCAATCCTGACAAAGAAGCAAATCTATCTTGAATTACTTTCTTTATATGGACGATTTCATCCAGTTTCAAAAGTTCGTCTGCAGCAACTTTCATCGACTCCGAGATCTTCTCCAGGTCTTCTTTTGAAATATCGTATTTCTTAACCAGTTTATATAAAGGAGAATTTTTATTTGCCTTCAATTCACGCTCCACATCTCTTAAAGCTTTGATAACATAAATGTTAATAAAGCTCCTATCTTCACTTGTGAATTTTGATTGTTCTGTGTTGCCTTTATATATCTCGTATTTGTAATTAAGAATATTTCCCAAAGGGCCCACATTCGGGAAAAATTTATATACAAATTGAAGAGTTGGAGGTGTATCATTTATAGCTGCATCGACGAATTGAGCTATTAGCCTTGAGTTGTGTTCAAAACCTCTTATCTGTAAACTAATCTCTATTACTTCACCATTTACCATCGGATCTGGTAAGCTTTCATGAAAGTCGCTTTCAGATAACTGTCTATCGTTATCTGAAAAATCCTTATCTAAAATTAGTTGTAAAGCTCTAAGAAAATTGGTTTTTCCAACGTTGTTCTCTCCAACTATAACTTGTTTGTGATCAAGCGAAACATCCACGTTAAGGAAATTTCTAAAATTTTTGATCTTTACATTAGATATAAATGGATTTTTAAATTCTGACATATTTTTTGGGTTGAGTCTAATAAATAGTTAGATTAAAATGTTTAAAGAACGCAGTAAATTGTTCTTTACAAAGAGTTCACATATTTTGAGGATATTAATATTGGTTACACTATTTTTTATTAAAATAGAGATACTAATACCTTTAATCTATGAAGTGTTTTAATTCAAAATTCACGATTGGATAGGATAATCTGAGATAATTCTTTTTGTGGATTTCAGTAGTGAGTATATTCATTTGATTAGAGGTTAATTACAAGCAAATTAAGAATTTAAATGTAATTATCATTTATATAATCAAAATTTAAAACTGTTTACCTATTAGCAATAACTTCTTATGCGAATAAGATTTTATATTTATTATTAATTCATAGTAGGAGTTTGAATGATTAATATCCCATTTGGAGAGGCGCGCAGACAGGGTAAGATCAATAAGTATAATCTTTCTTACTCTGAAACACGAACGATAAGAGAAGTTAAGCTAACTGTACCCAAGAGGACGTGATCTGTCAGATAGGCGGAGTGCGTATTGCTTTGAAAAAGTAGGAAGGGTGAAAAAAGGTGTTTTATCTATTCTGTAATGAAATTATCATCCTTTTAATTTCATCCAGATCTGTTTCTTGTTCAGGGAGTTCTTGAGTTTGATAACTATGGAACTGCCATATCTCTAAAATCTCATTTACTGCTACAGTGTACGGTTTATAGAGTTTATTTAAAGATTCCAGAAGTACCGTTTTATCTTTCTGAACAGAGATCAGTTTAAATACAAAATCATTGCTGCCGTTTAAGATAACTATACAGGCAGTCTTTGGCTTAATATCCATCCAGTCTTCAACAAAACTGGCGATCACATCACTTCCTTCAGGTATCGGCCGCATTGAATCCCCAATAATTGGGAACATGCGGTAACTTTTTCCTTTGGGCAGATTAGGCAGGTTTACCTTGGGCAGGCCAGCAATAAATTCTGGATCATTATAGCCCGCCATATATCCGGCCTTTGCTTTTATAGGCACATACTCTACGTTTTCCCGATCATTTTTATCGACAGAAATTGCCAACACACGTACTTTGCCACCCTGCAGGTAAATATCACTTCCAGCCTCCAGCTCCCTTAATTTAAGTTCAGAAACCTTCGAAAGGTCAATTCTCAGCAAAGAATCAATACTTATTTTAAATGTGTTTGAAAAATGTATGAGGTCTTCCGGTTGGGGGGCTTTGGTCTGTCCATTTTCAAGCGCATTGTATTTAGGACGGCCAATACCAAGGATTTCGGCCATTGCTTCCTGGCTTAATTTCTTCCTGTTACGAAGGAGTTTTAAATTCTCAGCAAAAAAAACTTTTTGAGTATTCATTTTGTATTGCTATTATTGATACCAACAATTTGTTACTAATAGTGTCAAATGTAAGAATTTAATTTTAATTGTGATGGTAGAAACTGTGAACAAAAAGGAAACGATCGAAAAGCTGAAGCAGGATATCCTCAAGCTGGAGGGGTTCCGCGCAGTTTTAGAGCATAGCCGGAGGGATACCGGGCTAGGACCTGTCGAAGAAGCATTTCCCAATAAAGTATTTCCCATTGCAGCGGTACATGAATTTATAAGCCCAACTGTTACTGATGCCGCGGCTACCACCGGCTTTATAACCGGACTGGTAAGTCATTTAATGAACAAAGGAGGGATGTGCATCTGGGTTAGAACGCAGCCAGCGCTGTTTCCTCCTGGTCTTAAGATCTTTGGCATCGACCCAGACCGTATTATTTTCATCGACCTAAACAATGAAAAGGATGTCCTCTGGACAATAGAAGAGGCTCTGAAATGTGAGAGCCTGACGGCAGTTATTGCAGAACTTAAAGAAATCAACCTGACTGAATCCCGGCGCCTGCAGCTCGCAGTGGAAAAAAGCCGGGTTACCGGTTTCCTGCACAGGCGGAGCCCAAGGAAAATAGAAAACATTGCGTGTGTATCCAGGTGGCAGATCAGCCCTCTGGCAAGTAGTACTAGAAGGGGCATACCCGGCGTTGGCTATCCATGTTGGAATGTTGACCTGCAGAAAGTACGTAACGGTAAACCTGGGCGCTGGCAGATTCAATGGGCGGAAGGCAGGTTCGACCAGCTTGCTACCACAAACATCGAAACAGGTAAAGTTTTAATACAGCAAACCGGATAATATGGGCAGACGCTATTTAACAATATGGTTCCGCCATTTGACAACAGATCAGCTTGCAATACGCAGGCCTGAGCTGAAAGGCAGAGCCTACGTCCTGGCAGCTGCGGAGCGTGGCCGCATGGTGGTCAAGGCCTGCAGCAGTGCAGCAAATGCGAAAGGAATTGGAAGCGGTATGGTCCTGGCAGATGCCAGGGCTTTGTTGCCGGAAGTGGAAGTCTTTGAAGAAGATCCCCTGCGTGCGGAAAAGCTGTTACGTGCGCTCGCGGAATGGAGCGTCAGGTATACACCTGTTGCCGCCATAGATATGCCTGATGGTCTTATCCTGGATATCAGTGGTTGCACCCACCTTTGGGGAGGAGAGAAACCCTACCTAACTGAAATCCTGACCAGGCTGCGTTCCGCAGGATATGAAGTACGTGGTGCAATAGCAGACACAGTCGGCAGTTCCTGGGCCATATCCAGGTTCGGAACGATAACGCCCATCATCGCGGCTGGCACCCACCGCGAAGCATTACTTCAGTTGCCCCCGGCGGCACTTAGGCTACCAATTCCTATACTCGATCGGTTGCAAAAACTTGGTCTTTACAGGGTGTCATCATTTATTGATATGCCGCGAACCGCGCTGCGCAGGCGCTTCGGACAGGAGATCCTTGATAGGATGGATCAGGCCCTTGGCATGACCGCCGAAAGGATAGAACCGGTAATACCCGTGGTACCATACCAGGAGCGGCTGCCATCACTTGAGCCGATAAGGACGGCTCCGGGAATTGAAATTGCTTTACGAAAACTGCTTGAAACCTTATGCAGCCGCATGTACCGTGAGGGCAAAGGCCTTCGGAAAGCCCGCTTTACTGGGCACAGGATCGACGGAAAAATCGAAGATATCGAAATAGGTACGAACCAACCGGTAAGGAATATAGAACATCTGTTTAAACTTTTCCAGTTGAAGGTTTCAACGATCAGGCCAGCGCTGGGGATAGAGCTGTTTATCCTTGAAGCTCCTGTGGTGGAGGATCTTTCTGTCCAGCAGGAAAGCCTTTGGATAGCAAATAACCACCAGCATACTGCAATCGCCGGCCTGCTTGACCGCGTGGCCCTACGGTTTGGCGCCGGCACGATCCATAGGTACCTTCCCGATCAGCACCACTGG
>Ga0157370_10004135_pt1 | contig 16816 bp, 14 predicted proteins | sample C35metaG_FD_113463 | JGI IMG/M metagenome (GOLD analysis project Ga0157370, IMG submission 113463) | Corn rhizosphere microbial communities from Kellogg Biological Station, Michigan, USA - C3-5 metaG | ecosystem: Host-associated > Plants > Roots > Rhizosphere > Soil | place: USA: Michigan...
AATCTGAATGGAGTGGGTCGCTCCGCAAGAAACGATTTCCCACCAGAGAGCAGAGCCTTGCTCTTTGGCGTGAATCTCTCAAGGTCGGTGGACTCACGAAATGGAAGGGACTTTGAGATTTGACGGTGTGACGAAACGGTTCGGCGGGTTCACTGCGGTGGATGGCGTCACGCTGGAGATCGAGCATGGAAAAACCTTCTCCCTGCTGGGACCATCCGGATGTGGAAAAACCACGCTGCTGCGGATGGTGGCAGGCTTTGAGCGTCCAGACGCCGGGCGTATCCTGCTGGATGGAAAGAACATCACTTCACTGCCGCCGGAGCGCAGGCCGGTAAACACCGTTTTCCAAAACTACGCATTGTTTCCTCATCTCTCCGTGCGGGAGAACATCGCCTTCGGATTAAAAGTCGCCAAGAAGGGCAAGGCGGAAATTTCTCAAACAGTGGAACGCATGCTGACGCTGGTGGACCTGATAGCCCATGCGGACAAGCTCCCTTCCCAACTCTCAGGCGGACAAAAGCAGCGTGTTGGCATTGCCCGTGCCTTGGCCAATCAACCGCGCGTCCTGCTGCTGGATGAACCTCTGGCCGCACTGGATCTGAAACTACGCCAGCGCCTGCTGGTGGAGCTGGATGCCATCCATGATGAGGTGGGGATCACCTTCGTTTATGTGACCCACGATCAGGGAGAAGCGATGTCCATCTCGGATTCCATCGCAGTGATGAATCAGGGGAAAATCGAGCAGATCGGGAAACCGGCGGAGATTTATGAAACGCCCCGCACTTCCTTTGTCGCAGCATTCATTGGCGATACCAACTTTCTGGAAGGCCGCGTGACGGAATCTCTAGGTGAGCGATTTTCCCGTGCGGAGATTCCCGGTCTGGGCTCTGTGATGCTGGACAATGACAAGCCCGTGCGCCCCGGCGACCGCATCCACCTTTCCCTCCGCCCGGAGAAACTGATGGTTTCACGCGAGAAACCTGCGGAGACGGCGTGGGAAAACGCCGTCATTGGGAGAGTGGAGGACGTCATTTATTTCGGCTCCCACACGCGCTACTGGGTTCGCTGCGGGGATTACCGCATCTGTGCGGAACAGCAGCACCGAACGTTTCTACTGGATGAATCACCGCCGAGCTGGGGTGACCCCGTGTGGCTGCGCTGGCATGCCAATGACGGATTCCTCCTGGAGCAGTATCGGGAAGAGGACGAAAACTTGTTGACGCTGCCAGAAGAGTAACTGCAAGGAGAAGCGATCTCCGAATCACCTTAACTGCAAATAAGCGGATGCGTAGCATTCGCCACGACGATGAAACAAGACGATTCGGAGATCGTCTCTCCTTGTTTTTCTCGCCAAATGAGGATTGGAAGGCTATCGCAGCCGCGTGAATCTGTTCCCCCCCGGATCATGGTTGGCCGCTTTTGTGGCCGTTAGTTCGATGGCCCGTGCCATCGAGATTCGTGATTATGACGAAGGAAATATCAATGGTAATCACAAGTGGCTGCTGGAAATCCCCGGCCAATTCCTGTGGGGCCACCCGCCACATGTGAATCCGAACTTCACGCTTTTCCCTGCCTCCACGCTATTGGGAATCGGTTGGCCGGAGGATGGCCAGAACTGGACGCGGCAAATCGCGCTCGTTTCACCCAGACACGCAGTATATGCCACGCATTACCTTTTAAATCCTGCGTGGAAGATCAACTACCTCGGCAGCGATGGACTACAGCACCAGCTCGCCATTGAGAGTCAAACGCCGATCATTAACGCGCAAGGGCAGCAGACGGATCTGATGTTGATCACATTTACCACGCCGATGACGTCTCCCGGAGTGAAGCCATTCAAGGTGCTGAACTTGGCAAATGAGGCGGCCTATCAGGACAAGCCACTGCTTGTATGCGGCAGCTTTGTCACAGCAGGCACCACAAAAATCGATGGATTCACCACGCTTTCCAATGATCCGGGCTTCGACACCACTCGGTTCCTTTATTTCAATTACGATAACAGCGCCACGACTGCCAGCGATCCGGTGCACACCTGCTGCGTGACGCCCGGGGATTCCGGCGGGCCGGCCATCGTCATGGAAAATGGCGAGCCCGCCATTGTCGGCATCATCAGTTCCTATGATGACTTTGCCCCCAGCACGCGGCGCAGTTATGCCAGCTCACTGCCTGCCTATCTGCCACAGTTGGACATTCTGATGGAGGCTAAAGGCTTTCACATAAGCCGCTTCTACCCGGTCACCACTACGGTAGCCATGCAGATCAGTGCCACCGGTGCCCTCCGTCCCGGACAGGCAGGCAATGCCACCATTCAAGCCAGCAATACCGGAGCCAATACCGCGCACAATCTCAGCCTCAAGCTGACGTTTTCCTCTGCTCCCACGAGCGTGAGCGGCACCGGATGGATCTGTGAGCAGGCATCCCCCACCGTCTGGAATTGCAGACGCGGAGGACTGATGAATGGCATGCAGGGGACCCTAACAGCAAGCTGGAATAGTATTCCCAATGCAACCGATCTGAGAATCTCCACAGAGAAATCCTACGACGGTGGCACCCCTGCCACCACAAATGACATCCTGCCCATTCTCCAGAGCTATACTTCCTGGATTCAGGGAGCCAGTGACACCGCTCAGAACGCGGATCCTGACAAAGATGGTGTTTCCAATCTATTGGAATATGCCTTCGGTGGCGATCCTTCCACCCCATCCTCTCTCTCCATCTATGGTCACGTGCTGACACCCCAAGTGGAAAAATCCGGGAATCGCCTGCTGATGAAGTATCCCCACCGCACCGATGCCGCTGCACGTGGCATTACGGAAACAATCCAATACGCCACCAGCCTCACATCCGTAGCCTGGGATACCACCGCTCCATCCAGCACCACCATTCTAAGTGCTCCATTCTCGCCTCCGTCTCCGGGTTTTGAGCAAGTAACGGTGAGCGTACCGGTGGACGAGGTGAAAAGATTCGTTAGATTGAAGATTTCTTTGGCAGAATAAGACCACTTTCTTACTACGTAGTGGTTCTGAATAAGATTGAACTCTGCCGAATGATTGCTGGATTCTGTAATATTAAAAAAGGAATCACGACATCTGTATGCACAAAAAAGCGAAGCCTCTCAAGAGACTCCGCTTTTTGGGAAGGATGGATGGGGTAAGGAATTACTTGCCCCAGCGCTCAAGGAGTGTTGTGGCCATGTCGCTTGGAGTTTCGGCCACAGCGATGCCGCACTCGGCGAGGATGCGCTTCTTGGCTTGGGCGGTGTCTTCCTCACCACCTACGATGGCGCCTGCGTGGCCCATACGGCGTCCTGGAGGTGCAGTCGCACCTGCGATGAAACCAGCGATTGGCTTCTTGCAGTGCTCCTTGGCCCAGCGGGCGGCGTCCACTTCTGCGGAGCCACCGATTTCACCGATGAGGATGATGGCTTCGGTTTCTGGATCGTTGTTGAACATCTCCAGGATTTCCTGGTGGTTGGTGCCGTTGATTGGATCACCACCAATGCCTACGAGCGTGCTCTGGCCGTAGCCGAGTTGGGTAAGCTGGAAAACAGCCTCATAGGTGAGCGTGCCGGAACGGGAAACCACTCCCACGTTTCCGCGCTTGCAGATCTGGCTGGGGGTGATGCCGATGCGGCAGCCGCCGTAGGACTTGTCACCATAGCCTGGAGTCACGAGACCAGGGCAGTTAGGTCCGATGAGGCGGGACTTGGAGCCACGGAGGGCATCCTTCACACGCATCATGTCCATGACTGGGATGCCTTCGGTGATACAGACGATGAGTTCCACACCGGCATCTGCTGCCTCGAGGATGGCATCTGCTGCGAATGGAGGCGGAACGAAAATGGCGGATGCAGTGGCACCGGTTTCATTCACCGCTTGGGAGACGGTGTCGAAAATCGGCACTTGGTTTTCGAATTTCTGACCACCTTTGCCCGGAGTGACACCAGCGACAAGCTTGGTGCCGTAGGCTAGAGAGAGGGAGGCGTGGCGGGCACCGAAGCTGCCGGTGATGCCTTGCACAAGGAGCTTGGTGTTTTCGTCAACGAGGATGGACATAAGAAAATTTGCTAGAGATTGAATTTCAGTTTTGAGGGCAGGCGCATTCCGGATGGTTCGGCTTCTTCTGATGAAGTGCGATGGTGTTTCCGGAAGGATCGATAATGAGTGCCATGCGGCAGACAGGGAAATCCTGAATGGGCAGGGCGAAGTGCACACCGGCTGCGGTGAGGGACTTCACTGCTTCATCCAGATCTTCCAGTTCCAGGCAAAGGCCGCCGCCGTGAGGGCTGGGCTGCCATTGCTCATTGGCTTGGGCGATGGCGAGGGTATGGCCGCCTGGGATTTCAAATTCCACCCAGCCGACTACACCTTCGTGTTCAAACGTCCGACCTTCCTTGAGCCCGAGAGTTTCACCGAAGAAGCGGCGAGCTTCTGCGATGTCCTTTGCGGGATAGCCGGTGAACGCTGCCTCCTTGATGCGGATGCCACTCATGATCTGGAAGAGTTTGGTTCAGCCAACAGCGGCGACGATCTTCTGGGCTCCATCTGCCATGGTATCGGCAGAAACAATATTGAGGCCGGAGGCGGCGAGAGTGGCCTTGCCCTTCTCGACGTTGTTTCCTTCCAGGCGGACGACCAGCGGGATGGGCAGACCCGTTTCCTTGGCTGCGGCGATGACGCCTTCGGCAATGACGTTGCAGTCCATGATGCCTCCGAAGATATTGATCAGGATGCCCTTCACATTCGGGTCAGCCAGGATGATCTTAAAGGCAGCAGTAACCTGCTCCTTGGAGGCGCCACCCCCTACGTCCAGGAAATTGGCAGGATCACCACCGTAGTGCTTGATGATATCCATGGTGGCCATGGCCAGGCCGGCACCGTTCACAAGGCAGGCGATGTTTCCATCCAGGCCGATGTAGTTCAGGTCATATTCCGAAGCAGCCACTTCGCGTGGATCTTCTTCGGTCTTGTCACGCATGGCGACGATGTCCGGGTGGCGGTAGAGCGCATTGTCATCGAAGCCGAACTTGGCATCCAGGGCGAGCACGCGGCCATCCGGAGTGGTGACGAGTGGATTGATCTCCACCATGGCACAATCACAGGAAATGAAGAGCTTGTAGAGATTGGAAAGGAGCTTGCCGAATTGCTTGGCGAGATCGCCGGAAAGGCCGAGTGCAGCGGTGAGCTTGCGGATCTCATATGGCTGGAGGCCGAGAACCGGGTGAACGAACTGGCGGACGATCTTTTCCGGCGTGTTGTGTGCCACATCCTCGATGCTCATGCCACCCTCGGTGGAAACGACGATGACCGGGCCGGCGGTGGCGCGGTCCATGAGGATGGCGAGGTAGTACTCGTGAGTGATGTCCACGGCTTCCGCGACCATGACCTTGCTGACGAGCTTGCCCGCGTCTCCCGTCTGCACAGTGACGAGGGTTTCGTTCAGCATCTTGCCAGCGAATTCAGCCGCTTGTTCAGGGGACTCGATGAGATGAACACCGCCTTGGAATCCGTTTTTGAAGTGGCCCTTGCCACGGCCACCGGCATGTACCTGCGCCTTGATGACGAGCTTGGCACCTGCGAATTGGCGGGCAGCTTCTGCGGCCTCTTCCGGAGTGCTCGCGACGGCACCCTTGGGGCTGGGAACTTGGAATCGGTCGAAAAGCTCTTTGGCTTGGTATTCGTGGATGTTCATGATGACGTCGGGAGATCTCGTCCTTTCAACAAAAGACGGGCGACCCTAGCCAGCGATGCGCTGTGTGGTCAAGGCGGGCCTCGTGGTTTTCACCGATGCTGAGGATGAATGCGGCTCACCCAAGGTGCGGGATGATCCGCTTTTGGGAAATTTACTCAATTTTCCAATAGGCTCTAGATAAAGGATGGCCTAAAACGATGGAAATTCCCAGCCTTTCCTCTTTTCCGATGCAGCCTCCACCTTTGAAAACCGTGTCCGCTTACTCTTCCTCTCAGTTGAGCTTTTTACCCAGGTTGCTGGTCTATGGGCCGCTGACCATCGTGGCCTTGGCGGGTATCTTTTCTTCCTATTATACAGTGAGTCCCGAGGCGGAGGCAGTGGTACAGCGTTTCGGAAAGTTTCACAGCATTGCAGAGCCCGGCTTGCATTTCAAAATCCCCTTCGGAGTTGATACGGTGACAAAGGTGCCGATCCGCCGCCAATTGAAGCTGGAGTTCGGCTTTGAAACTGCAAATTCCACGAACCCGGATCAGGAAGGGGATGCGCCTGCACTGGAACGAAGCATGGTAACGGGGGATCTGAATGCCGCCGAGGTGGAATGGATCGTCCAATACTCCATCATCGCACCAAAGGACTATCTGTTCAATGTGCGCAATCCCGGCTCCACCCTTCGGGACCTGACCGCCAGTGCCATGAGCGAGGTGATAGGAGATCGTACGGTGGATGAAGTGCTGACCATCGGCCGCAATGAGATCGAGGTGGAAGCACTGAAAGCCCTGCAGCAGCATCTATCCACCATCAACATGGGCGTGCGTGCCGAGCAGATCCAATTGAAGAACGTCCATCCGCCCGGCCCGGTGCAGCGTTCCTTTGATGAAGTAAACCGCGCCCAGCAGGAGCGTGAGCAGATGATCAATGAGGCCAATGGTGAATACAACCGGGTGATCCCGAAGGCACGCGGTCTGGCGGATCAACGCATCTCCGGTGCGGAAGGCTTTGCCATGCAGCGTGTGAATGAGGCGGAGGGAGATGTGGCACGCTTCAAGGAGTTGCTGGCCCAATATGAAAAGGCACCCGCCATTACCAAGCAGCGGCTCTATCTGGAAACGATGAATGAGGTGCTGCCTCAACTGGGCGGAAAAGTGATTCTGGATGAAAAGGCCAGCCAGTTCCTGCCGCTGATGAACCTGTCCTCCCCTGCCCCGGCACCATCCATTGGTCGTTAATTCCAAGCGGAACTTCCTCCATGAAAAAATTCTCTCTCTTCTTCGCCATCATCACACTGATCGTGGGATTCATTCTCTTCAAGGCATTCACCTACACCGTGGATGAAACGGAGCAGGTCTTTGTAACCGAATTCGGAAAACCCGTAGGCGAACCGATCAACGCCAACCCTAACAAAAACGAAGCAGGCCTCCATTTCAAGAAGCCCTTCATCCAGACGATCAACCGCATCGAGAAACGCGTTCTCGAATGGGATGGGCCGGCCACCGAAATGCCAACCAGGGACAAGCTCTACATCTCCGTGGACAACTTCGCGCGCTGGCGCATCTCAGACCCAAAGACCTACTACGAAAAAATCCGCGATGAGCGCACCGCCCTCTCCCGCCTGGATGACATCATCGGGAGCGAAACAAGAAACGTCATCGCATCCCACGATCTGATAGAAGTGATCCGCAGCCAGAAGGATCGTGTCCCGGTGCGCGATGGGACACTGACCGGAAATTCCAATATCGGCGTACTGCCAGCCATCAAATACGGACGCCACGCCCTGAACGAGCAGATCCTCCGAGCTGCCAAACCAAAAGTGGAGTCCTGGGGTATCGAGCTGCTGGACGTGCAATTCAAGCGGATCAATTACAAGCCCGGCGTGATCGACAAGATTTATGCCCGGATGATTTCCGAACGCCAGCAGATCGCAGATCGCTTCCGCTCTGAAGGTGCGGGTGAGGCCGCGAAAATCATCGGCCGCAAAGAGCGCGACCTCCTTTCCATCCAGTCCGAAGCCTATCGCAAGGAGCAGGAGATCAAGGGTAAGGCAGACGCACAGGCGACTGGTATCTATGCACTCGCTTATAACACCAGCCCTGCGGCGGCGGACTTCTACCAGTTTGTAAAAACGCTGGAGACCTACCGGAATACGCTGGGCAAGGACACCACGGCCATTTTTACCACGGATAGTGATCTCTTCAGACTACTCAAGCGGGTGGAGACGCCCAAGCAGTAAGGAGAAGCCCTCTCCCCTCTTTCCTTCAAGGTTCCTCCCAATGCTCCGCGCTGTTTTCTGCGGACTTCGGCTCCAGATGGGAAATGACTCTCCCATCTGGATGGAGCAGGGCGGCAACGCTGGCTTCCACGGCCGTGGCTTCATCGTGAGCCCGGCCAACCGTTAGCTCATCATCGAAAACGAGGTGAAATTCCACCCAGTGGGTGCGGCCGGAGTGACGATGGCGGAGATTGTGGTAGGAAAGGCCGCGCTTGGTGACTTCCCCATCCAGCAACTCACGGATACGGGTTTCCACCTGGAGGTCAGCCTCATCCAACAGGCCTCCCAGACTTTCGCGGATGAGCTTGAAGCCCACCCGCAGGATATTCAGGGCAGCGAGCACAGCGGCGATGGGATCCCACCATTTCCAACCGGTGAAATGAATCAGCCCCAGCGCCACCAGCACGGCTGCACTGGACCAAACATCCGTGAGGACATGGATGCCATTCGCCTTAAGTAGAGGGGAGCCGCTTTTTTTCCCTACATTTAACAAGGCCAGGCCCAATACCAGATTGATCAACATGGCCAAGCCGGTGATCGCCGCTCCGAATCCCAGATTTGAAATCTCCACACCGAAAACGAGTTGCCTGAAGGCCTCATAAATAATGAGCACTGCCGCAGCAGCGATCATGGCCCCTTCAAAGCCCGAGGAAAGGAAGGCCACCTTGTCATGGCCGAAGTGATGCGTCTCATCCGCAGGCTTGTGAGCCAAGCGCAGCGCCCATGCGGCAAATGCCACGGCCAGCAGGTGGACCACTGACTCCGCAGCATCCGAGTAAATCGCGGAGGATCCAGTCATCACCGCCGCAGTCACCTTGATCAGCAAGAGCAGTACCGCCACTCCCAGCGAGAGATTCATTACCTTTTTCTGATCGTCATAGCTCGCCACGGGCAAACCGTAGGGACGAAAGTCTGCCAAAAGAAGATGGAAATCAGCCCTTTCGGCGATTATTGCCAATCGGTACTTGAATTATTAAAAAAATCAGCGAAAGGCTTCGCGCCCCGCACAGGAAATTTGTCTTGTGGACGGGTTTTCTGACTTACTTATCTCATGGATACGCCTCCTTTTACCGAACTCGGGCTTCCCGATGTTCTGCTCTCAGCCATCGAATCTCTTGGCTATGAGCGTCCTTCCCCTATTCAGGCTCTCAGCATTCCGCCAGCACTGGAAGGAAAGGACATTCTCGGGCTCTCCGCGACCGGTTCAGGTAAAACGGCCGCATTCAGCCTTCCAGCTCTGTCTAAAATCGACGTAAAGCTGTCCTACCCACAGGTTCTCATTCTCTGTCCTACACGCGAACTTGCCGTGCAGGTCTGTGAGGAAGTGCACCGCCTGGGTGCCAAAATGCCGGGTCTCCACGCCACACCCGTCTATGGTGGTGCGCCGATGGATCGCCAACTCCGCGCCCTCCGTGGTGGTGCCCAACTCGTAGTCGGCACTCCGGGCCGCCTGCTGGATCACCTTCGCCGTGGCAGCTTCGATGCGTCCCGCGTCAAGATGGCCATCCTCGATGAAGCGGACCGCATGCTGGACATGGGCTTCAAGGATGAGATGGACGAAATTCTCGCCGCCCTGCCGGAAGGCCGCCAGACGCTTTTCTTCTCCGCCACCATGAACCGGGGTGTGTCCGGCCTGATCCAGAAATTCGGCAACTCGCCCGAAGTCATCGAGATCAAGCAGAAGGCGCTCACTGTTTCCACCATTGAACAATCGTATTTCGAAGTACGCCAGCGCTCGAAGGTGGAGGTTCTGTCCCGCATCCTGGACATGAATCCCCCACGCCTTGGCATCATTTTCTGCAATACCAAGCGCTCCGTGGACGAATGCACGGAAGATCTGATCAACCGTGGCTATGCCGCAGACCGCCTGCACGGAGACATCACCCAGCAGATGCGTGAGCGTGTGCTGAAACGCTTCCGTGAAGGAACGGTGGAGCTTCTCGTAGCGACAGACGTGGCCGCCCGTGGTCTGGACATTGAGGAAATCGACATCGTTTTCAACTATGACCTCCCGGCGGACCCGGAAGACTACGTGCACCGCATCGGCCGCACTGGTCGTGCTGGTCGTACGGGCCGTGCCGTGAGCTTCGTCTTCGGTAAGGAAATCTACCGCCTGCAGGCCATTGAGCGCTACACCCGCCACGTGATCCGCCGCGAGCGCATCCCGTCCGTGGAGCAGGTGGAAGGCCGCCGTGCAGACATCATTTTCGAGGAACTGAAGGATCGCCTGGAGAACGCCAAGTTCGAATCCTATCAGGACAATATCGACCGCCTGCTGGAGCAGGGCCATACGCCTACCGACATCGCTGGCGCTCTGGTGACCATGATCCGCGAGGCCAAGGGGCGCGAAGGCAACTCGATCGATGAAGATCGTGAGCCGGAACGTCCTGAGCGCCGCCCAAATACCCGTGAGCGTGCCCCACGTGAAGACTATGCCAACCGTGGCGAGCGCGGTCCGCGCCCTGAACGTTCCTTTGAGCGCGAGCGCGGCCCCATCCCCCGGGAGGCAGGCATGGCCCGCATGTTCCTTTCCCTTGGCAAGACTCATGGAGTGATGGCGAAAGAGATCGTAGGCATGCTTTACCGCGAGGCAGGCCTGCCGGATGGTTGCCTCGGCCGCATCACCCTCTTCCCGAAACATTCCCTTGTGGATGTACCGGAAGGTCTCGTCGATCAAGTGATTGAGCGCACCCGCCAGGCACGCCTGAAAGGCCGCCCTTTCCGGATGGACGTGGATCGTGGACCTAACGAAGGTTAATCCACCAATAAACCGCTTATGACAACCGCCGCGAAAGACCTATCAGGTAATTCACGGCGGTTCATTCTTTTTACGGTTTTTTACAACGCCAGGGCCTACTATCCGGTTCTGGCGATTCTGTTTCTGGATTTGGGGCTCACGCTGGATCAATTCGTCCTGCTGAATCTCATCTGGGCCGCCGCTATTTTCCTCTTTGAGGTTCCTTCCGGCGCACTGGCAGACACCATCGGGCGGAAAAAACTGCTCGTCGCTTCCTCATTGCTGATGGTGGTGGAAATGGCCTGTCTGCTTTTCGCTCCACGCAACGGAGGAATATTCCTCTTCTCTCTCTGCGTGCTGAACCGATTCCTTTCCGGCCTCTCGGAAGCCGCTGCCAGCGGAGCGGATGAAGCCTTGGCCTATGATTCCCTGCCACCGGAAAACCGTCCTGAAGTATGGGACCATATACTGGCCACTGCGATGAAATGGCGCTCGGTAGGCTTTGTCATCGCCATGATTCTGGGCGGCCTGCTGTATGATCCCACACCGATCAACCGCCTGCTGCCCCCGGCACTGCACATCGCCCCGGAGATCGCCCACCGCCTGCCGGTGGCACTTGTTCTCTGCCAGGCACTCTTCTGCCTTTTCATCACCCTGCGGATGGTGGAGCCGCCACGCGCTACGGATGATATCAAACAGTCTTTCCACTCAGTGATGCGCCTCACACTGGAGACTGCGCGCTGGGTTTTCACCCATCCCCGCACTCAGGTAGTGGTCATTTTCAGCTTGGTGATCGATTCGGTGTGCCGGAACTTCGCCACCATCACCAGCAGCTACTACCGCTTGATCCATCTACCGGAGTGGACACTCGGCTTTATCGGCTCCGCCATCGGTGTGGTGGGCATGTTCGTCCCCGCCATCGCGAAAAAACTCAATGCCCGCTACGGTGCTCTGCCAAATCTCGGTTACGCGGGTGGAATGGCCATCCTCAGTCTTGCCGCGCTTATTCCAACGTGGCCTTATTGGGGCCTGCTGCCTGCCATGGGCGTGATGACAGTACTCGGCTATTTGGGCTTCACCGTCAGCCGCGCCCTGCATCGTGAGGCAGATTCCTCAAAACGCGCGACCGTGCTTTCTGTCAAAGGTCTGGCCTACAATCTCGGTTACGGTCTTACCAGCCTCGGCTTCTCCCGCTTGCTTGCCAGTTTCCATGGCCAGAGTGAAGGTTCAGCCATGAAGCAGGCACTTCTCTGGCAGATGCCTCCCTTTATCCTGCTGGTGATCGGCCTCTGGATCTGGGCTGCGAAACGGTGGAGAGCAGCCTGATCATCAGGTTGCTTTCCACCGTTCGTTATTTGCGTCCCAGAGAACTCTCTATCAATTTGGTGCCGTTGATCTTACTCCGGCAGCACGGATTCCACTGCATCCTGTAAGGCCTGCTCCCCCGTGTGGGGCCGATCCTTGTCTGCAGCGACCTCCGCGCAAATCTCTGGAATGGCGGATAGTGGGATCAATCCGATTTCCTTCGCATGGCTGGAAATGACGCGGCTGTCTTTTGCCAGAATCATGGGCACTCCAGCAGACGCAGCTTTTTCAATTGCCCGATGAACTGCGGTATCCAACCTGGAGTCTGACTCCGGGTCCACATCGCGGATGTAGATCGCCTTTACCCGCCCCGGACGCAGTTGGGTGATCTCTGCGTAAATGGAGGGATCCTCCTGCCCGGAATCTCCTATCAGGATAAACGACAAATGGGGAAACTGATCCATCAGCCGGAGCGTTTTTTCCTGCTTATGCCCGTGTCCTTTTTCCTGAATGAATTTCAAGCGGTCCACGCCCAGATCCCGTAAGAGCAGAGGACCGGCAGGAATTTCATTCAGCCTAAGGAAATCGACCAGCAGATCATAAAGATTCCATGGCGAGCTGGAAACGTAAAAAATGGGATTTTGGGCAACGTCGTCCTTCCCTTTCTGAAAAGCCTGATAGAGTGCGGCGATACCTTCCAGGGGCTTGCGGGTTTTTGCATTCTCAAGGAACGTCAGCTTCACCAGGAGTAAAATGCTGGTGACCCCCGTGTGGATCACGGTGTCATCCATATCGCTCACGATTGCATAGGCTGCTCTGCTAGGTATGGACAGGATGGCATGCTCGGCCTGAACGGCCCCTGCAACTGCCAGGACTGGCAACCATTCCAGATTCTCGCGCTCGGCACGATCCCTTATCGCAATCCTCACTTGATAATAGCCTTCTTCATCGGTGACCACTGTCAATCGTTGATCCTGATAGAAAAGCCGCACCTCTATTCCGGGAATTTCGTGACTGTTCAGGCGGCGGTAGGTATTCACCAGATTGTCCCACCAGCCATCGTCATCCAGCGGGCCACCACGCGCCTTCGTCCCCAGCACCCTGCCATGGATGTGAAGATACTCTCCATCCGCATACCCCTGATAGGCCACAATCTGCCGGGGGACCTGCGTCCCGAAAAACCGGTGGACACGATATAACAGACCATCCACCATTTCCTCTGCCATCGCTATCCAGCGATGCAGAATTTTGAACAGTCTGGATGCATCCTTGCTCATGAAGTCTACGAAAGATTGCATGAAAATCACGGTCAGTCGCACCAAAACGTGGAGCCTTTTTCCCTCACCGGATTTTTACACAAAAGTGTGAGCAATCCCTTGAGCTTTATCGACTCCCGTTTATTTTAATCCAAATGGAATCCCAATCTTTTCTTTTCGTAGGCGGCAGTCAGGAAGGCCTTCACCCAGCCCCCGCCCCAAAAGTCTCCCTCACCTTCGTGGACGGCCAATACACAGAGCCCTCGGCAGACGGCGTGCTCAATTCTCCTCTCAACGCTACGCTCGAAACCTATCTTCTTGAGCGCCTGCCTGACGACGATTGCTCCGGCGAATCACGCCACGCCTATGTTCTGATAGACATGGAAGCCAGAGAAGTGGAAGAACGTCTTGCCAGACTTCAAACAACCTGTAGCGCAAAATAATCCCAACGAGGCTTGGGGATCTTACGCTGTTAGACTGCGTCTGGTTCCGTCAGTCACATCTATTCCCAGAGACGCCCTCGTCGCTTGCGGGTAAGGAAAGCGGATTGATTGATCCGAAATCTATGTCCGTCCTCTTATTCGCCGGATTCGTGTGATTCGCGGTGCCTTTTGAAATCTATCAATCAATATCCCTGCAAATCCATCTGATCTGCATAAATCAGTGGTATGCGTTTCCCCATTTTCTTTTGAATCACGCGGAAATGCGCCAGCTCATCTGGAGACACGAGGGAGATCGCATCGCCGGGAGACTCCGCGCGACCGGTTCTGCCAATGCGGTGGATGTAATCCTTAGGCGAACGTGGCAGTTCATAATTGATCACGCAGGGCAGGAATTCGATATCGATGCCACGTGCCAGTAGGTCCGTAGCCACCAGCACGCGCAGCTTTCCACTCTTGAACTGCTGCAGTGCCTCGCGCCGGGCCTGCTGCCCTAGCTTGGAATGCACCGCTGCGGCGTGAATGCGGTTTTTCAGCAGCTTGTTCACGATGCCATCGACCTTGCTGGTGGAGGATGCGAAAACGAGCACCTGATTCAGCTTACCGTGCTTGATGAGGTAACGCAGCAGAGGGCCTTTCTTTTCTTCATCCACCAAGTAGGCCTGCTGTTGGATGAGATCGATGACATCTGCTGCCTCCTCCACGATTTTGATCACTTGCGGATCGTGCAGGACCACCTGCCGGATGGTCTCCATGTCCTCACTGAGGGTAGCAGAGAAAAGCAGATTCTGTCTTCTGGCCGGGAGCAACGCGAGGATGCGATCCACTTCTTCCTTAAAGCCCAGATTGAGCATCTTGTCCGCCTCATCCAGCACCAGCGTAGCAATGGAGGAAAGGCGCACTGCGTTCTTCTCCACCAGTTCCAGCAATCGGCCTGGCGTGGCCACAAGGATGTTCACCTTTCCAATAGCCTGCATCTGCGGATTGATTGAAACACCACCATACACCGCCCGGCACCTGAGTCGCTCCGGCAATATGGGAAGAAATGCCTGAAAAACCTGCTGCACCTGATCCGCCAATTCGCGCGTGGGCACCAGCACCAGCACGGCTGGCTCGCGGTATTGGGAAATGGGAGAATCCAGCAGCCGGTGCAGGATCGGCAGCACATAGCTGGCCGTTTTTCCAGAGCCGGTCTTCGCAATCCCCAGCACGTCCTTTTTTCCGATCACGGCTGGAATGGCCTCGCGTTGGATCGGTGTGGGCTCGGCATAGCCTTCCGCAACTAGAGCTTTCGAAAAAACAGGAGCAAGGCCGAGCGATGAAAAGGACATGAGTGGCAGGGATGAAGCATTTGCCCGGACTGAAAATTCACCAAGCAATCCTCTTCATATAAAGTCCCACACAAATGGCAAGACTGATGCCGTTCAGCACACTCAGCATCACGCCCACAGCATTGAAGTAAGCCCACCTAATTGACAAATCCCCTGATTCTGATTATCCGAGGCCATTACCATGGAACTGCAGACCTGCCGGACTTTCCTCACATCAGCCGTATTTTCCCTGACCCTCCTGCCAGCGCTGGCGGGAGATACACTGGTGCAGGTCTCCACGATCGATGCTCTGGTGCAGGGCATCTACGATGGCGGGGTCACCATTGATGAGTTGAAGAAATCAGGAGATTTCGGTATCGGCACCTTGGATGATCTGGATGGGGAAATGCTGGCAATGGACGGTATTTTCTATCAAATTACGTCCGATGGAAAAGTCCACATCGTCCCTGATAAAGCAGAAACACCATTTTCGGCAGTCTCGTTTTTCAAGCCAGATCTGGAAATAGTGCTGAGTCCCACCTCTTCACTCGCTGCGCTGCAATCCCAACTGGACCAAAAGCTCCCTTCCACCAATCTCTTCTACGCCTTCCGCATTACCGGCGTTTTCTCCTCCATCAGTCTGCGCAGTGTGCCAAAGCAGGCACCTCCCTACCCTGCTCTCACCGAAGTCGTGAAGCATCAGGCGCGCTTCGATCTTAAAAACTGCAGCGGCACCCTTATCGGTTTCCGCTGTCCCACCTTTGTCAAAGGCGTGAACGTCCCCGGCTATCACTTCCACTTCATTAGTGATGATCGGAAATCCGGCGGCCACCTCCTGGAGTGCACATTGGAAAGCGGCACAGCCCAAATCGACACTCTGGAAAATTTCAAAATACTCCTTCCCCGTGACCCGGCCTTTCTCAAAGCGGACTTTACCCACCACGACGAACAATCCGTGGAGGCAGTGGAAAAGCTAACAAACACGCCCAAATAGAAAGGCTGCAGGCCTGCTTCTCCGGCCCTTATCTTCCGAAAAACTCGAGTTGCTCGTTTTCCTTTGGATCTTCCAATCTCACACCCACTCCGAGCAGCCTTACAGGTCTGCCCTCTCCGCGCTTCCAGGCCTCCATGAGGAGTTGCTCGTAAATTGTGGGATCCATCTGGTGTCCGGCTCGCTCGACAGTGGTACGTTCGAAATCCGAGAATTTCATTTTCACAACGAGGGACCGGATGACTCTATCAGCATGACGGCTGGCCAGATCAGCTGACACTTCCGCCACCATTTCACGGAAGGGGGACGTGAGTTCCTCAAAGACGCTGATATTGTTAGAAAAAGTATTTTCACAGCTCACGGACTTGCGGGTGCGATCCGGTTCTACCGGCCGATCATCCATGCCCCGGCAGAGGCTCCAGAGTTCCAGTCCCCATTTGCCGAAGCGGCGGGCCATTTCGATCTGATCGAGCTGCTGAAGATCCGCACAGGTGTGGATGCCCATTCCTTCCAGCTTTTCGCGCATTTTCTTGCCCACTCCCCAGATACGGCCCACCGGCAGGGCGGAAATAAATGCGGGCACTTCTTCCTCCGTTACTTCCTTCTGGCCATTCGGCTTATGCCAATCCGAGGCGATCTTTGCGATCAGTTTGTTAGGCGCAATCCCGGCGGAAGCAGTGAGCTTCGTTTCCTCGAAAATTTGGGCGCGGATCTCGCGAGCAATCGCGCTCCCGCGGGTGAGCAGGTGGGAGACATCCAGATAGGCTTCGTCCAGTGATAACGGCTCGATGATATCGGTGAATCGCCCAAAAATGGAACG